>Ga0070708_100004623_pt1 | contig 10842 bp, 9 predicted proteins | sample KBSK5503metaG_FD_65469 | JGI IMG/M metagenome (GOLD analysis project Ga0070708, IMG submission 65469) | Corn, switchgrass and miscanthus rhizosphere microbial communities from Kellogg Biological Station, Michigan, USA - KBS K5-50-3 metaG | ecosystem: Host-associated > Plants > Roots >...
TCATGCTGCGGACAACGGCGCAGCGTGCTTGTCGATGGGCAACGTAAACCAAAAACGCGAACCTTTGCCAGGCTCGGACTCCAAGCCCATCTGTCCGCCTTGGAGCTCGACTAGCTTGCGTGCGATCGATAGACCAAGTCTTGAGCTTGATCGACACCGAGCTCGCCGTCCATGCCTGGTGTCAGGACTTCGCAAAAGCCGATGATCCCGGTCAATGGAGTCCGGAGCTGATGGCTCATCTTGGCGAGGAACTCCGATTTGAATTGACTGGCTCGTGAAAGCTGAGAATTCGTTTCGCGCAGCTGCATGTCATAGGCGTTCGCGTGGCATCAGCGCTCGTACCTCTCGCGTGTGGTTCTGGTCGATGCTGACCATGGCATCGTCGACGAGGGCGTCGTGCCTCTCGCCCATTTCGTCGACTCCGCGGGCCCCGACGCGGTCGCGGTCGCCCTCGAATCGAACGGTCGCGACGATCCATACCCAGCCGTCTACGTCCGTCGAGGTAATGTCGTCACCGAGCATCTCCTGGAGCCCAGCCCGCTGCTGGACTTCGAGGGCTCCCACCACCGCCGCGCGCTTATCGTGGCGCTCGACCGCGTGATGAGCCCGTCCATCTCACGAGCAGAGTTATGACTCTGCCGACCGGGCATGGAAACTCTCCCTCCATAAACGTCGCCCCAGACGGCATCCAATCCTCCCCTTGACAGGCTAACGCGCCCGTACTATATTCGCCGTAACCGGTTCCGTAACCGGTTCCGGCCCCGAGTGTGACGGCATCAAATCAGAGCGCAACCGAGGAGGAGGCTCGATGAACGGATCATTTAAGAGGCACATCACGGCCATCGGCCTGGTGGCGGTGGCTTTGTGGACCGCAGGCTGTGGCGGCTCGACAAACACTTCGTCGACCAGCACAGACAAAGGCCCCATCCAGGTCTGGACCATGGAGGACAGCCCTAGCTTTACCGCCTTGATGCAGGACTTCACCAAGCAAACTGGCATCCAGGTTCAGGTTGAAGCCGTCCCGTGGGGCAATGTCAACGACAAGCTGACCACCGCGGTTGCGTCGGGCAATGGACCAGACCTGATGCAGGTTGGTCTGTCCTTGCTGCCGTCCTTCGAGTCGGCCGGCGCGCTGCTCGACCTCAGCCCTTATGTCAAAGACCATCCCGGCCTTCAGAGCTCGACTTACGTCGGCGCCGTCGCCTCCGACAAGATAAATCCTTCAGGCAAGGTCCTTTCGGTTCCTTGGGTCAGTGACGTGCGGGTGCTCTTCTATCGCAGCGACATCCTCGGCGCGGCCGGGATCTCGTCGCCGCCGACCACGTGGACCCAGTTCCATGACGACGCCGCCAAGCTCGCCCAGCGAGGAAAGGGCAAGTACGGGTACTACATCCCACAGTGGGACAGCGCCCTCCCGATCGAATTCACATGGGAAGCCGGCGGCAAAGTGCTTCAGAACGGCAAGGTGACATTCGATACCCCAGAGTTCAGAGCCGCCGCCGATTTCTACATCAGCTTCTACCGGGACAAGCTTGTCCCCACCGCATCGGACTTCGACCAGACCCAGGGCTTCATTTCAGGCAGCGCCCCAATGGTCATCTCCGGCCCCTACCTGGCCGCCGGGATCAAGAGCACAGCGCCGCAGCTGGACGGCAAATGGAACGTTGCCCTTCTACCGCGCAACCAGGCGGGTACTTCGTTGTTCGCCGGCTCCAACATGGGCGTGTGGGCAAAGTCAAAGCACGTCGGCGCGTCGCTGCGGCTGTTGGACTACCTCGCTCAGGCCAATGCGCAGCTCAACTGGTTCAAGACCACCAACGAGCTGCCAACTGCGAAGACGGCATTGGCCGACCCAACGTTGACCAGCGATCCGATGGTGAAGATCTATACCAACCAGCTGCAGGACGCCCAATTGCTTCCCCTAGTTCCCAAGTGGGACAAGATCAGCCAGGCCATGCTCGACTCTCTCAACAGCATCGTCCTCAAGGGAAGCGATGAGACCAGCACGCTCGCCACGCTGAACGCCACAGTCAGCAGCCTTCAGACCTAGCATTACCGGTTACCGTGCCGGCTTCGAGGTGTCGGCGCCGGCACGGACGAACCGGGAGGCCTTCATGACCGCAACCGCTGCCCGACACGAAGCTCCCGCGCGCAGGTTCGCGTTTCGGACGCCGTGGCGGCGAAGCACGCTGGTTCCGTACTTCCTCGTCGGTCCTGCACTGCTGTGCCTGCTGACGTTCAGCGTGCTTTCCATCTTTGTCGCCGCCGTGGTCAGCCTCACCAACCTGGATATCAGTGGGCTCGCGGACTATGGCCAGGTGCGCTTCATCGGGCTGCGGAACTACCAATCAATGTTCGGCGATCCGGCTTTTTGGGAGGCCCTCGGCAACACGGCCTTCTTTGTGCTCATCGGCGTTCCGACTCTCGTCATCGGCTCGCTTGCGATTGCGATCGCCCTGAATTTCAGCCGATCACGGTTCTTTCGCGCGCTGCGGGCCTTCTATTTCGTGCCGGCGATTACGGCGATCGTCGCCATCTCGTTGATCTGGGGCAATCTCTACAACAGTCAGTTCGGGCTGCTCAACTGGTTGCTGTCAACAGTTGGGGCTGCTCCAGTGGCGTGGCTTACAGATCCGACGATTGCAAAATTTTCCGTCGCGTTCGTGGCCATCTGGCGAGGATCGGGCCTCGACATCATCATCTTTCTCGCCGCGTTGCAGGCCATACCGCCGGAGTACTACGAGGCGGCCGCCGTCGACGGCGCCGACGAATGGCAGAAGATCTTCCTGATCACGGTTCCTCTGATGCGCTTCGCGATCTTCTTCGTCACCGTGACCACCCTCATCAACTGGATGCAGTTCTTCGACGAGCCGTATGTGCTCACGCAGGGTGGCCCGGTGCATGCGACGACGTCAATGTCGTACTACATCTATCAGCAGGGCTTCCGCTATGACGAGTTCGGCTTCGCCTCCGCGGCATCCATCGTGCTCTTCGTGATCATCGGCGTCGTGACAGCGCTTCAACTTCGCAACCGGCAAAACGCCGATGTCTAAGGGACCGAAGCGATGGTGAGGCGTCGGACCGGCCCATTCCTTGTCGGGGCTTTGCTTGCGCTCGGGGCGCTCCTAACCGCATTTCCATTCTTCTGGATGATGACCACTTCGCTGAAGCCTATCGCCGAGTCATACACGTACCCCCCAACCGTGCTGCCATCGACGATCAGTCTGGACAGCTATCTCAGATTGTTCCGCGACTTTGATTTCGGCCGATACCTGGTGAACACCATCGTTGTGGTCCTCATCGGATTTGTGGGCATGTTTTTCGTGGCCATGGCGGGGTATGGGTTCGCCAAGTTTCGGTTCCGCGGCAAGAACGTCCTGTTCCTGCTTGTTCTGTCAACTCTGATGGTCCCGATACAGGTCACGATGATTCCGACCTACCTGATCCTGAACAGCTTGCAGTTGACCAACACCCTCGTCGGAATCGCGCTGCCGACCCTGGTCAGCGCGTTCAACATCTTTCTATTTCGCCAGTTCATGACGACCATACCCGACGAGCTTTTAGAAGCGGCACGCCTCGATGGCGCCGGCGAGCTGCGCATCCTTTGGTCGATCGTGCTGCCGGTCTCGAAACCGATCCTTGCGGTCGGCGCGGTGCTGACGTTCATCACGGGATGGAACAGCTTCATCTGGCCGCTGATCATCGCCAACGACCAGCAGAACTACACGCTGTCCGTGGGCATCTCCCTGTTGAACAAGCAACTGGCGATCAATCCTCCGCTGCAGATGGCAGGCGCGTCCCTGATGGTGGTTCCGATCGTCCTCGTTTTCGTCATCTTTCAGCGCTACATCGTGCAGGGATTCACGATGTCCGGCCTCAGGTAGGGATCGAGCGGCGTTGGAAGGTTTTGTACACGCTTCGGCCGGCCGGCTACTCGATGGCCTTGGCGAACCGCTGATCTTGCGGGGCATGGCGCTCGGTAACTGGCTGCTGCCAGAGGGCTACATGTGGAAGTTCGAGCATCCAAATGCGCAATCACCGCGTGAGATCGAGGCTCTGTTCGATGACCTCGTGGGGCCGGAGCTCGCAGCCGAGTTCTGGCAGGGCTTCCGCGCCGCATTTGTCACCGATCAGGACATAGCACGGATCAGCGCAGAGGGCATGAACCATGTGCGGCTACCAATCAACTCGCGTGTCGTCATGGATGAAGCCGGCGAGCTGATCGAGCCTGGCTTGGTGCTCATCGATCGTGTCATCGAGTGGTGTCGCACGCACCACCTGTGGGTCGTGCTTGACCTCCACGGCGCACCAGGCGGCCAGACCGGCACGAATATCGATGACTCGCCTCATCGCGCGCCCGAGCTCTTCACGGATGAGAGGTACCGCGCTCTAACGCTCAAGTTGTGGCGGGCGCTCGCGGCGCGCTATCGCGACGAGACCGTGGTCGCCGCTTATGACCTGCTCAACGAGCCCTTGCCAAACGAATACCAACACCTCTACGCCGGCCAGCTGCGCGATCTCTACCGGGAGCTCACCGCGGCGATCCGCGAGGTCGATCGCAATCACATGATCAGCTACGAAGGCACCCACTGGGCCACCAACTGGGACGTGTTCACTGAGGCTTGGGATTCGAATTCGATTCTCCAGTTTCACAAGTATTGGTCGGCGCCGGATCGACCGAGCATTCAGGGGTACGTCGATATCGGTCGCGAATTGGGCCTGCCTATCTACATGGGAGAGGGTGGAGAGAACAACCTCGATTGGATCCAAACCGCGTTCCAGCTATTGGACGACAGCGGCATCTCGTGGAACTTCTGGACGTGGAAGAAGATCGACACCTTCACCTCTCCATGTTCGGTCGTGGCTCCATCGGGATGGACCGAAATCACGGACTATGCCGCGGGCAAGGGCGCCAAGCCGGACTGCGCGCGCGCTCACCAGACGCTCAACCAATTGCTTGACGCAATGGCTGCGTCCCGATGCAAGTACCGTCCCGAAGTCATCTCCGCGATCTTTCGCCGCCCACCATTGACGATCCCGGCGTTCGGGTTCGGCTTTCGGGGACAAGGCGAGTCCTACGAGACCGCGGCGGGGGTTCCTTTGGCCACCTTCCGGAGCGACGACCTGGTCACCATTCGGCGTGCGGGAGGCGCTGAGGGTGGGGAGCTGGACTGGAACCGCATCCCACGAGGGACCGCCGACGGGCTGCTGGTGCGTCTCGGCCCGGGCGACTGGGTTGCGTACGACATCGTGGCCACATCGTCATCACGATTTCAGATCGTGGTGGCCCTGCAGCCGCCCGCTCTCGACATATCGATTGACGGCACACGCATTGAGGTCGAGAGTGCCGCCGAAGCAACCGTGAGAGGCACAACGCCTCAGCTCGACGGGGGCCGTCACGTTGTGCGGCTTACAGGACTCTTGGCGGAGACGCTCGTGCGCTCGATCGAAGTCGAGCCGGCGCCGGTGTCTTAGTCAACGGTGAGGCCGAACGACATGGGGAAGAGCGGCGCATGCCCATTTGGTGAGCTCACCTGCTCCATTGTTTCAGGCCATTCGTAAGGAAGCCGACCGGTGAACGGAAGCTTTCCGAACAGAACGTCCGAGATGCCCTGTGCTTCAGTACCTGGCAGCCATGAAGCCACGATGGCGTCACATGAGTCGAGGACGTCGCCGATGATCAGCGGGCGGCCCGAATAGATGACGAGGATCAGGAGGTCGCAGTGGCGCCGAACTCGGCGCACCAATTCGACCTCCTCAGGCAACAGTGTGAGGTCGTATCGATCTCCTTCGCCTTCGCAGTAGGGCTGCTCGCTCAGCACGACAATCCCGACCTCTCCGTGCTCGGCCTCAAAATCTCCGTCGGACCGGTAGGCGACTGAAGCGCCCGGCGCAAGAATTTCAGTGATCCCTTGGAGCAGCGTCGTGCCAGGGGTGATGGCGCCACGACCACCCTGCCATTCGATCGTCCAACCGCCGCACTGGAGGCCGATGTCATCAGCGCCGGCGCCGGCAACCAGAAGGCGCGTCATATGCGGAGACAGGGGCAGGGCTGCGCCCTCGTTTTTCAAAAGGACCTGGGACTTGCTGACAGCCTCCCTCGCCACCGCTCGGTGGGCATCACATCCGACTGCCGGGAGCAAGGCTTTGTCTCCGAAGGGATGATCGAAAAGTCCCAGGGCTGCCTTCACTTGAAGGATCCGGCGGCAGGCGTCATCGATCCGCGAGACCGGGATGACTCCGGTTTCAACTCCCGTTCCTACGGCACGGATGAACCGCTCGTACTCAAAAGGGACCATGACCATATCGAGGCCGGCGTTGATCGCCAGACCGACGGCGTGCTCAAAATTCGAGTCCAGCTGACTCACACCCAACCAGTCGGAGACCAGGAAGCCTCGGAAGGCCAACTCGCCCTTCAGCAAGTCGGTGAGTAGATATCGGTGCGCATGCAGCTTGTTACCGTTCCAGCTGCTGTACGAGATCATGATGCTCAGCGCCCCCGCTCGAATGGCTTCCTCGTACGGCGGCAGGTGAACGCTTCGGAGGGCTGCCTCGTCGGAGCGGAGATCGCCCTGGTCAAGCTGCCAGCGATCTGGCGCGTCTCGGTTCCACCATCCCTGAATCCAGTCGTAGCGGCGTGTGCTGCCCCATGACGTCCCTCCGTCGCCCACAAAATGCTTCGGCGACGCCAGTACGGGTCGTCGATTTCCCTTGCTCGATTTGTCGGCTCCATTCAATCCCCGGATGAACGCCGCACCCAGGGACGAGACAAGCGCAGGATCCTGGCTGAAGGCCTCGAAGGTGCGGCCCCACCGGATGTCTTGCGGAACGCTCACGGCGGGGGCGAAGGTCCAATGAACGTTGGTAGCCAGCAGCTCGCTGGCCGTGATGCGCCCTGCCCGCTCCACCAGGTCCTCGTCGTGGGTGGCGCCCAGGCCAATGTTGTGCGGAAAGATGGTGGCTCCCCGCACATTGCTGTGGCCATGAACAGCATCCACGCCGTAAAGGAGTGGAATACCAAGCCTGCTCTCGAGCGCCTCCCTCTGTACCCGTCGGACCATCTCCGCCCAGGTGCCTGGATTATTGGGTGTCGGATTGCCTCCGCCGCCACTCAGTACCGAGCCAATGCCGAATTCCCGGACTGCTCCCTCGAGAAGACTGTTCACATCGACCTGGGTCATCTGTCCGATCTTCTCGAGGAGCGTCATGCGCCCGATGAGTTGCTCGAGGTTTGGATTCACCCGTCCTGCATCACGTTCGTTGGGGCACGCTTACACCGCTGGATTCGCGGACGACGAGCGAGGTGGGCAGCTCGGTCCGTTTCGCGATCGATTCCCCTCGCACAGCTGCCATGACCATGGAGGCGGCGGTGCGCCCCATCTCGTACAGCGGTTGCCGTACGGTCGTCAATGGTGGATGGGTCATCGCGGATGCCGGGATGTCGTCGAAGCCCACCACAGCGACGTCGTCGGGGATGCGCCGGCCGGCAGTCCGAAGCGCGCGCATGGCTCCGAAAGCCATCACGTCGTTGGCCGCGAAGACGGCATCCAGTCGAGGATCCGCCGCCAAGAGTTTGTTCATCGCGGAAGCGCCGCCTTCTTCCTTGAAGTCCGAGTCTGTGACCCGCCGGGGATCCAGTCGTAGGCCCGCCTCTTGAAGTGCGAATTTGTATCCTTCGAGCCGATCGCGATTGCAACCGAAGTCGTGAGGACCATTGAGCATGGCGATCCGCCGGCGGCCCTGCTCGATCAGGTGGGCAGTCGCGGCTCGGCCTCCCTCGACGTTGGTCGTGGCGACCGTTGGAAGATCCGGATAATGGCCGCGGTCATCAACGACCACGACTGGCAGTCCGCCTTTTGCCAGCCCCTCGATATAGGCGAGCATCCCGAACGGGATGACCAGCGCAAGACCATCAACGGCGCCGGCGGGAACGACTTGCGACATGAACGCGCGCTCGGAGTCCTCTCCGTCTGTGGTCGTGTAGAGGATCAAGGAGTAGCCAGATGGTTCGACCTCCGCCGCCACGCCACGAAGCACCTCCAGGATCCACGGCCAGGTCAGCGTGGGGACGAGGAGGCCGACGCAGTTCGACCGGCCGTTGCTGAGAGCCCGAGCGCTGGCGCTGGGGACGTAACCCATCTGCGCGGCCAGCTTGAGGACCCGTTTGCGTGTCCCGGGGTCGACGTCCTGCTTCCCGTTGAGAGCGCGAGAGACGCTGGCCTTCGACAGGCTGGCGCGCTTGGCAATGTCATTGATGGTCGGCCGCTTGTCCACTCTCCGGTGCCTTACCTCACTCAATCGAGCATCTTCCGGAACCGGTTACGGAACCGGTTACGGAAATATAGTAGCGGCCTTTACCGGCCTGTCAATGGCCCTGCCCCATCTGCTTCGTATGCCCCTCGCTCGCGGGCGTTGTCCAACCCTAGACCTGGTCCTGGCTTCTGGTTTCGCTGACGGCCAGGTGACAGCCAAGCCGGCGGACCGTGGCGGACTGTGGCGGACAACAACGGATTCCCGACTCTGACGTCCGAACTCGTCTGGACGCTGATGGACCGTTGTGGACGCGAGCCTCGCGGTCTTCAAAACCGTTTGCGGGGCGCTGCTGAGGCGTCCTGGGTGGGTTCGATTCCCATCCATCCCCGCCAATCTTGCCCGCCGTCCCAATAGAACGTACGCTGCGGTCAAGGGACTCAGCCTCCGTCTAGCCCGCCAACACTCTCAACCGGGCCTCGTCGATGATTCGAACCGATCCATGTCCAACGAAAACCATGCCGTCGTCGGACAGTGATCGGAGACTCCTCGATATGACCTCGCGTACCGACCCAACGTGTTCCGCCAGGGCAACCTGCGTGACATAGGCAGTGCGGTCTCCGGTTGGGCTTTGCGGCTGAGCCAGGCTGATGAGGTGAGACGCGACGCGTTGAGTTACGGTCTTGAACCCGAACTCCTCGACGATCGACGGGACTCGACAAACGGCTCCGGCCAACTGCCGAGTTAAGAACCAGCCAAACTCGCGAAACTCGCGCGCACATCGGCGCATCTCATTAGCGTCGAGCTCAATGACGGTGGCCTTCCTTACCACATGGACGCTAAGTGATACTGGAAAGAAGATCGTTGGCAGGCCGAAGAACGCAACTGGCGTCAGGTATTGAATGGTTGCCATCTGGCCGTCCGGGAGCGAAACAACTGTCCCGAGCATCCCATCGATCAGCAATCCAACGTGATCGGTCTCATCCTCGCGCAAAAGCAGTTCGCCCGGCGAACCGACGCGCTGACGGGCCGACTGTAACAGCCAGGCAGCGGGTGCAGGTCCAACCGCCGAGAGAAACCCCGTGAGAGCTGCCCGCGCGGTTGGACCGATTCCGCCACGATCCTTGTTGGCCCCATTGTGCTCAGCCAGCATCGGCCAGTGCTGCACTGTTGGCGGCTTCCTTATCTATACGAAGGGGGCAACGGACCATGGTTCAGGGCTTCTCGTCTGACGCCACGCGAGGGCGGCGTCATATCGGAGTATGTGTGCCTGGGCGGGCGGTCGGGGCACGGATAGACAAAAGTGATACACCGATAGGACTTGATGATCGCTCCTGCGCTGTGAGACGCAGCCGGCCCACCGGCTCCACGGATGCCGAGTCAGATCAAATCGGACTCTTCCGGAACGCCTAGCGGGTCGAAAGGCGCCACCTCGTCCACGATCCGGAGCAGGTTGGCAAGGGTAGGCGCCTGATTGTCGAGTCGATAGGCGACGACCAGCTCGGCCAGGGGCGCCGGGCGCAGGGAGCGGTACGTGAGTCCAGACGCAGGCTGGCTCGTAACGTAACTGCGAACAACCAGCGCAGCTGCGACACCCGGCCTGGCCACGGTTTGCAGAGCCAGGTCCGTCGGATCCTCAGAAACGACGTTGAGGTCGGCGCCGGTCCGCCGCACCAGCCACCTCGCGAGTGCGGTGACGAGGTCCGGATTGACCGCCATGGGAGGCATGGCAAGTGGCTCTCCGCGCAGGGCCTCAACCGGTATGCGATCCATCTTTGCCAGCCGGTGTTCCGGCCGCATCGCCAGGATGATCTCTTCGCGGCGGATCGGTCGAGAGCCGAGTACGGCGGGGCGGGCCAGCGGCATGAGTGCGAATGCGGCATCCGTAGCGTTCTCGAGCAGAAGCTGCAGATTAGTTCCGGAAGATGCCGCGGAAGTCTCCAATTCGACCTGCGGGAACCGCTCCCGGTAGGCAGAGATGATCGACCCTGCCAATGAGATGTCGCCGGCCGCCTGGTACGCGATGCGCACCCTCCCGGTTACCCCCGAGGAGTAGTCCTTGAGCTCCCGCAGCGTCGCATCCTCCGCTTCGACCAGTCCTTGCGCATGCGGTAGAAGCACTTTCCCCGCCCGTGTCAGTCGTACCTCCCTCGCGCTGCGTTCGAAGAGGTTCAGCCCGAGCTCGTGCTCGAGCGCCTGGATGCGCTGGGTCAGGGCCGGCTGGGTTAGATGAAGTCGCTTGGCGGCCCGTCCAAAGTGCCCCACCGTGGCTACTTCAACGAAAGCCCTCAGCTGCCGTAACTCCATGTATGGATCGGATTATCCGACGACAGCTAAAACGACAGCCACAGCCCGGCTTGCCACATATGAAAGCGCCGGGGCCACAGAACCCCGGCGCCAACCGGACGACTAGAAAGCGTGAGAAGAAGTCGTTACTTCTTCTTGGCGGCCTTCTTCTTGGCTGGCTTCTTAGCAGCCTTCTTCTTCGCGGCCATGATGGTGTACCTCCTTGACTCTATTTCGGACCCGATGACGTTTTAGTTTTGGCGGGTCCCAATGCATTTCTCGAAAGGGTCTGCCGCTCATCAGGTG
>Ga0070708_100004625_pt1 | contig 10839 bp, 12 predicted proteins | sample KBSK5503metaG_FD_65469 | JGI IMG/M metagenome (GOLD analysis project Ga0070708, IMG submission 65469) | Corn, switchgrass and miscanthus rhizosphere microbial communities from Kellogg Biological Station, Michigan, USA - KBS K5-50-3 metaG | ecosystem: Host-associated > Plants > Roots >...
ATTTACGGACCCTCGCCGAACAGTTGGGTAATACAGTACTCAATCCTTGAAACCCTTTGGGTATAAGGAATATGACCACTTAGGCTTCCTCCCCGCCGTAAACTCCCGCTAGAGCCGTAGGCTTAGAGGGAGAGGTTCAAGGCTTGCTCACCCCCCCGCTGGCTGTAGCCACGGCGGCACGCGAAAGAGCAGGACTTCTCGCAAGCTCCAGACATAGTCCGTCAATCCCGCCGCCATGGCCGGCGTACAGGGCCGCCACTGTTTGGCGGAGCCTGTCCCATTGGTCGGCAGAGGCTGTGGCCACGGCACGCGTAGGCTGGCATGGGGCAAGCCGAAATGGCTCATATGGGATTCCAGGGTCGTGGATTTTGAGGATGGTGTCCACTGATGACCTCCCATGTCCCGAACCCCGACAGGAGGCCAACGGTGCAGGGCAAGATCACGCATGTGCTTGATGATGTGCCATGTAATCAGACCGTCCGCGCGTGGCGCTGGCCAGCCGGCATCGCCTGTCCCGCTTGTGAGTCCACACAGGTCATCCCGCGCGGCTGTGATGCGACGGAACCCGCCCGACAACGCGATGCGTGTCACGCCGGTCACCCACGCTTTGCGGCGCTGACCGACACCATTTTTGCTGGCCATCATCAACCCCTGAAGGGTTGGATCTTCTGCCTCTATTCTCCGTTGCGGAAAGGTCATTCCCGCTTTTGAACTGGCGTGAGATGCTCTGCCAATCACACGCGCAGGGTCTCCTGCACAGGTGGGGCTCATTGCAAGACCATCTGCACCAAGCGCAGGGGCGCAAAAAGTTCGCCGTGCCCCCCAGCATACACGAGCCTAGGCGTGCGTTGGGGGCGCAGTTGTGCCAAGGCGATCGCCTGGCGCGGCTTGTCGGCACATCGCCTCTCCGCCGGCGTGTTGGCACACAGATGGGAGAGACGGTCGCTCACCCCGACCGTCAAGACATCCAAGACGATCTCACCTAGAGCGGGTTGCACGGCGCTTTTGCAGCTGCCAGCCCCCCTTTTGCCTCTGCTCCTCGTCCTGCGCGATCTCTGGGCGTGCTGCGTCGTGGCGCCCGCTCCATGACGCGCTGAGCGCCAGAGCGGGCGTCACCAAGCCGATAGGATCAAGCCGTTTCTGTTGCTTCTTCCAGAAGCGCCTCACCCAGGCGTTGAGAGGCACGTGCCATATGCTCCACGCCACGCCCCCAGGCCATAGTCTGCGCAGCTCTGGCAGGATACGCGTCCCACTTGTCGGCCAGGTCGGCCAGTGCCATGGCCTCCTGCGTCGCCCGCCTGGGCGCTGTGCGCGGGATGAGGACGTCGACCTGCCGGGTGCGTTTCCCCTCCGCTCGCGGTGCCCCAGCACGAAAACCACGCTCGGCGAGGCGCAGAGCGCCAGGGCGCACCCCGCGAGCCTGCTCCAGCACGGGACGACCGAACGCCCTAGCGTGGCCCTGGCTGGCGGACAGGGCCACGGGCGGCAGGAGGCCGGCGCTGGCGCGCCGTGTCCGCAACGTGGCCAGCTTGGAGCCGCGCGCGGACGGCCCCTCCTCCTGTTGCCCCACCCCGCGGCACTCCTCTGGCCCAGTCTCTCAGGCCACCTCTCCGTGCGTCGTATCGCGCATGTGCCGCCGTCGTCCCCGCCCCAGGCGGGCCTACTGCAGCATCGCGACACCACCAGCCTGCTGGTCCCAGTCGAGTCACGGCGCCGCGCCCGGCGGCGCGCGCGCCGCGGCGTCCGCTTCCTCGACGGCCGGCTTGACGGCCCGGCGCGCGGCGCGCTCCCGTCCTGTGCCCGCCACCCGAGGCGCCTGGGGGGCAGCAGCCGCGTCGCCTGGCTCAGGGCCGCGTGCTGTGCCATCTGGACCAAGCGCTGACGCACCACAGCCCCACGAAAGCGTTGGTCATCCGAGGTGCCACGCCACGACAAGCCCTGCGCCGGGTCACTCACCTCTCCGCGGTCACCCAAGGCCCCCACCACCCGCGCCGAGCGCCGTCCAGCGCCCGCTTGACGCCTGGAGTCCACCCCGGCAAAAGGCGCCGCCATCTGGGCGGGCACGCTCCCCGCCAGGCCCCTCGCGGGCTCACGGCGGGGAGCGGGGAACGCCTCGGCCCACGTCTGCAACCGCCCCCGCTCTAGCGCACCCAGGCGCACTGCATCGGTGCACTCTGCGCTGGCCGTCTCCAGGTGGGCGACCTCCCCCAACGCGATCGCCTGACGCACCGCCTCCCCATCCCGAGCCCACCCTCTGCGGCTCTCCCTGGCGCACCTCCTTGAGGGCCTAGGAGAGCACGATGCCTGAACGCTTGCAGGGTGCAGCGCTCTAGAGTCTCTGGGTCAACCTTTCCGCAACACAGAACCCTCTCTTTCAGGCCTTTTTGTCACTGTGACGGCCGGCGGGTGAGCCTGTGGTATTTATCCGCAGTGTGTAGGTACACGGCCCAGCGTCTCTTGGCGGTGTTTTGTCTCGACAGGCCCCCCCGCCTGGCCTATAATGCGAGAGATAGGATCAATAGGTGGGTCGTCGGACCGACCATGCGGCCTATATCACAACGTCAGAAACCGGGAATGCCGTACTTGACAACGAACTTGGAACTCTTAGGAGGGTGGAGTACGGCCTGTCGTTGGACTAGTAGGTTGTCACGTTGATTTTGATGGACCCTTCTTGCCCCTCTCCCGGAAGGAGAGGAAGAAGGCACAGCCAGCATCATTCATCAAATTTATCGTGATGGAGTACTAGTTGAGCAAGGCCACAAGGAGCCACCTGAGTGAGCACAGCGTCTGGAGCAATCGCCACCGGTTATCGGGATGGCTATATCCACGTGCGCGGGCAGCGACTACACTACGTCGATTACGGCGGCGATGGCGAGGCGCTCGTCGGGCTGCATGGCTTGATACAGAACGCGCATGCATTTGACGCCATTGCGCCCATCCTCGTCCCGCACGTACACTTGTTCTCCTTCGATTTGCGGGGGCGCGGAGACAGTGACTGGGGGCCGCCCGAGCGCTACACATGGAAGTATTATATGGCCGACTTGGTCGGGCTCCTGGCGGAGCTTGGCCTCTCACGATTCGCCTTGATCGGCTCCTCGCTGGGCGGCCTCCTAGCGCTGATGTATGGTATCGCTCACCCCGATAGGGTCACGCGGCTGGTGCTCAACGACATCGCGCTTGATATGAACTTCGCCGGGCTCCTGCGCGCGACGGGACGCTATGCGTACGTCCCGCTCGCCAAGGTGGCGCTCGATCACATGAGCCCCACAGCCGCCACTCCAGCTGCCCCCTTGCCTGCCCCTCAAGCGAGTGACGAACAGATACACGCAGCGGTTGAGCGGCTTTCGGATGAGGAAGTGGATGCGCTTCTCAGCCAGATGCTGAATGAGGAGATCGACGAATTCGCTAACTTGGCCGAGGCCATCGCCTGGTTCGTGGCCCGGCGCGATGGCATAGAGTGCCTCGACGATGAGGCTAGAGCAGCCTGGGTGAGTCATTACCTGACCCCAACCCCTTCAGGCGGGCTACGCTTTAACTGCGATCCTGCCGTCCGGGACCCCAATGTCATGGCCTCGATGGTCGGCGCGGGGTTACCGTGGTCTCCGGGACGCAGGGGGTGGGAGCAGATCAAACGCCTGACCATGCCGGTGCTTATTCTGCGCGGCGCACTGAGTGATGTGCTCCTCCCGGAGAGTGCCGAACGGCTTGCACAGTGGTTGCCCGATGCACGCTGGCTCGAGGTGCCGGGGGCAGGCCATTCGCCCACGCTCTACGAGCCCGAGGCCCGTGCCGCGCTACGCGACTTCTTTGGCGCTGACCTGTCCGACCCAGCGCCGCTCATCCCATGATCTACTAATTTGTCGCGCTTGCAGGTGGACTAACCTTGTTCTTTCTGGTGTCGATCCCCAGCGAAGCGTTTCATCGCATGATGAGCATGCGCGTCCTCTATAGGCGACTCGGCATAGACACGTCGATCAGCCGGGATGCCCCAGAGTTGTTAGCACGTGTGCGGCGTTCTTTCGGCGGCCGGCTTGCCGTGCTGGATTGGTCTGCAGGCAAAGTCCTGGCTGATATGGCGATCACGGGCGCCAGCGGATTAGCCGTGCATGATGGCAGGGTGATCACGTGCAGCTGCATCGAACAGTGTGTTTACATACTGCGCGGGCGCGAGACGGTGGCGGCGCTTACTCATCCCTGGTTCAATTACCTGCACAGCGTTGACGTGACGCCCAGGGGTACCTACCTCCTGGCGTGCGCCGGCAGCGATCTTATTATCGAGATCACCCAGGATGGGCAGGTTGTCTGGACCTGGTTCGGTCCACAACATGGCTACGATACCTGCCCCGATGGGACGCCAACCTTCTTCGACCGTGCTGCCGACTATCGTACGATGCGGCGCGCTACATCCGAACAGGCCATGCACGTGAACTCTGCCCTCCTGCTGTCCGCCGATACAGTGCTGGCGACGCTGTTCCATCAGGGGCAGTTGATCGCGATTGACCGCGGCAGCGGCCGGGTGTCCGTGAAGCTGGATGGTCTCACCAGGCCGCACGGTATCCATCGTCGCGACGGAGGTTTCCTGCTCTCCGATACGCTCGGCAACCGCATCGTGTTGTTCGACGAGGAGTTGCGCGTCTACTCCGAGATTGCCTATGGCTCGCAGTGGCTTCAGGATACGATTGTCACCAGCGCCGGCACGTACCTGACGCTGGAAAACGTGCACGTCGAACAACTGCCCGAACCCGGACTCTGCAACTGCATCGCGGAGATCGACGGTGCTGCCAGGGTTCTGCGCCGCGTCGAGATAGGGCCGGACTTGCGGCTCTTTACCGTGCGTGAGATTGACGAGGCCGCTGCCCGCGTGCTGGCACAGGCGTGGGGTGCTAGCGGCGACCTCGACAGTTGGCGTTGGAGCTACGATCGATGACCTCTGCTTATTCCGCTACCGCCATGCTCAGGGCTGCGCTGGAGCCGCTGTGCACGCGCCATTTCTCGGCTGATCTCGCGCGCGCCTACTCGTATATCGATCGTCTCTGTCTCCATCTGTGCTTTCACATCGCGCAGGAGTGCCAGTTGCCGCGGCGGAGCCCCGAGACCTTGGCCGACCTCGCGGCACGCATTGGCCTTGGCCCTGAGGCGGCCTATCTGCTGACGGCCATCCTCGATATTCTCGCCGAGGAAGGCTTCGCGACTTGGACGGAGGACGGGTGGGTCGCCTGCCGGCCGTGTCCGCCAGACGGCAGTGCGGAGCTGCAGCGCGCGGCGCGCATGGCATGCCCCGAGGCGCTGGCCACATTTGAGTTGATCGAGCGCTGCCATGACCACGCGGTCGCCTTCATAGGTGGACACGAGCCGGGCATGGCGGCTATCTTCCCACGCGGGGACCTCGGGTTGTGGGAGCGCATTCACACGGCCGATGCCGTGATGTCGCTTTACGCCGACCTCATCCCGCCGGCGCTCGAGGTCATCCTGGGCCAGGGAGCACACGTGCTCGAGGTTGGCGCCGGAGTCGGCGCCGTGGCACAACGATGCCTCCCGTTGCTGCGCCGACGCGACACGCGAGAGTACTGGTTTACGGATCTAGGCAAGCTGTTCGTGCAACGTGCCCAGGACCGCTATGGGCACAAGGCGTGGATGCGCTTTGCCACGGTCGATCTTGATCGCTCCCTGTCCGACCAGGGCTTTGGACCTGGCAGTGTTGACGTGGTGATAGCCGTCAATGTGCTCCACGTGGCCAGGGACCTCGTGTTCACCCTGCGCGAGCTACATGCCGCGCTCAGGGCGCCGGGTTGGCTGCTGTGCGCCGAAGGATCGCCTCCCGACCACCGGCGGCGATGGCGCCTGTGCCTCATCTACGCCTTCCTGCATGGATGGTGGGATGTCTCCCTCGATGCGACCATGCGGCCCAGGCCAGGGTTCCTCTTGCCGTCTGAGTGGACAACGGCGCTACGGGCCTGCGGCTTTGACCGGGTTCAAACACTGCCGGGTGAGGAGTGGTTTGACGGCCCGTGCCGCGGCGGGCTTATTATCGCCGCGAAGGGAGTGACGTGAGCGATCTGATACTGGGCGACGACTGGCTACAACCGGTCCATCACCTGCCTGGGCAGCCCTTCGGTGCCGGCTCCAGGGAGCGCTCGACTATCGTCGGCATCCTGGCCCGCCAGGCCCATGCCAGGCCCAAGGCGCCGTTTCTGACCGAGCTGGGCGATGGCCGGCCGCACGAGACGATAAGCTACGGGCAGGCCCACCAAGCGGTGCAACGACGTGCGACGCTGCTGCGTCGCTGGGGTCTAGCCCGAGGTGAGCGTGTCGGTGTGATGGGCGAGAACTCCATCCACTTCGCGTTCGCGGTCCTGGCCATTCTCGAAGCCGGTGGTGTCGCGGTGTTGCTCAACCAGCACGATCCAGCGGCCCGCGTCGCCGCGCATGCCGTGTTCACGCAGACCCGTTTTCTGTTGCACAGCGCGGCGTGCACCGCGGCGGCAGAGGCGTGCGCGAGTAGCGAGCGCACATGTGCCTTTGAAGAATTCGATCGTCACGCCACGTCCCTGGGGTGCGATGCCGAGGTCGGATACGGCGCGCCCAAGCCGACCGACGGCGCGCTCATCGTGCTCACTTCGGGCACAACCGGAGCATCCAAGGCGGTGGTGCAATCACAGTACAGCGTGGCGCGGAATGCTGCAACCGTGGCTGGGCATCACGGCATTGCCCCGGGTGTGCGGCTGCTGTGCGTGCTCCCTCTGCATCACGTAAATGGCCTCGAATTCACAATTTTCTCCGTCATGCTCGGCGGAGGACATACCGTGCTCAGCCGCGGCTTCGACGGTCTGCGCTTCTGGACTACCGTGCGTGAACATGCCATTCATATTGTCAGCCTGGTTCCTAACCTGCTGCGCCTGCTGGCCGATCGACCGCGCCGGCGCGGCCATGAGCCGCTCCCGCTGCGCTACGCCGTCTCGGCGGCCGCGCCCCTCTCGATAGACATCGCGGAGCGCGTGCGGGAGCGGCTGGACCTGCGTATTGTCCAGGGCTATGGCCTCTCCGAGGTGACCAACTTTACCTGCCTGATGCCGGTTGATCTGTCCGCACAGGCCTACCGTGGCTGGATGCTGAACGGGCGCAGAACGTCTATTGGACCGGCGCTGCCGGGCCAGGAGGTTGAGATACACAATACGCATGGCGTTGCGTCACCCGGCGAAGAGGGCGAGATCGTTATACGCGGCCACTGTGTCATGAGCGGCTACCTGCACAATCCCGCGGCAACCGAGGAGGCATTGCGCGGAGGATGGTTCCATAGCGGAGACCTTGGCTTCTATCTGCCGGATGACAATGGGCACCGCTACGTCCACGTGTCGGGGCGCCTCCGGGAGATCGCCAAACGCTCCGGCGCGCTGGTAAGCTTGCTGGAGCTCGACGAGGTGCTGGCGTCGGTCCCCGGCGTGGTTGACGCGGGGTCCGCGGCCTTTGCCAATACCTGGGTCGACGAGGAGGTCGCCGCGCTCGTCGTCAAAGAGCCGGGTAGCGCGCTCGACGAGGCTGCGATTGTGGAGCATTGCCGGCGGGTGTTGCCATGGTCCGCGCTACCCAAAGCCATTGAGTTTGTCGACGAGATACCGCGCACAGCCAGCGGCAAGATTCGCCGCGGCGAGATTGGCCAACGATTCGCGGGCCTGCGGGAGCGCCTCTTCGTGGCAAGTCTGCCCCATGCAGAGGTGAGGGTCTAAAAATGTTTGTGGACGCGCCGTACAGGGACGGCTGCTCCGACCGCAGTCGGCGCGGTTTGCCATACGCCCGCAGTTGTAGGCTGGCGATATTTTCAGACCGTACCTGCAGAGGCAGAGTAGGTTGAGACGATCCTATTCCGAGAGGCCTGCAATACAATACGTTGAGCTACTGGTAGAGCGAGAAGAAAGAGGTTAACGCATGGATGCCCAGGAGACGCTCGTCAAGAAGGTCCTCGATTGTGCGAACAGGATCGCTCACACATCGCTACACCTACAGCCGGATGGCGATATCTCGCTGCAAGCCTTCGGCTTTGATTCACTCAGCCTATTTGCCTTCATCCTGGAGCTCGAGCGCACGGTGGGCATGGAGTTTGACGAGGCGCTTCTGCATCACGAAGACCTGAGTAGCATACGCTCGACTGCCGCGTTGATAGCGGCGCGCGGTCAGACCGATGCACAGGCAGGATAACGCCTCGCTCAATTTATAGCAGTTTGTAGAAAGTCGAAGGTGGTGTCAATGGGCACGAGAAGGTATCGAAGAGGCTCGCGTCTTTGCAGGCGATCAGTCCTGCAACGGTGAGGAGATACACCGCGCCCCCGCTAGATTTGACGCGCTACAAAGTCTGATAAATTCAGCGACTTCCCAAAACGGGCACGAAGCACCAACGCGCAGACGGTCGTACACGACCCACTGTCGCTCGGGAGTATACGGCAAACTTGGCCCCAGTTCCTTCCCGTGCTTCGGCTGCGATAGCAGCATAAATAACTTCCCAGGAACAACCCCTTCCAGTGGTGACTGAGGGAGGCTTTCCCTGCCCTTGGTCTCCCTCACGACGGTTGCGCTCCCGCGTCCCGCTCTCCCACCACCAAGCCCAGCGCTGCCGCCTTCCGCTTCACCTGCCGTACCACTCGCTCCCGGTAGGCCATCTCATACGCCTCCAGCCCCTGTGCCACGTACGCCATCCCATGCTTCAGCATGGCATAGACAATCCGCGCCAGCTTGTACGCCGTCGCCGTGATCGCCTTCGCGATCCTGCGCCGGGCAGCAGTCCGGCGGAAGAACGCCCCCAACGCGCTCTGGCTCCGCTGCAGATGCTTTGCCGCTATAGGTATTTTTGTCCTCACCCAGGGTCTCGTGAGCTGTTGCCTGGCTGCGCTCCTCCCCCAGCGGGCAGCCACCGACGCGTCTCAGCCAGCAGTGGCGCCGCGGTGGCGCCGCACGATCCAGCGGCGGGTGCGGCTGCGGCCGGAGGTCGGTGGGCAGACGCTGGCGGTCGCCGAGCTGGAAGAGACGATCACGGAGGAGCAGGTCTCATACCCCTACGGCAAGCCCCCATGCTGGTAGCAGAGCCACGGGCACCAGGGCGTATGCCCCGTGGAGCGTCACACCGTGCTGTTGCAGCGCGCTGGTGCCGTGCTGTGGCCCCATCCGTCATCCCTACGATGGGGGCCAGCGGTGTGATATCTGACCTGGCAGGTACCCACGAGCACGCATCCCCAGGCACGCACGGTTATCTCATAGAAGTTGGTAGGCACGATCACAGGCCGTACCTGTGAGGGCGCCGCGTTGGCACAACTGCCCTGCTGCGCCAGGTGTACTGTACCAGGTGCGGACCATGGTCTACGCTTCTGGTGCCGCGCGTCTCCCTAGCGCCGTCTGCGCTCGTGCCCACGGCCTCTGGGTGTCTGCGTACCCTGGAGCCGGGCCACTATTGCCACCGGTGTGAGCATCTCTGGTCGCTTGCGGCTCGGGATCGGAGGGAAATCCGCGATATTGTCCGTCACAATGGCGTCGGCGTGGCCCACGAGCGCACAGTGATAGAAGGGGTCGTCGTCCGGGTCAGGGGAGAAGAGGCCGAGGTCACGCGCCTCGACCGCCATCCCCGCTTGCCTTAGGAGATTGACAAAGCGCCCTGCCGCATGGGCTGGGACCTTCAGCCGCCGGAGGATGGTGCGGTATTCGTCGAGAATCGGCAGACTATAGAGCCAGTCAAACAGGGTCTCATCGTCGATCCAGCCCAGGAGGAGCTGCAACTCTGGTGTGGTGGGGAGCGGTGGCTGTTGGCGAAACGGCCCGTGCGCCACGGATCACCACCATGGTGTCGATCACCAGTCGCAAACGCCGCCAGCGTGCCATCAGGACTGGGTACTCTGGGAGACTCGGCGGCCCCTGGCGGCCCGGTACGCGGCAATCGCGTGCTGGATCTGCCCATCACTTGCCTGTTGCAGCGGCTCTGAGAGGTCTGCGAGGGCCTGGTGCATCTGCTGGGCCCACCCCGCCGGCCGGCCGCGCCTTTTCTCGCCGTACGTCGCCAGCACCTGCGTGATGCGCTGCTCGGTCACCTCCATGATCGCGCGCAGCGGGAGGCGAATGGGTTCGAGCGCCAGGCCGGCGCTCCTGGCCGTGTGCGTCGGGGGAATCAGCAGCACCTTGCGACGCTTCGTTAAGTGCGGGGGCCACACGTGGGCTAGCATGGTGGCCGCCCGCCGCCGCTCGAGGCCATAGGCATGGACGAGGAGTTCCAACACCGTGAGCTGGATCACGTTGTCCACACTAAAGAGGCGGACGTATCACCTCAAAAATCGGGGGCTGCAAGCCCATGCCCTGGCGGGTGGCCACGACGGAGGAAGTCTGGCATAATGGCTTGCAATACACGCGACCGCTCTCCACTGGAGCCAGCGGCACTCTGCTGGAAGACCTTGACCTGCACCGTAGCGTAGATGAGCAGGCACGTGAACTTGTCAGGCGGCTCCTCAACGTGCTGGAAGACGTGAGGGCCGACCTGCGGGCGGCCCAGGCAGAGAACCAACGTCTGCGTGAGGAGATCAACCGGCTCAAGGGGGAGCAGGGCCGGCCCAAGGTCCAGTCCAACCCGCCCCAACCGCCCCGCACGGACCACTCCTCGGCACAGGAACGGCACAGGGCGAAGACCTGGTCGAAACGCCGCACACCAGACCGCATCCCTCTGGACCGGGCACAGGGGGTGGAGGTCGACCCCGATCGTGTGCCGCCGGATGCCGTGTGCAAAGGCTACGAGGCCGTGGTGGTGCAGGACGTCATCTGCCGCACCGACAACGTCCTATGCCATCAGGAGAAGTTTTCCTCCCCGTCGCA
>Ga0070708_100004627_pt1 | contig 10836 bp, 8 predicted proteins | sample KBSK5503metaG_FD_65469 | JGI IMG/M metagenome (GOLD analysis project Ga0070708, IMG submission 65469) | Corn, switchgrass and miscanthus rhizosphere microbial communities from Kellogg Biological Station, Michigan, USA - KBS K5-50-3 metaG | ecosystem: Host-associated > Plants > Roots >...
GGTTGGACGCCTCCCACATATCCGCATACAAGTCTTGATCGCTTTTCCCTTCACGGCTGTGCACAAGCGCTGGAGTCCACCAGGCGGCTCGCCAATTCCAACACAACATCCGGCGATGGCGACGACAGTAGGCGACCGAGGTTGAAGCTGAAGTGCCGTGGTTGGTACATCGATAGCAGGACCACGCCATCGGGATTGCTGGCCAATGCAAAGTCAAGCAGGAACGCGGCGGCAGCCTCTGCCGTCGCAGTGCGGTAGCCCGCGGCGTCCAGTAGGCTCCGCTTATCAGCCTCCCTTGCGATCATGGAATTCAACCTGTCCAAGTCGTCCTGTCCGAACACACTATGAGTGACAAAACTCACGGATTGCCCCGATGGTAGTTGTTGTTTGGCCAACCCCACATTAGGTCGAAAGAGGTTGTTGGCAACCTGAATGATGCTGACGTGCTTCGACAAGCTCAAAGCCGCAAGCGAAACACTAAGGTCCCCGGCCAACGAGATAGTTCGGGCAAAACCCTTACTGACTACATTTTCGAGCGCCCGCAATACATCGTCGCGCTCCACATCGACGAGGCGTGCTTCGTGTAGTGCGAGGACGTCAACGTAGTCCGTCTGCAACCGCCGTAGGCTTTCTACGATGCTTGATTCTATGAACGAACCTGTCAGTTCCACAGATCGCGCAGTTGGGCGGAACTTGACGATATGCTTACGCAGCCTTGGCAAAAAGGCGTTGAAACTCTGCACGGCGGGCTTGGCAATGCGCATTGGGAATGACACATGGCCCGGGAGGAGGCCAACCTTCGTGCAAACCGCGATCTCCGAGCGTTTGCCCGCAAGAAAATCACCCAGCAAGAACTCGCCACGGCCGTCGCCATAGGATGGCGCAACGTCAAACCATGAGATACCGGCATCATAGGCACGCGCCAGCGCGGCTCTCCCCCGTTTGGCATCAACACGGGAGCCGAGTGATGCGCACCCGAAGCCGATCGCGGACACGCTGCGCGAAAGAGGTGCGAAGTTAATACGACGCATGGTCGACGGTTTGCCCCTTTTTGTTCTCCACATCACCGGCCTCTACAGTGAGATGATGGGCGAGCCGGATGGCAAGCGCGACGGCGGGGAAGGTTGAATTGGCCTGTCCAGTAGTAGGAAACACGCTTGAGGAGGCCACGAAAAGGTTAGCAAAACCGTGAACCTTCAAATCCGCGTCGACAATGCTGTAACTTGGATCTTGCCCCATTCTAGTCGTACCCACCTGATGAAGACCGTCGGATGCCTGTGCTGAGACGCGATCCGCCAGCTGCTCCTTGGGATACCAATACTCCAGCCGCCCAATTCCGTTCCCACGCAAGGCAGAATCCAGAACTCGATGAGAGTCCACGACGCTGCACGCATCGCGATGAGTAAAGCGAAGATCAATTACTACGCGCGGGAGCCCGAATTTATCCATCTCATTGGTCAAGACCACACGGCTGTCAGGATTCGGTTCCTGTTCCGCATGGTAGTGGAGGGCGTATCTTCCGTTGCCATTTCGGACAAGGAAAGCCGGCCTGCGTGGTTTGGCGAGGTAGCGACCGTGCACGATTTTCATAAGGTCTCGCAAACCTCGGGGCGAACCCAGGAGCACATTCAGCACGTGCGCACCAACATGCCGAGGCTTAGGACCAACGTGAAAAATTCGGATCGCGTCCGAAACAAGGCACCGACCAATTGGCGGTACTGCGAGTGCTAAAAAAACTGCCGACAGGACGCTGCTGCGATGGCGAGGATCGTGGAACGGCGCATTGTCTGGGAAAAAAGCCGTATTAAGGAGACTGTGCGCTTGCTGCGCCGCCGAGCTGAGGCTAAAACGCCTCCGCACATAGGCACCCGTCGGGTCGAGTTCGAAATCGAGGTCAGCAATGTCTGCCGGCCGGTCGAGCACAATGCTCGCGATCTTACCGGAGATATGACCCATGTAATAGCGACCCAACGGGCCGTCTAAACCACCGAAAAGGTCAGGCCAATGGCGCTGCACGGCAAGCAGCAAGCGCGTTGTCTCGATGCCTCCCGCGGCAAGTATCACGTCGCGTGCTTTTATCTTCGATTTTCGGTCAGGGCCTGCAATCACGACTCCTGCGACCACACTGCCGCCGTCTTTGATGTCGAGATCAATGACTGTGCTGTTCAAAAAGAGCGCTAAACGCTCGGAGCATTCGATCCGTCTGCGGTGAACCAGACCGAGCTGAGGTTCGATAGACCATCGCTCCAAGGATTCAACCGAAACGTCGGCTCCCAGGCTGGGCAAATAACGTGGCCGGGAACAGAAGTTACTACCGCCGCACAAAAGGTATTCGGCAGCTTTGGCGTACCAAGGCTCAATGCTGTCTTGCCCAATGGGCCAACCGGAATATGGCACATGGGAGCGCGCTGCAAAATCCAATGGGTCGAGAGCCACGCAGCGGCCGCCCCACGTCCATGAGGTACCGCCGAGAACACGACATACGGCTAGCTCCATTGGCGCATGACGACGGGAATCGACAATCACAGCGCGGGATGCCTCAGCTGTTTCAGGATCTACCCTGGTACTCCCCGATTCGAGCACGACGACATTGCGACCAAGGCTCTCAAGTTCTAGAGCCAGTGCCATGCCCACCGGTCCCGAGCCGACGATGCAAACATCGCATTTGTATTCACGGGCTGGGGGGCGATCAACAATCATAGTGACGGTCGTTATGTGCCGGGTGCAAATCTCGCAGTCTCTTGCGAACCAAACAGAACGTGATACACGAGTGCCTACTTCTCAACGGAGTCATCGAGGTTCCGCAGGTCTCTCCGCGAGCCCGATAGGCTGACCGCTAGTGCCACGATTTGGTCGACGTGGTTGCTCCAGCTGAAGTTTTCCGAGCGCCGCTTACCATTTTCCGCCAACCGCGCCCATATCTCAGTAGACGATACTACCTCCATGACTTTTTGCGCCAACTCATCCGGAGAGAAGCGAGAGAAGTACACCGCTGCGGACCCGCAGATTTCTCGATGCACAGCTAGGTGTGACGCCACGATCGGTAAGGCGCTCGCCATGGCTTCCACGAGGGGATGAGCAAACGTTTCGGTGTAAGCCGGTGTCACGTAAACATTGCACGCCTTGTACAAGTGATGCAGAGATCGGTATGGCACCGGCCCCAACTGAACAACTTCCGATTCAAGATCTAGTTGTCGCAGCAACCGTTCAGCCGAGTCCGCACAGTAGCCTTTAGTTTGTGAAAAGTCGCAGGTGAGAATCAGGCGGACAGTTCGTGGTGCAAGGGCCTGTTTTAGCGCGGGCAAGGCACGGATCAGAGTCTCAAAATTTCGATAGTACGTGTAGTGGCTTACGAAGAGTAGTCGCAGCGAGTGTGCTGTCGCATGGAGCTTTCTTCCCACTTCTAATGATAACGGTAGACCGTCCTGAAAGAAAAGATCGCGATCGAAGCCATGGTAAATGGGAATGACTTCCACGCCCGCCCAACGGTGCAACTCGTCAGCGAAGGCTTTACTAGGAGCAACCGTGCAGTCGGTCCAACGAAGAGAACGCTTGGCTAACATGCCGCGAATTCGCGTGTCCAGCCACATGCGGCACTCGCCGCGCGAACGCAAATCGCGATAGAAGTCGGGGGACGTGTAGAGAGAATTTCGGGAAAGGAGAATCTGCGGAACAGGAGATTTGCGCAAGGCAAAATTGCCGGCGGAGATCAATACATCGGACCGAGTCGAGCGCAATAATTCCGGAAGCGCCGTTTGTTCCTGCCAAAAACGACCTACCACGCCGGCCGACCTCTTCACCGGCGCGAAAGAAATCCGCGGCAAGTCACCGAACTCTTGTCTCAGCGCAGGACTGACGGCAACCGTGGTTTGGACATCTCTGCGCGCCGCCAGACTTGGAATAACATTCCGAAGATAGGTGAGCCCGCCGCCAGCGCTGGCTGCGAGCCCGTTCAAGAAAAGACGCATCATTGTCCGGGCAGAACCACACCAAATGGATCAAGCCTTCGCAAGGTTTTGAAAGAGTTGGTGTCAGCTACAGCCGCGACAGGTCTCGCAACGAGATCCACTAAGACGAATGCTAACGCCCAAAACACAACCGTTAGATAGTATCCGACCGCAAAGAGCCAATCTTCGAACGCAGCGTGCACTAATCCGGCTACCATGATAGCTGCGAGGGGAACGGCAGGAGAGTACAGGCTTCCGGTCTGGCGCACCCGGACCAGCACGCGACGCGCATTCAGCAGGATTAGGATCACCAGCGTATAGAAAGGCACGACCCCTACCCCCCCCACCCATTCGACGATCTCCAGGTAGCTGTTGCCGTGTTCCCGCGTGGTTGCGGTCGGAGACCTGTATTGCAAATTCACGGGGGTAGGTTCAAACGCAGTAGCGCTGGTGCCATAGCCCGTGCCAAACCACGGATTCTGCTGCACCACTGACACAGTTTGATCCCAGGGACTTTTTCGAGAACCCAAGAACGCTTCCTCCCGCTTACCTTTGTACAAGAATGCTGAAGCGACGGAACTGGTCTCGGCCTCCTGTGGAGGCATCGCGATGGCTACAAAAACAGCTGCCAGGACCACGAATGCCGTGCCCTTTATCAGCATGCGATATTGCCGCGAAGTCACACATATCAGTACGCAGGCGAGGATTGCGGCGACCATGCCAGCTCGAGCGTAACTGCTTAGAAGAAGGAGGAGTCCCAGCATCAGAGCAAAAGTCCTGCGCCACCGCTGAATGAAATCCGCGCTGGTCAACACACCCCAAAGCATCGTCGGTACCAGCACCACACCCGCAACAGCCCCTAACGAATTGGGGTTTCCAAAGAAATGGAGCCCAACTAGGAAGTACCCTATTGCGCTGAGGTAGATCAGAATTTCACAACCCCACATAAAAGAGAGAATGAAACGCCGCTCCTGCCCGAGAGCAGCCAGTCGCACTCCAGACGATCCATAGAGAAATAGCAGGAGTAAACTGGCAGCCTTGAGCAGCGCCTGAGTCGGGTACAACGAGACCATTGCGGAAACCATGGCAGACGTAACACAGAAGAGAGCGACCAGGTGAAAAGCGCTGAAGCGATGCTCTGGCGCCTTCATGTAGGCCACGAAGCCAGCCACAGCGCCCACACTGAGCACGAACCACCGCGCTGCGAGCCAAGGGCCACTATCCGGAATCTGGAGACCTGCGAGCAGGAACGAAATAATGACTATCGCCAAAAAATGCGAACGGAAATTCCAAAGGGCCGCGAACACGATCTCCAGAAAAATCAGGGCCTGCAAATACTCGGGGCTGCCGAGATAACTCGGGCGGAAAATGGCGATGCAGATTCCTACACCAATCACCATTCCGACCACGACTAGCGAGCCTCCCAGGCGGTCACGCATTATCGGGGACTCCTTGGGACGCAACTGCCTGAGCAATCCCCACAGCGCATGCTTTCGGCGAATACGCCGCAATTCGTTCGCGACTGCGTTGCCCCATAGTGGCGCGCAAGTCTGCGTCGTGTGCCAACGCGGTCATCGCGACTGCCAGTTCTTCCACTCCCCGGCGAGGAACGACCCGACCATTCCATCCATCTTTGACCAGGTCCGCGACACAGCCGGCAGCACTACTGGCAACAATCGGCAAGCCACAAGCCATCGCTTCGTTCACAACCAACCCCCAGGGATCGCTATGCGTAGGGAACACAAAAGCATCCGCCAGCCCGTAATAGCCGGCCAGTTCATCGCGCTGAGCAAACCCCTTGAACTGGACTCCATCGGGCGCGCGCCGCATGAGTTCCGCCCGCGCTGGACCCTCACCCACAAACACCAATCCTATCTCGGCCTTGAGCTCTTCGGACAGTGTGCCATAGGCCCGCAGCAGTTCAAACACTCCTTTTTCCAGAACCACACGTCCCACATATAGAAAGAAGCGTGGCGGCAAGCCCAGCAAACGACGGCGAGCCCCGGCATCTTTGCGCACTTCAGCGGCCTGACGTGCGAATAACTCTGTATCCACCGCGTTCGGGGCCGTAAAAATCTTGCCTTCCGGTACCGAATAGCTTCTCACATATTCAAAGGACGATTTTCCGGGAACGACAACCGCGCCGCACCTCCCAAGGAATTTTCTTTTCAGAAATTCAACCGCCGAATTCCCAGACCGGTGGTCTTGGGCGTTGCTCTCTACCCATGCGATGAAAGGCGTCCTTCTTCGACTTGCCCAAAAGAGAGCCTGCCAAGACGCGAGATAGTTATACCCTCCGCAGAGGATCGCGTCCGGCTCCGAGTACTCCAGGGCAGCACTGAGCCCCGAATTGAGGAGAATGTTGTGGGTCCCGATTCTTTTCCTCCATGAGGGCAAGACTTGATGAGGAAAGAGAATCTCATCCTTGTAGACGCGCCAATGCCGTAGAGACGGATCGTTCTCCGCCAGAAAGATGACATGGAGATCGATGTCCTCGCACTTTGCCAGTGCATTGAATACCGGGATCCGGTATGGCGCGATGATCTCCGTAAGCAGAACCAACCGGCGCTTCACTTCGCGCACCCCAGATAAATTCGGGCGAGTTGTGCCCCTTGATGTTTAAGCGTAAGCCCTTCAAGGATCGTGCGTTGTGCGGCCTGTCCTACGGCTGTCCTCAGTTCCGCTCTGCGTAACAGAACCAGAAGTGCATTGGAAAGTCCTTCCAGATCGTTCGGATTCACGAGAAAACCGTTGATGCCATGGCGGATTACTTCCCCGATACCCTGACCTGAGCAAGCGATTACAGCCTTTGCCGTGGCCATGGCCTCCAGATAGACGCACCCTAGGGCCTCGAAGTGGCTGGGAAGGGCAAAGACAATGCATTGCCTCATCGCATCGGCGACCTGGCAGCGCGTCTGTCGCTTGAGAAATAAGACTCTATCCGTGATGTTGAGCTCTGCTACCAACTGGTTCAGACGCTGCCGCTCCGGACCCTCGCCTATGATCTTGCAGGATAACTTGGGAAAGGCCGCGCAAATCGAGGCAAAAGCTCGAAGCAGTAATTCGTGACCCTTGATCGGAATGAGAGTGCCAATGCTTAGAATCACATCAGAGTCACTGGACTCGGTCGCGGGAGAAAATCGCGTTGTATCGACTCCGTTGTAAACAATAGTGGCTTTCACATCCTCAGTAACGCCTTCGACGACCCGATCCCGCACCTTCTCGCTGATGCAGATGACGGTGTGCGCGGATCGGTAGACCATTCGCGAGACATGTTTACACCATTGACCCGCCAAGCCTCTGACCTGGTTAGTCGAATATGCGTCCAGTCCATGCACGGTGACCACGAACGGGATACCCAGTTTCCTACTGATCAATGCAGCGGCGTGCCCACACGGAAGCGCGGAATGTGCGTGTATCACATGCACGGGATTTGAAGCGTGGAGTCGCCGGACCTCCGAAAGGATCTTGGCAAACAGGAATGCTCCCGCGCTGGGAAGGCCGACTCCACCAGGAAATGAAAAATAATATCTCCAGAGAGCGGGTCGGGATGAGTGGCTGGGCTCGGCACGGCGGTAGTAGAAAGGCTGTACCGCAATGACTGTCTGCTGCACCCCTAGTTCCTCGATCGATGGCAAGGGTTCGGCGATAAAGCAACCATTGGCGTCGTTTTCGAGTCTCGGATAGAAAGGAGTCAGCGTCAACACATGAACTTGCTTTGATGCTCGCGAGACGAAATCCGTCGAGATGGATAGTTTGGCACTCATGACTTGGGTGCGCCCGCCCTTGCCGTCCGTGCTTTGGACGATCCAGCATCCGCACAACTGTCAATCACGATACTCAAGGTCATGGCACTTGCTTGAGTAAACGCTCGGTTCGATGAGTGACAGACGAGTGTTCCACGGCGTGCTCAATTCCCCTCCACTCGCAGGTCGTTCAGCCGCGCTTTGAGTTGCAACGCAGGATCACAGGCCTGTTGCGAGTGACGCAGAGCGGCCTCAAGCAATCTTCGGCGTACCGGTTCTTCCAGACCCTCCGGAAGCGGCTGATTCTCAGCGGGATCGCTCTCGAGATCAAAGAGTTGCTCCTTGTTAGAGCGGAAATCAAGTACCATCTTGTATCGCGCTTCCCGGACAGCAAGAATTCGCGCACCCAGCCGGTCGCTCGCGCGGAAGGGGTTTGTGCAGCCGGCAACGCATTCGACAATGGCCGCTTCTTCCCCGGCCTGTTCGTTTTGCAGTCGTTCCCAATGACTGCGCCCCCGGAAATCTTGCGGAACCTGAACACCTGCTGCATCCAGAAGTGTGGGGGCCAGATGAAGCAGGCTAAATGGTTCGCAAACATTCCCGCTTTTCCCAACACCCGGCATACACAACAACAACGGCACTCGGATCAATTCTTCCGTCAGTTTCGACGGAGCGTGGTAGCGGTCTCCATGCTCAAGAAATTCTTCGCCATGGTCTGCCGTGAGTGCAAAAATGCAGCTCTGCCACCGCCCGGAACGGCGGAGCATCTCCACAAGGCGTCCGACTTGCTTATCCACCCACCGGATCCCAGCATCATATAGCGCGATGATCAGTTGGCGATGTTTCGCAAACCGCTTCACTCCCAGATCGCCACGATTCCAATACGAATTCAAATAACGCGCACGCTCAGGACTCACGTGGCCGCCGCTCATTAACGCGAGCGCTTCCTCGGGAGGATAGTAGGGCGAGTGCGGATCCATCAGGTGGAGCCACAGGAAAAATGGTCTTTCACCGACCGAAGCGAGCCAGGAAAACGCTTCGTCGACCATCGCATCGGCTGCGGGAAAACGACGCAGGGCGTCCATGGACTGAACTGGGGGAGCCTTGCGCTGACCGTATCGGAAGTACAGCTCGTCGTACAAACCGCCAAGCGGACCAAAGTGATGCGATACCCTTTCTAGACACACGTTCAGGCCGTTCCGCAGACGGCGTCCCCCATCAGGGCCCATGTCACCGGAAAGCGGGATAATTTCCCCATCGAGAAAATCACGGAAGGTATCGAACCCGAACTGATACCCGAACTGCGGCGATAAGTATGGGTTCCCGGCTAAGAAAGCGCCGGTCGCGTATCCCGTCACCTTCAACTGGCTGGCGATGGTGCGTTCTTCAGGAGCTAGTCCCACCACATCGCGCCCCAACGCAAGCGCGTGTCGGGAAGCCATGATTGCAGGAAACGAGTAATAGGTGGGAGTACCGGCCACGATCGCGTTGCTGAAAACTAATCCCTCGGCTGCCAAAGAATCCAGGAAAGGAGTTGTGGGGCGCGGATAACCGTTGAAACCGACGTGGTCTGCGCGCAGACAGTCCACAGTAATCAGAATCACAGAGCGGGGAGTTCCCACCTACTTTGCTCCCCAGTAGGCAGAGCGCGAATTCGCCGTGTCGCGCTGCTTAGCTGTTACCGAGATCGACCCGATCGCTGAAGTGAACTTGCCGAGAGTCACGATCCGATAAAGATCCCCGTCGTGCAGGTAAAGCAGATCACGATATTTCACTTCGATCGCAGAGAGTAATTGATCCAGACGTTGCAGGGTCGTATCGCGAAAATTCCTCAACGACGAATGAAAATTAATGGAGTGGACCGACACGACGGCCGGGACGCCCCGGGCAAAGCAATCGTCGATTAGTTGAATGTATTTTTCCAACGGCAGTTCTTTTTGGACCGGCTCCAGATCGACGTTGCGGCTCAGGTTGAGAATTTCGAATTCGTCCATGAAAGGCGGCAACGGGGCTCCCGAACCATTCTGCGCGACCCGGATACCGCATTTATGCCAAGCCGCGTGAGTATCCGCGTTCGCACGATAGCCAGGCGCACAAGCCGACTCCGGAGACCGAAAGAAGAGTTTCGCAAAATCTTCCGTCGCTAGCCGTACTAGATCCTGCTGTTCCTCAGGGGGCAGCGAGCCCATTCTTGGTTCTTCCGGGGTCCAGTACTCATAACCAACCCAGGGCATTCTCCAGTGGATATATGGAGTCTCTGCCCGCCAGAGTTTCCGGAGAAGTTTTCGCCGCTCTTCGGATGTGGCAAGACCGTGCTCGACCGCGGGACGGCAGAAGTGAGTCAAGCCGTGAAGCGCGGGATAGAACACGCCGTCGTCAATTCCCATTCGATAGGCTTCGACAAGTCCGGGGCGTTTCCACTTTCCAGGTAATCCCTCGGCAAGTTCGAGCAACTCGATGTGCCGAAAATCATGCTCCGCCATTTTTGGGAAGTTCAGGTTTGCCACAAGAAAATTCATCAACAAGCATGCAGGCCGGCCCGTCGAATCTCGATGTCGTTTAAGCAGCTCCTGAATCGCAAGGACGTCTTCCGCAGTTTCCAGCGTGTAGAAGTCGTACGGGTGCTGCCCCAGATGAATTCCCTCGGCGCGTAGTTGCTCGAATCCCTCCCTATCGCGAACCCCAACGCGTCCCCAGTCATCGCTTTGAAGAAGGAGGAGAGGACGGTCAAACGCGAACTCTGGGACAGCCATCTTCCTGGAGCGGTTCCATACTCTTCGAACACGGTCAATCACTTTTCTTTCTCCACCCTCACTCTCAACTCTCGCTCAGAAAAATTCGAATATCAGCAATTCCGGTCGTCACTTTCTGGCGAGCACACTGTAATTAGCAGCAAACTGGTCGTTCGGGCTGGCCATCAGCCGCTCCTGTCAGGCTAGCCGCGAGCAAGCGGCGCACTACTCCCCACGAATCCGCGTAACACATCCGTCTTCCCCGCTGCCAAGTGAGTTGCCGCGAAACGCACGCGGCTGGAGATAGACCATCAACCAAAGATTCCCAGGAAACCGATGATGGTCATGCTCGCCGCCAAGTGCCCAGATCTTCGGCAACGAGAACCCCGGCCAGCTAAACCTTGAAGGGAT
>Ga0070708_100004628_pt1 | contig 10834 bp, 9 predicted proteins | sample KBSK5503metaG_FD_65469 | JGI IMG/M metagenome (GOLD analysis project Ga0070708, IMG submission 65469) | Corn, switchgrass and miscanthus rhizosphere microbial communities from Kellogg Biological Station, Michigan, USA - KBS K5-50-3 metaG | ecosystem: Host-associated > Plants > Roots >...
CAATCCATGTCTCATCCTGATCGGTAGCCGCAGCAGTGCCACAATCACCGGGGCCACCATCACCGGCACCGGCCCGACGCCATCCATCGCCCAGAACGGCATCCAGGTCAGCGACCTCGCTACCGCCAAGATCACGGGCGGGTCGGTCAGCGGGAACGAGTGCGACGTCAGCGTCTGCGGCCCGAACGGCTTCACCCAGGTCCAGTCCTGCGGCATCCTGCTGTTCGACGCCGCCCTGACCACCCTGTCGGGCACGACCGTCAGCGCCAACGACATCGGCGTGTACAACGGCGAGGACATCGCGTGGACCTTCTTCGCGCCGCCGCCGTCGTTCACGCCGGTGAACAACGCCGGCTCTCACCTGGGGCTGCATAACCGCTACGAGAACGCCTACTTCGACCAGGGCAAGACGACGCTTAGCTCGTCCACGTTCACCACCACCGAACCCTGCACGAAGGGCACCTCGGTCACGGCCACCGCCACCGACCAGGTGCTCTGCGCCACGCCGGGGATCTCCAACGCCTTCCTGTCCAACGCCAGCAACTTTGACGTGCTGCTGATTGGCAACAAGGGCAACGACCAGCTGGTCGGAACCAGCGACACAAGCGGTGAGACCTGGATCATCGGTGGGTCCCCCGACAGCAACGTCATCAACGGCAAGAACGGCAACGGCTTCATCCAGGAGCGAGGGAACGCCGGCGACTCGCTCATCAATGTCGGCAGCGGCTACACGGTCGCCCCCAACTAGGCAGCTCGTGGCGAGGCCCCGGCCCAGGCGGGCCGGGGCCTCGCCGCACGCGCGCTTATCCTTGGCTCATGGGACGCCAGTCGGAGTCTGGGCTGCCGGTCGAGCCGGTGTACGGGCCGGGGGAGCCCCCGGGCTTCGACCCCGCGGCCCAGCTCGGCCAGCCGGGCGAGTTCCCGTTCACCCGCGGCATCTACCCCGGCATGTACACGAGCCGGCCCTGGACCATGCGGCAGTACGCGGGTTTCGCCACCGCGCGGGAGTCCAACGAGCGGTACCACCAGCTGATCGCGGCCGGCACCACCGGCCTGTCGGTCGCGTTCGACCTGCCCACCCAGATGGGATACGACTCCGACGCGGCCGTCGCGCACGGTGAGGTCGGCAAGGTAGGCGTCGCGATCGACTCGATCGAGGACATGCGCGCGCTGCTCGACGGCATCCCGCTGGACCGGGTCTCCACCTCGATGACCATCAACGCGCCCGCCGCGCTGCTTCTCCTGCTCTACCAGCTCGTCGCGGAGGAGCAGGGCGTCCCGGGCGGCGCGCTCACCGGGACCATCCAGAACGACGTGCTCAAGGAGTACATCGCCCGCGGCACCTACATCTACCCGCCGGGGCCATCGCTGCGGCTGGTCGCCGACACGTTCGCCTACTGTTGCGAGGAGATGCCGCGCTGGCACCCCATCTCGATCTCCGGCTATCACATGGCCGAGGCCGGCGCCACGCCGGTGCAGGAGATCGCCTTCACGCTGGCCAACGCGAAGGAGTACGTGCGGGCCGCGCTGCGCGCAGGCCTCGCGGTGGACGACTTCGCCCCGCGGCTGTCGTTCTTCTTCGTGGCCAGGACCACGCTGCTGGAGGAGGTCGCCAAGTTCCGCGCCGCGCGCCGGCTGTGGGCCCGGATCATGCGGGACGAGTTCGGGGCGGCGGACCCGCGGTCGCAGATGCTGCGCTTCCACACCCAGACCGCTGGCGTGCAGCTGACTGCCCAGCAGCCGGAGGTCAACCTGGCCCGGGTGACCATCCAGGCGCTGGCGGCGGTGCTCGGCGGTACCCAGTCCCTGCACACCAACGCCTATGACGAGGCGATCGCCCTGCCGAGCGAGCACGCGGCCCGGCTGGCCCTGCGGACGCAGCAGGTGCTCGCCCACGAGACCGACCTGACCGCGACCGCCGACCCGTTCGCCGGCTCCTACGCGGTGGAGTCGATGACCGACGACGTGGCGGCCGCGGCCGCGGAGCTGATGGCGGCGGTCGAGAGCAGGGGCGGCGCGGTCGCCGCGATCGAGCGCGGCTTCCAGAAGGGCGAGATCGAGCGGTCGGCCTATCGGGTCGCCCGCCAGATCGACACGGGCGAGCGGGTGGTGGTAGGGGTCAACAAGTTCATCTCCGACAGCGACGGTCCGTACCAGCCGCTGCGGGTCGATCCTTCCATCGAAGAACAGCAAGCAAAACGGCTGGCGGTGCTTCGCGCCGCCCGCGACGGTGGCGAGTGGCGCCGCCGGCTGGAGGAGCTCAAGCGGGCTGCGGCGGGCTCGGAGAACGTGCTCGTCCCGCTGCGGGAGGCGCTGCGGGCGCGGGCCACGATCGGCGAGACGTGTGATGCGTTGCGTGACGTTTGGGGCACCTACCGGCCGCCCGACATCTCCTGACTTCCCCGCCGCGCCGCCGGGACCACCCGGGTCACGGAGCGTGAACCGAAAGGCGACAATCGCGCAAGTCCAGCGGACTACCGGGGCGCGCGATATCATAATTACTGCGCCGGAACGCATCCCGTCAGCGGACTGGCGGAGTGCATGTTCACAGGGTCCATGACGGGAGCAAGGCGAAATATGCCGTTAATGCTCCTGCCGGGTCCCTGTCGTCTTTCATGGCGCGGAAACCGCGTTGGGCCCGTATTGGGGCGGGCTGGCATGGGGGTCGTTTTCCGGGGCAGGTGGTCGCCGCAGGTTATGGCGGCAGCCCACCATCCCGGCAGACAGAACAGGACGCTCAAAGGAAACATGAGAAAGCTGGTCGGTGCAGTGGTCCTGGGGGCGGCTCATGCTGGGGCATGACCTGCCGGAGGAACTCGACGAGTTCCTCGCTGCCCGTGAGGACGAGCTGATCGCGTTCCGCCGGGACCTCCATGCTCATCCGGAACTCGGCTATCACGAGCACCGGACGACGAGCCGGGTGGCGCTGCGGCTCGCCGCCGCCGGGCTGAGACCGGTCATCCTGCCCAAGGGCACCGGAATGATCGTAGACATCGGCGACCCATCGGCCGGGGACACGCTGGTGGCGCTGCGCGCTGACCTGGACGCGCTGCCGATCAACGACGAGAAGAACGTGTCCTACCGCTCCACCGTCCCCAACACCTGCCACGCGTGCGGCCATGACGTGCACACGTCGGTGCTGCTCGGCGCCGGTCTCTTCCTGGCCGGCCAGGCGGCGGCCGGTACCCTGCCCGGCCGGGTCCGCCTGATCTTCCAGCCCGCCGAGGAGGTCCCCGGCGGCGCCCTCGACGTGATGGCGGCTGGCGGGATCGCCTCGGTGGACCGCATCTTCGCCGTGCACTGCGATCCCCGGCTCGAGGTCGGGAAGGTGGGCACCCGGACCGGCCCGATCACCGCGGCGTGCGACAAGATCAGGGTCCGGGTCAGCGGGCCGGGCGGCCACACCGCGCGGCCGCACCTTACCGCCGACCTGGTCTACGCGCTCGGCAAGATCGTGACCGAGCTGCCCGCCGCGCTCTCCCGCCGGGTCGACCCGCGGTCCAGCCTCAGCCTGGTGTGGGGCCGGGTGAGCGCCGGGTCGGCGGCCAACGCCATCCCCGACGATGGCGTCGCCGAAGGAACGGTCCGCTGCCTCGACGACGAGGCCTGGCATGAGGCCCCCGACCTGCTCAAGGCGCTGATCGAGTCGGTCGCGAGCGCGTACGGGGTCATCGCGGAACTCAGCTACCAGCGCAACGTGCCACCGACCGTCAACGAGGCGGTGTCCACCGCGATCCTGGAGACCGCGGCCGCGCAGGTGCTCGGGCACGAGGCGATCACCCCCAGCCCGCAGAGCCTGGGCGGGGAGGACTTCGCGTGGTACCTGGAGTCAATCCCTGGGACGCTGGCGCGCCTCGGTACCAGGTTGCCGGGGTCGGTTGAGGACTTCGACATCCACCAGGCCACCTTCGATGTCGATGAACGGGCGATCGGTGTGGGCGTCCGGCTGATGGCGGCGACCGCGCTGACCGCGCTGCACGCCGGCGGGCCTCCGGTGCCGGACCAGGTGCCCGACACCCCGCGACTGAGCCAGCGCGCCTGAGCCGCGCGCGCCAGAGCTGGCGGCGGAGACCGTGCGGGCGGCTGCGCTAACGCACGTGCCGTCGGGGTCATGGACAGGACCCTGGCCGAACGGCATAAAGTGGGCACGCGCGAGGTTTCGCGGCGCCCGCAAGGCCGGAGGCGCCCGCATCCGGCCATCTCTTCGCGGCGACCATCCCGCAGCAACAATGGAGTTCGCCGGTGTTGCCACAACAGAGGTCCGCACGGAAGAAGCCGGACAGCGACCGGGAGGTGTTCCGTAGCGCAGGGTCGATCGTGCTGTCGTGGGCGTGGCTCATCGTTGCCGTCATCGTCCTGATCGACCTGGCCGTGCAGGGGCGTGATCACACCGCGCTCGCCGCGGCGGCTGTGATCATCGCGATCAGCGCGGCCGTGTACGCATGCGCGTGGAGGCCGTCCATCGTCGCCGATTCCACCGGGGTCACGGTGGCCAACCCGCTGCGCGATCACCGCGTGCCGTGGGGAGTGGTCCAAAACGTGGACGTGGTCAACTGCGTCCGGGTACACACGGCACCGGCGCCCGGTGCGGCCTCCGGGCGGATTCTCTACAGCTGGGCGGTGCAGGGATCGCCAAACTCGGCCAGGAGGGCGGCCCGGCGCTCCGGACTGACCGGGCAACGCCCCAGGCTGGCCAGGTCGCGCCACGACCGGGTGGGGCCACCTCCCGGCGCGCCGCCCGGGTACGGGCAGATCCCCGAGCCGGCCAGGGAGGCGCTGGACCGGACCTCAGCGGAGTTCACCGCAGCCCGGCTGGCGGAACGGGCGCAGCACGAGCGCCAGGCGATCGTGCTGCGGGCGCGGGCAGGTGCGGATCCGGGGGCAGGAGCCGAGCCGGCCGTGGCGGAGCAGCCGGTGACCACCTGGGCGTGGCGGCCGATCGCCGCCATGGCGTTGTCGATCCTGGTGGTCGTCATCGTCGTGCTCGTCTGAGCCGGGAGCCGGGGCCCTGCGGGGCTCCTCCGGAGCCGCGGCGGCTCAGCGGCCCAGCGAGCCGCACGGGCGGCTGCGCAGTGCGGCCACGTAGTCGGCGGGCGCACCCGCCTTCTCCGCCGCGTCGGCCATGATGCCGAGGTACCGGGCCGACGGCAGCCCGCCCTCGTAGGCGTTGAGGACGTAAAGCCAGGCGAGCATGTCGCCGTCCAGGGTCTCGACCCGGACCTTGAGCTTGCGGTAGTAGCCCAGGGTGGCCCCGTCCCAGCTGTCCAGCGCCCGCGCGTCGGGCTCGGTGATCTCGTAGAGCACGACGAAGACGCGTTCTGCCGCATCTTCGACGACCGTGGCCAGGGCACCTTCCCAGCCGATGTCCGCGCCGCCGAAAGTGAGCCGCCAGCCCTCCAGCCAGCCCGAGCCCCGCTGCGGGGAGTGGGGACACCGCAGCGCCATCTGCTCGGGGTCCATATTGCTGCCATAAGCCGCATACAGCTCCACGGCTGATAAGCGTACGGACTCCGTGCCTGGTAGCGCGGCTGTTCGGGCGCGTTTATCAGATTTTGTGCCGGTTATTGGGAAACTGGGCACGCCTGCTACCTTTTAGCTATGCGCCCGATATCCAGCCATTCCCGGCCCGCCGCGCTCTTTTGGTGCCGCCACGTCACGACGCCGCGCGCCGTTGCCGCCGGCCTGTCCGCTGCGGCGCTGGTCGCCGTCGCCGCCTGCGGCTCGTCCAGCGCCGGCGGGTCAGGCGGCAGCTCGCTGACCCCCCGCCAGGCCCTGGCCCTGGCCGCGAGCCAGAACCAGCATCTGACGTCGGCCGTTGAGACACTGACCGTGAAGGTCACCGGCGCGCAGAGCGAGACCACTACCGGCACCATCCTGATCCAGCGGAAGCCGACCCTGGAGATCAGCGCGAACCTCAGCGCCGCCGCGGCCGGCCGGAACATCCAGATCAAGGAGGTTCTCACCAGCCAGGCGATTTACTTCAGCGCTCCCGGGCTGACCGGGCAGCTCACCAAGAAGCCATGGGTGAAGATCCCCCTGTCCGCGCTGCAGAGATCCACCGCCGGGGCGAGCTTCGCCCAGCTGTTCCACAGCCTGCAGAGCAATAACTTCACCAACCAGACCGAGATTCTCGCCGTCGCCAAGAACGCCCACCTGGTCGGGAAGCAGACGGTCAACGGGGTGCCCACCACCGAGTACGCCGGCTCCATCACCGCCTCCCAGGCGCTCAAGGCGCTCTCCGCCAGCTTCCGCAAGTCAATGGGCTCGTTTCTGCGGGCGCTGGGCAACGCGACCATCAACTTCCACATCTGGATCGATGGCCAGAACCAGACGCGGCGGCTTACCGAGACCGAGAGCCTCAACGGCGTGACCGTCAACACCACGGTGAACATCACCGGGATCAACCAGCCCGTTCATATCACGGTGCCGCCCGCCAGCCAGATCACCCAGATGCCGGGCCTCTGACCGGCAACGGGGCGCACTTGCCGGGGTGTCAGGCCACGGGGCGCAAGCCCGCGGCCGTGAGCAGGTAGGCGTCCTGGTCGTGGCCGTCGCCGGCGGCGAGTTCGACGATGGCCTGGCCCGCCCGCTCGGCGGTGAGCGCCGGGCCGGCGCGGTCCAGGTAAGCCGCGACGTCGATGCCCTCCCTGGCGGCGTAGGCGGCGACTGCCTTCGCGCCGAGTTCGGTCGCGGGGGTCAACTGTGGAAGCACCGAGACGAACCTGATGCCCAGGCCGTTGCGCCCCGACTCGTCGGCGGCGTAGGAGGTGATGAACCGCACGGTGGCCTTGGCCCCGGCATAACCGCCGGACAAGGGCGAGCCGCGGAGCGCGGCGCCGCTGGACATCGTGATGACGACGCTGCCGGGATCGAGCGGGGCCAGCAGCGCCTCGCGCGTCCAGTGGAACACCTGCCGCACGTCGGTGTCCCAGTTGCGGCTGAACGTCTGCCAGGTGTGGTGCTGGATCGGCCGGGACAGCGGAGCGGCGCCGGCGTTGAGCACCAGGATCGCGGGACGGTAGGCGTCGATGAGCTGCCCGGCCACCGTCGCATCGGCGGCGTCGGCGGGCACCGGGGTGAACGAGTCGCCGAGCTCGGCGTGGACCTCCCGGAGCTGGTCCCGGTCCCGGGCGACGCCGATGACCTGCGCACCGGCCTGGCTGAGCGCGGCGGCGATGCCGCGGCCGAACCCGCGGCTGGCGCCGGTGACGAGCGCGGTCGCTCCCTTGATTTCAGTGCTTGACATGGGATCTCCTCGGCGTCTGGGTGACGGGTTCGGCGGCCGCACGTCCGGGCGGCCCAAAAGATAGACCAGCCATGCCCCGCCGAATCGCCGCGCTGCCCGCCGGCCATGGGCCCTGACCGGGCCGGGCGGGTGCCTGTCAAGCGGGGCGGGGCGTGGCCAGCAGGCCCGGCTGGCGGCCGAGGAAGGCGACGAGCCGGTCGCCTGGCGAGGCCGGCCCGCGCACCGGCACCGGCTCGGCGAACAGCCCCGGCCGGGTGCTCGGCGTGATGAGGAGCGGGGCGATCGGCAGCAGTGTGGCCGCCAGGCCCGGCGGGACCGGCAGGCGGGCGCCGCAGGTGACCGAGATGTCCCAGCCGTGCACGGCGATCTCGAGAGCCCCGGCCAGCGCGACCATGTTCACGGTCAGCTCGCGGTCGGCGATGGCGACCAGGCGTTCGCCAGGCCCGGCGTTGGTGCAGGCGGCGAGCAGCCTGGTGGCGCGGCACCGCAGGCCGCCGGCCGGGTCAGGCCCGGGTTCCCCGGTACCCGGGGCCGGGCCGGGGCCTACGTATCCGGCGCGCACGGCCCCGGACAGCACCTCGAGGGAGTCGGTGACGTGGCTCAGCAGCGTCAGCAGGTCCCACCCCGCGCAGGGGGTGGCCAGCGGCAGGAGTTGCGGGGTGACCGGACCGGCGCCGGCCAGCGCGTACCTGACCGCCGCGTCGAGCAGCTCAAGGCCCCTGGTCAGGGAGACCACCGGGTGACCGCCAGGTCCCGTGCCGCCGCCGGCCTGGCCGCCGCGGCGCCGTGCCGGTCCGGCAGGCCGAACGCCGGGAACAGGCTCGGGTCAAGGAAGTTGACCAGCCGCGCGATGCCGCTCGCGGTAACCGCCAGCACCATCACCGCGTGCGCGCCGTAGGTGCCGTCGCGGTCGCGCTCGTAGACCGCGAACGCCGGCTGCCCGTTGGCCGGCGCAGCCACCAGGCGGAACCGCGCGGGCCTGGTGAACAGGTTCGCCGCCATGAAGCGCAGCACGATCGGCCGGCCCGCGAACCAGGTCGGGATGGGCGGCATCTCCAGCACGACGTCCTCGCGCAAAAGCTCCGCCAGCGCGTCGAGGTCGGCGTTCTCGAAGGCCGCCGCGAACCGGTCGAGCAGCGCGCGCAGGCCCGGCTCGGTGGGCTCGGCGACCTCGTCTTCGGCGGGCAGCGCCCGGGCGAGCTGGGCACGGGCCCGCCGCAGCCCACTGTTGACCGCGGTGGTCGTCGTGCCCAGCAGGCCGGCGACCTCGGCGGCCGGCCACTCCAGCACGTCGCGCAGGATCAGGACCGCGCGCTGCCGGGCCGACAGGTGCTGCAGCGCCGCCACCATGGCCAGCCGGATACCCGCGCGGGACGCGGCGGCCGCGGCGGGATCGGCCGGCGGCGGGCCCAGCAGCGCGTCCGGGATCGGCTGCAGCCACGGCACCTCCGGTGCGGCCGCGCGGGGGGCGGCCGGGTCGCCGCTCGGGCTGCCCAGCCCCGACGGTAGCGGCCGGCGGCCGCGGCGCTCGATCGCGGTCAGGCACGCGTTGGTCGCGATCCGGTACAGCCAGGTCCGTACCGACGAGCGGCCCTCGAACCCCGCGTAGGAGCGCCACGCCCGCAGGTAGGTCTCCTGCACCAGGTCCTCGGCCTCGTCAGCCGAGCCCAGCATCCGGTAGCAGTGGGCGAGCAGCTCGCCCCGGAACTGGCTGGTGAGGTCGGTGAAGTCCTCGCTGGCTGTCATCGCTGCCCCAAACCCGCCCGCGCCGGGACGCAGGCGCCGCCGATGGCCCTCTCACGTAGTAGACCCGGCGGCGGCCGGAAAGTCACCGCCCGCGGCCGCCGGCGCCCCCCGGGTACCTCGCAGGTCACCAGGCGCTTGCGACAGAATGGGGCATCGTGAGCCAGCCGCAGGCGGACGTCGCGATTCTCGGAGGTGGCCCGGGCGGCTACGAGGCAGCCCTGGTAGCCGCGCAGCTTGGCGCCCGGGTGACCGTGGTGGAGGCCGACGGGCTCGGCGGCGCCTGCGTGCTGACCGACTGCGTGCCGTCCAAGACGCTCATCGCCACCTCGGAGACCATGGGCATGCTGGGCGGGTCCGCGGACCTCGGCATCCGCATCGAGGGCTACGAGGCCAGGGCGCGGCGGCCCGGGTCGGTCTCCGTCGACCCGCCCCGGCTCTATGGCCGGGTCAAGGCGCTGGCCCGGGCGCAATCCGCCGACGTGGCCGCGCGGCTGGCGGCCGAGGGAGTGAAGGTGGTCACCGGCCGGGGCCGGCTCGCGGGACCGCGCACCGTGCTGACCGGCGACCAGGAGATCAGCGCGGGCGTGCTGCTGCTGGCCACCGGCGGCCTGCCCAGGCAGCTCCCGGGCGCCGAACCCGACGGCGAGCGGATCCTGAACTGGCGCCACCTCTACGACCTGACCGAGCTGCCCGGCGAGCTGATCGTGGTGGGCTCCGGGGTGACCGGCGCCGAGTTCGCAAGCGCCTACCAGGCCCTGGGCTCACAGGTGACGCTGATCTCCTCCCGGGACCGGGTGCTGCCCAACGAGGATCCGGACGCGGCCGTGGTGGTGGAAGACGTGTTCCGGCGCCGCGGGATGACGGTGCTCAGCCGGTCGCGGGCGGCGGGCGTCAGGCGCGAGGGGAACGGGGTCGCCGTCACGCTGACGGACGGCAGGACCGTGCGCGGATCGCACTGCCTGCTCACGGTCGGCGTGGTGCCCGCGACTGGGGACATCGGCCTGGAGGAGGCCGGCATCCGCGTCGACGGCCGCGGTTTCGTGCAGGTGGACAAGGTGTCCCGGACGCCCGCGCCGGGCGTGTACGCGGCGGGTGACTGCACCGGCGTCTTGATGCTGGCCTCGGTGGCGGCGATGCAGGGCCGGATCGCCATGTGGCACGCGCTCGGCGAGGCGGTCCAGCCGCTGCGCCTGGACCACGTCGCGGCGACCATCTTCACCGAGCCCGAGATCGCGACGGTCGGGGTGAGCCAGGCCGCGCTCGACTCGGGCCAAGTGGACGCGGACGTGGTCAAGCTGGCGCTGGCCACGAACGCGCGCGCCAAGATGCAGGGCTTCCGGGACGGTTTCGTCAAGCTGTTCGCGCGCCCGCGGACCGGGACCGTGCTCGGCGGGGTGGTGGTGGCGCCGCGGGCGAGCGAGCTCATCCTCGCGGTCTCCCTCGCGGTCAGGCAGATGCTGACCGTGGACCAGATGGCCAACACGTTCGCCGTCTATCCCTCGCTGTCGGGCAGCCTGACCGAGGCGGCGCGCAAGCTCATGCGGCCGGAGGAGGACGCCCGCTGACGCCCCTCCAGCCGCACGGCCGCCGGCTTCTTCAGTGGCCCTCGAACATCGCGGCGAAGGGGCGCGCGTCGAAGATGACCGACACCGACGCGATCTTCCCGTCGCGGACGTGGTACCACTCGCACGTGCGGGAGACGGGGACCGGCGCGGTCTTCAGGTCGTAGATGACGCACACGTCGTCGCCGTCAACGAAGACGTGCTGCTTGTCGGCGCCCTGCACGATCCCGCTGAGCTGGCGCAGCGACGCCAGGTAGCTGTCAGCGTCGCTGAAGCTCTC
>Ga0070708_100004629_pt1 | contig 10833 bp, 14 predicted proteins | sample KBSK5503metaG_FD_65469 | JGI IMG/M metagenome (GOLD analysis project Ga0070708, IMG submission 65469) | Corn, switchgrass and miscanthus rhizosphere microbial communities from Kellogg Biological Station, Michigan, USA - KBS K5-50-3 metaG | ecosystem: Host-associated > Plants > Roots >...
GGACGGCCCAGCAACGCATACGCGAGGGCCCACAGAACCCCAACCGCAGCCCCCGAACCAGTGACGAGGAGGAACAATCCCGAAGCCAGACGATCTTCGTCGCGCGCCCCGGGTTTGGCGGCCAACTCAGCTGCGCGGCGGACCCATCGTGAGGCAGCAGCCAGCATCGAGGCGATGTTCTCAGAATGAAGTGATACGCAGCTCGCCTGGCGCGAGACCTAGGCGGCTAGCGCCGATACTCCGAAAGCCCGCAATAGCAAGCCGCGCCCCTCGTCATACGAGAAATGGTCCCTGCCGACTCGACCGATCTGCTGCCGAGGATGCTCACCTTCCTGGCGGAGCACCCGCTGATCGTAGTGCTCGCCATGGTGAGCCTCGGCCTCGGATTCGCGCTCTGGCGCTTCATGGACGTCATCGCGCCGGTGGTGAGCCCGGGCCTGAACGTCCTCGCTGACTGGCTTCGGCGGGGTCGGCCAGCCGCCCGCGGCGTGGAATTGCCGATCGCCTACCCGGTCGATGTGGGCGTCGATGCGATCCGCGCCATCGATCCGGCATTCTCGACGCCATCCTTCCTTGCCGAGGTCCAACGAATCGGCGGCCTGGTGGTCGCGGGCTGGGCGAAGCGAGATCTCGCGCAATGCAGAGGCCTGATGACGGACGCCTGCTGGGATCTCCAGGCGGCTCAGCTGGCTCGGCCCCTCGCCGATAGCTGGCGGCCCTTCGCGAAGACTGTGACGGTGAGTCCCGAATGGATCATCGCCGTTCGGAGCGACGCGGCCGCGGACCGGATCACCGTTCGGACGCGCGTGCAATGCCCGCCGGGCACCGGCAAGGTGGTCCGCGGTCGCCGCATCGCCGAGTGGATCGAAGACTGGACGCTCGTCCGCGCCAAGGTCAGGTCGGCGGCCGCTGCGCCCGGCCGCGGCTCCTCGGGCGAGTGGCTCGTCGACGAGATGAGCCATGTGGCCGTCCGCCTCGAGCGCGCCGCCTGATTGGCCTGGCCGCCTCTGATGTAGCCAGTGACTTTCACTCGACTTTGCCTCGAGTTCAACGGAACGTGCACGCTAGTCCTTCTCTTCTAATTCTTGCGGAATCACCACCCAGGTAACTGCGGTAGGCTGCGCGTCGTTGGGCTTCCTGATTGCCGAGCATGTCGGTGGTGTCGCGGTTGTCGTCGCCGTTACCGTCGTCCTGACCGTGGCCGCCCGGACGTACCCGGGACGTTGGATCACGGTGGTCTCCCGCGTGCTGGCCGTGCTCGTGGCAGCGGCCGAGCCAAGCTACTGGATCGCGCAGGCGATCCATGGCGTCTACGCACCTCGTGACGATCTGCCGCTCCATCTCTCGCGCGCGGCCGAATTCGTGAGCGCCGCAGCGCTCTGGTGGGCGAAGCCATTCCTGGTGGAGCTCACCTACTTTTGGGGCCTGGGGGCCATTGTCCAGGCCCTTGTTACCCCAGACATTCAGCAGCATTTCCCTGACCCCGCCTACTTCCGGTTTTACATCGGCCACGGCGGCGTCCTGGTGGCCGCCGTCTTTCTCGTTGTGGGCCGACGGATCTGGCCACGGCCGGGGGCGGCGGTTCGCGTCTTCCTCGCGACGGTCGTCTTTACGGCGATCGCCGGCCTCGCCGACATCCTGACTGGGGGGAACTACATGTTCCTGCGAGAGAAGCCCAGTGCCGGAAGCTTGCTCAACTTCTTGGGGCCCTGGCCCTGGTATATCGCCAGCGGCCTGCTGCTCGCCATCGTCTTTCTGACTATGCTCGATGCGCCGTTCTGGTTGGCACGACGACGCGCGGGCAGGCGATCAGCCCGCTGACCCGGAAAAGCGACTGGCTCTAGGGCGGCAAAAGTTCGATCCAATCCGTACCCGCGCGCCGGTTTGCCTGCCGGGAAACCACCCAGAGTCAACGCGACACCACCGCTTGCAACAGCCGCGCCCTACAGGTACCTCGATGTGCTTGTTTCGTAGTTTCTAGGCTCGGGAATCAAATCATGGCAAGCGTGGCTGAAGATTTCCGACATCGACACAACATCGAGCTCCGTCAGATCCGTTATTTCGTGACGCTCGCCCAAGAGCTCAATTTCCGCAGGGCTGCAGAGCGGCTGTTCATCACGCAGCCCTCGCTGAGCCGTCAAATCGCGCTGCTCGAAACAACGCTAGGCGTCCGCCTCTTTCACCGAGACCGGCGACGCGTGTCGTTGACACAGGCGGGTATGGAGATCCTGGACGATGCCCAGCACATGCTGGCGGAATCACAAGCGATCGTCATGAAAGCCCACCGAATCGCGCTAGCCGACTCAGCGATATTGCACGTCGGTTATCCGGAGTTTGCCAATCGGACAATCATCCCGGACATCTTTTCGGTCTTTCGAAGCCGGCATCCGGAAGTAAAGCTGCAGCTCTCCGAAGGATATAGCCGTGCACTCCTCCGTGACCTCCGCCATGGCCGGCTCGATGTTGCCTTCGTGATGGTGCCACCGGCAGAAGACCTCGGCAACCTTCAGGTCGAGGGGATAATCGACGAGAAGTCGGGCTTGTTGCTTGCCGCCAACCATCGCCTGGCGGCGCGCTCCGAGATTCCTCTTGAGGCGATTGCGCGCGAACAACTCCTGCTCGTGGATCGGTCGGTCAATCCCGCCGCCTATGACGCCATCGTGGACTGGTTCCACGAATCCGGCTTGGAGCCCCGGTTTTTCAACATTGGTGGGTCGGGCGTATATACCTATGACACGGCGCTGCGGGTGATTCAGTCTGGCGAGGCCGTGAGCCTAAGCGCCAACGCGATGGTCAAGGACCTGCCTCCTGGTGTTGTGTTCCGTCCTATATGCGGCGCCTCTCCGCATTTTCAGGTCGCAGCCGTATGGCCTCCGTCGAACCCATCGCCGAGCCTGCGTCAATTCCTGTACGTGGCGCGGGAGTTCCACCATGCCGACAGGGAAACTCGCCGGAGACAGGCCAGTTGATCGCGTCGTCATAGGTGGGCGCTATCAGCTGAAAGAAACTAAGCATTGGACAGAGCCTGGCGTGCTCAGCCACGCTAGAAGCGTGCCAAGATTCGTGGTCCGAGTCAGCTTCGTTGTCACGGCTGAGAGCCTGGACGCAGCCAGGAGCAAGGTGAAGCAGGTCATCGAGCACGGGGAGGCGGTTCATGGCGAGATCGAGTGGGACTGGATGGGCTACGTTCGGCGGACGCCGTCATGAGCCAACCGGACGGCAGCTAACCGCTGTTTCGTGGCGTGCGTCGGAGCGTCAGTGGCCAAAAGATGCGTGGTTTGTTGGTGCTAGCCGCTGACAGCCCGACCATCGAGCGGACTCGACCTGTTGCCCAACATTTACCCGGGATCGGCTGACGCAGGATTTGTGAGAAATGCCAGAGCTCCTTCAACGCGGGTCTGGGCCAATCGTCCATCGTGATCAGTTGACGTCCCGAGAGCTCACCGTCCTAAAGTTGATTGCCACGGGATTGACCAATCGTGAAATCGCCGAACGTCTAGTCGTCAGCCGACGCACCATCGACGCCCACCTACGCTCGATCTACAGCAATGTCGGCGTCGCGTCGCGCAGTGCGGCAACCCGCTGTCGAGCATGGCCTCGTCTAGGGGTCATGTGATGGAAGGGGGTCGCGACGTCGCTGACGCTGGTTATACCCGGGCTCGCCTGTTAGTTCGCAGTATCGTGACCGCCGTAGCCGCCTACGAGCGCCAGACTTTAACTCAACTGCCCCGGGTTCAACCGAACTCATCCTGAACTCGTTCTCTTTTTCAATGTCTGGCGCGACAGGTCAAGCCGCAACCAAGGCTACAGAGGCCGGTTCACTACCGTAAAATGGACGCCAATGCCCTCAGCGTTCGCGGCGGCTGTCCGATGTATTTGAGCCGCCGGTCGACCATGAGGCACACGGGACTCCGCGTAAACCTGGCTCGACTTCTGCCCACCGACCGCATCGGGAACAATCTGGTCGGGCAGACTGTCCTACTCCACCGTTAGCTTCCCCAGCATGTAGCCAGGCTTCGCCATGGCGCCTTCCCAGCCACCGGCGCCGGTTCCGCAGGGATCGTTGCAGCGCCACAGGTAGGTGCCGGGCGCACCGCTTTCGAGGGTGAAAATGGTGCGAGCCTTCGCTGCCGCCGGTACGTTGATGCCGAGCTCGGCGACCGTGAAGGCATGCACGACCGCGCTCATGAGTTGGGCACGAGGCGTCAACCTCGCGCCCAACTTCCGCACAGGAACCAGCAGGTCAGCAGATTCCCTGGACCGATACCAGACATCTCGAGAACGTACCGGCGATGGCAGCCGTGTCGCCTTGAAGGCCCGTCAAGCTGACATCGGTGTACGAAACTGAGGCCAAGACCAGCGATTGGCCAGAAGGACAACCGAAGTCACCGGGCCCCGGTGGTCCGACGCTGATGCTGCCTGTCGTCTGGCCGTTGCGAACCGGAAAATTGCCGGTGCTGCTCACAGGAGCTGTCACGGTCTCCTTGTTCGCAGCCTTGGGGTGGTTGCCGCCCCCATTGATGCAGGCGTAGGTCGCGCTGCCTGTTGCGTTCAATGTGATTTGTTCCGTCGTAGTCGTGGTGCCGAGGCCTGCCTCTTTGAAGGCGGCGACCAACGTGCCAGTCGAATCCACACTCGCACTTGCGCTGATGAAGTGCGGGCTGTCCGCCAGCGCCACTGCACCGTTTGCCAGCAACGCACCCGCGACAATCGCCGTCGCTCCCATTAACCGTTTGAACATCTTTCAGCCTCCTGCAAACGCCAGAACCGCGTCGTCTCCATCGACGCTTTCGTCGACCCCTTGAGCCGCCCACGCTCTACCTGGGCCTTCCTCCTCAGTGGCACGCCGGTCATCCGATCCGCTCAGAGGTGTTTCGCGCTCCGTACCGCTACATGCCGTGGCTAGTGTCGATCGGTTGGCATAACCCGCGGTAGGTACATTTGTCCCCCTTCCGTAATGACGGGCCTCTCTGGACTGCAAACAGAACGCATGTGCCGATCATGCGCGGCAACGCGCGTGTCCTGGTCACCCGGCTTACGAGCGTTCAGCGCGCGGTTCGTCGCTATCAGCTGATGCGTACTCCGCTCATCGGGAACTGACCCGGCCGAGTCTTGTCGAATGTCCGTACGAAAGGGTGATGTCTATCCCTAGCGCGTATCCCGGCGGTCGATGATCATTCGTTCGTGTCTTTGGGTCGGCAACGCGCTCACATGCAGGCATCGGTCGGTATGCGAGATGGAGGTTGTTCTTTACACCCGAGAGGCATGCGAACTGAGCTCGCGCATTCGCGATTTGCTGCAGTCGAAAGGCATCGCCTATCGGGAGCAGGTGTGCTCAGGCGGGCTGCCAGAGGCGAACTACCTTGCTATGGCGGTCACCATCAGCAGGGTCCCCATCGTCGTGATCGATGGCAAGGCTATCCCGGCGAACCGACGCGCCGAGATCGAAATCGCCGTCGGCTTGATCGGGTATTAGTGCGTAACGATGTCGGCACCTTCCATTTGGCGACCGAGCCATTGTCGCTTGCCTTCAGACGGTTCCCCCGGATGAAAGTGCCGCGGGCCGTGGCCGTAACGTCCGCCGGCCCCGGCGCGGCTACCATGGACTGGGACCGGCTGCCCGCCGGACCCGGCTTGAGGACTTACGCGTCGCGAGGGGACATCGATGATCGCAAGGCAGCGGCACTCCGAATGGCGTCGCTTGACGGGACCCCAAGCCCTCGCCGCGCGGCCCGAAGGATTGCTCTTGACGGCGGCATCACTGCTCGCCCTAGGCCTGATCTTTCTGCTCGAGTGGCTGACCAGTTCGACGATTGTCGTCGGGGTCATCAGTTTCATCCCGGTACTGTTGTCCGTCTGGCTCCTCTCTACCTGGCTCGCCGCCGCCGTGACGATCACCGCCCTAGCACTCAGGCTCGCCGCCATCTTCTTTGCGGGCATCGATCCGATCACGGTCTTCGCGGAAGCCGTCACGCTCGCCGTCATCGCTGGCCTTGGAAGATTTGCCGCGGTGACCTTGTCTGCGTTTTGGGCAGCGGAAGCGCTCGCGGAGGATCGCAAGCGAATCGCGCGAGAGCTTCATGACGGCACCATTCAGTCGTTGTTTGGAGTCGGTATCGGACTGCGGGGGGCGAGCGCTCGTTCACGAGACGCGAGCGTCCAAGCGGGAATCCACGAAGCTGTTCGCGAGCTGGACCACGTAATGCGCGACCTACGGAATTACGTCTTCGGACTTCGTCCTGGGACGGTCTTGGCACAGCCACTTGGCCAAATTCTCGAGGAACTCAGCCACGATCTGGAGATGAAGACGAGTATTCGCACGTTGGCCGAGATCGATTACATGGTCGCGGCTCAACTCACACGGAAGGCCGACGATCTCATTCAGTTCACGCGAGAAGCACTTTCCAACGTCGGCCGCCATTCCCAGGCACGAACTTGCCAGGTAGGCCTTCGACGCGACGGGAAAAGCGCGGTCGTCGAAATTCGCGATGACGGCAACGGCTTTGATGTGACGGAGGTTCACGGGCGCGGCCAAGGGCTGCTCAACATGCGGGAGCGAGCCGCAAGACTTGGCGGCCAGACTACGGTTCAATCTTCGGCCTCGAAAGGCACGACGGTGCGACTGATCCTCCAAATAAGCGGAAGACGCGCGAGGGGGCGCAACTGAAATGGGCCCTCAGGCGTCACCCATTAGGGAACCCATTCGCGTGTTGGTTGTCGACGACCATGCGGTGGTACGGCGTGGCGTGCGGGCCCTGCTCGAGGAGGCCCAGGACGTAATGCTCGTCGCCGAAGCCGATGGAATGAGGCAGGCAATTGAGGCCGTCGAACGGCTGAGCCCCAACGTGGTCGTCATGGACGTCCGCTTAGCCGACGCCAGCGGAATCGAGGTGACTCGCGACATTCGCGCCCGGCATCCGGAAGTTCAAGTGCTGATGTTCAGCTCCTTCGCCGATGAAGAAGCCGTGCTGGCGGCCATCATGGCCGGTGCGGCGGGCTTTGTCCTCAAGCAGATCGAAGGCGATGACCTCATCCGTTCGATCCGGGCCGTCGCCCAGAATCAGAGCCTGTTAGACCCGGCCGTCACCAAGGGCCTGATCGACCGGATCCGGTCCGACTCTCGCTTGGCCAAAGACAAGAAGCTCGCTCGTCTTTCCAGTCAGGAAGAGCGGATTCTTGAGCTCATCGCAAAAGGCGCAACGAACCGCGAGATCGGGGGACAGCTGCACCTGGCGGAGACAACCGTTCGCAATTACGTTTCGAACCTGCTCGGCAAGCTCGAAGTTTCCCGCCGAGCAGAGGCTGCCGCTTATCTGGCCAGGCACGGCCCTAATCCCGGCGCCTGACTTCGAGAATGGCGCTCACGACGTCCCCCATGATCTAAGGGACAACCGTCACTATGGCGGCTATTCACAAGGTTATCTGTCCCCTGTGCTTCGGTATCAATGTCACTCGTCATGCTCGCCTCCTTCTGACACCGTTAGCGGAAAAGGGAAAGTCTAGTAACGGAGGTCATCGTCGCAACCGCGGAAGCTATGCAGCTTGGGGTTACGCCCAGAGGGCACACGGGAAGTCCTTCCACAGAGGCCGAATCGGGAATGGCGCCACGGTTCGTGACAGTCCATCACGTGTTCGACAACCATTCCATGCTCACCAGGTGCGGCGTAAAGGTCGTCGTTACGGCGCGAAGGGTCACTTCGAACCGTCGCCAAGTAACCTGCCGGCGATGCCTGCAGACCCTCGACTCATCCGTTGGTGACGGTCGTTGGCGTCATGCGGATCAGCCCACAACCGGGCCCAATTCGAAAAGGCGGTAACGTGCGCAATGCGATCGACCCGACCGAGTGGTAGCCATCATCCATTTCACGGATAAGGACAGCTATGTCAAAACGCCCAAGCGCCCGAGACCGATAAGGACTACCGGGATGCTCCAGTACATGGAGGGCGAGCCCGAGTGGATCGATCTCCACTACACCAGCTACTCGGGCAAGCCGCTCGCAGGCGAGATGTCCGCCCGCCAGTAAGGGTGCCTGGCGCCACCTAGCGGGAGCCAGTAGACCCACCCCGCGCACAACTGCCGAGCGGACGCGTCTTTGCCACTCGCAGCAGAAAGATCAACCGAACGGTTGATGCGACGGGCGCTATTTACCCGTAGCGTGGGCACACGGTCGACGACCGTGACCACAACTGACCGCCAAGGCGGTCCCAAAAAGGAGTAGCGAGTATGCCGTTATATATGGACGTCCACAACAAGGTCGATGGGCTCACCGCCGACGCCGTCGCCGGGGCACACAAACGCGACCTCGAGGTGCAGAGCCGGCACGCGGTCAAGTACCTGCAGTACTGGTTCAACGAGGGCTCTGGTAAGGTGTTCTGCTTGGTCGAAGCCCCCAACCCCGAGGCCGCCGCCACGGTCCACCGCGAGGCGCACGGGCTGGTCGCTGATGACATCGTTGAGGTCCAGAGAGGCTCATGATGGCGGGGACCGAGACAGCCAACGCGCGCGACATCTTCCTCGCCGCGCTGACTGCGCGCGATTTCGCGCGGTTTTCGCAGGCCCTCTCACCCACGTCGCAGGCGCGCTTCCTGCTGCCACGCGGACCTGAGGTGCGGGCCGGACGGGAGGAGATCACAGACCGCATCAAGGGGTGGTTCGCGGGCGCCTCCGAGTTCGAGGTCCTCGAGGCGGGTTCCGAACCCGTTGGACGGCGCCACCGCCTCAACTGGCGATTCAGGCTGAGCCGCGACGGCGTGGCGCGCGAGGTGATCGAGCAGGTCGCCTTCGTCGACGAGGGGCCTGACGGGATCTCTGCGATCGACCTCGTATGCTCCGGCTTTCTGGCGGATGATAGCCCGGTGATCTGCGACGTTCTGCGGCCGCTCGCGGGCTGAGTACGAAGGGGCTGGCCGCCCGACCACACCGAGGTGGGCCGGCCAGCCCCTCCCGATAATGCGGCGGATTGCTAGAGCATGGAGGTGAGTAAGATCGCGGACGACAGGCTGCGGGCGCCACACCGGATCCGGCTGGCCGAGCTGCTCGCCTCGATATCGCTCGCCACCGATTTGGCGCATGACGTCCCCGCTGAGAGCGCCCTGCGCGACGCCCTGCTGGCAGTCGAGCTCGCGACCCTCGCTGGATGGTCCGCGGCCGACATCTCCCATGTCTACTACCTCGCGCTGCTGTATCACATCGGCTGCACTGGGGCCGTCGCCGCACAGAGCCGCCTCGGCGGCGGCGATGACATCAATGTGCGGCGGTGGATGTCGGAGGCCGACTACGCCGATCGCCCCGGGATGATGCGCGTCGCCGCGACCAAGATCGCGCCGCGTTGGGGAGCCACGGGGTGGCCACAGGGCATAGCCGGCTTTGCCACCGCGGAGCGCGACCTACCGGGGGCTCTGGCAAGCACCGCGGAAGTGGCTTCTATCCTGTCGCAACGCCTGGGCGCGAGCCCAGCCGTCACCGACTCGCTATCGCATGCGTATGGGCGTTGGGACGGGAAGGTCTTCACGTCGCTCCCGAACGGGACGGGGTTGTCGGCTGCGGCCCGACTGGTGCACCTCGTCCACGTGGCTCAGGTGCATGCCCAGGTGGGCGGAATCGAGGCCGCCAATGCCGTCGTCCGCCGGCGTAGCGGCGCCGAGCTCGACCCTGAACTGGCGAAGTTGTGGCTGGAGAACAGCAACGAGATCAGCCGCACCCTGGCCGCGGACTCGGTCTGGGACATGGCCCTGGCGGCAGAGCCAGACCCGCACCTCGGCGTCGGGGCGTCGCACCTCGACGAAGTCAGCCGCGCACTTGCCGACTTCGTCGACCTGGCGTCCCCGTTCACCCGCGGGCACTCTCACTGCGTGGCACGCCTCGCGGCGGCCGCGGGGAAGGCTGCTGGGCTTGGCCCGGAAGAGACGGCAACCCTCCGCCGCGCCGGAGACGTCCACGACCTCGGCATGCTAGGCGTGCCCAACCGGGTGTGGACCAGGCGCGGACCGCTGAGTCCGGTCGACTGGGAACGGGTGAGAATGCACGCGTACCACACACAGCGCATCCTCGGGCTCGCCTCGCCGCTTCGGCCGGTTGCCGACCTGGCTGCGATGCATCACGAGCGGCTCGACGGCTCTGGGTATCATCGCGGCCTCCCGGCGGGGTCCCTGTCGCTCGCCGCGCGAATCCTCGCGGTGACCGAGGTCTACCAGGCGATGAGAGAGGAGCGACCATGGCGGCCGGCGCTCGCACCCGACGAGGCGACACGACAGCTGCGAAACGAAATCGCTGCTCGGCGGCTCGACGCCTCAGCTGTCGACGCGGTCCTGACGGCGGCTGGCCAGCCCGGGCTTGGCGGCCGCTCGGCCATGGCGTGGCCAGCGAAACTCACAGACCGCGAGGTCGATGTCTTGCGCGTCCTTGCCGTGGGCCTGCCGAACAAGCGGATAGCTCTCGAGCTCCATGTCTCCGAGGCAACTGTGAAGACACACATCATCAACATCTACGGCAAGATCGGCGTCAACACCCGGGCGGGCGCGACCCTGTTCGCCCTCGAGCACGATCTCCTCGATGGCGCTGCCCCTGTCAGTGTTGAATCGCGTCGCAGACCGGCTGGCGTTGGTGGGTCCGGCAGATGATCCGGTCTCCCGCACCCCCAACGCCGAGTCATCGTCTGGTTAGCTCGGCGGGCGCGTCCTGAGCAGATCCCGTACCACTGCCCGCCAGAATGAACCGCCCCAGACTCCGATTGATAGCAGGCCTCCGAAAACCGCCACGGCATCGATGCTTTCTCGGCCCTGTTTCGCCCAGTACACGTCCTGGAGATTGAGCCAAAGCGCAAACTCGTCGAG
>Ga0070708_100004630_pt1 | contig 10833 bp, 10 predicted proteins | sample KBSK5503metaG_FD_65469 | JGI IMG/M metagenome (GOLD analysis project Ga0070708, IMG submission 65469) | Corn, switchgrass and miscanthus rhizosphere microbial communities from Kellogg Biological Station, Michigan, USA - KBS K5-50-3 metaG | ecosystem: Host-associated > Plants > Roots >...
TTCGGGTTCCTGACCGGGATCATCTTCCTGCCCCGCTGGTTCCAGTCGGTCGCCGGTGTCAGCGCGACCGAATCGGGCTTCAACATCCTGCCCCTGCTCTTCGGGCTGATCATCAGCGCCGTTGCCTCGGGCCAGATCGTCGCCCGGATCGGGCGGTACAAGTGGCTGATGTTCGGGTCGCTCCTGCTGCTCGGCCTGGCGCTGTTCCTGATGACGAACCTGCGCACGGAGACCGATCGACCCATCCTCTGGCTGTGGATGGCCCTCGCCGGTCTTGGCATCGGGCCGTCGTTCGCGGTCTTCACGCTGATCGTCCAGAACGCCGTCTCGCCCGATCGGATCGGCGTCGCGACGAGCAGCCTGACGTTCTTCCAGCAGATCGGCGGCACCGTCGGGCTGACGATCGCCGGGACGCTGTTCGCCGACCGGATCAAGACGGAGATCCCGACGCAGCTGCTCGCGGCCGGCGTCCCGCCGCAGATCGTCCAGGGGTTCAGCAGCGGCGGCGCGGGGGCCCAGCTCGACCTGACCGGGACGGGCGACCTCGGAGCCAAGATCCTGGCGGGGACCCCGGACGCCTTCAAGCCGATCGTCGAGCCGCAGATCCACAACATCGTCGCGGGAATCCACGAGGCGTTCTCGATCGCGATCGCGAACACGTTCTGGGCCGGGATCGTGGCCGCGATCGCGGCGGCGATCCTCGTGCTGTTCCTGCACGAGGTCCGGATGCGGACGACGTTCGAGGGCGGCGCAACGCTCCGTCGGGACGAGAGCCCGCGGTCGCCGGAGGGCTCGATCGCCGCGGGGTAGGCCGAGCGGTACGTCCTCGGGCGTGATCGCAACCGCGCGCGCTAGGGACGGTCGCCCGGCTTCAGCGCGGCGATGCGCTCGGTGTGCTTCGCGAGGAGCTCGCGCTCGATCCGGATGAACCGGGTGATCACCTCGAGCTCATCGACGTCGAAGACCGCGTGCGCCTCGGCCGCATCGGCGATCAACGGCCCGTAGACCGGCGCGCCCTGACGGGCGAGCTCGTCGGTGACCTCGACGATGACGCGGCGACGGTCCTGGGTGTCGCGGATCCGTCGGACGAGGCCCGCGGCTTCGAGCCGGTCGAGCACGCCGGTGACCGCGCCGGTTGTGAGGCGGACGGCCGCGGCAAGCTGACCGGCCGTCATCGGGCCACGCGTCCCGAGGATGTCGAGGCAGCGCCAGTCGGTCCGGTTCAGGCCGGCCAGCTCGATGACGGTCGAGTCGAAGAGCTCCTGGTCGGCCTGCCAGCCGCGGACCTCCCGGTTCAGCGCATCCAGGGCCGCCTGCCGGCGCTTGCTTGACATCCAACTACCTTAGCAACTAAGTTATTGACTCACTAAGCGGATCAGCCACCAAGGCGATCGTAGCGCCCGCGCACAGGAGCCGTCCAGCCATGTCGACCCAACCAGCGTCCGTCGGCGCCGTTCCCCGATCGGCCGCCGCCGCCGCCCACGCCGAGCCCGTCCTCGGATCCGTGACCTCCGCCGACGGCACGACGATCGGCTACCGCCGCTTCGGCGGCGATCCGGGCGGGGGACCGGGCCTCGTCCTCCTCCACGGGTCGATGTCGTCCGGCGCGCACCACGTGGAGCTCGCCCGGCTCCTGTCGGACGCGTTCACGGTCTACATCCCGGATCGCCGCGGCCGCGGCCTCAGCGGGCCGTACCGGGCCGGCGACGCGCTCCACCAGGAGCTGGAAGACGTCGCGGCGCTGCTGGACGCGACCGGCGCCACGAACCTGTGGGGCCTCAGCTCGGGCGCGTGCATCGCGCTCCATGCCGCGCGAACGATGCCCGCGATCCGGAAGGTCGGGATCTTCGAGCCGCCGCTGGTCCCCGATCGTGCGGCCGCCGTCGACTTCCTCGCGACGTTCGACGACGAGATGGCCCGCGGAAGGGTCAACGAGGCGATGGTCACCGCGATGCGCGGCGCCGAGATGGGCCCGGGCTGGATGCGCGCCCTGCCGAAGCCGCTGCTCGCCCGACTCGTCGGGATGGGGATGGCCCAGGAGGCGAAGCGGCCGGCCGGGCCCTACCCGACGATGCGCGCGCTGGCGCCCACGCTCCACGCCGACTTCGCGATCGTCGCCGAGTCGAGCGGTCGGCTGGCCGACTACGGATCGATCCGGGCCGACGTCATGCTCATGGGCGGGAGCAAGAGCCCGGCCTTCCTCAAGGAGGCGCTCGCGGACCTGGCCGGGGTCCTGCCCGCCGCCCAGCGCGTCGAGCTCCAGGGCCTCGACCATGCCGCTTCCTGGAACAGCGACGTCCGGGGCCACCCGGAACCGGTGGCGAAGGCCCTCCGGCGGTTCTTCGGCTCCCGGCCAGGTTAGGAAGTCGCAACGAATCGTTGCCCAGCGCCGCGGGCTCGACTACGGTTCGGGCCGGACGCGACGACGCGATACGCGCGCCGACCAGGGGGTCGCAGGCGTCCGAAATCCACTTCCGGGGATGGCAGGAGGAGCGTTGCCATGTCAGGTCGTGCGTTGTCGTCCGTCGCTCGGGTGGGAGTGGCCGCGACACTTGCCCTTGCGCTGGTCCCGGCGGCCGCCGGGTCCGTCGCCGCCCAGTCCCACACGGTCACCATCGGCGTCGATCACGTCGATGACGCCAACCAGGTTCCGGCGAAAGGTCGCCTGTTCGAGTACACGGACTTCTTCAGCCGAACCGTCACCGTTCACCGCGGCGACGTCGTCAACTTCCGGACGGCCCCCGCGGCCTTCCACGTCGTCGGGCTCGCCCGAACAGCGGCCGAAGCCCAGGCGGCGTATCCCGTCGCGACGCTCGACACCGACGATCCCAATGCGCCGAACGGGGCCCCGAAGATCGCCTTCGGGCCGTCCAACTACCCGATCGTCGACGGCACCGCGAGCGGCGACCTCTCCAAGGTCGACTTCAGCCGGCCGAACGGACCGCCGGACTGCGGCCGACCCGATCTTGGCGAGCCCGACTGCGTCTTCAGCGGCGGCAACGACATCGAAGTCGCCGGGCCGAACCTGAACTTCGGCCCGTCGGGTCCGCTGCCGGCCGACTGGCGCGTCAAGATCGACGCCGCCCCCGGCAGGTACACGTACCTCTGCTTCATCCATCCGGGCATGCGGGGGACGCTCAACGTCGTCGGGACCAGCCAGCCGACGACCAGCCAGGCCGTGATCAACCACCAGTCCTTCGGCCAGTTCGTGGCCGATCGGGCCCAGGCGCTCGCAGCCGAGAAGGCGGCCAACGTCGTCTCGTTCACGGGCAGGGCTCCCGGAACGCGGACGTACCTCTTCAAGGTCGGCATCGGCGCGGCCCAGAACCACGTCGCGATCGACGAGATGTTCCCGAACCCGGCCACGGTGCCGGGCGGCGCGCCCACCCTGGCGGCCGGTGACAAGGTCCGCTTCGACTGGGCCGACACGCACAACGTCCACACCGTCTTCTTCCCGACGACGGTCGAGGAGACCTCGCCGTTCGGGTTCGACTGCGACGGCGGGTTCACCCCACCGACCGGGCCGCCCTGCTTCGAGACCGGTGAGACGTTCGCGCCGGAGCTGATCGGGGACCCGGGCACCTCGCCTCCGGGAACGCTCCTGACCAGCCCGACGGCGATCGTCGACTCGGGCCTCCTCCTGGGGACCGGCTACCACCTCTCCCCGTTGGTCCAGACGTGGAGCGTCGCCACGAACGGATCCACAGGGGCCGGGACCTACAGCTTCCGCTGCGCGATCCACGACTTCATGGTCGGGAGCTTCGCCGTCGGAGGCTGATCGGGCGCACGAAACGCCGACGCGCCCGGGCGGTCGGTCCGCGCGGGCGTCAGCGTCGCTCGAACCGGAGCCAGGCCGCGCCGCGCACGTCCACGAGCGTCGCCGTCGGGGTCTCGACGATCCGGAGGACGACGCCGTCACAGGCCGGGCACCGGAGCACGGTCCCCGGTGCCCGGACGTAGGCGCGCAGCGCGGCGATGACATTGACCGTGCCGCAGTGGGCGCATGCGCCCGGCACCGTGGTCATCTCGCCACCGAAGGCGGCGGCCAGGATGCCGGCGACGGCGTTGCCATCGAGGACCTGGTCGGCGATCGGGTCGACCGTCGTGTCGTCTGCCATCGATCGATCCTCCGTCACGTGCCCGTGGGTCCGAAGCGCTCGGTCCGGATCCGGTCGCCTGGCAGCCCGAGCCGGACGAGGCTGTTCGCGGCGACCTCGACGAGGGCGGTCGGCCCGCAGATGAAGGAGCGGGCTCGGTCGCCGAGCGCGCCGAGGACCTCGCCGATCATCCGGTCGTCGATCCGTCGGCCATAGCCCATCCAACCTGGCGGCTGCGAGCGGGTCAGCGTATGGGCGACCTCGAGGCCGTCGCCGGCCATCGCGAGTGCGTCGAGCTCGTCGCGGTAGACGACCTCCTCGACGCGGCGCGAGGAGAACAGAAGTCGGGTCGGGTTCCGCAGACCGGTCCGGGACCGATGGCGGAGCATCGCCATCAGCGGCACGACGCCGGAGCCGCCGGCGACGAGGAACAGCGGCTCCTCTGCCAGCGGGCCCGTGGCGTCCCACACGAAGTAGCCGCCGATCGGTCCGCGGACCTCGATCCGGTCGCCAACCGCCGCGACGTCGTGGAGGAACCCGGACACCTCGCCGTCCTCGATCCGTTCCACGGTCAGTTCGATCTCGCCAGCCCGCTCCGGCTCGGACGCGATCGAGTAGCTCCGCTCGACGCTGTACCCGTCCTCGGCAGTCAGTCGCAGGTCGACGTGCTGGCCCGCTCGGTGGCCGGCCCAGTCGGGCAGCGACAGCGTGAACGATCGGACAGTCGGGGTCTCGGGGCGGACCGCTGTGATCGTCGCGAGACGCCACGCGATGGGGCTGGCCACGCTGAACGCCTCAGTCGCCGCTGTAACGCTCTTCGAGCCACTGGTCGCCCCGGTTGTGGTAGCCGAAGCTCTCCCAGAAGCCGGGCACGTCGCGGTCGACAAAGCGAATCCCTCGGACCCACTTCGCGCTCTTCCAGAAGTATCGCGCGGGGACGACGAGGCGGGCCGGGCCGCCGTGCTCGGGAGCGAGCGGCTGGCCGTCGTACTCCCACGCCACGAACGCCTGGCCGTTCAGGATGTCGCCGATCGGCAGGTTCGTCGTGTATCCGCCATCGGCGTGGACGATCGCGAACGCCGCGCTCGGTTGGAGCTCGACGTGCTCGAGGAGCGTGTCGACGCTGACGCCGCGCCAGCGCATGTCGAGCTTGGTCCACTTCGTGACGCAACTGATGTCCACCGTCCAGTCGCGGGCCGGCAGGGCCTTGAACTCGTCCCAGGTCCAGGTCACCGGCTGCCGAACGAGTCCCTCGAGGTAGAACGACCAGCGATCGAGCGGCGTGTGCGGCGTCGGCCCGGCCGACAGGACCGGAAAGTCCATCGTCAGGTACTGGCCGGGCGGCGTTCGCGAGGCGGCGTCGCCCGGCGCACCTGCGCCGGCCGTCCGAGGCCGGCCGGTGAACCCGCGGGTGACGAAGCGATCGGTCACCGGCACATCAGTGGCGAAGTGGGCTTCGCCCGCGACGCCGGGCGATGAAGTCGAGCCACGTCGCCCCGTCGCCGAGCTCGATCACCGGCCGCCGAAAGCGGCCCCAGCCTCGCATCTCGACGCGACCCCGGGTCGCCTTCAGGACGCTGACAAGATCTTCCTGGACCCGGACGCGCAGGCCATCCGGTGCTTCGACGGGGACGAATTCGGGGTCGACTGGAGCGTCGGTCGGTTGCCATCGCACGCTGAGGTCGCCGATCGACACGTTGCTGCCGCAACAGCGCGACGCGAAGTAGTCGACGACGAGCCGCCGACCGCGAGCCATCGCCGGCAGCTCGCGGCGGGCCGCCTCCGACCAGGAGACCACCGCACCTCGCGTCATCGGACGAGTGTGCACCTTCCTCACCGCGATGGAAATGGCCAGGCCGATCCCGCGGATCCGGCAAGGGGAAGCCCACACCAACGACCCGAGGATCGCGACGTCGCGCCGGCCGCGGCGGTCCGCGAGGTTGGCGAGGACCGGCCCGGCCCGACGGACGTCGGACCGGGCTTGCCAAGGGGACTACGACTGTGGGCAACCCGGGTTCGCCTGGTCGATCCGCAGGCCCGAATTCGGGGTTCCGGCCGGCACGACGAACGTCGCGTTGACGGTCGCGGGCGTCGTCGTGCTCTCGTTGTGCACCAGGACCGGGCTCGAACCCGACACGCTGAACGCGGAGCCGGCCGGATAGACCGTCCCGTTGCAGCTCGCGTCGTAGAGGACGATGCTGCCGGACGCGACGCTGGCCAGCACCACCCCCGGGCGGGTCAGCCAGCCGGACGTGCCGGACGGATCGATCACGACCGAGATCGTGACGAGGTCGACCGCGGCCTTGGTCTGGAACTTGATCGGCCCGGTGTTGTACTGGACCGGGCCGTCCAGCGTGGCCCGGCTGACGATCGTTGGATGGAAGCCGCTGCCGGCGGTTGCTAGTGCGGTGCCCGCGAAGACCGCGACGAGCCCGATGGCAAGCACGGGTCCGCGAATGTTCAGGCGCATAGTCTGACGCTCCCTCAGGTATCGACCGCGTCGCTGGCGGCAGGGCCACGATCGAGCGGGGAGCGACGGCGGTCGATGTGCCGAACGGCGTATCCGCTGGCAGGGCGTATGGTGGCGGGATGGATCGGCTCGAGGGGAGCGATCAGGCGCGGCTGCTGGCGTTCGCGGCCGGGTCCGACGCGCCATCGGCCCTCGGCCGCGCCGCGGCGCGCGAGTACGTCCTCGCCGGGCTCTCGGGTCTAATCGGCGGAGACTGCGTCTTCCTCCGGGTGTGCGCCGCGCACGAGAACGACGAGGCAACCGCGACGGTGGCGGAGATCCAGGCGAGCCAGCACGCGCAGGCGGAGCTCTGGGGCCTGCTGGTCGGGCGCGGGTCGCACCCCATGGTCAACCACTGGCTCCGGACCGAGGATCACCGGGCCATCCGGATGTCCGACATCGTCAATCGGGGGGCGCTCCACGGCTCCGAGATCTGGAACCAGTTCTGGCGGCCGTTCGGGATCGAGCAGACGCTGGGCACCCGGATCCGAACGACGACGCAGTCTCATGTCGATCTCGGCTTCTATCGGACGGGCAGCGACTACAAGACGCGCGACGTCGCCGTCCTCGATCAGGCCCGGGCCCTCGTCGGGCCGATTCTCCAACGCGGTGAGGTGGCCGCGCTCGTCGCCGCATCGGTCAAGAACCTCGGCATCACGGCCCGCGAGGCGGAGATCCTTGCCTGGGTGTCGCTCGGCAGGACGAACGGCGAGATCGCATCCGGGCTGTTCCTCTCGCGCGGGACCGTCAAGAAGCACCTGGATCGGATCTATCAGAAGCTCTCGATCCGGACTCGCACCCAGGCCGCCGGCCTCGCGCTGGCCGCGGGACGCTCGCGCTCGGCGGAGGTGCCGGCGCCGCTGCTGGGCGAGGTCGTGCGGGTTGCCCTCGGTCTGACTCCGCGCGAGGCCGACGTGCTCGCGCTCGTCGCCACCGGGCGCACGAACGCGGAAGTGGCGACCACGCTCGGGTCGGCGCCCGGGACCGTGAAGCGCCATCTCGAGAACCTCTACCGAAAGCTCGAGGTCGGGACTCGGACGGAAGCCGCCTCGATGGCGCTCGAGGCGATCGGCGCCCACTGACGGCCAGCGGACGCTCGATCTTCCGTCGACGGAGGGTCGCTAGACGCCCTCGTCGATCGGTTCCGGCCGATCCCGCGGATACAGCAGCAGGAAGCCCACCACCAAGACGAGTCCGACCGCGGTCATCAGCAGCCCGAGGCCGACGTCGCCGGTCCGGTCCCAGAGCTGTGATGCGACCGTCGCTCCGACGACGATCCCGAGGCTCGAGAGCGCGCTGATCCAGCCATAGGCGCGGCCGCGGCGACCGCCGTCGGTCGCGTCGGCAAGGAGCGCGAAGTAGGACGCCTCGAGGGCCGTCACCCCGGCTCCCGAGATGATCGACACCGGGTACAGGACGATCCGTGGCAGCTCCGCGAAGAACGCGATCGGGAACAGGAGGATCAGCAACGCCCCGAGGATCGCGACGTCGCGCCTGCCGCGCCGGTCCGCGAGGTTGGCGAGGACCGGCCCGAACAGGATCGAGCCGAGCCCGAAGGCCGAGAAGACGAGCCCGACCTCGGCCGTCGCCCAGCCCAGCCGCTCCTGGGTGAACACGGCATAGGTCGTGATGAAGGCGCCGAATGCCGCCTGGAAGGCGGACTGGACGAGGAACAGGATGACGAGGAGCCGGGTGGCGGCCTTCGCGGCCGATCGGAGCTGCTCCGCCGTCGTGTCGGTGGCGGTGGGCTCCTTCGCCGGCGGCCGGTCCTCCGCGGGCGGCTTTGGCAGGAACAACGAGCCGATCGCCGCGAGCGTGCTCGTCGCGGCGACGACGAGGAAGGGCAGACGCAGGTCGGACGTGCCGACCACGAGCAGCCCGCCGACCGTCGGACCGAGCACGGATCCGGCCGAGCCCGCGGCCGATAGGACGCCGTTCGCGAAGGCGAGCCGGGCCCGGTCGATTGCGTGTGCGACGTACAGCCGCTCCGACACCTGGTTGATGCCCGATCCCAGCCCGGCGAGCGAGCGGAACGCGATCAGCGGCAGGGCCGCGCCGGCGGTCGAGATCAGGACGTTCGCGGCGGCGTACGTGCCGATCCCGAGCGACACGAGCCGTCGGGGCGGGATCCGCTCGACGAGATAGCCACCCGCCAGCTGGCCGACCGCGATCAGGATCGCGAACGAGCTCGTGAGCAGCCCGAGGACGGTCGGCGTCGCCCCGAGCGACGTGGCGTAGAGCGGCAGCAGCGGCAGCATGATCGAGACGCCGACCTGGGTGATGAAGGCCATCGCCGCGAGCAGTGCGATCGCCGGGGAGAGGCCGCGCCCCCACGACCTCACCCGCTCGCCGATCGATGCCCGCGCCGCCGTCACGCGGCCATGCTGGCAGATGGATCAGCCCACGACACGGACGTTGATCGTCAACGGCCGCCATGGAATCGCCGACGATCGAAGAGCCCGGGCCGGCCCTCGCCAACCCGGGCTCGTCGACGACGAGGCGGTTGCGCCCGTCGTGGCTCGATGCGTCGCTACGGAGCGATCTGCGTCTGGACGTTCACACCGGGTGCCGGCATGAAGGAGTAGTGGCCGACCGTCCGGGGGAAGGACAGGGGCGGGCCGCCATCGCCGAGGACGACGTTGTAATAGAGGTTGTTCGGATCGGTCGCGAAGGCGAGCCCCTGTGGCCCGGTGCTCGGCCACCACGTGATCTCACCTCGGATCGAGCCGGCTCCGCCACTGCCGGCCCGGTCATGGCCGCAGCCTGCGCCGGCAATGTCGCCGGTGCCGCCGGTGTCGATCTCGATCCACAGCCACACCCCGCCGAGGCCGAAGCCGGCCGGCGGCGGAGCGCACAGGGGGTAGCTCGGGTTGTTGCAGTTCGCGGAGAATTCGATCTGGGCCAGCGGGCCGTCAGAGCGGCCATAGGCCGCCACCCCGCTCGTCATCGCTCCCAGCGTGGCGATGGCGAGCGCTCCTGCAGCGAGCAAGACGCGCAATTTCATGAGTCGCATCCCGGATCCTCCCATCTCTCCGGCATCGACCCTCGGCGGAACAAGAATCGTACCCCTCGTGAAAAGCCCCTCGCGCCCGGTCGCACCCGACAAGGTCGAGGGCAGAACGCCGGCGTCTGGGCTGGGTAGACTCCCGGAGTGACGTTCCCGGTCCAGGTCGGCGCGCCGGCAATCACGATCAACCGGGACGACCGGTTCCTCGTCTGCCAGCCCGACGGACGGATCCTCGGCGGGCCCGACGACGGCTTCTTCACCCGCGACACGCGGATGATCTCGGGCTGGGACCTGTGGATCAACGGCGGGCGGCCACTCCTCCTGAGCTCCGCGCCGATCCAGTTCTTCTCGGCGCGGTTCGAGTACACGAACGACGCGTTCATCGACGACGTCGGCCCGGTCGACCGGCAGACGCTCTCGATCCGGCTCGATCGGACGGTCGCCGAAGGCGTCCACGAGGACCTCGACATCGTCAACTACGCGCGCCGGCCGGTGAGGCTGACGATCGAGGTCGCGATCGACTCCGACTTCGCGGACATCTTCGACGTCCGCAGCAATCGGCTCGTCCGCCGCGGCGAGCTCAACACCCGCTGGTTCCGATCGCGCGGCGAGCTCCGCGCGACCTACGTGAACTCGACCTTCGTCCGCCACCTCGTCGTCGCCGTCGAGAAAGCCGGTTCCCCCGTTCAGTACGCGAACGGCCGCCTCGTCTTCGTCGCGAAGATCGCGCCGAAGGGCGTCTGGCACACCTGCCTGAAATGGCTTCCGTACACCGGCGCCGACGGCCGCACGTCGGGTCGCCGGCGACCGGCAACCCTGCCCTGCAACGCCGTCGATATCGGCCAGCCGAAGGATCGGCCGAGGCTCCCGACGGTCTCGATCGAGACGCCGAACTGGACCGTCCGCCGGACCTGGGAGCAGGCGATCCGCGATCTCGACGCGCTCCGCCTCGAGGACCCGACCTTCGAACGTGGCGTGGTCATCCCGGCGGCCGGCGTGCCGTGGTTCGTGACCCTGTTCGGCCGGGACACGCTCGTCGTGTCGATGCAGTCGATCTCGGGCTACCCGGAGTTCGCCTCCGGCGCGCTCCGCCGACTCAGCGCGCTCCAGGCGACCGACGACGAGGCCGAGCGGGACATGGAGCCCGGCAAGATCCCGCACGAGGTGCGCCACGGCGAGCTGACCCAGCTCGGGCTGTTGCCGTACACGCCCTACTACGG
>Ga0070708_100004632_pt1 | contig 10831 bp, 7 predicted proteins | sample KBSK5503metaG_FD_65469 | JGI IMG/M metagenome (GOLD analysis project Ga0070708, IMG submission 65469) | Corn, switchgrass and miscanthus rhizosphere microbial communities from Kellogg Biological Station, Michigan, USA - KBS K5-50-3 metaG | ecosystem: Host-associated > Plants > Roots >...
GGAGTGCGAGCTGCAGGACTACACGTATCAGGAAGGACGTGAGGATTCGCGCTACCGTGAACCCAAGCGCTTCAATCCAGCCGAAGATTTCGGTGGCGACGTCATCTACGTTCCGAACCGCTGCATCCTGTGCACCCGATGTGTCCGCTTCATGGAGGATGTCGCGCACGAGCCCACTCTGAACGTCACCGAACGCGGTGATCGCGCCCTTATCGGCAAGTTCGAGGGGAAGGATCTCACCCACCCGTGGGCCGCGAACGTAGTCGACCTCTGTCCGGTCGGTGCGCTTCTCTCCAAGGATTTTCTAAACAAGGCGCGGGCTTGGGAGCTGGACCGCACGGCATCTATCTGCCCCAACTGCACGCAAGGCTGCAACGTGACGATGGAGACGCGTGAGAACCAGCTCGTGCGCATGCGACCGAGGCCGAACGAAAACGTCAACGCGTTCTTCATGTGCGACTGGGGGCGTCTCAACTATCGCTGGATGAACGAGAAGAACCGCGTTGAGCACCCGATGGTTCGTGGCAAGAACGGGCTTGCTGCCACGAGCTGGGAAGCAGCGATTTCAGCGGCTGCGCGCGCCGTCAACGGCAAGAAGGTTTTCGTTGCGGCGTCACCAATGCTGTCCAACGAATCGCTCTTCCTTCTCACGCAGCTGATGCAAGGTGGGAGCGGGGCGTTCCGGGTTACGGAGGGTGAGGAAGCTCCTCTGCCCGGCGTCGAAGATCTCGCGCTTCGCCGTGAAAGGGCGGCCAACGTTTACGGCGCCGAGAAGCTCGGCTTCAATAAGACGAAAGATCTGCTGAGCGGGCTCGGCCAGGGAGATGTGCTTGTTGTCGCGGGCGAGGATCTCGCCGGCATTGACGCCTCTGCCGTCGCGCGCGCCGGCGAGGTCATCGTGATCAGCTCCGTGCTTCCCGAGGCAGCGGGCAAAGCGTCAGTCGTGCTGCCGATTGCAAACTATTCCGAGGAAGAAGGTACGGTTACCAACCTTCGCGGACGCGTCCAGCGCTTCACTCAGGCGAAACAGGCTCCGGGCGAAACCCGTCCCAGCTGGCTCGTGCTCGGCGACCTGCTCGGCGCCGTGGGAAAGCAGACGAACTTCTTCCTGCCGTCCGAGGTGTTCGCGAAGCTCGCCAGCTCCAACTCGTCCTTTGCCGGCTTGAGTTACGACTCCCTCGGCTTCAAGGGGCTTCCACTGGTCGATGCGCCGCCGACCACCCCGAAAGCACCTCTCGCGGTGGCTGCCAGATGAGCGTGCTTCACGCCTTTCCCGCGCTTCTCCAGGCGGCGGACCCGAATCTGGCGCCCGTCAGCGGAATGGCGTTTTTCATTTTCACGATCGTGAAGATGATAGTCATCTTTACCATCTACATGGTCGGCGTCGCAATGCTCACGCTGGCCGAGCGAAAGATCTCCGCCTGGATACAGGATCGTCACGGACCCAACCGCGTGGGCAAGGGATGGCTCCAACCCGCCGCCGACGGTCTGAAGAACTTCATGAAGGAAGAGACGATGCCAGAGGGTGTGAACAAGCCGCTCTTCGTTCTCGCCCCGATACTCTCGTTCATTCCCGCGCTCACGGCGTGGTGCGTGATCCCGTTCGGAGCACCGTGGCCCACACGGTGGGGAAGAATCGACCTCGTGGTCGCGGATCTGCCGGTCGGATTCCTCTTCATTCTCGCGATCGCATCGCTCGGCGTTTACGGAGTCGTTCTCGCCGGCTGGTCGTCGAACAACAAGTATGCTTTGCTCGGCGGCCTGAGATCGAGCGCGCAGATGGTTTCATACGAGATCTCACTGGGAATGTCGACCATTCCGGTTTTACTCCTCGCCGGCAACGTCAGCCTCAACTCGATCATAAATCAGCAGGCGTGGGGCGGTTGGAACGTCGTCAACCTGACTGTCGCGTTCTTCATTTTCATGGTCGCCGCGTTTGCAGAGACCAACCGGCTGCCGTTCGACTTGCCGGAAGCCGAGTCGGAGCTGATCGCCGGTTACCACACCGAGTACAGCGCGATGAAGTTCTCCCTCTTTTTCATCGCCGAATACGCCAGCATGGTCACGCAGAGCGCGCTCATGGCGACGCTTTTCTTTGGCGGCTGGGACGTCCCGTTCACGGCGCACGACAATATCGGGCCGTACAGCAAATGGCTCTCGCTGCTCTCGATCGGGATCTTCCTCACCAAGATTCTTTTCTTCCTCTTTCTGTTCATGTGGGTGCGCTGGACGCTGCCGCGGTTTCGCTACGACCAGCTGATGTCGCTGGGCTGGAAGTTCATGCTGCCCCTCGCCCTCGCCTACATCGTTCTCATCGCCGCCGTCATGCTTGGCCTGAGCGCGGCGGGAATTGACCAAGGCTACATGTACGCGGCGATACTCGGCTCGGTGAACCTCGGAGTGATCATCATTCTTTTCGTGATTCTTGACCGAGGCCGAATCATCAGTCCCGCCTACGGCAGGATGCATCCCAAGGAAGTCGAGCGCCTTCGTCAGCTGGACAAACAGCTCGAGAAACGGCGCCCCATTGCCGCAGAGGCAGGCAGATAATGGCAATCAAGGTGAAAGTGGTGGAGCGGCCGGTGGAGGACGTCAGCTACATCCGAGCTACGCTCAAGGGAATGGCACTGACCGTCAAACATCTCTTCGACGTCCAGGGCCGGGTCACGACGCAATATCCGGAGGAGAAATCGCCGATCTCTCCGCGCTGGCGCGGCACACACAGAATGTTGACGACCGAGACCGGCAAGGCACGGTGCGTCGCCTGCGGACTTTGCCCTACCGTGTGTCCGGCGAACTGCATCAAGCTGGTGCCGGGCGAAGACGAGGAAGGGAACCGCTACCCGCTGGTGTTCGAGATCGATGAGTTCCGCTGCATCTTTTGTGGATATTGTCAGGAGGTCTGCCCGGAAGAGGCAATCCACGTCGGCCGACACTATGAGAACTCCGAGTACAGCAGGGAGGGTTTCGTTTACGACCTGCAGCGCTTGATGGATCAGACGCACCCGGTGTGCGAGATGTGGGATCCCGAAGACCCGAAGGGCGAGTGATGGAGCCGCACTACTCGCTCTTCTACGTTTTTCACTTCTATCTGTTCGGAGTCATCGCGCTAGCATCCGCGGTGACGTTCGTGACGCGAAAAAGCCCGGTGGCAGCGGCGCTCTGGCTGGTGAACACCATGTTCAGCCTCGCCGCGCTTTACGTGATGCTCGACGCGCAATTCGTCGGCGTAATGCAGGTGCTGGTCTACGCCGGCGCGATCATGGTGGTGTTCCTGTTCGTGGTCATGCTCCTCAATCTCGGGCATCCATCAGAGCTGGCGGATGCGCGCGGTACCGGATGGAAGCTGGCGGCTGGACTCGTCGGGCTCGGACTTCTCAGCGAGATCATGGTGATCATCCGGACCAAGCTTCCGGAGAAGCTCATCGTGCCCCCCGACTTCAGCGAGCAACAGCTGCAGAAGCTGAACGCCGTCGGCATGATAGCGGAGCCGCTTTTCAGGGACTATCTGCTGGCGTTCGAGCTGACGAGCGTCCTTCTGCTCGTCGCGATAACGGGCGCGGTGGTACTGGGAAGGGGGAGGGCCGCCGGTGCTCGCTGAGTCACTAGCCCTTACGGCTGCGCTCTTCATCATCGGTGTAATCGGCGTCCTGATTCACCGGAACGCGATCATCATCTTCATGTGTGTAGAGCTGATGCTGACGGCCGTCAACCTGACGTTCGTGGCCTTCTCGCGCTTTTATGGAACGGCGGGGCAGGTGTTCGTCGTATTCGTGATGACCGTTTCGGCCGCCGAAGCAGCCGTCGGGCTCGCCATCATCATCTCGATCTTCCGCCACCGGCAGACGGTCGATCTGAAGAATATCAATCTGCTTAGGGGATGATGCTGCTCCAGTCGGCGGTTTCCGCAGCCTCACAGGTTCATCCGTTGTCCGGCACGATCGCCGAGTGGGTGTGGCTGCTGCCGATCCTGCCGCTCGCTGGATTCGCGATCAACGGGCTGCTCTCGCTTGCCGGCGCGCCCTTCGGTCCGTCGGATCCAACAGCTGGCGGTCATGGTCATTCTGATACCGGCAGCGACGCTTCAGGAACTTCCCATATCGAGCAGGCCGTGGAGGGCGCCGAAGCCGAGGACGATCACCACGCAGTGAAGCGCCACCGCTGGGCCGGCGTCGTGAGCATCATCGGACCGGGAGTGCTCATACTCTCGTTCCTGCTCGCGATTGCGATCTGGCAGGCAATGGCCGGCGCGCAACCCAGCGCCCCCTTCATTCAGCGCTACTTCAGCTGGATGCCGGTCGGCGACCTCCAGATCGACGCGGCCTTCCAGCTCGATCAGCTGTCGATGGTGATGATCCTCGTGATAACTGGAGTAGGCGCGCTGATCCACGTCTTCAGCGTCGGCTACATGCGTGACGATCCCGGTTACCCGAGGTACTTCTCGTATCTGAATCTCTTTGTGTTCTTCATGCTGGTACTGGTGCTCGGCGCCAACTATCCCGTGTTGTTCGTCGGCTGGGAAGGAGTGGGGCTCTGCTCCTATCTCCTCATCGGATTCTGGTTCAACGACAAGGTGAACGCGGACGCCGGAAAGAAAGCGTTCATCGTGAACCGCGTTGGAGATTTCGGGCTTCTGGTCGCGATGTTCATGTTGTTCGCGAACATCGGCGTCCTCGACTTCATCGGAGTGAGTGCAAAGGCTGGCGACCTCGTAGCCGGAAGTTCGCTGGTGACCGCGATCTGCCTGTTCATGTTCCTCGGCTGTACCGGCAAGAGCGCGCAAATCCCGCTCTACATCTGGCTGCCCGATGCGATGGCGGGTCCAACCCCGGTCTCGGCGCTGATCCATGCCGCGACGATGGTCACGGCTGGCGTGTACTTCATCGCGCGCAGCGCTTTTCTCTTTTCGCTTTCGCCGGTTGCGTCGCTCACCGTGGCAGTGGTTGGTGCCGCGACCGCGATTTTTGCCGCAACGATCGGCCTCAAGCAGTGGGACATAAAGAAGGTCCTGGCATATTCGACGATCTCTCAGCTCGGGTACATGTTCATCGGTGTGGGTGTCGGCGCGTATGTGTCGGGAATGTTCCACCTCGTCACGCACGCGTTCTTCAAGGCTTTGCTTTTCCTGGGGTCTGGGTCAGTGATCCAGGCGATGCACACGGCGTATCACAAGACGCACAGCGACGAGGACGCGCAGGACATGCGCAACATGGGCGGGCTCAAGCGCTACCTGCCGATAACGTGCGTGCTGATGTGGATTGCCACGCTGGCAATCTCCGGGATCCCGCCGCTCTCTGGATTCTTTTCCAAGGACGAGATTCTTGGATCAGTGTTCGCGCGAGCGCAGGGATCCACTCTCGCATCGGCTAGCTGGCTCGGAATTCCGGGCGGCACTCTTCTTTACATCATCTACGCGATCGGACTGGCGGCTGCATTTCTCACCGCCGTTTACATGACGCGGATGATGCTCTACACGTTCCATGGTCCCGTTCGCACCGGAGCGGAAGAGGAAAAGAGTCTGCACGAGGCGCCGTGGATCATGACCGGCCCGCTCGTCATCCTTGGCGTCCTCACTGTATTCGGCGGTTGGCTCAACCTGCCGGAAGTCGTCACTGACATTATTCCGCTCGGACCGCGAGAGCTGCTTGCGCACTGGCTCGATCCCGTGGTCGGCGAGGCATCGGCGCGCATTACAGCGGGCGCCGCGCAGGTTCCAGCAACAACCGAGCAAGCCCTGATTGCCGCGGCCGTTGTGATTGCGGTTGCGGGAATCGTGGTTGCAATGGTGCGTCTCAAGCCCGATCGCCTTCCGCGCAAACGCGACGCAGTTCCCGAGCACGGGTTTGAAGGCGTCGTCGCCAACAAGTACTACGTCGACGAGGCAATCGACAGAACGATCGTCGAGCCCACCTATGCCGTGTCGCGCAATTTCCTGTGGCGGTTTATCGACAATGGGCTGATCGATGGTCTCCTCGTCAATGGAAGCGCTGCCCTCGCGCGAGGGTTTGGCTGGATTGGATCACGGTTGCAGACAGGAAACGTCGGGATTTACGCGTGGGTGCTGGTTGTTGGAGTACTCGCGATGCTTGGCGCACTCACCCTTCGGTGATCTGATCAATGGCAAGTTTTCTCGACTCGATCGGCTACAACCTCTGGGTGCTCCCGGCGTTGCTGGCAATTCCAATCATCGGTGCGGTGATCCTGCTCCTGCTGCCGGTGCGCCAGCCGGCGACTGGCGAAGGTATCGAGACGCCGGCCGCACGCCACGTTGCGCTGTGGCTTTTCGTTCTGGAGTTCCTGGTCTCGCTTGGCCTCTGGTGGTCGTTCAACCCCGCGGATAACGGTTGGCAGGCGCCAATCGATACCGCGTGGATTCCGACGTGGGGAGTGCGATTCACTTTGGGGGTCGATGGCATCGCGTTGATGATGGTGTTGCTAACCACTTTCATCATGCCGCTCTCGGTTCTCGGGAGCTGGACGAGCATCCGCACCAAGACCCGCAGCTACTACGCTCTGCTGCTCATTCTCACCACCGGCATGGTGGGCGTGTTCCTGGCACGCGATCTCTTCCTCTTCTACGTGATGTGGGAAGTGATGCTGATCCCGATGTATTTCATCATCGGCATCTGGGGTGGGGAGCGTCGCATCTACGCCAGCATCAAGTTCTTCATCTACACTTTCTTGCCGTCGCTGCTGATGCTGGTCGCGATCATCTACCTCGGACTTCACATGAGGACCGCTATCGGGACGCCGGATTTCAGCTACGACCACCTGCTCAACGCGGGTGGCATGCCGGACCGAACGGCGCTGTTGCTGTTCGCGGCGTTCTTCCTGGCGTTTGCGGTCAAGGTGCCAATTTTCCCGTTCCACACCTGGCTGCCTGACGCGCACGTCGAAGCCCCGACCGCGGGATCTGTGATCCTTGCCGGCATCATGCTCAAGATGGGTACCTTCGGATTCATGAGATTCGCGCTGCCATTATTCCCGGGCGCGGCGATGAATCCGACTGTCAGAATGATCATCCTCATTCTTGCCCTGATCGGAATTATCTATGGCGCGCTCGTCGCAATGGTCCAGCCGGATTTCAAGAAGCTCGTCGCCTATTCATCAGTGAGCCATCTTGGTTTTGTCATGCTCGGCATCTTTGCTCTCACGCTCCAGAGTGTGCAGGGCGCGCTGATGGTCATGATCAATCACGGTATCTCGACCGGAGCGCTCTTCCTTCTGGTGGGGATTATCTACGAGCGCCGGCATTCGCGTCTAATCGACTCTTACGGCGGAATAGCGCGAGTGGTTCCGATGTTCGCGGCGGTTCTCACTTTCGTCTCCCTCAGCAGCATTGGACTGCCGGGTACCAATGGATTCGTCGGGGAATTCCTGGTACTGATCGGGTCGTTCCGCACCTACCCGGTGCTGACGATCATTGCGACGACAGGTGTGATTTTCGCCGCCGTTTACCTGCTTTGGGCGCTTCAACGGATTCTGTTCAATCCGCTGGACAAGCGCGAGAATGAACATCTTCCCGATCTGAACAAGCGCGAGCTCGCCCTTCTCGTTCCGCTGATAGCGGCGATCATCTGGCTGGGCGTGTATCCGGCTCCCGTTTTGCGCCGGATGCAAGGGTCTGCCCAGCTTCTTGTCGACCGCGTCGAACGTGCAGGAAGCCTCACCCAGGTCAGTGAGGCGGGACGCTGATGCAATTCGACCTGAAAATGCCCGCGCAGCTCACCTCCGCTCTCGGACCAGACCTGCTGCTCATGGCCGGAGCGATGCTCCTTCTCCTCTGGTCGGGTTGGCGGCGCGAAAGCGACGAGCACCAGCGCAGCGTTGGAATCCTGAGCATGGCGCTGTGCATGTTCACCATGGTGGCGGTGGGCTATTACGCGTATCAGGGATACACCGCGACTGACGGCGTCATCGCCGTCGACAACTTTCGCTGGGCCGCTGACGAGATTTTTCTCATCGCGACGGTCGGCACTATCGCGATGTCGCTCGACTACAACAGGCGCGAGGGTATTACGCCGGGCGAGTCCCACGTCCTGCTTTTGCTTTCGACGTCAGGAATGATGATTCTCGCGGCGGCGCGTGACCTCATCATCGTCTTTCTCGGCATCGAGCTGATGTCGATCGCCGCATACGTACTCGTCGGCCTCAATCGGCGCCGGGAGCGGTCCGCCGAAGGCGCGATAAAATACTTCTTGCTCGGTGCATTCTCGACAGCGTTTCTGTTGTACGGCATCGCTCTCGTTTATGGCGCTACGGGTGCCACCAATTTCCTGACCATCAAGGCGAACATCGTCAGCTTCAAGCTCGAGCACAGCGGATTGTTGCTCGTCGGAATCGCGCTCCTCCTCGTGGGATTCGGCTTCAAGATCGCCGCTGCGCCATTTCACATGTGGGCACCCGATGTCTATGAGGGTGCGCCGACCCCGACCACGGCATACATGGCTGCAGCAGTGAAAGCGGCGTCGTTTGCCGCGCTCTTTCGCCTCTGGCTCGAGGCGTTCCCCACGTTGCTCTCGACCTGGCACGAAGCGGTGTGGTGGCTCGCCGCTCTTACCATGATCGTAGGAAATCTGGTCGCGCTGTCCCAGAAGAATATCAAGCGGCTGCTAGCCTATTCGAGCATCGCACACGCGGGATACATCCTGGTTGCCTTGGTCGTGGGCACGAGCCTCGGCAGCTCCGCGTTCATGTTCTACCTCTTCGCTTACACCATGGCAACGCTCGGAGCGTTTGCGGTGGTCATCGCGCTCGGGAGAAGGGGTGAGGACTACATGAACGTGGAGGAGTACGCCGGACTGTGGAGCGTCAGGCCGGGACTCGCGGTCGCGATGACAGTGTTCATGCTCGCGCTGCTCGGCTTCCCGATTTTTGGCGGCATCGGGTTCTTCGCCAAGTGGTACATCCTGCAGGCCGCGCTGCAGGCTCCGTTCCCGCAGACAAAACTCGCCGTGATACTCGTCATCACCAGCGTCATCAGCGCGGGATACTATCTGTACGTCGTGATGGTGATGTTCATGAAGCCGCGGGCGAGCTCCGCGATTCTTCCCGAGCGCACCGGCGGCTGGACCCGCGCCGTGATTTGGGGATCGGCTGCCGTCATTCTTATTTTCGGATTGTTCCCTGACGCCCTTGTTTCCTTGACACAGCGCAGCACGCCGGCTGTGAGCAAGGAAGTCGCGCTCCGATCGCGATAACTCCAATGGCAATGTCGCGCGCGATCTTTCGCGAGTACGACATCCGCGGCGTCGCCGGAAAGGATCTCACCGAAAAAGTAGCCACTGCGGTCGCGGGGGCGTACGCCGCGTTCTTGATCGAGAAGGGCGCGAACGGCGCGATCGCGGTCGGGCGCGACAACCGGCCGAGCGGGGAAGGATTGCATCGCGCGCTGGTGGCGGGTCTGCTCGCAAGCGGCGTCGACGTGGTGGACATCGGGATCGTTCCGACCCCGCTCGCCTACTGGTCGCAGCACAATCTGGATGTTGTCGGCGGAATCCAGATCACCGGCTCCCACAATCCCCCTGAGTACAACGGATTCAAGCTTGGTCTTGCTACCAGCTCCATTTACGGCGCCGACATACAGCACATCTACGAGCTGGCCGTCGCTGGCAAATTTCCGCGCGGAAAGGGCGCGCTTCGCCACGAACAGGTCATCGACCGTTACGTCGACGACATTACGGCGCGCGTGGGGAAACTTGCTCGCGGCCTGAAGGTTGTCCTCGATTGTGGCAACGGAGCGGGCTCTCTCGTTGCGCCAAAGCTTTTTCCGAAGCTCGGCATCAAGCCTCGCTTTCTGTTCTGCGAGAGCGACGGCACGTTTCCGAATCACCACCCGGATCCCACCGTCCCTAAAAACGTCGAGGATCTCATCGCCGCCGTGAAAAGGGACCACGCCGACATCGGCATTGCGTTCGACGGAGATGCGGACCGCATTGGCGTCATCGACAACACCGGCGAGATAATTTGGGGCGACTACATCCTGATCATCTATGCGCGTGACGTACTGGCGCGCACGGGGAAGGGTCAGTCAATCGTTTTCGACGTGAAGGCATCCCAGGCGTTGCCGGAAGCCATCGAGAAGGCGGGCGGAATCCCCATCATGTGGAAGACTGGACACTCGCTCATCGAGGAGAAGTTGCACGAGACCCACGCGCCGGTTGCCGGCGAGATGTCCGGGCACATGTTCTTCGCCGAGGGATTCTATGGATTCGATGACGCGCTCTACGGAGCGGCGAGGTTGCTTCGCATCGTCGCCGATTCGGGGAAAACCGTGAGGGATCTGTTGGCTGACGTTCCCCGCTTCGTTTCGACCCCGGAAATCCGGGTTGACTGTCCCGACGACAAGAAGTTCGGCATTGTCGAAGAAGCCACGAAATACTTCAGCGCCAAATACGAAGTCATCACCGTCGACGGCGCTCGAGTCCTCTTCGGCGATGGCTGGGGGCTCATCAGGGCGTCGAACACTCAGCCCGTGCTCGTCATGCGGTTCGAGGCGCGAACGAAAGAGCAACTGGAGAGGATTCAATCCGAGATGCAGGGTTGGCTCCGCTCCAGGGGCATAAAGGTTTGATGTGATGCCTTCTACCCGCAGGCGCCTCCTCATCGGGGTCGTCATCGCGGCTGTGGTGCTCGTCGGCGGACGTGCGGCATCCATGCTCTACGCTGATTACACCTGGTACGACGCGCTCGGAGCGAGCCCGCTCTGGCGTGAACGGACGGGCGATCTGCTGCTGATTTACGGGATCGGTTCCGTCATCGCGGTTCTTGTCGCCTTTCTGAATCTTTCCGCTTTGGGCAGAAGTATTGGTGTCCTCACACTGCCTCGCCG
>Ga0070708_100004634_pt1 | contig 10828 bp, 9 predicted proteins | sample KBSK5503metaG_FD_65469 | JGI IMG/M metagenome (GOLD analysis project Ga0070708, IMG submission 65469) | Corn, switchgrass and miscanthus rhizosphere microbial communities from Kellogg Biological Station, Michigan, USA - KBS K5-50-3 metaG | ecosystem: Host-associated > Plants > Roots >...
TCGCGCAGCTCGCTGGATCCGCCGTGCTGGCCGCCATGGACTGCCAGCGCCCAAAACTCCGACTGGGAGTTGGCTAGAATGTCCTCCACCGACGAGAATTGCACGAGATTTTTCGGATAGCGTGGACAAAACATCAAGCACTTTCCTCCGTCCACCACCGTCCGCCCCAGCCCCAATGCAACCGCCGCAATGCCATCTGCGAAAGTCATTGGTGGCACGGGATAGAAATTGTGGGAGCGCACGACTCCCGAGAAGTCCGGGTAAAACCGCTGCCCATGCATCGACCCCACAACCTGCTGCAGGATGACTGCCATTTTCTCTTCCTCCAGGCGAAATGGCGTGGCTCGTACATAGGCCTTGGCATGCGTGCTGAATGTCGAAGCGTAGATGCGCTTAATGGCCTCGCTGAGTTGCTCTAGGCGCAGACCATCATCCTGTTGCCAGTTGCCCAACATAAAGGTCTCGTACACGCCGGTGAAGGGTTGATATTGTGAGTCCTCCAGCAGGCTCGAAGAACGCACCGCCAGCGGATAGTGCACCTCGGCAAGAAATGCCTTCAGGTCTGCCTCGAGCGACCCCGGCAACGCGGCGGACAGAAACCGCTGCTGAAGCTCACATTCATCATCACCATGCAAGGCGAAATCCTGGAGGTTGTTTTCGCTGAGAAATTGATCGAACACGTCTGTAGCCAAAACCACTGCCGGCGGCACTGCAACGCGAACTCCCGGAAAACGGCGCGTGATGCGGCGCGTCCGCAAGAGATGGCGCACGAATGCCAAGCCGCGCGCCTTGCCGCCGAGCGACCCCGAGCCGATTCTCAGGAAGCCTGATTCCGAAGGCTTGAAGGTATCGACCTTGAAGTCCCCGATCAATACGTCACTCTGCTCTCGCCGGTACTCATTGATGGATTCAATCAAATTCTGCCGTAAGTGCTCGATGGTTCGGAAGTCGCTGACCTTGCGAGGGCGCAGCTTGGCAGCCAGCGCAAACTCGGTCCGCGCCATAAGCCAGTGGGAGAAGTGGTTGCGCTGTGCGTGGAAGGCGATACTCTCCCCCGGGACGCTCTGCAACTGTTCTTCAAGCGTATTCAGGTCGCTCGCCCGCCCCACTTCGGTTTGGTCTGGCATGCGAAACACAAAGTCGCCGAAGCCCAGTTGCTCAGTTAGGATCCGCCGCAAATCGCGAAGCAGCGTTGGCGAACGCTTGCGCAGAAAGGAGTATCCCTCAGCATGCGCTCGCGGTCGGAATTCAGTGCGGCTGGTTTGTAAAACCACAGGCACGTCCGGTACCAGGCTCTTCACGGTGCGCGCCAGTTCAAAACCGGCCTCGGGACTGAGTCTGCCATCCCATGGGAACTCTACGTCGGAGACAACGCCGAACAGGTAATCGCGGTATTCCTGGACCAGCTCCGAAGCGTCTTCATAATTCGAGCTGAGCAGAATCTTGGGGCGGGCTTGCATTCGCACCAGCTTGTGGGCAATGTTGACGCCCTCCTGGATCACCCGTCGCGATTGCTTGATGAGTTCGGTGTAAATCACCGGCAGAAACGCGGAGTAATAGCGGATATTGTCTTCCACAACCAGCAGGACCGGCACACCCATGGCTCGCGTGTCATGCAAGACATTGCGCTTGTCTTCGATGTACTTGACGATCGCGATCAGGATGCGGGCATTTCCCTGCCACAAGAAAATCCGTTCGATATGAGTGATTGGATTGCGTGCGATGAAATTTTTTACTTCCCGGTAATCGTAGGCCAGCACTACCACAGGGACATCCAAACCCGCGATTCTGACCTCGGCAGCCAACTGGGCGGCGTTCATATTACCGACCGCGAGATTGGTGACAATCAAATTGAACTGCGGTTGCGATCGCGCCAGGGCTAGCGCTTCAGCGCAACTGGAAACATGCGTAATTCCAGGAATCTGCTGCGGACTCAGTTCGAGCGATTCGTCGATCAACAACTCGTTGAGCCGTCCATCTTCCCGCAGAATGAAAGAGTCGTATAGGCTCGACACCAGAAGGATGTTATGCACTTTGAAGGGCATCAGGTTTTCGAAGCCCTCAAAGCGTTCTTCAGCGTCGAGAATCCGCTCGGCCGTCCGCGGCAAACTCATGTATTAATCTCCGGCCTTAATTTCCGAGATTGCAAAAAACGATACGGGATGGAGTTCGTCCACCCCGTAGCTCATATCGCTTATCAAACTCCCGAACCCAGGCCTAGACGAGTCCCTGATCCAACATCGCGTTCGCCACCTTTAGGAAGCCGCCAATGTTGGCCCCGTTGACCAGATTGCCCGGCGTACCGTATTCCGCCGCCGTTTCGTAGCAGGTCTTGTGAATGGCGATCATGATCTTGTGGAGACGGTCATCCACTTCCTCGCGCGTCCAACTCAGCCGGGCACTGTTCTGCGCCATTTCGAGGCCTGACGTAGCCACGCCTCCGGCGTTAGCTGCCTTGGCTGGTCCGTACGCGACCTTGGCTTCCAAGAACATCTTGGTCGCTTCGAGCGTGCTTGGCATATTCGCTCCCTCAGCCACCAGCTGGCAGCCGTTGTTAATAAGGTTGGCCGCATCTTTTGTGGTGATCTCATTCTGCGTAGCGCTCGGAAACGCACAATCGCTCTTGATGTTCCACAGCGGATTGTGGTCCAGTTTGATGTCCGTGGGCATGAAGACTGCCTTCTTGAACTTGTCCGCGTAATCACGGATGCGCCCGCGCCGTACATTCTTCAACTCCATGACCCAAGCCAGTTTTTCCCGGTCGATGCCGTCCGGGTCGTAGATGACGCCGTTTGAATCCGACACTGTGACCGGCTTCGCTCCCAAGTCCAGCAATTTTTCGATGGTGTACTGAGATACGTTACCGCTGCCCGAAACCAAGCAGATTTTGCCCTCCAGCGAGTCCTGTCTGCTCTTGAGCATCTCTGCGGCGAAATATACACAGCCGTAGCCGGTGGCTTCCGGACGAATGAGAGAACCGCCCCAGCTCAAGCCTTTTCCCGTCAGGACTCCAGTGAACTCATTGCGGAGGCGCTTATATTGGCCAAACATAAAACCGATCTCGCGGCCACCCACTCCGATGTCACCAGCCGGAACGTCAGTGTCGGGACCAATGTGACGCTGGAGTTCGGTCATGAAGCTCTGGCAGAAACGCATCACTTCGTTGTCACTCTTCCCCTTGGGATCAAAATCCGACCCGCCTTTTCCACCGCCCATGGGCAGCGTGGTAAGCGAGTTCTTGAATACCTGTTCGAATGCCAGGAACTTCAAGATGCCCAGATTCACGGAAGCATGGAAGCGCAGCCCGCCCTTGTACGGACCAATTGCGCTGTTCATCTCGATGCGAAAACCGCGATTCACCTGGATATTTCCCTGATCATCAAACCAAGGCACGCGGAACATAATCACACGCTCCGGTTCCACAATCCGCTCCAGCAAACGGGCCGATTGGTATTCCGGATGCTTCGCCAGCACCAACCTCAGCGATTCGAACACTTCCTGAACCGCCTGATGGAATTCCGGCTCCGCGGGATTTTTCGCTTTCACACCGATCATTACTTCTTCCATGTATTCCCGGGGAGCTTTAATTCCGGACGGCGTCATAATGCCAGAACTCATATTCCTACCCTCCATAGCTTCAAACGTTCCAGTTCTAATTCTAGTTTCTCTGTCGGGCTCGCGGCGACTGAAGTTCGGTGAGCTTGGCTACAGATTTATCAAAATTCAATATCAGCCGCCACTGTGTCTGGCAGAGTCCGTTGGTGGGTATACACCCAGAAGCGGTGAGATTCAAGGTGTTTGGGGGGGATTGAGAACTTGGACCAGCTGGACTAGACAAACCTGAGGTTCAAGGAATCCGTGTGTGGAGGAAACATGGCGCGGGAGACGGGGATCGAACCCGCGACAGCCAGGTTGGGGAAGCCAGCGTTCTATTTTCGCGATTTTTGCTATTTCTCGGGTAGAGAAGGGCTTACGCCTAACCCCATTAACCTCAGCAACTTAGCCATTCCTGACCACGTTGCTACTGGTGGATGCGGCAAATCTGCATCTGTCACCAGTGGAGCTGTCTTCTGCGCTGTTGAAGCCCTTCAAGATGATCTCAGTAGCACCATCTTGAGCGCCCACAGGAATACGCACTGTGGGGTCAGCAAACCAGAAAGAACCAGTTGCGTCAGCCGCTAACACAAGTGACGACGCAGAAGAGAGGCATAGTAAGGTTAATCCGAATATGCCGCCGCCAATATTGGTGCGTGAATCTATGCCTCCAGTCAAGATGCTAACTCGGACCATCGCTGCGCTTGGTCATAGGGCTGGCTGCGTCGACGATGCAAAACGTCAGGCCGCCGCTGCTTTCATCATCCGTCTTGTATTGACGCTGAACATTCCAGGTGCTCCCACCGACAGTGATCGTAGCTGCCTCTCCGTTGCAGACGTCTCCGTTTTCATCCGAGGTGGGACCGTACCAGCCTGCCTGAAATTTAGGGTCCGTACACATCTCCGCAAATTCGTGGCTTGTGACTTGGGTCAGACGCTGCTCTTGTGTCTGACTCAGCTGAAGCGAACAATTCCCATTAGGGCACGTATTTTGGATGCACGTATCATCCAGCCCTGGCATAACCACGTAGTAGAAACTATTTCCAGCGCTGGTTGTGAAATCAGAATGAAACCCGAAAGCGTTGTCGCTGGTAGGCTCGCACATTCGTAAACCAGGTTCATTGACAGCAATGGTTTCGTCGAGGTAGATGAGCAGAACAATGTTGTTGTTGGTTGATGGCGGTTCTGGGAGATCCCCCGCGTTAGCTCGTTTGAATAACCTGTGTGATGCCAGCTTCGTCCAATTGACTGGGCACAGTTCGTAGCCGGTCTCAAACGAAGATTCCAACAGCGCCAACTGACTTTTGCCGGCTCTCTCCAGCCCCTACAAAACCAGCAAGCCTTCCGCGCTTTCTTGCGCCCCTTGTTCCGTCAGAACTGGGTGGTCTATGCCAAACCACCTTTCGGCGGCCCCCATCACCTCCTCGGCTATCTCGGCCGCTACACCCATCGCGTCGCCATCACCAACCATCGCCTGGTCGCCTTCGAAAACAACCAAGTCTCGTTCCGCTGGAAAGATTACGCCCACCGAAATCGGAAGAGGATGATGACCCTTTCGGCGCAGGAGTTCTTGCGCCGCTTCCTGCTTCATGTACTGCCCCGCGGCTTTGTCCGCATCCGCTCCTTCGGCTTCCTGGCTAATCGTTGCCGTGCTACCCTCCTGCCCCGCTGTCAACGTTTGTTGTTGGACAATCCAAGACCTCCCGCACTGTCGCCTATTCCCTACACTCCCGCTGCCCCGGCATGCTTCCGTTGTCCGCAATGTGCCGCCCCCATGCTGCGAGTGGAATTTCTTTCTGCATGGCAGGCTAGCCAACTCCCTCCCAGGAGTATTCTCTTTGACTCCTCCTAACCGACAACCCATGCCGCTCTCCATCGCGGAATCCTCGACTCCGACAGTCTTCGTGTCCCTGCTTACTCCCACCGACTCGGATTCACCACTTACTTCCACTCTGAAACCTCGCCCTGCTACCTCCCAGCACTTACTCGCGGCCAAACGATCTTTAGTTACTCGCCCTTTCTTCTCCCTCCAAAGGCAAAGAATCTTCGAATCGCCCAAGCAAAACCCATAGCTCCCCCGCGTCCGCCCGCGCAGCGGCTTCGTCCCAATCCCCCTATCGCACGTGCCCCGGCGGGAGACACTTGGGTCCATGCGGCTACACGGCGCCGGCGCACTAGCGATAGGGCCCTAAGATTTATCGCCAACTACGAGGCGAATTCCCATTTTCCGAGTCGCTGATGACCCAGGATTTGGCCGGTCTGGGTCGGGTAGGGCCTGAACTCCCAAAGAAAGTGAATCTTCCGGGCTCCGCTCCTCGTATCCTCAGGAGAGTTTCGGATCGACGAATCACCTCGCGCCGGTCACCGGAGAAACGAATATGAACGCAAGCGCAATGATGGAGCAGATTGCAGAAGTGTCGCCACGTTTCAAGGCAAGGATGGCCGGTGTCTTTTACTTCCTCGCCAGTCTCGCGTATATATTCGGCGAGTTCTTCGCTCTCGGCAAGCTTGTTGTACCTGGCAACGCGGCGGCTACAGCGAACAACATCCTGGCGCACGAGCCTTTATTTCGTCTGGGTTTCGCAGCGGCGATCATCTCGGTCGCGTGCTCTATCGTTATGACGGTTCTCTTCTATGACTTGTTTAAGCCTGTCAACAAGAGCCTCTCGCTACTGGCAGCGTTCTTCCACCTCGTGGGACTGGCGATCGCGGCTTTCAGTGGCCTCCTGCAACTCGCTCCCTTGATCATGCTGGGAAGCGGGCAGTACTTGAGCGCGTTTAAGTTGGAACAGTTGCAAGCGCTGGCCTACATGCTTCTCCAATGGCATGCTCAAGCCTACGATGCCTTCCTGGTGTTTTTCGGATTCTATTGCGTGCTGATCGGCTACCTCATTTTCCGGTCAACCTTTCTGCCTCGAATTATCGGTGCGTTGATGGCATTTGCCGGTTGGGTTGGCTGACGTTTCTGTCACAGCCGCTCGCACGCGCTCTGTACCCCTACAACCTGTTGCCTAGCGCCCTCGGGGAGGGACCGCTGATGCTGTGGCTCCTCGCGATGGGCGTGAACGTGCAACGATGGAAGGAGCAGGCCAGCGCTGCGCGGTCCGCTGACGGGGCAATCAGGACGTAACTGTTGTTAACAGGCGATTTCACTCATCGACCCGGAAAAGGCATGTAGTTGGTGAACTGGGGATATTCCAACAACTCAGGCTTTATAAGCGTTTTGTGGCATACTCGATCGGCAGCGGATGATGGGCTATCTACTTCGAGCCTTTATCGCGCTCCGCGCAGATAGTGGTGGCTGGCGTCGCAATGTTGTGGGCAGTATGGCCCAGTATGAGATGCGCATGAAACCACTAATATTATTATTCATCGCTAGTTTTGTCCTGCCGGTGGCCGCATGGGCGGCGGAGTTGCCGACGACCGGCGCGCACGATCAGGCCGAGGCCGTTCGGGACAACAATGCGTTCGCCATCGAACTGTTCGGCCAATTGCGTAACCAGAACGGCAATCTGTTTTTCTCGCCCGAAAGCATTTCCACTGCGCTGGCCATGACCTATGCCGGGGCGCGGGCTGACACCGCCACTGAGATGGCGAAGACGCTGCATTTCACATTGTCGCCGCGGCAGTTGCATCCGGCGATGGGTGCGCTGCTGCGCGATCGCAACGCGGCGCATGACGGCTATCAATTAAAGGAAGCTGACGCACTGTGGGTGCAGGCAGGCTATTTGCTCCTGCCGGAGTTTCTCAAACTGAGCAAGGACAATTACTCAGCCGGGCTGAACCAGGTGGATTTCAAGGGTGCAACCGAAGCATCGCGGCAGACGATCAACCAATGGGTTGAGCAGCGGACCGAGAACAAGATCAGGGAATTGCTCCAGCCGAGAAGCGTTAGTTCTGATACGCGGCTGGTGCTGACCAACGCCATTTACTTTAAAGGCAATTGGGAAGAGCAGTTCAAGAAAGAAGATACGAAGAACGAAGATTTTCGGCTCTCCGCCACGCGAGCCATCAAAACACCGCTGATGCACATGACGAAAGGTTTTAATTATTTCGACGGTGGTTTGCTCCAGGCGTTGGAGATTCCTTACAAGAACAAGGAACTCTCGATGATTGTATTGTTGCCAAAAGGGACGGAGGGACTTTCGGCGTTCGAGCAATCGCTTACTCCCGCCAAGATGCAGCAATTGCTGGTTCAGTTGCGGCCTGTTGGGACAGTCATTGTGACCATGCCGAGATTCAAGATGGAAGCGCAGTTCGGGCTTAAGGATACATTGACAGAGATGGGAATGAAGGAGGCGTTTGATAACAGCACGGCCGATTTCAGCGGTGTGGCTTCGCGCGAGACGATACAGCGCGACGGCAATCTCTACATCAGCGCCGTCATCCACAAAGCCTATGTCGATGTTAACGAAGAGGGAACCGAAGCAGCGGCGGCAACAGCAGTTACAGCAGTGCCCGCGTCGGTACTTCGAACGCCTCCAATCATCTTCCGCGTCGATCATCCGTTCATGTTTGTGATCCGCGACAACCGCTCCCGCAGCGTATTGTTCATAGGTCGTGTGACCAATCCGTCGAGGTGAGGCTAGCGAGTCGGCTGGTTCTGTTTCTTGCGGTTGAAATTGCGATAGGTGTTCGGGTGAGATATGCCCTCTCGGACAATCTACTGCTGGGCGGGGCGCATCTTCTAAGGTTTTGAAACCGAACCTGTTGTAAACAGGCGATTAAATTCCGGCATAACACGTCAAGCACGGCACGACGCCGCGCGGCCTGTTCCAGAAAACCGGCGACGTGATTCGCGCGATAATCGCGTGCCGCTTCACGTCATCCAGCGTGGGCAGATTCAATCATGCCGCCTTGCGCGTTGTCCGAACAGCTGCCGCTGGCGATGGCGCTCGCCGTCCAGATCTTCAGACAGATGGCCACGCGAGTCGTCGACCGGGTCCGCGAAATCGCGCTCGAAGGCGAGGTGCGCAGCGGGATCAGTTGGATCTTGGTTTTTCTACCCCCGCGCTGCCTTTGCTTTTCCTATCGCGTGTTGGTACTCGATGCGGTTCATGCGAGTTTGAATTCGGGGGTTGCTGTTGGTGTTGATGTTGGTCTTTCGCTTTTCCCACTCGTGGAGTTTTTGCAGTTGATCTTGCTTTCGTCTTTCCAGTTCGGCTCTATCGGGTAGACGGAGAACGGCTTCCGACTTTTTTTTATCGATTCGAGTGTTCCGCGTGGAACGTTTTCCACAATTTCTTCAGTTTGCACAGGCTCTACTACTTCGAACGGGAATTCGACCGGGCCTACAAATCGCGTGTAGTGGTGCAGTTTGAAACTTTTGGAGCACTAGCCTCAATGAGCGTTATCGAGATTTTGCAACAGTTGAGAATGATTCACGCGTTTTCCGAAATGTTCGATATGCTTTGAAGGCTTAATTCAGTTGGAAAGTTCACCATTCGCAGGAAGAACGAAGGCAAGAAGCTGCAAAATTGTGCATACCTTAGACCATCCCTGAAAAATACTGCAGTTGCGGTATGGACAGCGCACATTGTTGCGAAGTTTAATCGCGTCCCGGTGTGCAGGAGTCGTTGGACTCTTGACGGATCCTCAGAATACAGCGACAGTCGTTCTCCGTGGAGGGGGACCTATGAGAATTAGCGGCAAGGTAATGGCTTTAGCCTGGGTTCTAATGCTGATCGGGAGTGAAGCAGCGCTGGCTCATCCTTTCAAATGCACCAGCGCCATAACATCGAACTTCAACGGCACGGCAATTGCGGGTGGTGACTTTGTCTGGTTCAACGGAGTCACGAAAGTAAGCGGCTTGAGCGCGTCCCCGGTGACTGTCTTCGTGACCCACGCGACGATTACATTCACTGCGAACGGCAAGACCTATTTGCTGACGGTACCTGATTCGGAGATCACGTTTTCCACTTCGACTACCGTGGCTACGACAGACTTCGATGTGCTATCGCCGGAGATCGGCAGCCCGCTTGGCTGGGACACCGATCTTCCGTTTGGTGGCCTGGCAGGAAATGACTTCCTCGCTGCCGTAACGTTTAAGGTGCCGGCGGGCGGCCTGCCTGGAGGGATCAAGAATGTCATCTGGCAAGCGACATTTTCTTCGAACACGTCGGGTCTCACCCTGAATTGGCAATGGGGAGCGGCTGTCTACACCAACTTCGGTGCGGACTATAACTCTCTGGGAGTTAAGCCGGTCGATGACAACAAAGCCAGTCAGTATAAGAACTCCGATCACGCGGGAACGCCGGAAAACTTCAAGTCATTTGTGATTGGGGGCGCGCGCGGCGGTGGCGGATCGAACTTCACTGGATCCTACAGTTGAACCGTCAGCTGTGCCCTGACAAGGCAATCGACTACTTCGCTCACGGTGAGTCAATCGAATTAGAAGTCCGTAGCTTGGCGATCACCTTTCCCGGAGTTAAAACGGACCATGGAGTACAACTGATTTACAAATCCCTCAAAGGAGACGAAATGAGAATTACAAAGCTGTTGTTGATTTGCGTGTGCTGCGTCATGGTTGCGCCGGCGGTTTGGGGCCAAACGGCGAATGGCCCGGCCAAGCCCGGCATTCTGGGATTTTTGGATCCTCACACCGGTGCATTTCGCCCTGTCCCTTCAGCGGCCGAAGAAGGTCCAGATGCTGCAGCTCTAACGACATTTGGAGGGACAATCACCGTTACGCTCACAATCACCCTCAAGACCACCAGCCTCACCAACATCACCTGCTCGGGGGACGTCTCGGTGCTTGATGCAACTTCTACCCCCAGCCCGCGTTTCTTCACCGAGGCGAACAACGTAGCCGCCTCCGGAACGGGGACCACACGGACATGCAAGCTGTCGATACCCTATGCTTGGGCCCTCGCAACCCAATCCACCGACAATATGACCACCAGCTACACGGTTCTCGGTAGCACAGGCACAGTCGGCGGGCTGCCACAGCGCCTCAGCGCCCTCACTCCATTAGACACCAGGAAAGTTCCAGCAAACGGCGCAACCACCGCCCTTACTGCCGCCGTCACCCTCTAAACATCGCGCGGGTCTGAAACATGACCCGCCTTTTTTTCTGCAGCCAGGATGTTGCCTTTCGAACGCGCCTTCCCTGGCTCTCCTTCGCGGAACAGCAGCAGATGCGTGAGATTCGTGAACGCGCGTCGCATTAGTTGTCGAAATCGCATTAGTTGTCGAAATCCTGGCTCGACTGTTGTAACCAGGCCTTTACACTCAC
>Ga0070708_100004637_pt1 | contig 10827 bp, 8 predicted proteins | sample KBSK5503metaG_FD_65469 | JGI IMG/M metagenome (GOLD analysis project Ga0070708, IMG submission 65469) | Corn, switchgrass and miscanthus rhizosphere microbial communities from Kellogg Biological Station, Michigan, USA - KBS K5-50-3 metaG | ecosystem: Host-associated > Plants > Roots >...
CTCGCCCGGCCGGACGTCGGACGAACGGAGTGGTTGGGCGGTGCGAAATCAGCTAAGGGGTGAGGCTCGATTTCAACGGCAAGTTTTCCCGAGCTTCAAACCGGAGGGGTCACCATGAATGCTTTGCCGATCGCGGTGCTGTTGGTTGCCGGAGCGACGATCGCCAAGCCGGCGGCGAACGGGGCGGGACCGGTGCAGCTTCACGCGGTCGATCAGGCCCATCTGGCCTGGCAGAGCCCGGGCCCGGACAGCGGACGGGAAGCGCAGGTGCCGGTCACCTTCCCCGACGGACAGTGGACCAAGGTGGAGATCACCTTCACCGTCGACAGCCGCGCCACCCCGAATCGATGCACCTACCCGAATCCGACCGGCGACATCTTCGACCGCTCGGCGAGTGTTTTTCTCATTCTCGACGAGACCTGCATCGACGGGCAGCGCTGCATCGGAAGCGACGGCCAGGTCGAATTGATGAAGGCGATCACTCCCTTCGGAACCGACGATCGGACCGGGCCCCGGGCGCTGACCCTGGACATCACTCCGCTCGCCCCTCTGCTCACCGGGGTCAAATACATCGGCGTCTGGATTGACACCTACGACGTGAACGGCTGGTACGTCGACGTGGACTTCACCTTCACCAGCGATCCGCTGCAGGCCTCGCCCAAGCCGCCGGCGAGCGGGCTCATTCCGGTGTTCTTCAAGACGTATGTGAACTCCGACGGCCAGCCGGGCATCGCGCCCGTTCCGGTGGCCATTCCCGCCACCGCGACCCAGGTCAATCTGAGATTGTTCTCCACCGGCCACGGCGCCGTCGGCAGCCCGCCCTGCGATGAATTCTGTCAACGAAACAATCAAATCCTCGTCGATGGCTCTCCGGTCTGGGAGCACGTCGTCTGGCGGACCGATTGCAACGCCGACCCCGGATGCCGCACCTGGAATGCCTGCGGGTATCCCTCCTGCACCTTCTCCAGATCGGGCTGGTGCCCCGGATACATCGCCTGCCACGGAAACGGCCCCTGCGACCAGGACCTCGATTTGACGAAGTCGTTGACCGCGGGCGATACGCACGACGTGCTGTACCAGATCCCGAACCTGACCGCGGGTGGGGCCTACTGGAATTACAGCCTCGTCGTCTACTGGTACGAGTAGCCTCGGATCCCGGAGCTCCAGACAGAAGGGGGACCCGAGCCCCATCGCCCCGGGCTTAATCGTTGTCTTGTTTCAGGCGGGGCATTAGATGGTCCCGGTGTCCAGGGAAGCGCCGGCCGATCTCAACTCTCCAGTCGTCTTGAACGGCCCAGGCGCCGCTCCCTCGGCCGTGCGCAGCGAAACCATCACCGCGGGTCCGGGCACGGATCGCCTGCCGCCCGGTGTCCAGTTGGGTCTTCAGGGGGCGGCCAAGCGATTCGACGCTTTCGAGGCCCTCCAGCCGCTGAGCCTGACCATCGCCCCGGGCGAGCGGGTGGCGGTCGTCGGCCCGAGCGGCGCGGGGAAGACGACGCTTTTGCGCCTTCTGAACACCACGCTCTTTCCCAGCGCCGGCAGCGTGCGCGTCCTCGACGCCAACCCGGTCGGCCTCGGGCCGAGGGCCTTGAGATCTCTGCGCGGACGCATCGGGACGATTTATCAGCAGCTCTTGCTGGTGCCCCAGGTCAGCGTCCTGCAGAACGTGGTCGCCGGCCGACTCGCGCAAATGCCGCTGTGGAAGGCGGTCTTCTCGCTCGTCTCCCGGGCCGAGGCGGAGCGCGTCCACGAGGTGCTGGAGCGGGTCGGGATCGGCTCGAAGATCTACGAGCGGGTCGACCGGCTCTCGGGCGGAGAACAGCAGCGGGTCGCGATCGCCCGCGCTTTGTATCAAGAACCGGAGATCCTGATCGCGGATGAGCCTGTTTCATCCGTCGATCCGGGTCGCTCCGCGGAGATCCTCGAGCTTCTGGCGAAGGCCGGGCATGGGCGGACGCTGCTCATTTCGACGCACCGGCTGGACGCGACGATGCCCTGGATCTCACGGGTGATCGGCCTGCGCGAGGGGAGGCTTCTCTTCGACAAGTCCAGCTCGGCCCTGACGCTCGACGATCTTTCCAAGCTGTACGCGTCCGACAAGGGGAAGAATTCTCCGGCGCCGGCGCGGCCGATCTCCCCCGCGCGGTCGAGCCTGGCCGGGGCGGTCTTCATCGGGGCATCGAACACCCCCGGCGAATTCATGCTCCCGCGCATCGTCCCGGCGTTCGTCGGCGAGCGACCCGGGGTGCGGGTGAGCCTGACCCTGAAAGACACCCTGGAGACGACCAAGGACCTGCTCGAGGGGCGTTTGGACCTCGCCTTCGTCGGGGCCCGGGAGGCAGACCCCAGACTGCGCTTCGAGGACTTCGCCGACGACGAGATCATCCTCGTCGCCTCGCCGTTCTTCCCCGGGCTGCCGCCGGCCGCACTGAGCGCGACCGCGGTGGCCGAGCTGGCGCGGGTGGAGCGCGAGGCTGGCTCCGGGACGCGGGCGGTGGTCGAAGAGTACTTCTCGAACATGGGCGTCCCCTTGAAGCAAAGCGCGGTGGCGCTCGAGGTCGGCAGCCTGGTGGGCCTCAAGGCCGCGGTGATCTCCGGCATCGGGGTCGCCTTCGCGTCGCGCGTGGCCGTCGCTTCGGAGCTCCGTTCAGGCACGCTCCGCGAGGTGGCGGTTGATTCGATGAGGATCCGGCGGCAGATCTTCGCCGCCTGGAGGGCGGACACCGAGCTGACGCCCCAGGCGAAGAGCTTCCTGGAGATCGCCCGGAAGTGCTTACGGTCGACCCGCGAGGGGCGCAGCTGATGGCCCCGGAGCGCCCATCCCGGCCCTGGTTGCTGCGCTGGCCGGGGCTTCTGCTCGCGCTGGTGTTGGCCCTGAGCTATCGCGGTTCCGAGGGCGACGTCTCGGCGCTGTTCTCACCGGGCGCCCGCAAGACGCTCGCCGATTTCGTCCGCGGTTTCTGGCCGCCGGCGCATAGCCCGGAATTCCTCTCCCTGATGATCCGGCCCTTGCTGGAGACCGTGGCCATCGCCGTGCTGGGCATCTCGCTCGCGGTCGTGCTGGCGCTGCCCCTGTCGGTGCTGGCGGCGTCTCCGTCCGCCCTTTCGCCCCTGGCGAAGCGGGCCGGTCCGGCGCGGCGCCTGGCGCGGGGCGCGGCCCGGCTGGTGCTCAACTTGATGCGCTCCATTCCGGAGCTGATCTGGGCGCTGATCTTCGTGCGCGTGCTCGGGCTGGGGCCGGCGACCGGCGTGCTGGCGATCGGGATCGGCTACGCCGGAGTGCTGGGGAAGGTCTTCGCCGAGATTTTCGAATCGCTTCCCAAGTATCCAGCCGAGGGGCTGGCCGCGGTGGGCGCTTCGCCGCTGAAGACTTTCATCTTCGGAGTGCTGCCCGCGTCGATGCCGCTGCTCGGCTCTTACACGCTCTATCGATTCGATTGCGCGATCCGCGCCTCCGCCGTTCTCGGCCTGGTCGGGGCCGGGGGCCTGGGGCTGCAGCTGGAGCTCTCGCTCAAGATGTTCGCCTACGACGAGGTCGCCGCCCTGGTGATCGCGCTCTTCCTCCTCGTCGCCTCGGTGGACCAGGCCTCGCGGCTGGCGCGGCGAAGGCTCCAGCAGAGCAGCGGCCTCCTGCGCCAGTCGCTGCCGATCCGCCTGGTCGCCGCCGGAAGCTGGCTCTTGGCGTGCTTGGCCGCAGCGGTGTTTCTGCGGTTTCCGATCTCCGAGCTCCTTTCGCTGGAGGCGGGCAGGAGCATGCTGGCGTTCGCCTCGGCCATGTTTCCGCCCGATCTCAGCCCCGCGTTCCTGGCGAGCGTCGGCCCGGCGATCGTCGAGACGGTGGCGATCAGCGTCCTGGGCACGGCGATCGCCGCGGCGCTCGGAATGGGGCTCGCCTTCGTCGTCGCCGCCGGCCACCGCCGGGGCGAGGAGCTCAAGAGAAGGGGCAGGGGGCTGAGCCGGCTTGGGGTGAACGCCGCGTCCTGGCTTGCCCGCGCGGCGCTCAACCTCTGCCGCACCCTGCCCGAGCTGCTCTGGGCACTGCTGTTCATCTTCATCGTCGGACTGGGGCCGTTCGCCGGGGCGCTCGCGCTGGGGATGCACACCGCCGGCGTCCTCGGCCGTCTCTATTCGGAGGCGCTGGAGGAGGTTCCCTCCGGGCCGTCGCTGGCGCTTCGCGGGTCGGGCGCGTCGCGTTCCGGGGTGGCGGTCTTCGCCGTCCTTCCCCAGGCGTTCCCCCAGCTCATCGCCTACACGCTCTATCGCTGGGAGGTGAACATTCGAGCCTCGGCGATTCTCGGCATCGTCGGGGCCGGTGGACTGGGCAAGGCCCTCCTGATTTCACTCTCGCTGTTTCAACACCATCGGACACTGACCTTGATCGGGGTGGTGGTGACGATGGTGGCGGGGGTCGATCTGCTCAGCGGATTTCTGCGGCGGCGGGTCCAGGAGGCGGGGACGCACACGGAGAATGAACGGGCGGCGGAATGGGCCGGACCCCCCGCGGCTTCCGCGGGCGCCTGGTAAAGCGGATTCTGCTTCAAATCCCGTCACCACTTGTGAAAGGAGTTGACCCAGTGAAGTGTTGGTTCCCGACTCTCCTCGCGGCGATAGCCGTCGCCGCCCCGCTCGTCGCGTCCGCCGAAGCCACCCTGCGCGTCACAGCGATTCCGGACGAGGCCCCCACGGAGCTGCAGCGGAAGTTCGTTCCGCTGGGGGCCTACCTGGAAAAGGCGATCGGCATGAAGGTGTCGTTCGTCCCGGTGAGCGACTACGCCGCCACCGTCGAGGGCCTGGCGGCGAAGAAGGTGGACCTCGCCTGGTATGGCGGCTTCACCTTCGTCCAGGCGCGACGTCTCACCGGCAACGCGGTCCCGCTGGTGCAACGGGAGGAGGACGCGCAGTTCCACAGCAAGTTCATCGTGTCGGCGGGCTCCAAGGCGAAGAGCCTTCGCGATCTGAAGGGCGCCAACTTCGCCTTCGGATCGGTCAGCTCGACCTCCGGTCACCTGATGCCGCGGTACTATCTGCTCAAGAGCGGGATCGACCCGGACAAGGATTTCGCGAAGGTGGCGTTCTCGGGGGCGCACGACGTCACCGCGAAGTGGGTGGAATCGGGCAAGGTGGAGGCCGGCGTGCTCAACGAGTCGGTGCTCCAGAAACTGTTCGACGAAAAGAAGATCGACCCCGCGAAGATCCGGGTGCTTTGGACCACCCCCCCGTACTTCGATTACAACTGGACCGTGCGCGGCGACCTGGATCCGAAATTGGTGGAGAAGATCAAGAAGGCCTTTCTGGCGCTCAATTATTCCAACCCGGAGCACAAGGCGATCCTGGATTTGCAGCGCACCCACAAATTCATTCCGACCTCGGCGGAGAACTACAAGTCGATCGAGGAAGCGGCGAGGTCTGCGGGGTTGATCAAGGACTGATGGATGCCCGTTTCGAGCTGTCGAGCCAGATCGAGGACGCGAGGCGCCGTACCCTCGCGCTGGTCCGCGATCTCACCGACGATCAATTGATCGGGCCGCGGCTCGCCACGGTCAACCCGCTGCTCTGGGAGATCGGGCACGTCGCCTGGTTCCAGGAGTGGTGGGTGCTTCGCCATGCGCTGGGCGCGGCGCCGCTGATCAAAAACTCGGACGCGCTCTACGACTCCTCCGCCATTCCCCACGATACGCGCTGGGACCTGCCCCTGCCTTCGCGCGGCCAGACCCTGGAGTACCTGGAAGAGACCCGCAAGCGCGTGCTGGCGGCGATCTCCCACGCGGACCTCGCCCGCACGGCGGATTATTTCGTGCGCCTTTCGATCGCGCACGAGGACATGCACGACGAGGCCTTCGTGATCACCCGACAGACCCTGGGCTATCCCATCCCGCCGCCCGTCGGGACCCCGGCGGCCCGGCCGGGGAGCGGGGCCCTGGAGGGCGATGCGCGCGTCCCGGGTGGAACGCTGAGCCTGGGAGCCGCGCCCGGCGCCGACGCCTTCATTCACGACAACGAGAAGTGGGCCCACCCGGTGGAGATCGGCGGCTTCGAGATCGCCAGGGCCCCGGTGACGCAGAGCCAGTTCGCCGACTTCGTCGCCTCCGGCGGCTACCGGCGCAGCCAATTCTGGAGCGAGGAGGGCTGGCGCTGGAGGGAGTCCGCCGGCGCCGAATGCCCGATCTACTGGCGCAAGGGGGACGGCGGCTGGATGCGGCGCGAATTCGATCGCTGGGTCGCGCTCGAGCCGCACCGACCGGTGATCCACGTCAACTGGTACGAGGCGGAGGCTTTCTGCCGATACGCCGGACGGCGGCTGCCCACCGAGGCCGAGTGGGAAGCGGCCGCGGCCGGGGAGGAGGATGGCCGCGGCGGGCTGGCGCCAGAGAAGCGGCGATTCCCCTGGGGGGAGGAACCGCCCGGCGCCCACCACGCGAACCTGGGAGGACGCTGGCTCGGGTGCGTGGACGTCGACGCCTTCCCGGAGGGCGAGAGCGCCTTCGGCTGCCGGCAGATGATCGGCAACGTCTGGGAATGGACCGCCAGCCCGTTCAATCCCTACCCTGGATTTGCCGCGGATCCCTACCAGGACTATTCCAAGCCATGGTTCGGAACCCACAAAGTCCTGCGCGGCGGCTGCTGGTTCACCCAGGCCAGGCTGATTCGAAATACCTGGCGCAACTTCTACACCCCGGATCGACGCGACATTCTGGCCGGCTTCAGAACGTGCGCGCTCTGACCATCTGCCTCGTCAGCACCACGCCTCCCGGTTCCAGGAAAGGAAATCGGGTCACGGCGCTTCGCTGGTCCCGGCTGCTGCGGCAGCTCGGCCACCGCGTCCGCATCGAGCAGCAGTACCGCGGGGGTCCGTGCGATCTGCTGATCGCGCTTCACGCGCGCCGCAGCTTTCCCTCCGTGGAGCGCTTCCGGAAGAAATACCCGGACCGCCCGCTGGTGGTCGCTCTCACCGGGACGGATCTGTACCGCGACATGCGGGTGAACGCGACGGCGCGGGAGGCGGTGAGGCGGGCCACGCGTCTGGTGGTTCTTCAACCGCTCGGCCTCGCCGAGCTGGCGCCACCGCTGCGGCGCAAGACGCGGGTCATCGTCCAATCGGTCGAGCGGCCCCGGGTCAAGCCGCGGCCCCGGACCGACGCCTTCGAGATCTGCGTCCTCGGACACCTGCGGCCGGTGAAGGATCCGTTTCGCGCGGCGGAAGCGGCGCGCCGGCTGCCCGCGGCTTCGCGCATCCGGATCCTTCAGGTAGGGGGCGCTTTGAGCCCTTCGATGAAGGCGCGCGCGTCGCGGGAGGAGCGCGTCAATCCCCGCTACCGTTGGCTGGGCGAGCTTCCGCGGGCCAGAGCCCTTCGCCTGATGGGGCGGTGCCGGCTTCTCGCGCTCACCTCCCTGTTGGAGGGAGGGGCGAATGCAATTTCCGAGGCCCTCGCCTGGGGCGTCCCGATCGTCGCCTCCCGCATCCCGGGATCGGTGGGGCTGCTCGGCGCCGGCTATCGAGGCTACTTCGAGCCGGGAGACACCCGGGGGCTGAGGCGACTGCTGCTTCGCGCCGAGGCGAGCCCGGAGCTCCTCCGGGATCTCAAGCGGGCCTGCGCCCGCCTGGCCCCGGGAGTTCAGCCGCGGCGCGAGCGGGCCGCCTGGGCCAAGCTGTTGCGCGAGCTGCGCGTCTCAAGCCCTGCTTCGATCGTCTAATCGCCGAGGGAGCTCGCGGCGCGAAGCAGATTGACCGCCGCCTCGCGCTGGATCCCCTTCGCCGATGGGGCGCCGGCCAGCTTCTTGAGCTCGGCCACCGCGCGCCGGCTGGACGATCCGCCGAGCGCGATCTCCCGGGCGATCCGCTTGAAGGTCTCCGCCTGGGACGGCTGGATCAGATTCAATCCCAGATACGTCTCGATCTCGCAGGCGAGCTTCGTTGGGGAGCTCTTCAAGGGGACGGCGTCGATCTTCTGGACCATCTTGCCGGCGATCGTTGTGAGATCACTTTCCGACAGGCTGGGGTCGCCATCGCCGGTGAGGTAGATCACCGCCGGTCCGCGCTGCACGATCAGGGCCGCCGAGCCGGCGATCGTCCGCCACGCGGCGTCGCCGACGCTCTTTGCGCCGTCGATCTTCGCCGTCGCGTTGTTGCTCAACAAGGCCGCGGCGTTGGCCGCGGAGGCCGCTTCGCCGGCTGACTCGAAGAGCGCGTAGTCGATCCTTATTCGGCCGAGGAGGGGATCCCGCTCGCCGCCGCGACGCCAGATCTGCTCGATCCCGCCGGCAATGGGCTTGGTCTCCAGACAGGGCGCGGGGGCGCCCGTGTCCGCGGTGAATAGCGCCCAGTCGCGCTCCCCCTGGTAGAACAAGGAGTAACCGGGCAGCTCCTGAGCCAAAATAATCTGTTTCATGTTCGCGTTGGACTGAGCCGCCGCCGTCCAGCAGACGCCGAGGACCGCGATCGCCACTGCGAGCTTGGAGGTAAGGCCGATTGTGCTCATGACTTTAATGGTTCTCATTGGATTCTCCTTGGGAGCGCAATCAGCGGACGATGGGCGCGGCGCCCTGCTGTTCGATGTGCGAATTGGACAGGAAGGGGCTCTCGTTCAGCACCAGCTGCGGTTGATAGTCCGCGTAGGTGCTGCTGAGCAGGAACCCGGGCTTGTTCGGGACGTAGTCGCCATCCGGAATGTACTCGTAGCCGAGCCTGGTGGCATCGGCCTCGGCGAGATTCCGGTGGTTGAGGATGTTGGAGGGATTGCGCGGCACGAAGGGCGACAGCTCGATCTGCGCGCAGGCGTCGTAGATCTTTCCGTTGTAGAGGGCGACCTGGTGGTAATTCCACGCGGTCTGCGTCCACTGGTGCACCGGCGGCGTGGTGAAGATGGATATCGGCCCGGGGCGCAAGATGAACGCGGGTTGATGTCCGCCGTGCGGTCCGAGGTACTGGGTGTAGAAGAAGCTCGCCCCCGCTACTCCGCCGCGGATGCGGAAGGTCGTGACGTTCAATCCAAGGCTTCTTCCCAACAGAGAGAGGAAGTTCGACATGTCGCGGCAGTCGGCCTGGCCATCGAGAGCTGGGTTCAAGAAGCGCTCGACGTTTATCGTGTTGTAGTCGGTCGGCGTCGAATGCGCGCCGCCGTCGTAGATGTGCTCGCTGTGGGTCCAGAGCGCCATGCTGAGCGCCTGCATGATCTCCTCATCGTCGTTCAGCCCGGCAGCCCAGGTCGACGCGCGATCGATGACGTCGATCCAGGGATTGCCGCGCTCGGGGCGCTGCCCGAGATACGTCGCGGACACGATCGGTTGGGCGTAGGTGGTGTAGAGCGTGTGCAGGCTCTCGTCCGGTGCCTCGGCCAACCAGGTCGTGCCGCCATCGGTGCTGGTTTCGATCGACCAGACGACGTCGATCTCGTGCTTGCCGACGCCCGCGGGCGCCGTCAGGCTGAACGAAAGCGCGTCCGGGTCGGACCACTGCGCGACCGTGACGGTGAGCGTGTCCGGAGTCACCAGGAGGTCGGTCTTGCCGATTCGCGCGCCCGGGCGAACCCTAACGAGAATGGGGTCGCCGACCGGCACCTGTCCGTTCAGGTCCACGGTGAGGGTGACCGAAGTCGCGCCCACCACGCCCGCCGGTTGTCGCTGCGGATCGACGGTCGGATCGTCGTGCTGATAGACCGGATTCTGGACCAGCGCCTGCGCTTGCCGATCATAGATGTCGAATTGCGCGTCGCCGGTGATCGCGACCTCGCTGACCCAGGGATTGAACTGGGCCCAGGCCGTCGAGGCGAGCATCAGCAGCGGGACGAGCGCCGTCCGCCGCAACTCGAATGATTGAAGACAACGAAGCTGCGCGAGCTTGAAGTTTGCTGTCACGATGAGTATCCCCTTCCCGAAAGCTGATAACGCTTGTGGGTCTTCCGATACGGTTCGGCGCAGCGCTCTTTCCCAGCACGGAAAAACGCGTTCCCTGCCGTCGAGCCGAGCGGAACGTGTCACGCGATAGTCGTTGCGTCAAGCAACCGATGAGATCCCGATCAAGCAGCGAAACCTTGAAGACGTCTGTTTTTGGCGCGGCGCGTCTGATTTAGCGGGCCGCCTTGCGCTGCGGAGTGCTCTCCTCGCTCGGGGAGGGGATGCAGAAATTCGATTTCTTCATCGCGGGCGGTGGAGAGCCCCGCTCGCGCGCTGCCGCACTGCGTCGAGCTTCGAGGGTCTTGCCGTACTTTCCGCGCTTCTCGATCTCGGCGATCATCGCCCTCCAGGCATCGAGCGCCGGGCCCTCGCGAGGGGCCTTGGTCACCGAGACCAGGCCGACCAGATCGTCGAGCGTCTCGGGGTTGCTCTTCTCGTTCTTGAACGTCTCGGTGGCGGCGGGGACGAGGACCCGATCGCGGAACTGCTCCATGTCCTGACCATCCACCTGGCACCAGAGCAAGCGCGAGTGGAGGCGCGCCAGCGCGGCGCCGACCTTGGTTCGCGACTGCTCGATCAGGGTCCTCATCGGCAGATCGTAGTCGCCTTCCGCTTCCTCGTAGGCGGTGAGCATGTAATCCACCAACTTGCCCTTGCACTCGTGATCGCAAGAGTTTTCGAACATGTATTTGGTGAGCCACTTGCGGTGGTCGGAGTGGAAGTTTTCCAGCGTTGCCGCCTCCTGCGCGCTGACCAATTCGCCGGTGCGCGCGCTCGCCAGCACCAGGGCGGCGATCAGGTGGGCCCCGGGGGAAGTGTTTTCGAAGCGGGTGATGTCGTTCCACTGCCGCCGCTCGTACATGTTGATCAGCGCGGGGGTGAACAGCCAGGCCAGACGGACCGAGTGCGCCTGGGCCAGGCGCTCGTCCTCGAGCA
>Ga0070708_100004638_pt1 | contig 10826 bp, 7 predicted proteins | sample KBSK5503metaG_FD_65469 | JGI IMG/M metagenome (GOLD analysis project Ga0070708, IMG submission 65469) | Corn, switchgrass and miscanthus rhizosphere microbial communities from Kellogg Biological Station, Michigan, USA - KBS K5-50-3 metaG | ecosystem: Host-associated > Plants > Roots >...
GGCGCCTACGAGGACCTGATCGGGGCGGGCGCGGACCTGGGCCTGGCCAACGCCGGCTACTACGCGATCGAGTCGCTGCGCCTGGAGAAGGCGTACCGGGCCTTCGGCCGCGAGCTGACCCCGGACTACAACCCGGTCGAGGCCGGCCTGTTGTTCGCCTGCAAGCTGAAGACGGACATCGGCTTCCTCGGCCGGGAGGCGGTCGAGCGGGCCCGCGCGGCCGGCCCCCGGCGCCGCCTGGTCTCCCTGCTTCTCGCCGACCCCGATGCGATGATATGGGGTGGCGAGCTGGTCCTGCGGGACGGCGTCGCCGTCGGCCAGGTGACCTCCGGCGCCTGGGGCGAGACCGTCGGCGGCTGCGTCGGCCTGGCCTACGTCCGCCACCCGGCCGGCGAGGTCCTCACCGCCGACGCGGTCCGGGCGGGGGAGTACCAGGTGAACGTCGGCGGCCGGCTCTACCCGGCCGCGGTCGGCCTGCGCCCCCCGTTCGACCCGGCAGGCGACCGGATCAGGGGCCGGTATTTACACCGAACGCGCCCGGTTCCCCGCCCCCGCCCCCGCCCCCGCCCCGGCCTCCCGCTGCGGATCATGATCGCGGGCAGTTTTGGTCGCTATGTGGCCATTTCTGCCCGTGATCATGAAACAGCATGGTGCGAGGGTGCCCGCTTAAGTTCCTCACTGGCATTGCGCTATAGCAGCAGCGATGTTCCATCGTTGCTTTCAGGCCCGGTGGCTATAGCAACGACGATGTCACATCGTCGTGGCCGGCCGGGCGCAGGTCCTGGGTCGCGTGTGACAGGCCTCGCCTCGTGTGATTTTGGGATACCCATAGCCCGTAACCGAGGATGGCTCCGAAGATCAGGTGGCCGACGAGGCTCAATACCAGCGTCGTCGCGTTGAGCGGGAACAACGCCCGCCCATGCGGTGCGAGCGCGTCAGTGACCACCAGGCCTGTCCAGACCGGAAAGACGGCGAAAGCGACCGTGAATCCGATGACTCGCCGCCTCGGCCAGGAGGAAACTCCTATGGCGGCGGCCTGGATGAAAACGACAACCCCGATGCCGGCTCCGTCACCCAGGTACCGCCACAGGTAACCAGCGAGATAGTCCGAGCCGGTGCCCGTCGCCCATCCGCCTATTCTGCCGAAAAAGTCCCCCCACAGGTGGAAAACATAGACCGTGGGCAGCCGGAAGAAATCATAGCCAGCGCACGCCACCAGGCCCCAGCCGAAACCGGTGAAAGCCGTCCGGTCCATGTCATCCGGCCTCAGCACCACGAGGACGGCAAGGATTGCGAGCAACGGGAAGAGGATCACAATGCTGACCGCGTGCAATGAGACCACGCCGAACACCTCACTCGATATCGCCAGCAATGGCGTGCTGGCCAGGATCAAGTAGAGACCGAAGCGAAAGGGATTTGGTATTCTGCTGCTAACGATTCCGGGCAGCCGTTTAATTTCCATTATTGTCTCCACGCGGGCTGGCATCCCCTGTCAGCCTGTCAAGAGGCCGGAGCGTCGGTGCTGATACACGCCCACCCGCGCCTCCGGCCCACCCGAGCCGCGCAGCCGTCACATCGTCACGTCGTGCCTCCTCGACGCGGGCATGGGAAACGGGCATTTAGGCTGGTGTCACCGACCGCGGTTCCCGGCCAGCCTCCCGGACTGGCCGCGGCCATCTCTGGGAGGTGACGATGCGTCCCGCCGGCATCCTCCGCCTCTCCCTCGCCGCTGCCGCCGCCACGCTCCTCACCGCATGCTCGGGCTCCGCGCCGCCGCACCAGGCACACCAGGCATCCGCACTCGTGAAGGCAGCCACGCCCCCGGCCACCTATTACCTCGCCCTCGGCGACTCGCTGTCCCAGGGCGTCCAGCCCGACATGGCCGGCTCTAGCGTGGAGACCAGCGACGGCTATCCCGATCAGCTCTACGCCGCCCTGCGCCGCGGCGACAGCCACGCTGGCCTCGAACTGGTCAAGCTCGGCTGCTCCGGCGAGACCACCACGACGATGATCGACGGCGGGATATGCCGCTACCAGGGCGGATCGCAGCTGGCCGCGGCGGACGCCTTCCTGCGCGCCCACCGCGGCCGGGTGTTCCTGGTCACCATCGACATCGGCGCAAACGACCCGGAGAACTGCGGCGGCCAGCCCGGCCTCGGCCAGCTGGCCAAGTGCGCCGTCACGGGCATTCCGGTAGCCGTCACCCACCTGAGCACGATCATGGCCAGGCTGACGGCCGCCGGGCCGGGCGTCCGCATCGTCGGGATGAACTACTACCTGCCCGCGCTGGCCGAGTGGCGCAACGGCCTGCCCGGTCACGTGGTGGCCTGGGCCGCGGAACGGCTGGCCGCCACCTACAACAACCTGCTGGATCGCGCCTACACGGTGTACGGTGCGAGGGTGGCGGACGTGTTCGGCGCCTTCGACACCGCCGACTTCACCCGCCAGCGCGGAGCAGACGCCGTGCCGCGGAACGTCGCCCGGCTGTGCCAGTGGACCTGGGCGTGCGCCGCCCCGCCCCGCGGGCCCAACCAGCACGCCAACCAGGTCGGCTACCAGGTCATCGCACGCACGTTTCTGCAAGCCGCGGGCCTGAACTGACCGAAAGCGGCGGCGAGCCATACCCGGAAGGCCACCAGTACCACCGCCCGAGCAACGCCACGGTCGACGGCACCAGCACGGTCCGCACCAAGAACGCGTCCATCAGGATGCCGAGCGGGCCTGGTATTCGCGCCGGAAATGTCAGACCCCGTCGCTAGAGTGGGAGGTAGCTCGCGGGAAGGAATGCCATGTCAGCGATCATAATCGCACTGGTAGTCGGGGTCTTCGCCGGCGCCTTCTTGGTCTGGCTGGTGACCCGTGGCCAGGCTCAGGGGAGCCCGGCCGTTCTGCAGTCCCAGGGCGAGATCAAGGCCAGGCTCGACGACACGCTGACCCAGGTGCAGCGGATCGGGGCGATCTTCGCCAACGCCGCGCAGCGGGGTCGGGCGGGCGAGTTGGTGCTGGAGAACCTCCTGGAGGCGACGGGCATGGACCGGCACAGGGACTTCGAGCTCCAGGTCGCGACCGAGGGCGCTCGGCCCGACGTGGTGCTGAACCTGCCGGGCCGCGGCCGGCTCGTCATCGACGCCAAGTTCCCGCTGGACGACTTCCAGCGCGCCGCGGCCGCGGCAGGCGAGGACGAGCGCCGTAGGGCCCTGGCGGCGCACGCCAAGGCCGTCGCCGGGCACGTGAGCGCGCTGGCCAAGCGCGACTACCCGGCCAAGATCAGCGGCTCGATCGACTTCACCGTGTGCTTCGTGCCGGCCGAGGACCTCCTCGCCGCCGCCTACGCCGAGCACCCCGCCTTGTTCTACGACGCGGTGCGGGACCGGGTGCTGATCGCGACGCCGGCCACCCTGATGGCGCTGCTGTGGGGAGTCGCGTACGGCTGGCAGCAGGACGCCCGGGTCCGGCAGGCGCAGCAGGTCGGCGACATCGCCGCCGACCTGCACCAGCGCGTCGCCCTGGTGATGCGGCACCTGACCAAGACCGGCCGCTCGCTGAGCACCGCGGTCAACTCTTACAACGCGCTCGTCGGCTCGTTGGAGAGCAGGGTGCTCCCGCAGCTCAGGAAGCTCGAGGAACTCGGCATCCTGGCGCACGGAACGCAGCTGCCGCAGGCCCAGACGGTCGAGGCGCAAGCCCGGCCCGTCCCGTTCGCGCCCGATCCGCCGGAGGCCGCCGAGCCTTGACACCCGCCATCCCGGCGACGGAGGCTGGCAACTGTTTGCATAGTGCCAAGTTTCTGATCCGCGGAAGTCCGGTATGGCTGCTCTGCCGCGGACTCCGAGCCCGCGGCTGACACAAGGGAGCCCACCTTGGACTACACGGTGCGCAAGGACGTCATGGTTCCCATGCGGGACGGCGTCGAGCTGGCCACGGACACCTGGATCCCGGCGCAGACGCCCGCGCCGACCCTGCTCGTCCGCCTGCCCTACGGCAAAGACCTGCCCCAGATCCTCGCGTACGGGCTGGTGCCGAACGTCTTCGCGCTGATCGAGGCGGGCTACGCCGTGGTGTACCAGGACTGCCGGGGCACCTTCCGGTCGGGCGGTGAGTTCGTGCCCATGCTCAACGAGCCGAACGACGGCGCCGACACCGTCGACTGGCTGCTCGCCCAGTCCTGGTGCGACGGCAATATCGGCACCTACGGCCCGTCCTACCTGGGCTTCGTCCAGTGGGCCAGCGCGGCCTCCGGCAAGCTGAAGGCGATCGCGCCCGCGGTCACCACCACCGACTACTACACCGCCCCGTGGTACTCCGACGGCGGCGCGATGTCCTGGCACACGGTGCAGTCCTGGACCGCGACGATGGCCATGGTGGAGACGCTGCGCCAGGTCAGCCGCGGGACCGGCGACCCGGAGCTGCTGGCAGGCCTGGCCGGGATGGTGGGGGAGCCGCAGCCGCATCTGGCGGCGCTGCCGCCCGGCCACCAGCCGCTGGTCGAGAAGGTCTGGCCCTGGTGGTCCGACCTGCTGGCGCACCCCAGCCGCGACCAGTTCTGGCAGGACCTGTCCGTGCTCGACCACGCCGAGCAGGTGACCGTGCCCGCGCTGCACATCGGCGGCTGGTTCGACATCTTCGTCAACAACACCGCGCGCTCGTTCACCGAGCTCAGAGCCCGCAGCGGCGCGCCCGGCGGCCAGCGCCTGATCATCGGCCCGTGGGATCACCTGAACAGCACGGGCATCTACCCGGACCGCCAGTTCGGCATGACCGCCGACGCCATCGCCCAGGACCTGACCGGCCACCACCGGCGGTTCTTCGACCGCTGGCTCCGGGACCGGGCCGGCGCGCAGGACGGCGACGCCCCGGTCCGCATCTTCGTCATGGGCATCGACCAGTGGCGTGACGAGCCGGACTGGCCGCTGCCCGGCACCAGCTACGTCGCTTACTACCTGGACGGCTCGGGCCGCGCGAACACCGCGGCGGGCGACGGGCGGCTCAGCCAGGAACCCCCGGCCGAGACCGCCACCGACACCTACCTCTACGACCCGATGCGGCCCGTGCCCAGCCTGGGCGGCCGGGTGATGCTCCCCACGACGGCGAACGCGGCCGGCCCCGTCGACCAGCGCCCGGTCGAGTCCCGCGACGACGTGCTCTGCTTCAGCACCGACCTGCTGACCGAGCCGGTCGAGGTCACCGGCCACGTGTCGCTGACCCTGTATGTCTCCTCTTCGGCGCCGGACACCGACTTCACCGGTAAGCTGGTCGACGTGTTCCCGGATGGGCGCGCGATCTTCCTGACCGACGGCATCCTGCGAGCCAGGTACCGCAACTCCCTGGCCAAGCCCGAGCTCCTCACGCCTGGCGAGCAGTATCGGATCACCCTGGACCTGTCCGTCACGTCCAACGTCTTCCTGCCCGGGCACCGGATCAGGCTCGAGGTCTCCAGCAGTAACTTCCCGCGGTTCGACCGCAACACCAACACCGGCGGCCTCATCGCCAGCGAGTCCGCCAGCCAGGCCGCCGTAGCCGTCAACCGTGTCCGGCACGGCCCGGCCCACCCCAGCCAGCTGACCCTCCCCGTCGTCCGCCGCTGAGGTTGGCGCCAGGCTGCCGCTCCGCTGAAAAGAGCGGACCTCAGTCCGCGGCCCGGCCGAGCACGCTGGTGAGCACGGCGCGGGTGTCGGCCGGGTCGATCACGTCGTCGATCTCGAACGCCGCCGCCGTGCTGAGCGCCTTGCCGCGGGTGTACTGCTCGGCGACCAGTTCTTGGTAGCGCGCCTGGCGGGCCAGCGGGTCCCCGATCGCGTCGAGTTCCTTGCGGTATCCCAGCCGCACCGCCCCCTCCAGCCCCATGCCGCCGAACTCCCCGGTCGGCCAGGCGACCGTGATGGCCGGACGGCGCAGGTCACCTCCGGTCATCGCCATCGCGCCGAGGCCGTAGGCCTTGCGCAGCACCACCGCGCAGACCGGCACGGTGAGCCGGGCCCCGGCCACGAACATCGCGCCGAAGCGCCGCACCACCGCCGTCCGCTCCACGGCCGGCCCCACCATGAAGCCGGGGGTGTCGACGAGCGAGACCACCGGCAGCCGGTGCGCCTGGCACAGCCGCAGGAACGCGGTGGCCTTGTCGGCCGCGTCGCCGTCGATGGCCCCGCCCAGGTGCAGCGGGTTGTTGGCCAGCAGCCCGACCGCATACCCGCCGACGCGGGCCAGGGCGGTCAGCACCCCGGTGCCGAACCCGGCCCGCAGTTCGAGCACGCTGCCGGTGTCGCACAGCGCCGCGATGACCGGCCGCACGTCGTAGCTGCGCACCCGGTTCTCCGGGATGAGATGGCGCAGCACCCGCTGGTCGGCGTGTTCGGCCGGGGGATCAGCGCGCCGCCCGCCGAAGAAGGAGAGGTAACGTCGCGCCGCCGCCACCGCGGCCGCCTCGTCCGGGACGAGCAGATCCACCACTCCGTTCGGCACCTGAATGGACATGGGTCCGACCTCGTCCGGTGCCACCACGCCGAGCCCGCCGCCCTCGATCATGGCCGGCCCGCCCATGCCCAGGCTGGCTTCTGGCGTCGCGATGATCACGTCGCAGGCGCCGGCCAGCGCGGCGTTGCCGGCGAAGCAGTAGCCAGACACCACGGCCACCAGCGGGACGCGGCCCGACAGCCCGGCGGTCAGCCGGAACGTTGGCACGTCGAGGCTGGCCACGGCGGTGGTGTCGGTGTCGCCGGGGCGCCCGCCGCCGCCCTCGGCGAACATCACGACGGGCAGCCGCTCCCGGCCGGCCAGCTCGAGTAGCCGGTCGGTCTTGCGGTGGTTCATGAAGCCCTGGGTGCCGGCCAGCACGCTGTAGTCGTAGGACATCACCGCCACCGGCCGGCCGTCGATCCTCGCGGTGCCCAGCACCAGGCCGTCGGCCGGGGTCCGCGCGATCAGGTCGTCGAGCGGCCGGCGCCGACGCTGCGCCGCGATCGTCAGCGCGCCGTACTCCGTGAAGGTGCCCGGGTCGACCAGGTCGGCGATGTTCTCCCGGGCCGTCCGGCGCCCGGTGGCGTGACGGCGTGCGGTCACCTCCGGCCGCCCCTCGTCCAGCCCGATCCTGTGCCGCTCGCGCACCTCGGCGAGGTCAGGCCGGATGCGGTCGAGCGGAACTTCGTCGGCCCGCTCCGGCCGGGCGGCCTCGTCCCCGGCGCCGGCCAGCACCACCAGTACCGCCCCGGCCTGCACGGTGCCGCCCGCTGCGACCGGCACCTCGTGCACCCGGCCCGACGCCTGGGCCCGCACCTCGTGCTCCATCTTCATCGCCTCGATGACCAGCAGTTCGTCGCCCGGCGCGACGAGGTCACCGGGCGCGACCGCGACCGAGACCACAGTGCCGCCCAGCGGCGCGCACACGGCGGCGTGGCCGGGCGCCACGTCCGCCGCCGCGGGGGAGACCGGCGAGACCGGTGAGACCGCGCCGGCGTCGGCGAGTTCGGCGGCGTGCGCGTCGACCCAGGCCACGTCGAGCGCGCCGAGTCCGGGGGCCTGCAGCAGCGCTTGCAAGAGAGGCACGTTGGTGGGCACCCCGGCGATGTCGAATTCGGCCAGCGCCCGCGCCGCCCGGCGGGCCGCCTCCCCGAGGGTGGCGCCGTCGGCGATCACCTTGGCCAGCAGCGAGTCGTACCGCGGGTTGACGGTGTACCCGGGATAGCCGGCGGTGTCGACGCGCACGCCCCGGCCGGCCGGCGGCTGGAAACGGGTCAGCGTGCCCGTGCCGGGCAGGACCGTCCCGTCCGGCTGCAGGGTCTCGGCGTTGACCCGGACCTGGACCGCGACGCCGCGCGTCGTGGCGGCCAGCCCCAGGTCGGCCAGCCCCAGGTCGGCCAGCCCCAGGTCGGCCAGCACGGCGCCGTCGGCGACGCGCAGCCCGAGCTCGACCAGGTCCAGGCCGGTGACCTGTTCCGTGACCGTGTGCTCGACCTGCAGGCGGGGGTTGACCTCGAGGAAGGCGATCTCCTCGTCCCGGACGGCGAACTCCACCGTGGCCAGCCCGGCGTAGCCGACCGAGCCGGCCAGGGCCAGCGCGGCCTCCCACAGCCGGGCGCGGACCGGGTCGCCGACCGCGGCGGGGGCGATCTCGACCAGCTTCTGCCGGCGCCGCTGCAGGCTGCAGTCGCGGTCGCCCAGCACCGCCACGGCGCCGGTGCCATCGCCGATGACCTGGACCTCGATGTGCCTGGCCGCGGTTAGCATCCGCTCGACGTACACCCGGCCGTCGCCGAAGGCCGACGCTGCCTCGGCGGCGCACCGGCGCATCGCCCCGGCGAGTTCGGCCTCCCGGGTCACCGGCCGCAGGCCGCGCCCGCCACCGCCGGCCACCGCCTTGACCACGACCGCGCCGTGCTCGCGCAGCAGGGCCCGCGCCTGCTCGATCGTCGGGTCGACGCCGGTGCCGGCCGGGACGGGCACGCCGAGTTCGCGCGCCCGGGCCCGCGCCGCGGCCTTGTCGCCGAACAGCGCGAGCGTCTCAGGCCCGGGACCGGCGAAGCGGATCCCGGCCTCGGCGCAGCGCGCGGCCAGGCGCGGCTGTTCGGCCAGGAAGCCGTATCCGGGGTGCAGCATGTCGCAGCCCGCCCCGGCGGCCGCCGCGACGATCGCGTCCACGTCGAGGTAGGCGGCCACGCCCGTCCCGGGCAGCTCGACCGCGATGTCGGCCCGGCCGACGTGGCCGCAGGCGGCGTCGTCGGCGGGGTAGACCGCGACCGTCTCGACGCCGAGCACCGCCGCCGTCGCCATGATGCGGACCGCGACCTCGCCCCGGTTCGCGACGAGCAGCCGTTTGATCATCACCGGACCAGTTCCTCCACCGGACGCCAGCCCTCCACCGTCACCTCCCTATTTTTCATCCGAACGGGCCGGGTCTCACGCCTACCCTCCACATCACGCGTGAAAGACTCATCAGTGATGTGTACGGTCGTGCTCAGCCTGGCTCCCGAAGACCAGGTGCCCCTGCTGCTGCTCGGCATTCGTGACGAGCTCACCGGCCGCCCATGGCAGCCGCCCGCCCGGCACTGGGCCGAGCCGGAATGGTCGCCGCTGATTGGCGGCCTCGACGAGCAGGCCGGTGGGACCTGGCTCGCCGTCCACCCGGATGTGCCGCGGGTCGGCTGCGTCCTCAACGCCCGGGGCGAGTTCGCCTCGCCGGACCGCCGCCGGTCCCGGGGCGAACTCCCGCTGCGCGCGGCGGCGCAGGGACCGGACGCGCTGAAGAGCCTGCAAGATTCCCCGGGCGTCCTGGCCCACTACGACCCGTTCTACCTGGTCTGCGCGGACCTGGACGCCGCCCTGATGCTCGGCTGGGACGGCAGGCAGGCCGCGCTCACCGACCTGGGCCCCGGCACGCACATGCTGACCAACGCCGGCCACATGTACCCGCCGGGACGCGACAACGCGGACAAGCCCGCCGACGAGAAGGCGGTCCGCTTCGCGCCCAGGTTCGCCGCCCGGCGGCCCTCCGGCGACCCGGACCCGAAGACCGCCACGATCAAAGACGCCTGGGCCGACTGGCTCACCCTGGCCGCCGGCGACGACCTGCCCGGCGACGAGGCCGGCGCGATCATCGTGCGCCATGAGCTGCCCGACGGCCGGGTCTACGGCAGCACCTCGGTGAGCCTGGTCGCCCTGGGCCGGGACGGCCGCCTGCGCTACGACTTCCAGCCCGTCCCCGCCGACCCCGCCACCTGGTACGAGGTCGGCGTAGGCTGATAACAGGCCTCAGCGCGTCGCGGTTCGGTGCTTACCCCGCTTAGCTCAGATGCGGCGGGAGCCCGAACGCGGGGAAGATCCGCGCGGTGTCCAGGAAGAACGTCATCCGGCTGATCCGCCCGCCGGACACCTCGTGCACCTGCAGCGCCCAGGGCGCGTGGCCGCCGGCCGGGTCCGGCTTGTACTGCCCGAACGCCGGCACGCCGTTGACCTGTCCGGCCGGCACCATGATCGAGTCCCGGCAGGAGCTCGGCGACGGCTCGAGCATCCAGCGGGTGATGTTCCGCGCGCCCCTGACCCACATGGCGTACGGCGGCATCGTCATCAGCGCGTCGTCGTGCAGCAGCGTGACCAGCCGGTCCATGTCATAGCGCTGGAAGGCGTCGACGTACTGGGCGAGCAGTTCGCTCTGGTCCGCGTCGACCGACGCCGGGCGCTGCTCCTCGGGCAGCGCGGCCAGCGTGGCCCGGGCCCGCTGCAGCGCGCTGTTCACCGCGGCCACGCTGGTGCCCAGGGTGCTGGCCGCCTCGGCCGCGGGCAACCGCAGCACCTCGCACAGGATCAGGGTGGCCCGCTGCCTGGCCGGCAGGTGCTGCAGCGCGGTCACGAACGCCAGCCTGATCGTGTCGCGCGCCACCGCGATGTCGGCCGGGTCGCCGTGCTCGGGCACCACCTTGTGGTCGGCGATGGGGGAGATCCAGATGTCGTCCGGGTGCCACCCGCCGAGCAGCGCCTCGACCGGCGGCGAGGCCGGCCCGAGGTCGATCGGCAGCGCCCGCCGCTGCCGTCCGCGCAGCATGTCCAGGCAGATGTTGGTGGCGATCCGGTACAGCCAGGACCGCACGCTCGACCGGCCCTCGAACCCGTCGGCGGCGCGCCAGGCGCGCAGCATGGTCTCCTGCACGGCGTCGTCGGCGTCGAAGCCCGAGCCCAGCATGCGGTAGCAGTAGCCGGTCAGTTCCCGGCGGTACTGCTCCAGGGAGTCCGGGCTGAGCTCAGTCGCAGTGGTCGGTGCCATAGTTCCTCACCCTACGTTGTGCCCCTGACATTTTGGCCGGGCGTCAGGCGGGCTCTATCCCGTACCTGGCACGATG
>Ga0070708_100004643_pt1 | contig 10819 bp, 11 predicted proteins | sample KBSK5503metaG_FD_65469 | JGI IMG/M metagenome (GOLD analysis project Ga0070708, IMG submission 65469) | Corn, switchgrass and miscanthus rhizosphere microbial communities from Kellogg Biological Station, Michigan, USA - KBS K5-50-3 metaG | ecosystem: Host-associated > Plants > Roots >...
CGCGCGGGTCGGACCCCGGCGCGAGGTGCCCGCGCCCGCGGGCCGGAAGCAGGCGGAACGCGCTCGTGGGCCGGTGAGGCGGTGCGGGCGTGCGCGCGGCCAGGGGGACGGTGGGCGAGGTCTGCGCGACCGGAGTGCGCTCTTTGCCCGGACCATGTCGGCCACCTGGGGCCGGTGACGCGCACGCTGCGAGCCCGGCCGCGAGTCCTGTTGCCAGCGCGGCCGCGGCGATGGCAGCGCCGGATCGGGGCAAGGCAGCCGTCACCTACTTGAGCCTATCGGCCTGCGGCGTCCTGCGGGGGGTCTGCGGCCTGAGCGAGGGCGCCGCCGCGGTGCACCCGCAGCCTTCCCGGCAGGAGTGCTGTGCCAGGTAACGTCGTTGGCTCCTGTGACGCCGGCGGTTATGCTCTTGAGAGCCTGGCCGGCCGACCTCGGCGTGGAGAGGGGGCATGGCATGCCCCGCGGAGCATTAGGCCTGGGTCTGACTTTTTTCCTGGCATGCGTGTCCGCGGCATTCTTCCTGCAGCTACGTTGCGAAGGCAAAGGCCGGGCGTTCGGCCCGAGCAGCCGGTGGTGGGCGCTTTCGGTAATCGGCCTTACCGGCGTGCTTTCCACGGGCGCGGCGTTCGCCCTGGTTACCGTCGGGCATCACCTGCCCTCGGCGTTCGTCAGCCTCGGCGTCATCGCTCCCAGCGGACTTTGGCTTGGACACATACGTCAGGGCACCGCGGAACGCCGCAGCGTGTACAGTGCCGCCTCGACGCTCTGGCTCACCTGGCTTCTCGGCAGGATGGGCGAGGGCATGGCCGAGGACAAGCTGGCGTGGTGCGATGCACACGCCGACCCGGCATGGCATGCCGATGAGTTGATCATGGCAGCTCGCTTCTACCACGACTATCTGCAGGAGCGGCTGTCGCCCGAGGATCGCAGGCGTTACCGCATCCGCTGGCTAATGCAGAACATCGAGGTGAGACTGGACGTCGTCCGGCTGATCGATGGCAGCGCCGGGCGCTCCAAGGTGGTCGCCGTGCTAAAGGCGTCACGGCTGGCCGAAGAGGCCCGTTACCGCCGGAGCCTCGATGACCTTACCCGGCTGGGCAACCTGCTCCGTCATGACGCGGAACGGGACTTAGGCCGCATGCTCGCCGCAGCCTACAACACTGGCTTTCACCGGCTGGAGCCCTACATGCGCCCAGCGCGCGGGACACAGCCACAAGACCAGCCGGCCGAGTCGCCGCGGTGGCATCCGTGACGGCCGTGACAGCCCTATGCAGCGGAAGGCTACGCGGGATCCCCGGCGAACTCTTCCCGCGCCTCGACCGGGTGAAGGGTGACCTCAAGCTGGGCTCCGAGAGCACCGATAACGCCGGAGAGGGTACGCAGCGTCAGATTCTCCTCACCCGACAGAATCTGGCTGACCCGGCCAGCCGAGACGCCCATGGACTGGGCAAGGTCGGCACGCGAGACCTTATGCTCGCGCATGTACCAGGTCAGCTCGTCGACAAAGACACGGGCAAGATCGACTGGCTCGCCCCGGTGATCTTCGCTGATGACGGATCGCGCTACACGTCGCATGACCACGGCGATCTCCCTCGGTAGGCTCGCCCGCTAAAAGTCCATGTTAGCTCTGGCTAAACGTTTAGGCAAGACTAAAGACAAATCGGGGTTCCAGCATCCGCGCCTAGGCTCAAGGCGGCGGCTGCTCATGATCTGCTGATCACGTCCTCGACCCAGGCCCGCAGGTCCTTGGCCGGAGCGGCACCTGCCCGCTGCGCGAGTACCCGGCCTTTCCGCAGGACCATCAGGGCCGGTATTGCCTGCACGGTGAACCGTCGCTGCAGATTGGGCGCCTCATCCACGTTCACCTTCACCAGCTTCACCCGGCCTGCCAGCTCGCGGGCGACCTGCTCGAGCGCGGGGCTCACCATCCGGCAGGGCCCGCACCACGGTGCCCACATGTCCACCACGACCGGGATGGTGGCGGCCTCGGCGACCTCAGCGAACGTGTCATCGCCGGCATCGGCGATCCAGGGCAGCGGCTGGTGACAGTTGCCGCAGCGCGGGATCCCGGTGGCGGCGGCCGGCACCCTGTTCCTCCGCCCGCAGTTCTCGCAGCCGATCAGTTCCGCTGGCATACGGCAGCATCCTTCTACTGACTGGGGTAGTCGTAGGTCACGGTGATCTCACCATCGGCCACGCCGACCCGGATCGCGGCACCGTCGCTGACATCCCCGGCGATGAAGCCGCGGGCCTCATCGGTGAGTTCCAGTGTCATCTGGCGGTCGGCGAGCCGGGCACGAAGCTCCCCGGCCATGAGCTCGACAACATTCTCGATTTCCCGCTGAGTGAGGGGCTTGAAGAGGACGATGTCGTCGACGCGGTTCAGGAATTCAGGCCGGAAATGCGCCCGAAGCGAGCTCATGACCCTATCCCGGGCGTCGGGCTTGATGGTGACAAACAGCGGCCCGGCGACGACACCGCAGCGCGGCAGGCCCCGGCCGGATCGGTCCGGCCGATACCTATGATCGGGCACCGCGGGCACGCTAACACCCATGCCCGCAATCCTGCCACGACCCAAACAGCGAACGCCCGCATCTAGCCGCTGGTAGCGGGTCATGCCGGACTGGCGGTCTTGGCCCTCCCGGGCGCCGGCTGGTTCCTCGATTCCTGCGGGGTGCCGGGCGGTTCGGGGGTAATGAACTGGCGCGGGCCGGTTGCGCTGCACGGGCAGGTCCTGCCTGAGCAGGGCTGGGGCCTGGGTGCCTACTGGTGATGGAGGGAATCGGCCGCGCTGACCGTGCGGACTGCCGATTCCACGATCGCCTCAAGCCGCCTGCTGTGCGCGCCGCGCCAGTACACCTGGCCGCAGGCCGCACAGCGCGAGAACGCCTGATAGGTACGCCGCGTGCCGGGCCGCAGCAGCGCCTCGACGTCGGCCTTGCGTTCGGGTGCCAGTAGCCCGTTGCACGCCGTGCACCGGGTCCATGGCGCCAGCGGCGGGGCGAACCTGCCCAGCACGTCGCCGAACTGCTCGTCCGGGCGCGCGCCCCGCACATAGGCGCCCAGCCACAGCTTCCTGCGGCACAGCAGCCCGCGGTCCTTGGTCAGCAGCACCCGCCGCCCGGCGTTCGCCTGCCCGATCAGGGCGTCATCGTCAAGGTCATTGGCGTAGGCGGCATCCACGCCGGCCAGCCGCAGCCTGCGCGCCAGCGTGCCCAGGTGGACGTCGAGAACGAACCGCGCCGATGGCAGCCGCTGCGGCCGGCGCACGGCGCCGACGTCCACCACGTCCCCGCCGCCGGGCCGGTATCCGGGCGCGGCCGGCTGGCCGTTAACGACCAGGCCGCCGACTTCAGGCAGCGGCACGCCAAGCGACTCCACCACGTGGCCCAGCGAGGAGGTGCCGTCCCAGGCCACCCGGACCTGCCCGCGCCGATGCCGCGGCGCGAGGAACATCTGCAGTTCATCCGCGAAACGGACTTCTACCTCCGGCCTGCCCACCCGCTCAGCATGCCCGCACCCGCAAGCCGGACCCAAAGCGACGGACCGGACCTGGCGCCGCCCACTGGGCGTTCGGATCCTCGGCCCGTCAGCGATCACAGGCAGGGCAGTACCTGGCCTGCGGCATCTCGGTCAGCCTCGTGGCGGCGATGGCGGCGCCGCACTGCTCGCACCAGCCGAAGCGCCCGATCGCCAGCCGGTTAAGTGCCGCCTCGATCTCGGCGAGCGCGAACCGCTCCGCGACGGCCCGGTGCAGTATCGCGCCCGCCCGCAGCCGTGCCGCCCGGCGCGCGGCGCGGCCGGTGCTGGCGTCAGCGGCGGCTTCCTCGGCGTCGTGGTAGGCAAGGGAGAACTCGGTGACCTGCTTCAGCCGCTGCTGCCACCGGATCCCGAGCAGGGCGCGCCATTGCGCCAGCGCCGCCGGGTGCAGGTGCCGTGCCTCGGTCGCCGGGCTGCGCCGTGCCGCGGTAGGCGGCGGGAAGATAGCTAGATCGGCCGACATCGGCGTTCCTTTCTGTCTTGGTGCTCACGCGCTCGCGAGCGCCGGTCACAAGGTCCAGCAGATCGCTGCTTCCTGCAGGCCAGCTGAAGCCGACGCTTGCAGGCCGCTGTGAACACCGCTGTGAACACGGAGCCGGCCGGAACGGACTCCCTGGTACGCCTGAACCCAGATGCTCGCGCTCGCCGGAACAGCCCGCCGCTGGGAACAGAAACGGCTCCGGCTGCGGATCTTCACTCGCGTCAAACCCGCAGCCTCAGCCCACCCAGCCAAGATCGCGAAACATCGAGGCTAGGCTTGGCTGGCGCTCATGTCGTATGCCCTGACATCGCCAGCTGCGACCCTGGCGGCGAATGCGATATTGCGCCAGCGGTTCTTCTCCTCGTATGCCAGTTCATCCCAGCTCGCGCCTGGAGTGGCGTACTCGAATGTCACCTTAGCGGCGCGATCGTTGCTTTCGGTTGGATACATGTCATTCCCTCCGGGTCATCACCGGGATTTCACCCGGCACGGGCATGAGTCCTGGCTGCCAGCTGACGGTTCCTGGCGCCAGGCTTAGCTGCGGCAAATCGATGAGCGCCCGCATCGCTTCGCTTAGGAACATGAGCGTGAGTGCCTTCCCAGGGCACACATGACCCCCGGCGCCGAAGGCGAGGATCGCTCGGTGGGATCGGCCAATATCGAACGCGCCGGGCTCATGGTCGCGGGAAGGATCGCGGTGCGCGGCCCGGATGACCGGCAGCACGTTCACGCCCTCGGGAATGAGCAGCCGCCCTACCTGAGTGTCACGCATGCACTTGCCGGGCAACCCGAACGTGAAGTGAGCATTCCTCCTAAGGTGCTCCCAGATAACGTGGTGTAGCAGGCCGGGATCATGCCGGCACATCTCCATGACCGCAGGCCGGCTGACTGTCTCGAATGCAATCACGCTCAGCGTGGGCAGCACGCTCGGAAAGCCGCCGTATATGGTTGTGCAGGCATCGACAACCTCGCCGGGCGGCATTCCGCAGTCGTCCATTACCTGCACGGCGGCCGAGATGAGCGTTGACTCCTTGCGGCTCCGCTCGATGAGCGGACCGCAGAATTCGTGCAGCTCAGTGCGCGCCTGGTCGATGTCGTCATGGCCGGTGAGCACCAGGGCATTTGCCCGGGTGCCGAGACGGTTCAGGTGCTGCCATTCATCTGGCCTCAGCCCAGCCGTCAAGCAGGCGAGATCCCCCGCCAGCGGCGCACAGAAATCGCGGGCCAGGTCGGCCCTGCCGGGCAGTGCCCTGGCGCGCGTCCTGGCCAGCAGCCTGATACTCGAGCGCCAGCGCTCCGTGGCAGGCGGCGTGAACAGCGGGTTGAGCGCGGTCCTGATGCTGGCGGCGGGCCCGCTACGGCGCAACAGTCCGCCCGGGCGCTCGCGAGTTATGCCCGCGATCGCGCAGTCCGGGTCGATGGCGCCCAGATCGCGCAGGTAAGGATTACGGAGCGCCTCCAGGACCGAGCGCCAGCTTCGCAGCAGGATGATGTCGTTGCCGTTGACGGTGAACACCGGGCATACGGCGTCGTCGTGGTAGTCGAAGCACGACGCAGGCGTGCCGCCTGGCCCGATGTCGTGAGAGAGCATCATTGCCGCCTCACCACGATCACGCTCAGCGTCATGCACATGACGGCAAGGGCGCCGGCCACGAAGACGGAGGCCTCGAAGATGCCATGAGCGCGGCTGAGGAGACCGAAACCGAGGGCGGTCGGAATGAAAACGCCGTAGCCGATGGTGCTGACCACCGAGGAGGCCCCGGCCCTGATATTCGACGGCATCGCGTCATGCAGGTAGCGGGTCAAGGCGATGTTGAGGACCATGATCCCGATGATCGCGGCCACCTGGGCGCCGATCACTACGACCGGGGCCCTGATGAACAGGCCGCCGGCGATCGCGAGCGTGCCGAATCCGGTCGCCAGCACCGTGCGCCCGTCCCTCAACCTGTCGGCGAGGGCGCCACCGCTCCAGGCGCCGGAATACAGGAGTGCGAAACTGGGGCCGTACCAGACCGCGGGCAGGGCCAGACCGAGATACCAGAGCTGGCAGAATTCGAACAGCAGGCGCATGGCCAGGCAGTTGGCCACTAGGGCGACGACGATCCAGGCGACGTTGGCCTTGGTCGCGCTGCGCAGTATCTGGCCGAGGTGAGCCGACAAGCGCGCTTCAGGCGCCTTGCGGTGCAGGCTGGGCTCGCGGAACCGGTGCAAGGTGAGGAACGCGCAGCAGGTAAAGGGGATCGTCAGGAAGTATTCGAGCCGCAGGCCGGCGAATCGGGCAACGCCCGCGCTGAGTAGTGCACCAGTGATAAATGCCGCGGAGTCGAACATCTGCACTCGGCCGTAAAAGCGCTCGAAGCTGTCAGCCGAGCCCGTTTCTTCTAGGACCACGTCGTAGATTACCGAATCATAGGTTCCTGCGTATGCCGCATAGAAAATGCCCCAGACCGAAATTCCGGTGGCGTACATCGCGAGACCGTGGCTGAGGCCGCATATCAGGGAGCTGGCGATGAGCGCGCAGGTGGCGAGGTAGAGCACTCCCTTACGGCTCCACCGGTCAGCGAGAATACCGAGCGGAATGTTAGCTATCATCATCACCACGATGTACACGAGCGTGGCGATAGTGATGAGGTAGTCATTCAAGCCTATGGACCGCATGAAGAGCTTCTCGATCGAATACCATAGCGCGAAGCCATGAATGAATCCGGTCGCATACAGGGGCCGTAGTCGTGTGTCAATAGGCCGGGTTGTCAGCGTGCTTGTCATGACGCGCTCCTGCGCCGCCGCAGTTCCCGGCAGCCGGCCAGCGCGCACGGCTTCGGCACCGGGCTGTGCACCACCACCAGGACAGTCCGCTGGCACCGGACCGTCCGTCCATTCACCGCGTCCTGGCCGAACGGCCCGTGCACCCACTCCCGCATGGAAGGCGCCCTTCGTTGCTGGCCGCCGGCGACTTCAGCTGCCGGGGAACTACTGCACGAGCGTGCGCTACCAGCCCGGACGTCCGTATTGCACTCGCCTTGACGCCTACCTTGCACCCCAGGTCACACACGCGAGCCGGGTGCGCTCAGGGCGCGGCCGGCCGGACTCCAGGCGATGATCGCCGGCCGGCTCGGGACCACTGAGAACCACATAGGACCGGCTCAGGACGTAAACATTCGCCGGTCCCTGGACCGGCGCTGATCTGAGCCGTCAGCTAGCTACGTTGTGGACTACTTACCTCGCCGCACGCGTATTACGAGGTGCGGAGGCCGAAGGCAGGGTCCATGGTCTCTATGCGTATCCGCGCCGACTCCGCCTCTGGCACGCCGAGCCGTTCGAAGATGTCCAGCGCCTGCCTAAATACGATCCGCGCAGCATCGGGCCGCTGTGTGCTGAGCGTCGTTTCCGCGATTCCTTCGAGGATTTTGGCTTCCTCGTATGGGTCACCGATCTCCCTGGCCAGACGGAGAGCGCTCTGGTAATGATCAAACGCCTCGCCGTACCGGCCAGATCCGCGACGCACGTCGGCTATCCTGCGAATTGCGATCATCTGCTGCGACAGATTTCCGATCTCCTCGGCGATCAATCTCGCCTTCTGGTGATGAATCAGCGCCTCGTCGTAGCACTCCGCGCTCTGGTAGATGGCGCCGATGTCATTGAGCACGTCGGCTTCATCCGGGAGATCGCCGATGTCACGGTATATGGCGAGTGCCCGCCGGCAAGCAGCAAGCCCTTCCTCGTAACTGCCTTTGTAATGGTGGACGCTTCCTATGTTATGGTACAGAATCGCCTCGTTCTGCGCTCCGCCTATCTCACTAAATATTTCCAGTGACTTCTGATAGTCCTCAAGCGCGTCTCTATGATAGCCGCAATACAGTTGCATCTTTCCTAGATTGTTGAGGGTTTTCGCCTCGCCGCGCCTGTCGCCGACGTCACGGTAGAGCGAAAGAGCGTCATGCAGGTGACCCATTGCGTCAGGGTAGTGCCCAAGATGCCAGCAAGCGATCCCGGAGTGACTCAACGTATTGGCCACGCCGTGCTGGTCCGCGACACCGCGGTAAAGAATCGTTGCTTCGTGGAAATAGGCGAGGGCCTCGCGGAAACGAGCCGCACGCTGGTGAGCCATGCCTATCTGATCGAGGGCTTCGGCCTCGCCACGCCGGTCGGCCAGCGACCGATAGATCGCCGCGGCATCCTCAGCTAGCGGAAGCGACGCCTCGTGGCGGCCGGTCTGCTGGCTCACCACGCTGAGCTCCAGCGACGCCTGCGCGATTCTGGCAGGATCAGCGAGCTCACGGCAGGCCTGCAGGGCCAGCGTATGGGCCGCGATTGCGTCGTCCCAGTACGCCCTGATCTCCACGAAGTCGGCAAGCACGTGGCTGAGATCGGCGCACTTCCGCTTCCATTCGTGCCTGCCAGCGTATTGCGCGGCCTGCAGGATGTTGCGCCACTCCGATTCCAGCCAGCCTGCCGCGTCTTCCTGCGTGCCCAATGGAGGGCTCGCGGCTGGTGGATGGGTGACCGACGCGGGCATCCGGCGCCGGAACGGGTGAAGTACCCGGTCGGCCCTATCGGCTGTGTGCAGGTAGTAGTCAAGCAGCCTGCCGACTGCTTGTCGCTGCTCAGGCTCGGGATCATCACGCGCGGCGCGCACGGCCGCGTATCCGCGGATCAGGTCGTGGAAACGGAACTGACCCGCGGGGGCTCGTGCCAGCAGGTGATGCTCGAGCAGGGCAGCGAGGGCTTTTTCTGCTTCGGCGAGCGTGCCGCCGCCCAGGGCTGCCGCAGCCTGCAGGCTGACAAAAGTGCAAGGGCTCACGCCCAGCCGCCGGAAGAACCGCTGGTGGTCGGGTTCCAGCGCACGGTAGGACAGGTCGAAGGCAGACATCACTTCCGGGCTTGCCGCGCCGGTACCGCCAAGGCGAGCCGGAGACTGCGACAACTCCTCGACCAGGTCGGCGACCCTGGGCGGCTTGTCTTGCGCGAGCCTGCCGGCGGTGAGCTGGATCGCGAGCGGCAAGCGCCCGCACAGCCCCACGGCCGTCGCGACCGCATCCTCGTCGTAGGCCCCGCCTTGCCCCGCGATCCGCCGGAACAGCGCGATCGCGTCGTCGATGGACAGCACGTCGAGGGTCAGCGCGCGGGCGCCCTCAAAGTCGGGAAGCCTCCGCCGGGTGGTGATCAAGATCAGGCACCGGCCTGCCACCGGCAGCAGCGGGCGGATCTGGTCATGCCTGGCGGCGTCGTCGAGAATCACGATGGCGCGACGGCGGCTCAGCTGGGCCCGCCACAGCGCCGCGCGCTCGCCGATAGCGTCGGGTATCTGCGTAGCCGGCACTTTCAGCATCTGGAGCAGGCGGTGCAGCGCCTCGGCCGCGTCGAGCGAAGGGCTCCCGGGGTCGTGGGTATGAAAGTTGAGGTAGAACGTCCCGTCCGGGTACTGCCCGGAGACAATGCGGGCAGCGTGGACCGCCAGCGCGGTCTTTCCCACGCCGGGCATTCCCTCGATCACGCTGACCCGGGGGGTGTCGCCGTGCTCGCCGGTGAGCAGCCCGAGTTCCTCGCTGCGGCCCACGAACTCCGCCGTCTCGGGCGGAAGCGTGTCTGGCCGTGACACCCGGCCAAGATGTCGGTCAGCGAGCCGCACGGCAAGCTGAGGGTCACGGTGCAGGATGCGCTGATGGAGTTCGGACAGCATTGGCCCCGGTTCTGTGCCCTGCTCATCGATAAGGCGGCTGCGGGTTTCCCGGTAGAGGCCGAGTGCGTCACCCGGCCTGCCGCTCCAGTAAAGGGCCGCCATCTGGTGCGCGATGAATGTCTCATCCAGCGGGTACTGTGCCAGCAGGTGGCGAAGCTCACCTACCAGGTCGCCATGCAGGCCAAGCTCCAGTTCACACTCGACGCGCTCCTGGATGGCCGCCCGACGCTCCTCTTCGAGGCTGTCACGCATCCGCGCTACCCAGTCGCCGCGGATCCCTGCCAGCGCCTGGCCGCGCCACAGCCCGTCCGCCTCACGCAGCAGCAAGGCCGCATGGTTGTAGTCGCCGCTTGCGGTCAGTGCATCCGCTTGCCGGCGCAATCGGCGGAACTGATGCAAGTCGACCGCCTCAGGATCGACGTCGAGCACGTAGCCTCTAGCGCGCCCCGCCAGCCGGACGCGATCGCCAACGGCCTGCCGGAGCGACGCTCGAAGCCTGGCGATGTAGACCGAGAGACTCTCTCGTGCCTTTGGCGGGGGGCGGGTATCCCACAGCCGGTCAATGAGAGCCTCAGCCGGCACTATTGTGCGCGGCGTCAACAGGAGGATCGCCAGGACACATCGCGCCCTGGCTGGCCCAAGATCACGTTGCTGCCCAGCAGACCAGAGCTCAATCGGCCCGAGCACCCGAAATTCCATGATCGCCTTGCATCCTCTACCACCTGCGGGCAAGCCCGCAGCCGGTACCCGAAAGGGATGTACGGAACCATTCAGCTGCGTTAATACCCGTTATGGGCAGTTCTCACTCGAATCCTGGAAGAACTAGCAGGGGCGGGGAATGATCACGCACCGCCGGGCCGCAGGTGGCGCAATTGCACGCAGGGTTTCACGATGCCGCCGCGGCCGTCGGCCCGCAATGACTTATAGAAGAGCGTATTAGCGTGGTAGCTGGGACTGACGACGCCTGATAATGGTGAGTGATAGCCGGTGCTGCGCGGGCTGGAGTGGCGCGATATTACCGGCGGGATGCGCGTTGTTACAGGGATCTGGGGGAGGCACGAACGGTTTCGGCCACGCCATGGCCGCTCGCGGGCAGCCGCCCTGCTGCCAAAGGCGGC
>Ga0070708_100004646_pt1 | contig 10818 bp, 5 predicted proteins | sample KBSK5503metaG_FD_65469 | JGI IMG/M metagenome (GOLD analysis project Ga0070708, IMG submission 65469) | Corn, switchgrass and miscanthus rhizosphere microbial communities from Kellogg Biological Station, Michigan, USA - KBS K5-50-3 metaG | ecosystem: Host-associated > Plants > Roots >...
TGGCTCTGGCACTGCCACGCCTGGAGGTTCCGCTCCTCCCGCCGCTCGCTCCGTCCGCGGCGAGGAAGACGCGCCAGGCGGCGCCGGCGTCCGAGGCCGCCGCATCGCGACTCCAGCAGCAAATCACAGTCTCCGGCGCGGGGAATTCCAGAACCGAGCCCGTCACGATCGCGCAGGCCGGGCTATCGACCGATCCGGCTCCGGCGGCGCATGGGGACTGGCTCCCGTTTGGGCTCGCCGCGTGGGCCGCCGGCGCGCTCCTGATGGCGGCGCGGCTGGGGGTCGGCTTGCACCGGGTGCGCGGCTTGAAGCGCCGGGCCGCGCCCATCCGCGACCTCGACTGGAGGCAGGAGGCGGACCGCCTGTCGGAGACGCTCGCCGTGCGCCGCTCGGTCGCGCTCTACGAGAGCTCCCGAGTCCCGGTCGCCATCACCTCCGGTCTTTTCCGGCCGTTCCTGCTGCTCTGCCGGCAGGCGCGGCTGTGGGCGGCCGAACGGCGCCGCGTCGTCCTTCTTCACGAGATCGCGCACGTCAAGCGCGGCGACTGGATCTGGCTCCTGCTGGCCGAGGCGGCTCTGGCCGTCTACTGGTGGCATCCGCTCGCGTGGCTCCTGACACGGCAGATCCGCCGCGACGGCGAGAAGGCCTGCGATGACCTGGTGCTCGCGGCCGGGACCAAGCCATCGGTCTACGCGGGGCATCTGCTCGGGATCTTCCGTTCCCTCTCTGTGGCGGCGCACCCGGTCGCGCCGGCCGTGGCGTCGGCGCGGCCTTCGCATTTCGAGGGACGCCTCCGCGCGATCCTCGATCCCTCGGCGCCGCGCCGGGATCTCTCCCGGTCGCGTGCGGCTCTTTCCGCCGCCTTCCTGGTCGCTTCGGCCGCGGGCATCGCGGCCGTCTCGCCGTGGGCGCCCGCCTGTTCCGATGCGGCCGTCCTGCGCCCCGTTTCGGAGCTCGCCTCGCCGGCCGAGCTCGGGAAGTCCTCCACCGCTTCCACGGCCTGCCCATCGAAGCGCACGGCGTCCGCGAAAGCGACCGGGGCCGTCCACACCGCGGCGGCCGATTCGCCTTCGTCGTCGGCCTCCGTCGGTCCAGAGAAGACTCCGCCGGAGGAGACGCTTCCAGAGTCGGGCAGGACGCTGCCCGCGATCCTCCAGGGCCTCGACGAGGTCAAGAGCGCCGCTGGCGGATTCGTGCGAGCCTCCAAGCGATTCCTCAATGCCGGGCGGCGGGACGGAGCGGAGTGGTACAGCCGGGCGATGGAGCTGCATCACGACGGCCGTTACGAGGAGGCGATCGCCGCATTCGAGAAGGCGATCGAGGCGGGGTATCGCCAGGACGCCGCCAGCTACAACATCGCCTGCGGATTCGCGCGCAAGGGAGACCGCGACGAGGCTTTCGCGTGGCTCCGCAAGGCGGAAGAGGAAGGCTTCGACGTGGCCTCGTATCTGGGACGCGACGACGATCTCGAGAGCCTGCGCTCGGACCCACGGTGGAAGACGATGAAGGCCGCGGCGCAGAAGCATCCCTCGGCGCGCAAGGAGCAGGAGGCCGCCGCCTCCGTGAGGCGCTATGAACGGATCACGGCAGCGGGTCGCAAGGGCGGCGAGGTCTACTACGAATCCGGCAAGGAACTCTTGAACGCCGGCCGATACGAACTTTCGGCCAGAGCCTTCGGCGAAGCCGCCGCGCAAGGATACCGGGTCGGCACGTCTCTCTATAATGAAGCCTGCGCGCTTTCGCGCGGGGGGCAGACCCGTCTCGCGCTCGACCTGCTCCAGAAGGCGCTCGACGCCGGGTTCGACCAACCCGATCTCTTCGAGAAAGACGACGACCTGGACAACGTTCGTGGCGATCCGCGCTTCTCGCAGATCGCGCAAGAGGCCCGTGCTCTCTCGCTTCCCGGCTACGGCGCGGGCTGGACGATGAGATCGTCGGAAAGAGTGTCGAAGTGGCGGGAGGCCGCCCGCCGGTTCGAACAGTACGCCCGGGCCCACCCGACGAAGGGGCGCGCCTGGTTCAACCTCGGGTTCGCCTCGCTGGCGGGAGACCGGCCCGAGGCGGCGATGGAGGCCTTCGGGAAAGCGCTGGAGCTCGACTACCGCAAACCCACCACTCTGTACAACCTGGCCTGTAGCCACGCGCGCCTCGACCAGAAGGAGCCGGCCTTCGACTATCTGTTCAAGGCCCTGGACGCGGGATTCGACGCCACCGGGACTCTTCGGGGAGACGAGGACCTGGACAATCTGCGGGGGGACCCGCGGTTCCGCAAGGCCCTGGAGATCGCCAGCGCCCGCGAAAAGTCCGAAGACGATTAGTCCTAACCAACGCCCTCCCGCAGACGTCCAACGTCTTGGGAGGGCTTTCGACCTGAGACCTCAGACCTCGTCTCCAAGGAACCTCCTCCCGCCTCGTGCGTAACCACGAGGAAGACGCGGTCGGTTTCATTTCGGGCGTGACCCTCCGGAGGCTGGTATGCGTAAACTCTTCAAAACCCTGATCATTCTGGTCGTCCTCGTGGCGGTCGCGGGAGCCCTCTACGCCCTGGCCCGGGCGAACAAGGGCGACAAGGACGGGTTGAAGCAGGTCACGGTCGAGAAGGGCTCGATCACCGAGAAGGCCATCGCCGTCGGCCAGATCCAGCCGCGCCAGAAGTTCTCGGTCAAGTCCAAGCTCTCGGGAATCGTCAAGCGCTGCCTCGTCAACGTGGGCGACAAGGTCCGGGCGGGAGATCCGATGATCGAGATCGCGCCCGACCCCACGCCGCAGGAGCTGACCGACGTGGATCGCCGGCTCGACTCGGCCCGGGCCTCCTACGAGCGCGCGCAGGCGGACTTCGCCCGGGCGCAGGAGCTCGTCCGCCAGGGCCTCCTCCCCAAGTCGGACATGGACGCGCGGCGGGAGACCTTCGAGCTCGCCAAGATCGCGATGGCCAAGGCTGATCAGGACCGCGAGCTGACCCGCCGCGGACGGATCTCCGGGGCGGGAGTCTCCATGGAATCGATCCTGCGCGCGCCGGCCGAGGGCACGGTCCTGACCCGGGCGGTCAACCCGGGAGACCCGATTACGCCGCTGACGTCTTACCAGCCGGGCACGGAGCTCGCGACGGTCGCCGACATGAGCGACCTGATCTTCAAGGGCACCGTGGACGAGATCGACGTCGGGAAGCTGCGCGTCGGGCTACCCGCCCGCATCAAGGTCGGCGCGCTGCCGACCGACGTCGTCACCGGACACGTGTCCCGCATCGCCCCGCAGGCGCAGCAGAAGGAAGGCGCGACGCTCTTCGACGTCGAGATCGAGCTCGACCGCTCCGGCGGGATCGTGCTGCGGGCGGGCTACTCGGCCAACGCGGACCTGATCATCCGCGAGAAGAAGGATGTCCTGATCGTGCCTGAGCGCGTCGTGACCTTCGAGGACGGCGGCAAGAAGGCCTTCGTGGAGCTTCCCGGTGCCAACCCGAAGGAGGAACCGAAGAAGACCGCGATCAAGATCGGCATCTCCGACGGCATGAACGCCGAGGTCCTCTCGGGCCTCTCTAAAGGCTCAAAAGTCATTGAGAGGCCACCCAAGAAAATCTCATGAAGATCGTGAGCCCCGGTTTTGAACTTCTCGACCGCCGTTCGCGAAGCGAACGCCTGCGGTCGAAAGCCAGACCACCCAAGAAGATCTCGTGAAGATCGAGGCCCCGGTCTTGAACTCTCTCGGCCACCGGTCGCGAAGCGACCGCCTGTGGCCGACAGTCCTGCGTCAGATGGTGCGCGACATGCGGAGCCAGAAGCTCCGCACGTTGCTCACGGTCTTCGGCATCGTCTGGGGGACGGTCGCGGTGACGCTGCTCGGCGCTTTCGGGCAGGGGCTTCACAAGCAGATCGTCAAGAATTCCGCGGGACTTGGCGACCGCATCGCGATCGCCTGGCCGGGCCTGACGTCCATTCCCTACGAGGGTCTCGGGCGCGGCCGGCGAATCCGGCTGCAGGAGGAGAACATCGAGGCCGTGCGCCGCGACGCGGCGGGCATCGTCACGGTCTCCTCGGAGTACTCCGACACCCTGAAGCTCCACTACGGCTTGAAGACCCTGGCCGTGGACGCCTCCGGAGTCTCGTCGGAGTTCGGCTCGATGCGCAACCTGATCCCCGCGGCGGGAGGCCGCTTCATCAACGCCCTGGACGTCAAGGAGCAACGCCGGACTCTCTTTCTCGGCGACAAGATCGCCAAGGAGGTCTTCGGAAAGTCCGAGGCGGCGGTCGGCAAGACCGTGCTCTTCGGCGGTTCCCCTTTCCTGATCGTCGGCGTTCTCGAGACCAAGGTCCAGAACTCCAGCTACAACAGCCGCGACGACGGGCGGGCCTACATGCCGGGCTCGACCTTCCGCGCCCTGACCGGCGCCAAGTACGTCAGCAACTTCGTGTACCAGCCGACGTCCCCCTCGGAGTCCGAGTCCGTCACGGACAACGTCCGGGCCGTGCTCGCGCGACAGATGCGCTTCGACCCCAAGGACAAGGAAGCGCTCTCGGTGTGGGACACGGCCAAGCAATTCAAGTTCCTCGACGTCTTCTTCCTCTCCTTCCGGCTCTTCCTGGGGATCGTGGGATGCTTCACGCTCATCGTCGGCGGCATCGGCGTCTCCAACATCATGAACGTCGTGGTCGAGGAGCGCGCGAAGGAGATCGGCATCAAGATGGCGCTCGGCGCCCGGCAGAGGTGGGTGCTGCGGCAGCTGCTCCTCGAGACGCTCCTGATCACCGCCATGGGAGGGGCGATCGGGTTCACGATCTCGTGGGCCGCATGCGCCATCTTCCCGAAGTTCGGGGTCACGAAGTTCGTGGGCGATCCGGAGATCTCGCTTCCCGTGGCCCTCCTGACGGCGCTCGTCCTGGGCGCCACCGGGCTCGTGGCCGGCTACTTCCCGGCGCGCGACGCCTCGCGCCTCGACCCGGTCGTGGCGATGAAGCTATGAACCGGAGGGACTTCTCGGTCGTTCTCCACCTCTTCGCGCGCTCCGCGAGGCTCCAGAAGAAGCGCGCGACGCTCACCATCGCGTCGATCGCGTGGGGGACGGTGACCATCCTGCTGCTCCTGGCCTTCGGAGAGGGATTGAAGCGGCAGCTCTCCTCCAACGAGCGCGCGATGGGAGAGAACATCGCGATTCACTGGCCGGGAGAGACCTCCAAGATCTGGAAAGGCCTGCCGGAGGGGAGGCCGATCCGCCCGCGCATCGACGACATCGCGGCCCTCCGCCAGCGGCTGCCCGACTACGAGATCTGGGGCGAGATGCGCAACAGCCGGACGAACATGACCTACGGCCGCAAGACCGTCAACGGGCAGGTCTCGGGCGTCAACTGGATCTACGGCGACCCCCGCAAGCACTACCCGATGCCCGGCGGACGGTTCTTGAACGCCAACGACGAGGAGGAGAAGCGGCGGGTGGCCTTCCTCGGGTACGAGCTCGCCGAGGACCTGTTCGGCACCGAAGATCCGGTAGGCAGGACCTTCATGCTCAACAACTCGCCCTTCACGGTCATCGGTGTCATGCAGAAGAAGACGCAGACATCCGCCTACGGCGGGCAGGACAAGGACCACGCGGTCATCCCGATCACGACGTTCAAGGCGGTCTTCGGCCGCGACCAGCTCTGGGTTCTCGTGATCCACACGCAGCGCTCCGACGAAATGGAGGACGCGCTTGCGCGCGCCAACGAGGTCATGGCGGCCCGCTACGGCTATGACCCGAAGGACGACCACGTCTGGGGAATCTGGAACACGGTAAAGGGGCAGGCGACCGGCGAGAAGATCCGCCTCGGCATGGAGATCTTCTTCGGGATCATCGGCGCCCTGACGCTCGTCATCGGCTGCGTCGGCGTCGCCAACATCATGTACGCCGTCGTCAAGGAGCGCACCCGGGAGATCGGCGTGAAGATGGCCCTGGGCGCCCGGCGCGGCTGGATCACGGCGCCGTTCCTCTTGGAGGGGATGCTCTACACGTTCGTGGGAGGTCTCGCCGGCGCGGCGATCGCAATCGTGATCGTGACGCTGCTCGATCTGATCCCGCAGGAGGGCGCGCGGGTCCTGCAGTTCCTGGGCAAACCGACCCTCTCCTGGCCGATCGGGGCGGCCACCGTGGCCATCCTCGGCGCGGCCGGACTTATGGCCGGGTATTTCCCGGCGCGCCGAGCGGCGGCGATCGATCCCGCGGCGACGCTGAGGTACGAATGACAGCGAGTGATCAGTTGTGAGTCGTCAGTCATCAGTTCTTGGCTCGTCATCACCTCGAAGAAAAACTGAGAACTGAAAACTGAGAACTGAAAACTACGGAGGACGTGTGACGACCGGAATCATCGAGATGAGCGGAATCCGGAAGGTGTACGACACCGGGAAGGTCAAGGTCGAGGCCTTGAAGGGCATCGACCTCGTCGTGACGCGGGGAGAGTTCGTCGCGATCGTCGGGCCGTCGGGCTCGGGCAAGTCCACGTTGATGAACCTGATCGGATGTCTCGACACGCCGTCGGACGGGCGCTACCGCCTCTCGGGCGAGGATGTCTCGAGGTTCGACCGCGATGAGCTGGCCGACGTGCGCAACCGCCGGGTCGGTTTCGTCTTCCAGGGCTTCAACCTGCTGCCGCAGATCTCGGCCTTCGAGAACGTCGAGATGCCGCTGGTCTTCGGCGGCGTGACTCCCAAGGCTCGCCAGAAGCGGGTCGAGGAATTGATGGCCAGGGTCGGCCTCTCCGACCGGATGGAGCACAAGCCGACGGAGCTCTCCGGCGGCCAGATGCAGCGTGTCGCGATCGCGCGCGCCCTCGCGATGAAACCGGACGTACTTCTCGCCGACGAGCCGACCGGCAACCTCGACTCCTCCGCCGGAGGCGACATCATGCAGCTCTTCTCGGAACTGTGGGAGCAGGGCGGGACCGTCGTCGTCATCACCCACGACATGACGCTCGCCCGCCGCGCTTCGCGCATCGTCGAGATCCACGACGGCCGCATCGTCACGGACACGACCGTCGCGGCCTAGGCCCTCTCTCCCCTCCAGGCGAACCCCTCGGCCGGTCCCGTCCGTATTACCATGCGGAAAAACCATGTTCCGACTGGATCGAAGGGCTCTGTTCCTTCCGGCGCTCTGGCTCGGACTCGCTGCGGCGCCCGGCTCGGCCTCGAACGGCAAGACCGAGGACGCGATCCGGCTCTTCGAGGCGCGCCAGGTGACACAGGCGCGCCCGCTCCTCGAGGCGGCCGTACGCGAGGACCCCTCCGACGCGCGGGCCGCCTTCTATCTGGGGCGCGCCCTCCTCTCGGCCGACGAGGTGGACCAGGCGATCGAATGGATCGAGAAGGCGGTGGCTCTCGACAGCGAGCGGGTCGAGTACCACCTCTGGCTCGGCCGGGCCTACGGATCGAAGGCCCTGCGCGCGAGCGTCTTCCAGCAGCCCTCGCTGGCCCGGAAGGTGAGGCGGGAGTTCGAGCGCGCGAGCGAGCTCGATCCCGACAACCTCGAGGCGCGGTTCGGACTCGTAGAGTTCTACCTGCGTGCGCCCGGCGTCATGGGAGGCTCCCTCGCGAAGGCGAAGGAACAGGCGAAGCAAATCTCAAGGCGCGACCCCTTGCAGGGCCACCGCGCCGCCGGCCGCGTCGCGGAGCACGAGAAGAGGTTCGACGACGAGGCCCAGGAGTACTCCGCCGCACTGCGGGACTTTCCCGAGAGCCCCGAGCCGCATTACTGGATGGGCTCCTTCTATGAGCGCCGCAAGGACTACGCCCGCGCCTTCGAGATCTACGAGAAGCTCCTCGAGAAGAGGCCCGAGGAGTGGAACGCCTGCTACCAGATCGGCAGGATCGCCATCGTCTCCGGCGAAAGGCTCGACCGCGGCGTCGAATGCCTGACCCTCTACCTGTCGCACACGCCGGGCGCGGACGAGCCATCGCTCGCCTCGGCGCACTTCCGCCTCGGCCTGCTCTACGAGAAGAAGCGGGCGAAGGACCTGGCTCGGGCGGAATACACCGCGGCTCTCGAGCTCGATCCAACCCTCAAGGACGCCCGCAAGGCTCTCTCCACCTCCCGCTGATCGGCGGCCGCCTCCGTCAGCGGACCGTGATCGCTGCGCCGGAGGAGTAGGCGGCAAACTCCGGAGCGTAGAGGGACTCGACCTGCGCCGGCGCGACGCGAAAGACTCCGGCCATGTTGGCGCGCAGGCGGTACTTGAAGGTGTACTCCCCGGCCGGGAGCTGCTCGAAGAAGAAGTTCGTCCCAGAATCGCGGGTCTCCTCGTACCACGAGATCCCGAGGTCCCCCTTGTAGCGGGAGAGAACGTTCTCCGGCTCGAGCCCCGCGGCGCGCGGATCACGCAGGTGGATGTACTCGGCCGCGTGCAGGGAGCGGAGCGAGATCTGCACTTCGATCTCGTCGCCCGCAGACACGGTCGTCGCCTCGTCCACGGGCTGAAGGACGAAGCCCGACGCCGTGCTCCGGCGCTTGAAGTAGCGGCGAGAGACGGAGAAGAAGTCGCCCCGCTCCTCCTTCGGAAGCCTCTCCGTCGAGAAGTGCCACGTCGCCGAGGCGAAGGCGAGCCCGGGCCCTTCCTTCTGGACCGCGACGCTCGAGGACGTCTTCGGATCGAGCTTCTCGCCGGGCACGACGATCTGGTTCTTCCGCCCGGTATAACGATCGGGTTCGAAGGCGAAGGTCACAGTCTCCGAGCCGACCGCGACGGACACCGCCTCCCGCGCCGACAGCGCCCCTTCGGACTTCAGATAGTGCGCGAGAGAGGCGATGACCTCCGCCGTGGCCTTCGTGGACTTCCACTGATTAAGCTTCTTGTTCAGGAAGAGCCATTGCACGAGCCCCTCCCGACGCGGGTCCCGTGGCGCAATTTCCGTCAGCGTCCTCAGAGCGAGCGCCTGCGTCTCGATCGTGTCGTTGTACCAGAGCCAGGAGCGGTCTTCGGGCGCCCAGAAGGTTCCAAGGTCCGGATCGGTCTTGGCCGAATCCATGACGCTCGACCACACGAGCCCGGCGTCCGCCGGACGTCCCATGCGCTTCAGGACCAGGGCGAGCTGCGACTTGGAATAAGGCGAATGCTCCTTCCAGTGCCGGAACGAGAAGACCAGGAGTCGTTGCCGGTCCTCCGGCGTGAACGCCTTCGCGTACCAGGAGGCGTCGGGGTAGGAGGAAAGCGTGTAGTTGATGAAGGTCGCGTACTCCCAGCATCCGTTGCGCGTCATGCAGCGGTCCAGGTCTTCGCGGACGTAGCCGGCGACGTAGCCCCAGGCCTTCTGGACCAGGTCGCGCGGCGCCTCGGCCCCAAATTCGAGCGCGTTGGCGAAGCCGTGCAGGATGTAGATCGTTATGTATGGCGAGGGCGGCCCGCCGGGCCACCAGGGGAACCCGCCCGAGGCTGTCTGCGCCTTCTCGAGCTTGCCCAGGGCCGCGTCCCGCTCCGCCCGGGCGATCCGAGGATCGAGAACGCGCGCGAGATCGCCTCCCGCGTCCTGCCCTCCCCGGGCCTCCGCGAGCCACGGCGTCTCCTCCAGGGCGATCTTCCGGTTCGGATCGAACGCGTCCCAGGTCTCCAGGCGAGTGTCCCGCCGGGACAGCTCCTCCGCCATCTTCGCGACCGCCGGATAGTCGCGGAAGAGCGCCGACACGATCGCCATGGGCACGAACCGGTTGAGCGTCTGCTCCGTGCACTCGTACGGGTAATGAACGAGGTAGGGAAGCGCGTTCAAGACGGAATAGAAGAGCTGCGCGTCCACGGTCACGACGAGCTGCTCGTTGACCCGCGTTGGATCGTCCGTTCGGGCCATGTCCTGGAAGGTCATCGTCCGGCGCGCGCCGTCCTTGAGGCTCATGAAGCGCGACTGGACTAGATGCATGCGCCCCGGCAGGACGGGAACGGGACGGAGCTCTCCGTCGGAGGCCCCTCCGGAGACCGCCGTGACCTTGAAGGCGTAGGTCCCGACGAGCGACGGCGTGGTCAGGGAGAACGCGACGTCGGCTCCGCCGCTGGAGTCCGCGGCGAACGGCGCCGACCCGCCTCCCGGCGGGAGTCCGAAATCGGTCGAGACGTCGGCATTGGTGGCAGCGTCGAGAATCGCGATCGCCACCCGTCCGTCCATCCGGCCGGCCGACGCATTGTTGACGACGATCTTCAGTTGCGCCCGGTCGCCCTCGCGCAGGAACCGCGGAACATAGGGCCGTACCATCAGGTCCTTGAAGCTCTTCGCCTCCTTCTCCAGGGACCCGGCCTTCAGGTCCCTCGTCACCGCGTGGATCCAGACCCTCCAGGAGGTGACGGAATCGGGGACGGTGAACTCGATCGCGGCGGAACCGGAGGCATCCGTCAGGAGATTCGGCCTCCAGAAGGCGGTCTCCACGAAGTTTCCGCGAAGCGGCGGCGCGGGCACGGCGGCGGCCGGCGCCGCGGCGGCGGCCTCCTTTCTCTCCGTGCGATCGGCGGCCTGCAGCGCGGGTGCCGCGGCCACCGTCGCCTCGGCTATCCGGACGGTCGCCACGCCTCCGGCGATTCCTCCCTCCACCGGGAACCCTCTTCGCCCCGGTCCGCCGAGGCCGTATCCCTCCAGGAACTTCAGGCGGTTTCCCGTCAGGGCGGGCGGCGGTGAGATGTTTCCATAGTCCTGGCTCGAGACCCACTGGGCGTAGGACTGACCAATGCTGGTTCGCTCGTAGCCCACGACGGCCCTGTTCGGGTACTGCTCCAGCGGATCCTCGGGCTTCTGAAGGCGGAAGGCGTCGAGGCTGCGGTCGTACATGTAAGCCAGGAGCTCGGCCGCCCGCTCTTCGACGGGCTTCCCGTCCGCCGCGCGGAC
>Ga0070708_100004647_pt1 | contig 10817 bp, 17 predicted proteins | sample KBSK5503metaG_FD_65469 | JGI IMG/M metagenome (GOLD analysis project Ga0070708, IMG submission 65469) | Corn, switchgrass and miscanthus rhizosphere microbial communities from Kellogg Biological Station, Michigan, USA - KBS K5-50-3 metaG | ecosystem: Host-associated > Plants > Roots >...
GCATAGACCGGATCGAGCGCGTGTTCGGCATCGATGAAGGCGCAGATGCCGCCCTTCTTCTGGCCCTCGGCCACCGTGTGCAGCGCCAGCGTGGTCTTGCCGGAGGATTCCGGCCCGTAAATTTCGACCACCCGGCCGCGCGGCAAGCCCCCGACGCCGAGCGCGATGTCGAGCCCGAGCGAGCCCGAGGAAATGGTCTCGACATCCATGGAGCGATCGTTTTTGCCCAGTTTCATCACCGAGCCCTTGCCGAACTGGCGCTCGATCTGGGAGAGCGCGGCGGACAGGGCCTTGGTCTTGTCCATGGAGGATCCTTCAACGATACGCAGGGCAGTGGCGGACATGGGTCGTGCTCCTTATGGCGGGGATTCGCTAGCGGGACAAACGGGCGACCTAACTCACGAACCAGTGAGCGTCGATGGAACAATGTACCCTATTTGTTCTCGGTTCGCAATACGTTCTTTTATCCGGGAGGGTGCTGGCCCCTTTCCATCCCCGCCATAAGCGATTGGTCCCTTTTGATTTTGCAGTGGCCCCGTTTCGCCGATGGGCTGGTTTTGAATGCCCTTAGTGTATCTCACGGGAGCGTGAACATATCGGGAAAGAACGTGCAGCATTCCCGATTTGTGGAACCTCACTTGAACCGATCCGGTTACCGGTAGTTAAAATGAGTGGTCACCGCATTGCCCGTGGCATCCATCGGTGATGAGAACGCCGGTTGCGCTCCCGCCCAATCTAAAGGGGAAGGAGGAGCGCCATGAAACAGCGTCCCACACTTCATCTTTTCCGTGATCGACTTACTGACGAAAAGAAGCGCCTTGAAGCCCAACTGGCGAAGCTGCAGTCTGGTCCCGAGCGCGAACAGATTTTGATGAAGCTCCGCCGGCTTGACACTGCCTTTAGGATCGACGAGTGGGTTAATTCCCCCGGACTCCAATCGCCACGGTAAGGAACGTAAGGCCGCCTCAGTTGGCGGCCTCTTTCATTTAGGGTCCGGGGCTGGAAGGCGCGCAACAGGGTAATAGCGCTCGTCAAAAGAAACGGCCCCAGCGCGGGGCAGTTGCACTGAGGCCGCTCCAATTCAGACGCCCGACAGGTGACTTGGGGGGTGGACCTATCGGTGCCTCCCCCAGCACTGGAAAAACCCAATACGGGTTAATACAAGCCGCCAGTGGGGAAAAGGTTCCAAGCACTGTGTCCTAATTTCGAAGTGCGGGTGTCCTAATTAGGACGGCACCTCCGGGATGGGTGCTGGCCCCTTTCATTCGATCATAAGGTGATGGTCCCTTTTGAATTTTTAGCGATGGTCCCTTTTGGTTCTCCGCGAGTGATCATTTTTTGAGGTCGAAGCATCCCCGACCTGTTGGGGTGATGCGGCCGTGCAACAGCTTGGGGGATATCCGCCGGTGGCCTGGTTTGTCCCTATTTAGGACAGAATCCAGATAGCTTGTCAGGATTGTCGGCGAGACAGGGACGCTCCCGATCAATAAACAAGGAGAGGGCTACCAATGACCAAAATTCTGTCATGCGCCGCGGTGCTTGGGCTGCTTGTCGCATCATCTTCCAGCGTACTTGCGAAGGGCCCCGGCGGCGGAGCTTCCGGTATCTCGCCGGGACAAAAATTCATCGCCGCTGACAAACAACCGACGGGCGGAACTCCTGGAGCATCCGGCTATTCGCCGGGACAACAGTACCTCACCAATAAGACCACGAACGGAAGCCCGGGCGCATCGATTTACGCCCCGGGATTCCTGAAATAATCGACGAAATTTACCTATCGTGGGATCTAGAGGCCGCCTCAGTTGGCGGCCTCTTCTATCGTACCGACAGAATCACGATAGCCAGCACGGCAAGCCAGCCCACAACGACCAAAGAGGCCACCGCGCCGGCGGTTATTTTGGCTTTTTCTTTTGCAGTGTAGGGACGCATTCAACGCCTCAGTTGGCGGCCTCTTCATTGAAGCATCTTCAAATCTGGTGCTGGCCCCTTTCCATCACTCATTAAAATAAATGGCCCCTTTTGAATTTTAGCAATGGTGGTCCCTTTTGGTTCTCCATCAACGGCACGGAGTTCTACGCGGGAACCAATATTCGCCTTTGCAGCTTAGGCCCAGGCAGCAATATCGTTCGCGATGGAGCGGCATTAGATGGGCCGGTTTTTCTTTGACCTCCAAGGCACGCAAAACGCCAATGACCCAACGGGATTGGTGTTTGAAACCGAGCTGGACGCCTTCCGTGCGGCTCAGAGGCTGGCGGCGGATCTATGGAGCACGAGACCGAACTTGCGCGGCAATACTTGGGTGGTGGTGACCCGCAAGAGGGACGGCGACGCCTATTACGTGAGCGTGTAGGCCGCCTCGGTGCTGTGTCCCAGGTTGAATCGCGCGCTGTCCCAATTTGCGAGGGACTAAAGCTGGAACGCGGATTTTGAGACCTCATCGGCGCTTGTGTGTGGTTGTGAACATACGTCCGAATGGAACCGGCATAGGCTCTACTCATCACCGCACCGTCCCGGGCATCCATCGGTGACAGAGAGACCGGTTCGCGCTCCCCCCCAATGCAAGCAGATGCGCTCATGGGCAGCAAAAAACAATCATCCGAGCAGAAGTGGCACGAGCAAGCCGAAGCCTTCAAACGTGAGGCCGAGAAGCTGCCCTTCGGGAGAGAGCGCAACGAGCTATTGCGCAAGGCGCCCCAGCTGGAGACCGCATCTCGCATCAACGAATGGGTGTCATCGCCGGGGTTGTCGTCACCGAAGTGAATCGTCCCGTCTGGTTCCTCAGCGGAACCATGGTTGGCCTACTTTGGCAGTAGGCTTGATTGAACAAATTTCCCGTCCAGCCGTCTTTACCAACAGGCATCCCATGAGGGTTGCCTCGGTACACGGCTCGAACGGGTTTCCCCATGTGCGACACGTGCGTCCAACTCGACAAGAAGATCGCGCATTACCGGCAAATGCTCTTGTCGATTGGCGATCAGATCACGGTTGAACGGATTGAGGCCCTGATCGCGGATTTGCAGGCGCAGAAAGCGACACTTCATCCTGAGCAAAAGCAGTAGGCCGCCTCGCCAAGTGCGGGATTGCCCGTTGATTTTGGGGATCGGCCTTTTTTGAATTGACGAGATTTGGGAACCGGCGGCAAAATGTCGTATGGGCCAGGCCGAACGTCCGACGTGTCCGCATTGCGGGGCATTCTTGATCCTAGCGCTGCCTCCCGGCGGCGAGGGACAACGGACGTTCCAGTGCTTTGATTGTGACCGCCCCGATCCGATGAAAACCGAAAAAGCAACGGGCTGGTTGATGGGCGAGCTACAGCAGCTAAAGCGATGAAAAGACCCGGCCAGTTCTCCGGCTCGGGCCTCTTCCTCTTGGCAATCAGTTTAGTGCACGGCGCGAACCAGGTAATAGCCGACGCCGCCGACAACGATTACGGCAGGGACGGCCCAAAGCAATAACACTCGTATGTTCCACTCCTCAGTTGCCCACGATGAACAAACGCAGGCCCGGGTGCCGCGAGTTCCGCGCCAGTCTGGTATTGCCCGCCGCATCTGTCCGGATTTTTCCCCGCCTTTCGCTGTGGGTAAGGCAGTGTCGTCTTGGAAAATGTGCAATATGGCTCAGCGGGCATACTTCATAGGAGAACCTAGGTGGCGTCGATCCTGCCGTTTATCAAAAAGTCCGGGATCGTCTTTGACGACGACGCTACCAGGATTATGGGCGAGGCATTTGACGCCGCTTGCAAGGAGCTTCACGACAAGGGCCAACCGGCAATCGTTTACGAAGTGATCGCCAAGCGCATCATTGATGCAGCCAGCAATGGCGAGCGCGATCCAGTCCAGTTGCGCAATGTCGGGTTGGCTGGCCTTGGATTCGACAAAGGCGACAAACAGGCGATCTAGGGGTCCGCCGGTACTGGCCTGCTTTGCGGAGTGTTTGCGCGGAAGCTCCCAAGTCCACTTTTGTGCATTTGTCCGGAACCGAACCCCGACTTGCGCGTAATGGAGTTGGCGCTGGAGTCGGGGGAGTAAGAGTTTTGGAAGATCAGCTAGTGATCCTGGTGGTTGAAGACGACCAGGAAATACAGTCCATCGTTGAGGATGCGCTAACAGAAGGCGGCTTTGAACCGGCCATCGCCCCCTCAGGTGAGGAGGCGGTGACCCTTCTGAGGGGAAACAAGGGCAGCTACCGGGTACTTGTGGCTGACGTCACTCTCCGGGGCAGGATGGACGGATGGGAAGTCGCCAAGCAGGCCAGAGAGATCGACCCGGAATTTCCCATCATCTACATGACCGGCGCCGGCGCCGGCAAATGGCCCTCGCGGGGCGTCCCTAACAGCATCCTTCTGGAAAAGCCGTTCGCCCCGGCGCAACTTGTCACCGCCGTCTCTCAGCTTCTCATTAGCGGGACGCCGAAAGCGTAAGGAAGCGGACCGCTCAACCAGGTGATCTCGGGGACTCAAAAGAAACGGCCCCAGCCGGGGGCAGGCTGGGGCCGGTCGAGCCAGTACGTGACGTGCCGAACGGCAGGGAACGGCACGGCCAACACAATTCCCGGCAATGCCAATTGTTCCTCGGCACCGGGCCGCTTCTTTTGCGAACCGGCCCGCATTGCTAACGGGGCGTTAAGCCGTGCACGACCAAATCCGCAGAACGGCGGAGGTGTTCCATAGAGGGCACATCCGGCCCTTGAGTTCACTTTCGTACATTCTGGTCGGAACGAAATCCCGACTTGCGCGTGATGTACTTGCGGCATGGGTGTCACGGGGAAAGTACAGTGGTCGGCAGGAGATATTTCACGCGTCAGGCGACGACGCTTCTCAAGTTCGCCAAATCAACCAAAAACCCGGACCTTGCGGCGGTCCTGATCGAGAAGGCGGCCGATCTCAAGTCCCTGGTTGATGAAACAATGCCGCCGGATCCGAGTCCGCTGGCGCCGGACGTGGAAGCGGCTGATCAATCCGCCCGCACCTGAAACAAGCTCGCCTGCATGAACGCCAATCCAAGCCCTGAAATGGGCTGATTGGGAAAAAGTTCGTCAGCCCACGAAGATACCCGCAGGCTCCAAGAAGCTCCCCATCACGTGATTGAACCGTGATTGAACCTCGCCGCCAGTCTTGCGGACGCACCTGTATCCAGGGGAATGGAGGCTTCCATGAAGCGTTTGATGATTTCCACATTCGCGACCATCGCGCTGCTCGCTGTAGCAACCACCATGTTGCAGCCGCATTCGGCTGCGACTGCGACGAGCCGTCCTTCCGTAACCGCGGGCATGATGTCGATGCAGGATCTCCAGAAAGCGGTCGACGTCAACAAGCTCCCGATTGGCGAGTTTGAGGATATGTCACTGGTTTATTCGACCACGACCAGGCGTTGACGCTGACCTGCGCCGACTCCAAGTGGCCTAGTTCGAATTTCGCAGCGACCTGGATGGCGGAAGGGCATTCCATTAACGGAACGCTAACGATCCTCCGTGGAATTACGGGGCTTCGCATTTATGGAATGCTTAGATTTTCGGCGTATCTCAGCCCGATGGACCATCAACGGATCGTACCGCGTCGCCGTATCTTCAAGGCTGGCTCGATTGAGTCCGGCGGCGGCGTAATTGACTGTACCGTGCGTAACCTTTCAGAGACTGGGGCAGCGCTCGAAGTCCTGAGCCCGCTCTATATTCCCGACCGATTCACGCTGGCTATTCGGACCGATGAACTGAAGCGAGCCTGCCGCGTCATCTGGCGCAAAAAAAACCGTATCGGCATCGCGTTCGATTGAATTCACAACTTTAGAACTACGACGTCGGCAGCGGCACAGACAGATATTCAAGGCTGGTGCTGAGGTCCAGCTCGGCCGGCGCCTTCTGCAGCTCCGGACCCAGTTCGGCAAGGCCGGTTCGGCAACGCTAGTCGGCGCTGGGCAACCGCCGCATGGTGAATTCGATGTCTCCATCAGGCAGTTCGCGCCAGCTTTCGACGGAGCTCATGTAGGCGGCCTTGGGATAGCGGGTGAGGAAATCGCGCGCCTTGGCCCGCGCTTTTTCGCGCGGCAGGGTGAAGGTTTCGCGCAGATAGCCGTCATCAAGCTTGCGCCGTCGGGCCATCCGGTCGGCGAGATCGCGCGGGCGAGAGGCCATGTCGCAACTCCGAACACAAATAACGACCCCAAGAATATAGCGCTCGCGGAAGCCAATCCGAGTCCCCCAGCCGCCCCGCCGGAAAGGGAAAATGAGTCGCTTACCGGACATAAGAGCGGTACAATCAAAACATTGCCGGCAACGACCTCAGGGCGCCGGCGACTGAGAGCCCCGAATGGGACTCGCGCCTGGTTGCGAGTGAGTCCGATGGCGCATTCTTTTGACCTTCTCGAGCAAGCCGGGCGTTGCCGCCGCCTCGCCCGCGATTCCACTAACGCGAATGCGCGCGATCGCTTTCTCGAGCTCACCGATCAATACACCGCACAGGGCGCCGCGATGGAGGATCAGGAAACCGAAACGCCGGCTCGGACGAGCCTGGCCTTGCCTGACCGGCTTGTCGCCATCGGCGATGGAGCAGCCATCAAACAGGGGAGGCAAAGCCATGCCCGAGCGCGATCAACGGACCAACCGATTACTCTCGCTGTTGTCGGATAGCGATTACGAGCGGCTGCGGCCGCACTTGTCGCAGGTCGTGTTCGATTACAGAAAAAGCCTCTATGAGGCATCGCGTCCGATTGAACATATTTATTTCCCCGTCGACGGGCTCGCTTCACTCGTGATCACGACTGGCGATGGCGCCAGCGCCGAGGTCGGCACCATCGGCAACGAAGGGGTCGTGGGATTGCCGGTTTGTCTCGGCGATCGCGACGCACCCTCATCGGTCTACGTGCAGGTTCCCGGGACGGCTCTCGGTATCGATGCCCGCATTTTCCGCGGCGAACTTGAACGCAGCCCGGCACTGCACCTGATCATGCTTCGCTATGCCCATGCGTTCTTCAACCAGGTCGCGCAGTCTGCGGCATGCATCCACCTCCACAAGGTTGAACAGCGTTGTTGCCGGTGGCTCCTGATGACGCGCGACCGGATGCCTGCAGACGATTTTTTGCTCACCCATGAATTCCTCGGAATGATGCTCGGTGTCCGGCGAACGACGGTCACGGAGGTGATGGGGAGCTTGCAAAAGGCCGGGCTTATCCGGTATCGGCGCGGCCACGTCACGATCCTCGATCACGAGGCGCTGCGGCGACGCGCCTGCGAATGCTACGACATTTCGAGACTGGAGTTCGATCGGCTGCTCGGCGACACCGCCGGCGCGCCGAGGACCGACAAGACGCATCGGTTGATCAGCGAAGTCGGACACGCCGCCGACGACACGAATCGATCGCCCGCTGTGTCAGTCTCCCGACGCTAGATTTCGACCCGCAAAAGCGTGTTCAAGGCCAAACGGGCTCGACGCTATGACGGCTACCGGACCGACAACGCCCCTTGGTTGTTCCTATATACGAGCTTCCCGCGGTTCGCTTCTCGGAGCGCCCTCCCCCACCCCCTGCGGTAAAATCGGCCCGACCGACCGGGCGGGATATCGCAGTGGTATTAGCCTTTTCAAACGCCGGTCACCCCCTGGACAATAAGCTGCTTACCGCCCTTCCGCGCGATCATTTCGATCGCCTGCTTCCCCATCTCGCGACGATCGACTTGCAGCAGGGTACCATGCTGAGTGAAGCCGGCGATGAGGTCGACCAGATCTACTTCCCGCATTACGGCATGCTGTCGCTGCTCACCGTGCTGCGCGACGGCAAGGCGATCGAGACCGCGACCGTTGGCCGCGAGGGCGTGGTCGGAGCGATGGCCGGGCTTGGCCTGTACAAATCGCTGGTCCGCGTCGTCGTGCAGATGCCGATCGCCTGCAGCAGGATCGCCGCCCCGCATTTCAGGAGCGCGGCCGCCGCCAGCGATTCCATTCGCAACCTCTGCATCCGCTACAACGAGGTGCTGTTGTCGCAGGCGCGGGTCACGGCCGCCTGCAATGCCCTGCACTCGATCGAGGCGCGATTTTGCCGCTGGCTGTTGCAGTGCGCGGATCGGGCGGCAAGCGACACCGTCCCCTTGACGCAGGAGTTTCTCGCCGAAATGCTGGGGGTGAGGCGCACCTCGGTGACCGAAGTCGCGAGCAAGGTGCAAGCCGCGGGAGCGATCGCCTATTCGCGCGGCGTGATCAGGATCGTGGACCGGCCGGCGCTGCTGCGGATGTCCTGCGAATGCTACGAAACGCTGCTCGATCAATCGGCCGCGCTGGCCTAGAGCATGATCCCGAGGACCGCGTTAGCGCAAAGTGGAAACCGGTCTTCCCGAAATGATCAAGCTCAGTTTGCCGTACTGCCGGTTTTGGTCCGCGGCTTCGCCGGAACTGAGGCCTTCGGCGTCTCCACGCCCCGCACGCTACCCCACGGATCGGAAGAGACCTTGGCGTCCGGGATTTTCCGCAGCGATTCCTTGTAGGCCTTGTCTCTTACCGCCTCGGCTTCCTTCTCCTCCGGCGTCTTGGATTGCAGCTCCGGGATCAGATTGATGTTGGGCGTCGCCATCTGCGCGTAAGCCGGCCCCGCCAACAAAACGATGACCGCCGCCAAGCGGAAAACCTTCATGGAATACTCCCCTGCATTTTCGTCAATATACCACCGGGCGGACCGCGACGCCAAGCGCGCTAGCCTTCGCGTTATAATCGGTCCGACTTGCAGGATCTCGGCGATTGCGTCCAGTCGTCCCAGATCGGACCGCATTTGGTGCAGCCACTGAGGGCGACACCCAGCGCGATCACACTGAAAATCAGTATCAATCGCCTGTACATGGCTGCGCTGGTCCCCCCGCCCTCATCATACGGCTTCAAGTCAGGCATTTTCAAGCCGCGCCGCGAGTGTCCATTTTCGGCAAATGCATTAAGAATGTCGATCTGCACCCGGGCGAGGAACAGCATTCATGCAACACGAACGACAGACGGAACAAGTCGATATCGAGGAAGCCAGGCGCGTCCTTGGCGATGTGTTCGCGCCGTGGGTGCAGGACCTCGGCCTGTCCGTCGAGCACGTCGAATGCGCCGCGCCGCCGGGCGCTGCGGCCGACTGGCAGCCGGGCGCGATCCTGCGCATGGCCTTTTCCGAGCGCCTGTGCCGGAAGGACGGCATCGTCTGCGGTCAGGCGCTGATGGCGCTCGCCGACACTTCGATGGTGTTCGCGATACTTGCGGCGAACCGCGGCTATCGGCCGATGACAACGGTCGATCAGACCACGCATTTCATGCGCGCTGTCACCTCCTCGGACGTGCTGGCCGAGGCACGCGTGGTTCGCCTGGGGCGCACCATGAGCTTCGGCCGCGTCACCTTGTTCGGCGCAACCGACACCAAGCCGGTGGCGATCGTATCGAGCGCTTTTGCGATGCTGTGAGGACGCACCGATGATTTGCGTTTCTCTCGGAGCCACGTTGTCAAACTAGTTCAACTGTTGCAGCAGCTCATCAGCCTCTCGCAGGTCTGCGGACGTTTCGGCGGACGGAAATTTCGCCCTCGTCGATACGAGCAGGTCTCGTGCCTCGGCGCGCCCACGTCCGCTCCTGCTCATGAGCAGGCGCGCGAGGCTGATCGTGGTCCGCAATTCCCAACCGACCGCCCTTAGTTTCCTTGCGGATGCAAGCGATCGCCTGAACAAACGCACGGCGGCGCGGTCGTCTCGGCCCGGGTCGCGGCAAAGCAGCGACCCGTGGATCCGATAAATCTCCGGCGCGAGCCAGCGTTCGCCAGTTTGCTCCATCACAGATTCGGCCGAAGCAGCGAACGTCCGCGCCCTATCGATCAGCCCGATCCGCCCGAATTCCGCGGCGAGCAGAATTCGGTAGAGAGGCATCTGAATGCATCGATTCTCGGCCGGCAGTTTGCCGAGCAGGCGGCACAGTTGTTCGAGCACGTCCGGCGCAGGGCCTCGTGCCGCCAGCGCGGAGGTCGCCCACAACGGACCGATGACCCGGTACATCGGATAGCCGTAGTCGTCGGCGATCTTCATGCCGCGCTCGACGCAGGCAAGATTGGCCGCAAGATCGCCTTCATACCAGTGATCGCTGACGCCAAGAATGGACGCGAATGCCAGCATGAAAGGGTGTCCGATCTCCTTCGCAAGCTGCCGCGCAGCATCACAGCACTCCCTGCCTCGGGTGGGCCGCCCCAACAGCCATTCGATATGACCCGAATAGACCAGCGCCACGATCAGTGGATCGTGTTGATAGATCTGGACGAGCTTCCCGTGTAGTCGCGGATTGTAGCGCGCGCTGATCAGACCAGCCAGTTCGTGCGCCTGCTCCAGATGGCCGATAAAGAAATTGGCGATCAGGGCTGCGGTGTGCGCCATAAGGGCAGCCTCGTCATCGCGCGACTCCTCGGCCAGCCTGAGGAAATCCCCCGCGTGTTCGAGGGCTTTGGTGAGCTCGCAATTGACCAGCTCAGCTAAGGTAATGCCCCACAGGACCGTAGCCTTCTCGCGAATAGTCCCGTAATTTGCGCAAAGTTTAAGCGCTCGGCTGTAGGGTTCATAGACATTCGGATCGGACCACCCTGCGTTCGCTGTGTATGCCATCGCAAGGTTCGATTGCAGCGCGATTTCAGCCTCGTACCGCCGCTGTGAAGCGGGCAGCTTTGATATGAGCGAAATGCCCTCGCGAAGATGAGCCACGGCCTCCTTGGTGGCTGATCGGCGGAGCGCCGATTTGCCCGCCTGGAGCCAGGCCTCGATTGCTTCCGGAATGTTGCCGGCCCGCGCGTAGTGATAGCCCAGAACGGCCGGCTGGCTGCTCTCCCCGATCGCCG
>Ga0070708_100004648_pt1 | contig 10817 bp, 8 predicted proteins | sample KBSK5503metaG_FD_65469 | JGI IMG/M metagenome (GOLD analysis project Ga0070708, IMG submission 65469) | Corn, switchgrass and miscanthus rhizosphere microbial communities from Kellogg Biological Station, Michigan, USA - KBS K5-50-3 metaG | ecosystem: Host-associated > Plants > Roots >...
AACCAGCCGAAGCCACCGCCGCGATCCCCGACCGCGGCTGATCCATGCTCTGTAGCGGCGGTCTCGTACCTGTTTAGCGCCAACGGCGCTGGCTTATGGCAGCCTAGGGCCTCGCCCTAGGACTGTGACCGGATCGTGAACGAGCCCTGAAGGCGCGACTCAGGCACGATTGCGGTAATGGACCGAAAAGGCTCTGGAATGAATCGCGCTTTCAGCGCTGCTGCTTTTGCATTTACGGCTTCCTGGGGCGCTACCCCAGGCTAGGGTGAATACCGCGCCTTTGCCGCTAAACACATACCGGTCTCTGACCGCCGGGGTGGAACGCGTTGTCCTCAACGCGTTGTCAAACAAGCGCTGAAGCCGCATATATTTTAGCAACGGGACGAGCTCGCCACGGGACGAGTCCGGCTGGCGGACCAGCCTAGCGGATTGGTAGAATACGTTCCACTTTGGCCTTCATCTCAGTAATGAGCACTTCGCAAAAATCCCAATCGCGCTGCGTGATTGTCGGCGGTGGGCCGGCGGGAATGATGCTCGGTTTTCTGCTGGCGCGGAACAGCATTCCTGTCACGGTCCTGGAAAAACATGGCGATTTTCTGCGCGATTTCCGTGGCGACACCATTCATCCATCGACGCTTGAATTGATGCACGAGCTTGATTTGCTCGAGGAATTTTTACAGGTGCCACATCAAGAGGTACCGGAACTCGGCGGCATGATAAATGGTCACAGTGTGCCTATTGCTGATTTTTCACGGTTGCCAACGCGCTGCAAATTCATCGCCTTCATGCCGCAGTGGGATTTTCTGAATTTCCTATCCAGTCATGCGAAACGCTTTTCGGCTTTTCAACTCTGCATGGAACATGAGGTTGTCGATCTACTATTCGATGGCGATTGCATTGCGGGCGTGCGCGTAAGAACGCCAGATGGCGAATTCGAAGTGCGCACCGACCTTGTCGTTGGTTGCGACGGACGCAGTTCCATCGTGCGCGAGCGCGCCGGCTTCGAAGTGCGCGAGTTCGGTGTCCCAATCGATGTGCTTTGGATGCGATTTTCCAAGCACGGAAAAGATCCGGGCCAGACGCTCGGATTTTTCAAGCACGGCAAATTGCTCGTGTTACTCGATCGCGGTGATTACTGGCAATGCGGTTATGTGATTCCAAAAGGCGGACTCGATCAAATAAAGGCCCGAGGATTGTCGATCTTTCACGACGAGCTGATCAGCATGGCGGATTTTCTGCGCGATCGCGTCGCCGAGCTGGGCGATTGGTCCAAAATCAAACTGCTCACCGTCCAGATTAATTGTCTGCGTAAATGGTATTGTAAGGGATTGCTTTGCATTGGCGACGCCGCCCATGCCATGTCACCGGCCGGCGGCGTTGGAATTAATCTCGCAATTCAAGATGCGGTCGCCGCGGCGAATCTGCTGGCGGAAAAATTGCGACGCGGTCCGGTCTCGATTGCTGATCTTGCGAAAGTGCAGCGACGCCGCGAATGGCCGGCGAGTTTGATCCAGCATATGCAAGCTTTCATTCACCGCCACGTTGTGACCGGTCGCCAGACACCGGGTACAGCTTCGCTGCCGATTCTGCCACGGCTTCTTAAGAACTTTCCGATCCTGCGGCAAATTCCGGCGCGCTTTATCGGGATCGGTCCGCGTCCCGAGCACGTTATAGCAGTGGTCGCCGACCGCGGCTGATCTCTACATCGGACGACAGGCTTCCAGCCTGTCTCGGCCAACAAGCATCCTGCTTGTCGAATTCGTTTCCAGGAAAGGCTGGAAGCCTATCCGCCGAGTCAGGCTCGCCACGGGACGAGTCCGTCCCACTGGCGGACAAGATGCCTAACCTCCAGTAACCTAAGCGACGGCGCGACGTTTTTGCTTGATCAGTGCTGAGGTGGCGCGCCGGCGAACGCCCGCCCCGTTCCCCCCGCGTTTCACCCGAACGGATTGGCTTCGGTTGATGCTTTCCTGCAGGACTTTAACAAGATCGACAACATTGGTGCTGCGCGGCACCGCGGTTGGGGCGGCAGGAAGTGCTTTGTTTTTAGCTTTCTGTTCGATTATTTCCATGACCGCGTTGCGATATTCGTCGCGATATTTTTGCGGTTTCCACTCCGCGCTCATGCTGTCGATCAACGTCTGCGCCATCTTGAGCTCTTTGTCATTCAGTGTCGTGCTCGGGCGATTCAATTCCTCCGGAGTCAAGACTTCACTGGCAAAATGCATCAGTTCGAGGATGAGGAACAATCCATCCGGCTTCACCGCCGCCAGATATTCACGATTACTGATCACCACCTTGGCGACACCGATCTTGCCAGTGCCACTCAGTGCCTTATGCAAAAGCGCGTAAGCCTTTTCGCCACCCTTCTGCGCCTCGAGAAAGTATGGCTTATAGAAAAATTTCGGATCAACCTGATCAAGATCGACGAAATCGGTAATATCGATGGAATGCGTTGATTCGATCCGCACCTTCTCGAAATCTTCGTCGCTCAACACAATGTAACGCCCGCGCTCGTACTCGAAGCCTTTGACGATCTGGTCGGCGGGCACCTCTTTCATGTCGGCCTCCGCAACTTTTTTGTATTTGATCGGGCTAAGGTCAGTTCGGCGCAGTTGACGAAAACTGAGTTTCTCCTCGCGGGTGGCCGGATAAACCGCGATCGGGATATAAACCAAGCCGAAACTGATACTGCCTTTCCAGATTGGACGCATAATGAATCTCCTTTGCTGCCTGGATTAGCTTAGGCGCAGGACTGTCGATTTCGGCCAATTGTGAACAATTGTCAATAACTTCTGGCGAGTAGAGCTAGGTAATGGAACAGCACGATGGCGTACCGGCATCGAAATTCGCCGCGCAGAGCCAAAAATGCTTCCCAATGGTAGCGACTTCGACTACTGGTGGCCCGCGATGGAAGCTCCGCCCAAACAAGGCATGGGGTGTTTTGCCAAGGGTTGTCTGACGCTTGTCATTATCGTGTTTGTTCTCGTCGGTGCGGTGGCCGGCGGTGCCTGGTTCTTGTACGGCAAAGCCATCAACATTTTTACATCGACGCAACCCGCTGACATCCAAATCGAAGAGCCGACCGATGCGCAATTTCAAACCGCGGAAGGAAAACTAACTCATTTGCGCCAGGCGGTTTCAAACAACCAAGAGACCACGGTTGACTTTACCGCCACCGACATCAATACGCTCATTGCGCGCGATCCAAGCTTTGCCGGCGTGCGCGGCCGGACGCGCGTCAGTATGGCCGATTCGACCGTGACCCTGCAACTCAGCACACCGCTCGATAAGGTTCCATTACCGAGATTGAAGAATCGCTGGTTCAACGGCACAGCCAGTTTTCAGCTCTCATACGATCTCGGGAAATTTGTCGTCGCCACCAAATCTGCCGAGGCGACCGGTCACGCTCTCCCCGAGGCATTCTTCGCCTCGTTCAATTCTTCATTCAATCGCAGCTTCAACGACAGCTTCCAGCAAAAACTGAAAGAGAATCAACAGGAAGCCACCTTCTGGAAACACATCAAAACAATGGGCGTTGACGGGGATAAACTTGTCGTCAAAACGCAACAGGACTGACGCCGCTCGCGATCTATTTTGTCTTCCGCCAGACGACATCTTCATTGTTTCGACGGTCGATCAGGGCATCCACCTTTCCTTGGTCGTCACAATGAAACAGAATCCGGCCTTCCACGCCTTTGCGGAAGAAAATGTCGGAGACTTCAGGGAACAGTTGTTCCTTTTTCCCCTTGCGCTCCACATATAAATTGTCGCGATCGGCGGAAACAGTTCTGGTTTGTCCAGGCGCCAGTTCATACGTACCGATGAAATCCGGGAACTTTTTTGGATCCGCCTTGCCAATCGCCGGGTCCTCGTAATAGCGAAAGGACTGGCTGGCAATGATTTGCCAAACGCCGTTCCGCCGGAGCCAGGTGTCGGTCACGTGATAACGTGCCCTGAGATTTTGACCGAAAATCGTTTCGGTCTCGTTCAAATCATAACTCAAAACAGCAGCGTCACCAACGATACGGCTTTTCGCAGCAGCGAGCTTAATCGCGCCGGAATATCCAGATGGCAAAGGCGCGATATCGGCAACGAGCGCCGCTTTGTCCAAGGTACGGCCTTTCTCATCAGAGAAAATGCAATCGTCAGCGAAATACCTTTTCCATGGTTCCTTGTTGCCAGGAGTTACGGCATCAAAAAGTTCCTGCGTGCGGCGGATGAGTTCGTCCTGGGTAATGACATCATCCTTTGCGCCAGCAGACACAGCATTATTAGCAACGAGAATGATGGTGAGAAACGCGCTGGCAAGAAGAGATCGATTTTTCATGGATTTAAATTAAAACATCACAGAGTAGAGGGCCGGCCTCCGTCCCGCATTTGCAGGATTATAGCGGGGCTGGCAAAGGACAGAGAACAGCATCGAGCATCTAGCGATTAGCTATTTTTCACGCACGATTTCGCCGGCTTTTTTATCCTCTCGCAACCCGAGAAAGACCGGCTGACGTAATTTGTTATCACGAGTCCACTCGGCGAATCTGATCTGGGCGACGAAGACCGGATTAACCCAATGCATTTTTCGCATCATCGAAGGCGTGATGCCTTGCACCCATTCGCCATTGTGCTTCGATGGCAGATCGACAAATGGGCAATCGTCCCGTTTCTCGTTCTCGAATTTCTTGTGCAAGATCGACAATGACTTCGCGGTGAAACCGGATCCGACTTTCCCGGCGAAACGCAGTTTCTTTTCCTCGTAATAGCCAACCAAAATTGCGCCGAAATGCTTGCGTGCTCCGCCCGGCGGGGTGTAACCACCGATGACGAACTCCTGCTCGTTCACACATTTCAATTTGATCCACGCGCCGCTTCTCCTGCCCGGTTCATAAACGGAGTGGCGTTGTTTCCCGATCAGACCTTCCAGTCGGCGTCTTTTTACTTCCGCCATCAGCGATTTCGCATCTCCACCGATCTCCCCCGAGTAACGAATCGGCTCGCCCACGTCTTCGCAAATCTTAGCGAGGAGGTCCTTCCGCTGCATGAGCGGAAGTCGCAGCAGACTTTTCGCGTCGAGCTGGAGCAGATCGAACACGTAAAAGCGCAAAGGCGATTTTCGCCCCTCCATCTCGAGCGCCTGCAGGAGTTGAAAGGAAGAGCGCCCTTCTTCATCCAGAGCGACTACCTCGCCATCGATCACACATTCGCGCACGGGCAGCTTTTTCAGTGCATCGGCAATCTCGGGAAAGCGCGTGTCCAGTTTGTTTTCGTTCCGCGAGATGAGCGAAACTTTATCATCGCGCTTGAGTGCGATGGCGCGGATGCCGTCGAACTTAAGCTCGTACACCCAATCGCCCGCCGCCGGTGGTTTCTCCACCAATCGCGCTTTCATTGGCTCTATGAAACGAGCTTTGGCAGGTGGTAGGGACAGCTCGGCGAGCGGTCCGTCACCGTTCGTCTCGCCGGGTTCGTCTTTTCGGCGTGCCTGGCGGTCGCGCCCTACCTCTTGTTCTTTTTTTTTAAGCGAGGCCCGGATGCGCGCTTTCAACGTCGATGCTGCACTGATATCTTTTTCTGGGCGATTTGATTCCCATTCGGCGTCGCGATCTGCGGCGATCTGTTTCATGGTGCGACCAGTTTTGACCGATTGGTCCTCGCGCTTTTTTGAAATTGGTTTGGCGCTCGATCCGGTCTTGAGGATGAGCCACTGATTCTTCTCATCATTGCGGCCACGGATACGCACGAGCGTCCACTCGCCTTTCGCCTTCTCGCCGGCGAGGACAAGATGAAGTTTGCCATCGCGCAGCGATTTCACCGGCTGCTCGCCGTACACGCAATAGGTGCCGCGGTCCCAAATCATCACCGTGCCACCACCATACTGACCCTCGGGAATCACACCCTCGAAGTTCTCGTATTCGATAGGATGATCTTCGACTTGAACGGCCAAATGTTTTTCGCCCTGTTTCCAGGGCAAGCCTTTCGGAAGGGCCCACGATTTCAGGACGCCGTCCATTTGTAGCCGAAAGTCGTAATGCAACCGGCGAGCGTCGTGTTCTTGAATGACAAAGCGGGAGGCGCCGCGGACTTGCTTCGGAAGCGGCTTGGCGCCTTTCGGCTCGGCCGTTCTTCTAAAATCTCGCTTCCGTTTGTACTCTTTCAGAGCCATTTCGCTAAACCTAGCCGCGGATTACGCTGATTTCACGGATTTCATCCAAGGTCGACATCCTGTATTTGGAGGGACGACCTCCGTGTCGTCCGATGAATTTCATGGACGGGGTAGAGCCCGTCCCTTCAGCTAAACCGATTCAGCGGCAAGATCGAAATCAGCTTAGGTGGATCGCGTTCTCCGAACGCAAGGTGAATGCGACGCGTCGACGGACAGCGCGTTCCACCAGTAAGCGACGGCGCGTCCGGATTCGAGCCGAACCGGAAGTGCCGCGCCTTCCACGAAATCTCGGCGGTTACAGACCGCCGCTACACCTATGCCTCGTGCGGAAGTGGCTCGCCCATCAGATAGCGAGTGAACCGGCGGATCACGATGTTTTCACCCAGCTCGGCAATCTTGGCGCTCAGTAAATCTTTGATCGTCACGTCGGGATTTTTGATGAATCCCTGCTCGAGCAAGCAGACGGTGCTATAAAACTTATCGAGTTTTCCATCGACAATTTTGTTCCCGACGTTGGCCGGGTTGCCCTTCACCTGCGCCTTGTAAATCTCACGTTCCGCCTCGACCAGTTTCCCCGGCACATCTTCGCGGCTGACATAGAGAGGATGGGCCGCGGCGATGTGCAACGTGATGTCTTTGACAAAGGTGCGAAAGTTTTCGTTTTTGGCGACGAAATCGGTTTCGCAGTTTACTTCGACAAGAACGCCTACCTTACCCTGAAGATGAATGTATGAGGCAACAATCCCTTCCTTGGTCGCGCGCGAGGCTTTCTTGGTCGCGCTGGCAATTCCTTTGGTCCGCAAAATTGTTTCAGCTTTGGCGAGATCCCCGTTCCCTTCCGCAAGAGCACGCTTGCAATCCATGAAGCCGGCGTTGGTTTTTTCGCGGAGTTGCTTGACGAGCTGCGGATCAATACCCGTGGTAGCTTTCATTGAACGTTGAACGGTGAGCGTTGAACGTTTGCTGAATTCAGGCCGACACGCCGGCCATCTCCATTTGCTCGCGAATTTGAGCTTCCCCGCTCGCCGACACGATCGCATCAACCAGCTTTTGCAAGACGATACGAATTGCGCGGATCGCATCGTCGTTTCCGGGAATCGGGTAATCGACAATTTCAGGATCGGCATTGGTATCGACAATCGCAACCACGGGAATACCAAGCCGGCGCGCTTCGTTGACTGCATTCTGCTCTCGTGTGGTATCAATCACGACCAGGGCATCGGGTAGCTGCGACATGTCGATGATCCCTTCCAGATTGCGGTGAAGCTTTGCCGCCTCGCGGTTGAGAGCAGCTAGTTCCTGTTTGCCCATCTTTTTGTACTCAGGTGACCGCTCGATCTCTTCGATGTATCTGAGGCGGCCGATGCTTTTTCGAATCGTGGCAAGATTGGTAAGCGTGCCACCAAGCCAGCGTTGGTTGACATAGAAATGTCCGCAGGCCAGCGCCGCTTCTTTGATCGCTTCCTGCGCCTGCTTTTTACAACCGACGAAAAGAATTTTGCCACCGCGCCGCGTGACCTCCTGAAGAAATTCCATTGCCAGCTGCAGCTGCTTCACTGTTTCATCGAGATTGATGATGTAAATTTGGTTGCGCTGCTCGAAAATGAAGGGCTTCATCTTAGGGTTCCAGCGCTTGGTTTGGTGACCAAAATGCACCCCCGCTTCAAGCAGTTCGGGCACTAATTCAGTAGTATCCGCCATAAAACAAAAACGCGCCGGCGAATGTGCCGCCGCGGGGCGAGAAAGATGCTACAGCGCCACAGCAAAGGCAAACGGAATGTTCACATGATTTCGGATTTGGAACCTGGTTCAAATTACTGTCTGCGAGATGATTTTTCGGCGAAGCGCGCCAGAATCCAACACAGATCGGAAAGTCGATTTAGGTAGCGCAAAATCTCTGGGTTGAAATCTTTTTCATCGGCAATCGACGAAGCGAGATGTCGCTCAGCGCGCCGGCAAGTCGTCCTGGCGAAATCAAGCGCGGCCGAAATGACCGTCGCCCCGGGAATCACCCAATCTTGCGGATAAAGCGACTTGTCTTTTTCGAGATCGATAATTACTCCCGTGATTCGATCTACCATCGCCGTAGTCGTGAGCTGAAAACCGTCCTTGATATAACGTTGTCGATCTTCGGGAACGGTAGCCAGCTCGCCCATCACAATGATCAGATCCTTTTGGGCTGCGAAAATTTGCTCGGAGAGAAAGTGTTCGTCGCAAAAAGATCTGGCGAGCCCAAGCGCGGCATTTAATTCATCGACGCAACCGTAAGCATCCACGCGCGGATCGCTTTTCGGTACCCGCCGCCCGTACATGAGAGAGGTCTCACCTTTGTCGCCAGTTTTTGTGACGATAGACATCAGCGCAGACTGGAGTATTGGAGCAGTGGAGTGATGGAGTAGTGGACGCCTCTTAAACGAACCACCTTTGCTCCAACGGTCAGTTACTCCATTACCCCGCTGGCCTATCCGATGGCCGGTTGCGGTTCGGCCTCTTCCACCATTGCGGCACCGATCGGTTCACCTTTCTCCACGAGTTTGATCTCGCGGTGCGCCGGAAATCCAGTGCCTGCCGGGATCAAGTGTCCCATGATCACGTTCTCCTTGAATCCGCGCAACTTGTCGATTTTGCCGAGCGTGGCCGCTTCCGTGAGCACGCGGGTCGTGTCCTGGAAGGACGCCGCCGAGATAAAACTGTCGGTTTCGAGAGAAGCTTTGGTGATGCCGAGCAGCACTGGAACGGCTTCGGCTGGCTTGCCACCCTGCTCGACGACCTTTTTGTTTTCCGCTTCGAAATCGAGCTTGTCGACCTGATCTCCCCAGAGCAATGAAGTATCGCCCGGGTCGGTAATTTTTACCTTGCGCAACATCTGCCGCACAATGATTTCGATGTGTTTGTCGTTGATCTCGACCCCTTGCAGCCGGTAAACCTCCTGCACTTCATTAACGAGGTGTTCCTGCAGGTCCTGCGGACCGCAGACTTCCAGAATTTCGTGCGGAACAACCGGACCTTCAGTAAGCTGCTGACCTTTCTTCACGAAGTCGCCTTTAAAAACAATGACGTGCTTCGTGAGCGGAATGAGATGCTCTTCCTCGGCACCGGTTTCGGGATCTTTGAGGATGAGCCGGCGTTTGCCACGCATCGTACCGCCCATCTCGACAACGCCATCGATCTTTGCAATCTCGGCGGCATCTTTTGGGCGACGCGCCTCAAATAACTCCGCAACCCGCGGCAGACCGCCAGTGATGTCTTTGGTCTTTGCGACTTTGCGCGGCGTCTTCGCGAGCAACGCGCCGGCACGGATCTTTTGTCCTTCTTCGACGATCACATGCGCGCCGGCCGGAATGGAGTAACTGGCCAGCACTTCCTTCTTGTCGCCGACCACCACAATTTGGGGATGCAAATCTTCCTTGTGCTCGATAATCACTGTGCCCATCAAGCCGGTGGCTTCATCGACATCGCGCTTAATCGTGACACCCGCGATCATATCGCGAAATTCCACCTTACCGCCCTTATCCGTGAGGATCGGAACGTTGTACGGATCCCATTGCACGAATGTCTCACCTTTCTTAACAGCCGCGCCGTCCTCTTTGGAAATCATTGAGCCGATAACGACGTTATAACGCTCGAGCTCGCGTCCCTGTGTATTGTGGACACTGATCGAGCCATTTTTGCTCAACACAATCCAGCTGCCGTCGAGCGCTTGCACCGTTCGCAGATCATTAAACCGCACCGTGCCGTCGTTTTTCGCCTTGATGATCGGCTGCTTGAATGTCTGGCTGGCCGTGCCGCCGATGTGGAATGTCCGCATCGTCAACTGCGTTCCTGGCTCACCGATCGACTGCGCCGCGATAATGCCGACCGCTTCACCGAGCTTGACAAATTGTCCAGTCGCCAGATTGCGGCCGTAGCACATCGCGCATACGCCGCGGCCGCATTCGCATGTGAGGACAGAACGAATCTTTAGCTGTTCGACACCGATGCGCTGAAGATCAGCAGCAATCTTTTCATCGACCAGCTGATTCGCTTTGACGATTTTCTTCTTCTTTTCCACCGGGTCTGCGATCGTCTCGCAACTCACGCGGCCAATGATGCGCTGGCCAAGATCGACAACTTCTTCATCGCCCTCATAGATCGAACGCACAACGATGCCGTTCACCGTCCCGCAATCATCCGCGTTGATGATCACGTCTTGCGCCGCATCGACCAGTTTGCGCGTCAGATAGCCAGAGTCGGCCGTTTTTAGCGCTGTATCAGCGAGGCCTTTGCGCGCGCCGTGTGTCGAAATGAAATACTCGAGGACACTCAAACCCTCCCGGAAATTTGAAGTGATCGGGCGCTCGATGATTTCGCCACTCGGTTTCGCCATCAAACCACGCATGCCAGCGAGCTGTCGCACTTGCTGGCGATTTCCGCGCGCGCCGGAATCGACCATCAGGTATACCGGATTCAATTCATTGTGACCTTCATTGTGCTCAAGCGTCCGGAACATGACGCTGGAGATTTCGTCGCCGGCATGGGTCCAGATGTCGATGATCTTGTTGTAGCGCTCGCCATCGGTAATAATGCCTTTGCGATATTGCTGCTCCACTTGGCGAATCTGTTTGTAAGCGTTTTCCAGCTCTGTCTGCTTCTCTTTCGGAATGATCATGTCCGAAAT
>Ga0070708_100004651_pt1 | contig 10816 bp, 12 predicted proteins | sample KBSK5503metaG_FD_65469 | JGI IMG/M metagenome (GOLD analysis project Ga0070708, IMG submission 65469) | Corn, switchgrass and miscanthus rhizosphere microbial communities from Kellogg Biological Station, Michigan, USA - KBS K5-50-3 metaG | ecosystem: Host-associated > Plants > Roots >...
TTCTTTCAAGAGTTCTTGGACCACTTTGGCCTTGAAGGCCGTTGTATACTGCTTTCTCATCATGCTTTAGTATATCTTATTCCTGCCCCTTTCCCTGTCCAAATTCTTGGGTCCATTATAGTATCCTTGCTGTATCAATAATTGGAGCGTTGCAGTTACGTCAAGACGACCGGCTAAATGAAGATAATTTTCTTAAACTTATGGCTTTATCGTTGAGGTATTTGCCCTTGATTAAAGGGCGAGAAGCAAAATCGGGCAGAAAGAGTATATCCGAGTCTGTAAATACATCAGCACCAGACGACAAAACTACGTGAGTAATGTAGTGCCCCCCTGGGATTGGACACCTGGCAAAGTGAAAACCAGCGTGTATACTATCGGCAAGAAGGGGGTACATGATGACACACCGACGGAAATTTACCGCGGAGTTCAAAGCGCAAGTCGTCCTTGACCTGGTGAGTGGAGCCAAGAGTGCAGCGGAGTTATGCCGAGAGCATCAACTCAACCCGCAACTGCTAGCCCGTTGGAAGACCGAGTTTCTGGAGAGAGCTCCCCTGCTCTTTCAGCAAGAAGCGATGCAAAGCCAGAAGCAAGAGCGGATCGCCGAGCTGGAGCGGGTCGTGGGTCGGCTCACGATGCAACTAGAGATCGCAAAAAAAGCCTCAGCTCTCTTGGGCTCGCAGCCGAACAGAAACGGGTGGTGATGCAGATGTTGGCACAGGAGTATCCGATCACCCAGATTGGCGAGGTCTTGGAGGTGGCCCGCAGTACCTATTACCATCGTCGGGCGCAGTTAGATGAACAGGAGGTGCGACAGGCCATTGCAGCCGTGGCTGGCGAGTGGCCACGCTATGGCTATCGGCGCATCACCAAGCACTTGCAACGGCAAGGATGGAGCGTCAATCATAAACGCGTGGAACGCATCATGCGTGAACTGGGGCTCCAGGCCCATCGCAAACCCAAAGGCCGCATCACTACCACTGACAGTTCCCATCCCTTTCCTCGCTATCCCAATTTGGTGGAGCATCTGGAGATGGTGCGTCCAGATCAGCTGTGGGTGTGTGATATCACGTCTATTCGGCTCCTGGAGGAGTTTGTGTACCTGGCCGTGCTTATGGACGTCTTTACGCGGTGTATTCGCGGCTGGCATCTGGGGCGCAGTCTGGATCAGAGCCTGACCTTGCGGGCACTGGAGCAAGTGCTGACCCATCACACGCCGGAGATTCACCACTCGGATCAAGGGGTGCAGTATGCAGCCACTGCTTATACCGCACGGTTGCAAGCAGCAGGAGTGCAGATCAGTATGGCAGAGGTTGGAGCAGCGTGGCAAAATGGCTACGCGGAGCGACTGATGCGCACGATCAAAGAAGAGGAGGTTGATTTATCGGACTACCAGAATTATGCTGATGCTGTCAGACAAATAGGACGCTTTCTCGATGAGGTCTACATGCACAAGCGCATTCATTCCTCCCTTGGCTATCTCACTCCCGCCGAGTTTGAAAGCCAATGGAGAGAGCAGCAAGGGCGGCAGACCAACATTCACTAAGAATCACGGAATTTGTGTCCAACCTGATGGGGGCAGTACATAAATATTTCTTTAGTATACAAGCTTTTCTATACGCTTAGAACCATTTTAGCCTCAAAACATGCTCCTCGTCGCAAACGGTAACAGCGTGTTGAAAAAGTGTGATTTAAAGACCGAAACCTTCTGCGGCTCCTTGTTTCACACTTTCGCTCCCACAATTGGAGGCAATATAGAGGGGACAGGCACCGTAGTGATCGTTCGATAGATGGTACGCTGAGATCAGGCAAGACCAAGCCGTGAGGATCCCTACTAGCTCTTGCTTATTGCAAGAGCCCTGCCAGGATGGCTCCGTCCTCGGTCGTGAGGAAGTTGCCACACCAGGCCAGCAGACGACTGACGCGCACCGCATTCTCTGGAACTTTGTAGCCCCGCATACTGCGATAGCGTTCTTTGATCCACCAGCCGATGGCCCGCTCACAGGCATTGTTGGTACCATCGAGCGTTTCCCCTTTGGGTCCTTTCCAGGTACGATAGCGCGTCAAGCGATGCCACAAGTTCCAGCGATCCAGAAACAAGAGCCGTAGGCGATAGGCCACACTCTGATGTTCTCCTTCTTGGGGGGGTGAGGCTTGCAGATAGCGCCGGTGCAGCGCTTCCAGTTCCGCGGCCTGCTCGCGCTCGCGACTCTTGACCGGTTCGCCTAAGCGCTCCAGATCGGCTGCTGCCTGCTCTGGGCTTACTCCAATGGCGCCTAGTGAGCCATCAGCATCTTTGGCCACCAACGGCTGATGCTTTTCAATCAAGGCTTCGGTGTTGCGCAGCACATGTGCTTTACAGACCTGGTGCTGCACACCTACCTCGTCAGCCACGGTCTTAAACCCATCGGCATCATCGGTCACCAACACCTGGGCTCCCACACTCGTGGCAATTGGCTCAATCCACTCTTTGAGCGCCTTGATATCTTCCGCTGGAAGCGCATCAATCGTTAAGGCAAGACCACTGATCGGATCAACCGTGATCCCCAGTGGGAGCCACTCGCCTTTGCATTTGACGCTGGTCAGATCGCCTCCTAAGGCAGGCGTTTTCACCCCTGCAAACACTTGCTCTCGCTTGAGACCGGGCACGCGTTTGGTTGCCTCTTGCACCGCATCATAGACCCGACTCTTGCACAGGTAGACCCCCAGCCCTTCTAAGGCTAAGGAGACCGCTCCATTGGAGAGTCCCAGCAGATAGAGCATCACCGCGAGCCCTTTGACCCGTTGCGAGGTCTGCGCATTCGTCGTGCCCTCCGGATAGACGCGGAAGGTGCGTTTGCAGCGCAAACACTGATAGCGCTGCGCCTGGACCTCATGATACACCGTATCGCGCAACGGCTTCGCCACGGCCTGGCGCAAGTGAAACTTCCGCCCGCCACAGCCAGCATAGGGACAGGTTGAAGGAACTACGATCGCCTCGGGGTTGACTTTGGGTAACACGATCTGTAAACGCATGGGATGGCCTCCTCTGTTTCTCTGTCCTTTCTATTTTATCCCATTTTTACCGCTTTTCGAACAGTCACGCACCGTATGCCTATTTGACTAACAAGAGCAAGTGGTATATGGTAGAGCGAAAAAGGATAGTAGACATGCTTAATGTTGCTGCTGTTCAGCAGGATGTTCTTGCTAAGATTAGTTCCCTTGAGTTGGAAGTACAAGAAGTGTATTCTACGTTAGTTTTGCCACACTGGGGAGGCGAACTACATGGATTTCCCTACACTCTCTATGGGTATATGATGACCTGCTTTGCGCGTATTGACCTTCTCTCTGCACATTGGCAGGGTAATGACAAGAGTCAAACTCCACGTATGATTAACTTTATGGACAAATATATCTCTCCTAATAGAGAGGCGAATAACGTTGCAGTTCAGATGTGGCGGCACAAGCTCATGCATACATCTGAGCCACGTTTCTTGATTGAGCAAACTACAGGTAAAGTATACAAATGGCTCTTACATTGGTATGAACATTTACCTGCCGATCAGCACTATATCATTGTAGATACTCCTGACTCAAAGATATTAAATATTGGGCTAATATATCTGATTGGAGACATAAAAAAAGGGCTTGAAAAGTATCTAGCCGATTTGACAAGCAGCACGCGACTACAAAATAACTATGAAAGATTTCAGAGCGCATTGGAGTCTTCTACATTTAGAATACACTAAAACCTATTTCTTAATGTTTTGTACGCATTTCGTACAATAGATAAAACCCGTCGAGCAATGGAGATTTCTCCTCAAGTACCCATAAGGGCCCATTCTCGGGACTACATTTTAGTAATGTGAGCATCATTACGTGCCTTTCCGATACAATATAATCGCCGTTGTGACGTGTTATAGGAACCAATTTTTCATCACGTGTTCGATTGACACCGAAACAAGAAATCGGCATAGTTACATTATGACAACATCTACACCACACACAACACTAGCGTCCTCATTAGACCAGTTTATCCGCGAACTGGACAAAAGCCCTTTGACCATTCAGGCGTACCGCGCAGATATTCAGCAGTTTATCACCTGGCTCTCAGAGAATGATATGACTGTCACTCGAGTACACCACGTGACCCGAAGCCATATCAACGAGTATCTCAGATATCTGGCGAACCAGGGTCGCACTGGCACCACACGCGCCCGAAAGCTAGTTTCCCTGCACGTATTTTTTACGTACCTAGTGAAAGAAGGCGTTCTTCCCCATTCACCTGCCTCGACGGTGAAGAGACCTTGTAGGGAGCGCAAGCCGAAACACATGTTACGACTCGATGAGTTTCGGAGGATAGTAGCCGCAGCAAGAGGAAATCCCAGGGATCATGCTCTCCTTCAGCTTTTGATACAGACAGGTATCCGAGTGAGTAGGTTAATTGCAATTTGCGTTCCGGAGCTTGACCTGGAGCATAAAACGCTGAGGATTCATGGTAAAGGAAGCAAGGAGTGCATGATCCCTCTTGAGAAGAAAGCAGTGCATGCCTTGCAATCCTATCTTGCAGTACGGCCTAAGACTGCCGATCAACATCTCTTCCTAAATTATCAAGGTGAAGGCCTCAGTATAGGCGGAGTCCGGAAAATAGTAGAGAAGTACCTCAAACGTGTTGGTATTACCAAAAAGATTAGTTGTCATGGACTCCACTGCACCTGCGCTACCAATAGAGCAGCGTTTGTAATGAATGCCTTCTACTTGAGAACACCCTTGGATCATAAACGCGCGAGAACGTCAAAGAAATCTCTGCCTTTTGGCACAGAGGAACTTCGAAAACTGATGGAGTTCACTAGTCTATGATAGCATTGCGTGCACCAAGCAGAGCAGTTTGAGCACTCTGCCTATACCTATCTTTTTCAGAACTACCCGCTCGATTTCGAATAATCTGAGGGATGCGCGTACCTGGATTGTCAGGGAAGGTAGTTTCGACTGCATCAACTCGTAAACAAGTTCCGAAACCATGACAAGAACTCTGGCTGCTCGACATTTTGTACATTTAGAGGAGGACAACCTGGTCCACTGGTTCTACACGAGTGTCTGTGCGGCGCGCAGCTGCTCCAGGTGCTTCGGGGCCGACTCAAGAGGAAGCTCAATACACCGACGGAGCGTCATTGGACCAACTTCTTCATGCACCCCCTCTCGCTGTAGAGCGGAGATGGGGATGTGCTCGACGCGCGTAGCAAAGCGTTCACACGCCTGCCTCAAGTGCTCAAATAACACGTCTGGATCAGCATGCAGGTAGTCATGTTCACGTACCAACGCATCCTGATCGTACGCTAGCAATGCAGGCCGCTCCTCGACCAGGATACGCTCCACCCGACCGGTCCAGATCTGCATTTTATCGATCATGTGGCCTACCACCTCTATCGCTGACCATTCGCCTGCTGCGGGGCGATGTCGGATGGCATGGTCATCACTAAGCAGGAATGCTCTGCGAAAGATAGTGGGAATCTCGCGGATCTGGGCAGCCCATTGTGCTTGCTCAGTGGACATCGTTTCCTCCTTGGGTCCACTTGGACGCCGAGTCTTTCACTAGCAGCGCGAAATCTTTTCATTGATGAGCACCGATGTGTTCTGAATCACTTCCTCGCCAAGTGTAGCATGTCTGATCGTCCATGTCTAGATATGCGGACAGGGTTGTGGCGCGAAACCCCTAATAGAGAGCTGGGTGGAAAGTCGGTGAACAAGCAACTTGCCCGCTCCGTATGCAAGGATCTGTGCTCCACATGCTCATCGGTTCACCTGGGTCTGTTCGTGCTGCGCATGCTCCGCCATTCCTCTTGCAGCATGGCAAAGAGAAACTCGTCCCTCCACTTCCCTTTCAACCACACGTTCTGGCGAAAATGCCCTTCGCGACGCAGACCGAGGCGCTCAAGTAATGCGAAAGACGCGGCATTCTCACAAGCAGTAATCGCGATCACCCGATGCAATCCCAGCGTCACAAATGCATACTCCAGGACACACGCGACGGCCTCTGACGCTATACCGCGTCCCTGGTAGGCACGGGAGAGCGTATAGCCGATTTCGGCTTGGCGCTCATCGTGCTCCTCAATCTTCAAAGCACAATCGCCAACGAGCAGTCCCGTTTCCTTGAGTTCGATAGCGATTTGAAACCAGTGGCCAGGCACACCTGGTTGGACCTCTTTTTGCTCTTGAAGAAAAGCACGCGCCTCAGGTTCACTGATCCCTTTCCAGCCTTGGTATCTGGCGACTTCGGGGTCGTTGCGATAGGCCATGAAGAGCGCAAGGTCAGCATCCGTAAAGTGTCTCAAGCGCAACCTGGTCGTCTCGAGCGGAGTGAAAACTGCCATAGACCTTGGCGCCTCTTCCATATACAGTTGCAGTCCTCTTCAAGCCGAGAGCCATCCCACAACAGGTCTCTCTGCATAAGTCGAAAATGGGAGTAGCACGACATCCGGCCTTTTGTGCTCACATACCCGCTTATTGTTCTGAGAAGTTTAACACTTTGTTAGGTCTATGTCTAGATCAGGGAGTCACGGTAAACGAAAAAACAGCGCATCTGATCTGCAACGTGCTTCCCTCACCGAACAGTGGAGCAACGGCGTTGGGGCGGGATTCCTGCAACCTACGAACGGTAGTGTGACTCCCTGACGATGGAAACAGGTCCCGCTCTTCCTGCGCCCCATACCTTGTACGAAAAGGCTCTTCCACGCTATGATTCACTTGAAACAATCTATCGTGCTTTGTCAACTTCGGCACAGAGAGGGCTGTTTTGAGCTGAAGGAGTTTCATGCATGTCTCACACGATACCCACCGCACCAGAAACGAAGCGAGGAACTGGTACCAGGAAACCCCCAGGTCCGCGCAGTTTTTCGCCGCTTGGGAGTGCGCCTGCGATTGCGCGCGATACACAGACCTTTGCACGGGATATGTGGCAGCACTACGGTGACATTGTCCGCTTCCGCCTCCTCTTCTGGCCGGCTTATGCGCTCTATCATCCCGATCACCTGAAGTACGTTCTTCAGGACAATCATCGTAACTACGACAAACACTTTCCCCTGATGAAGACGGTCAGACCTTTATTCGGCAACGGGCTCTTCACCAATGATGGAGCGTCGTGGCTGCACCAGCGACGGCTCATGCAGCCATCCTTCCATCACAAGCGTCTCGCTGGCTTCGCAACGCTCATGACCCAGGCCACACTTGCCATGCTGGAACGCTGGCAAGGCGCAGATTCGCAGCACTTGGATATCCCTGTGGAAATGATGCGCCTGACCCAGCGCATTGTTGGCCTTGCCCTCTTCAATCTGGACCTGAGTAATGAGGTGGATACCGTCGGTCGTACCTTTACCACGTTGCTTCCGCTGCTCTCGACATACACCTTTGTTCCCTTCCCGCCGCTCTGGGTTCCCACCCCGCGCAACCGTCACCTACAAGCCGGGCTCGAGACGCTCAACACCGTGGTCTATGGCCTCATCACTGAGCGGCGCAAACGGGCCAGCGATTCCGGCATGGACACGGGGGATCTCCTCTCGATGTTGCTAGCCGCACAAGACGAGGAGACGGGCGAGGGGATGAGTGATCAGCAAGTGCGTGACGAAGTGATGACGCTCCTGCTGGCCGGGCATGAAACCACCTCCCTCGCGCTCACCTGGACCTGGTATCTCCTGTCTGAGCATCCGGAAGTCGAGCAACGTCTGCATGCCGAGCTGGATAGGGTTCTCGGTGGACAGACGCCGACCGTTGACCACCTGGGCGACCTTCCCTACACTCGGATGGTGATTCAGGAAACACTGCGACTCTACCCACCAGCCTTTGGCATCACGCGTCACACAATCGCTGATGACGAGATTGGGGGCTATCCTGTCCCTGCTGATAGCATCATCTTCCTGACCCCGTACTACACCCATCGTCATCCTACGTTTTGGGAAAATCCGGAGCGGTTCGACCCGGAACGCTTTACCCCGGAACGCTCGGTTGGTCGCCCCCGCTTTGCCTATGCTCCTTTCGGGGGCGGGCCACGTCAGTGCATTGGGAATACGTTTGCCATGATGGAGGCGCAATTAGTGTTGGCAACCGTGGCCCAGCGCTATCAATTGCGCCTGGTTCCCGATCACCCGGTCGAACCCCAGGTGTTAACGGTCAATAGAAATAGGACTGTTGGGCTATTTATTCGTGCCGATTTGTACCTCCTCAAGTTGGGTGAGATGTTGATGGGTAGCTTGATGTGCACGATAGCTGTCGACGGCCATCATATCCAAAATGACGCAGTGGTGGATCACACGGTCGATGGCAGCCATGGTGGTCATCGGATTTTTGAAAATGCGTTCCCACTCACTGAACACGAGATTAGTGCTAATCAACACCGATTTGCGTTCATAGCGTTCGGAAAGGAACGTAAAGAGCACCTCCATTTCGTCGCGATCGTGCTGCACGTAGCCAATATCATCGAGGATGACACCGGCATATTTGTCCAGCTTGGCCAACTCCTGGGGCAGGCGCAGGTCCCGTTTGGCGGCCAGGAGCCGTTGCACCAGGGTGCTGGTTGGCGTCCACCAGACGGCATGACCAGACAAGATGAGTTCATACCCGAGTGCGGCCAGCACGTGACTTTTCCCAACGCCTGGCCTTCCCAGGGCAATAACATTGACCGCTTGCTCCAGAAATGCTCCGCTCTTGAGTCGTTCGATCTGGAGTTGGAGCGTGGGAGAGAGCCGCTTCAGGTCAAAGGTGCGGAAGGTTTTCTCCAGCGGTAAGCCTGAAGCGCGTAACAGCCGTTCTGTCCGCCGCTCTTGGCGTATGGCTTCCTCTTGCCTGGCGAGTTCATGCAGATAGGCTTCATGGCTGAGCCCTTCTTTCGCAGCACGCAACGCGAGCTCGGGAAAATGTTTGGCCATACCAGAGAGCTTGAGACGATCCAGGATGGCTTTGAGCTCTTGATGACGATTGGTTGAGTTAGACACTGGCCCTCCTTGCTGATGGAATGAGTTGATCATAGGATGCTAAATTGAGTTCAGGCGTACTGAGGGTGGGGATGCTACACATCATTGGCACCTGCACGAGATCGCGCACGGTCAAAAACGATGGGAGCTTGTGCGCTTCCAGCACAATCTGTAATGCCGTCTCGACCTCTGCTTCAGAAGTGGTAGCCGCCAGGTGCAAAATGCGCACATACTCCCGATCGGCCCGTTCCACTCCACCCGACACGAGACGGTCGTAAGCCTGGCGGAAGGTGATCGTGGGGAACAGGTCGTCTCGATAGCGATAGGCAGCAAAGGCACCGGGCTTGCGGACGAGCGCGTGGATGATATGATGGTAGTCAATCCGATGATGATGTTTGCCGATCAGACGAGGGATCTCAAAGACCCGTGTGGTCCCAACATAGCCCTCCAGGTGTTCTGAGCGGACCCGTACCAGAATGGGAGTACCCACCAAGCGCGATGGAACCGAGTAGCGGTTGGTGGCGATGGTAATCGTCGAGAACTGTGAAACCACCACGCGCAGTTCTTTGCAAGGAGCCAGCTCGCGGCTCGGGAGAGGGCGCAAGGTCGCTTTCTCTGCGGAAAACTTCTCCGCTCTGGTTTGGTTGCGTTTGTGGACGAGATTCTGCAAGAAGTGTTCATAGGCAGCTCGTGTGGCAAAATCACGAGAAGCTCGCACACGCAGTGCCTGGTCGACCGCCTCTTTGAACCGATGATGGGATTGCTCGACATCCCCATTTTCATGAGCAACCGTGACATTGTTCCAGGTCGGTTGCATGCTATAATGGGCCATCAGGGCCTGGTAGCGAAGAGTCCACTCTTCTTTTTCTGGCTGGCGCAGGTGCCGGACTGCCGCGCTCAAATGGTCAGTGCGATGCTGTTGTGGCACCCCACCAATCTGCCACAGCGCTTTCTCAATGCCTTCGGCGAGCGCCTCAAAGGTCTCGCTGAAGCAGATGCTGGCTGCTTCCACATTGGAGTACGTGAGCACGAAATGATAGACCAGGTGGGGAAATGGCTCTCCTGCAATCGTGACGCCCAGGTCTTCCAGATGGGTAAAATCCGATTGGGCTCGTTCTCCGGGGGTATGTACTTGTTCAAAGATAATGTCTTTTTCTGGTCCATGGAGCGCTCTCCATCTGGCAATATGTCGCCGCAACGTGCGATCCTGTGTCGGACGATAGCGATCAGGATGCCGTTCACACAGCAGGGCAAACAACGTCGTTGACTGGAGGGCGGGATCGCGTTCGAGTTGCTCGACCACCCAGGGCCAGTCTTCCTCGAACGGGTTCGAGCGCGTTTGCCACGCATGGGGGCGCTTAAGCTCTGAGGGCAACTTCCCCGCCTGCTCATATTTGCGGGCGGTGCGCTCGCTCATCCCAGCACGCGCTGCCGCCACTTTTTGGGAAAGGCCCTTACGTCGTTCAGACATATATGTCGGAAAGACCATAACTTCGCCAGTTCTGACGCATAAAATCGCCAACTCATTGAGCTTGATTAGAATGCTTGTTCCATTCTTTTCTGACGCATATTCTTGCCCGAACTCGAAATTGACCCGTAAACCTGCCTGAAAATGTTGCACACAGAACATCCCAAAATTTGCACCGCGAAACGAGATTTCACGCCTGATTCGGGCGAATAATTGCGTCAATATGGCGACAAAATGCGTCAACACCTTGTTTTTGGCTCAAGAATTGGGTATGCTTTGAGCAGGAGTGTCTAGTGCTCAGTTCCTCAAGTAGTGATAGAATAAGAGAGGAGGTTCTTCAGAACAGACAGGAGCAAAGAGATGCCCAAGATTCTGCGAGCGCGAGCCGCTCAAGATGAGAGAGAAGAGC
>Ga0070708_100004652_pt1 | contig 10812 bp, 9 predicted proteins | sample KBSK5503metaG_FD_65469 | JGI IMG/M metagenome (GOLD analysis project Ga0070708, IMG submission 65469) | Corn, switchgrass and miscanthus rhizosphere microbial communities from Kellogg Biological Station, Michigan, USA - KBS K5-50-3 metaG | ecosystem: Host-associated > Plants > Roots >...
GCGATCATCGTCGCCTCCTCGGCCGCCACCTTGCTGGCGCTGCATCTCTATCACGAGCGGGTGGCCGAGTGGCTGGTCAGCCTGATCCTGTCGCTGGTGGTGCTGATCGCCTGCGAGATCACCCCGAAGACGCTCGCGCTGCAGCGGGCGGAGCGGGTCGCGCTACGCCTGGCGCCGCTGGTCGCCGGTGCCACTATCGTGATGCGGCCCGTTGTCTACGTTCTGACGGCTGTCACCCGTTTGATCCTCCGGCTGCTCGGCGGCAAGGCGGAGGTACGTGGCCCGTTCGTAACCGAAGAAGAGCTCAAGTTGCTGGTCACAGTCGGCGAGGAAGAAGGCGTGATCGAGGAAGAAGAGCGGGAGATGATCCACGGCATTTTCGAGATGGGGGACATGAGCGTGCGCGAACTCATGGTCCCGCGGACCGACCTCGTCGCGATCGAGGTCAACGAGCCTGTCGAGAAGGCCGTGGACCTGGTGACCAAGCATGGTCACACGCGCATCCCGGTCTATGAGGGTGACATTGATCACATCGTCGGGGTCCTCTACGCGAAGGATCTCTTGCGAGCGGTGGTCCGGGGCGAGAAGAAATCCCTCCGGGAGATCGCTCGCAAGCCCTTCTTTACGCCCGAATCGAACAAGGTTCAGGATGTGCTGCGCGACCTGCGCAAGAACCGCGTCCACATGGCGATCGTCGTCGACGAGTACGGCGGCACGGCCGGCGCGGTCACGATCGAAGACATTCTGGAAGAGATCGTCGGTCCGATCCAGGACGAGTACGACATCGGTGAAGAAGACGAGATTCAATTCATCAATCCCAACGAAGTCGTGCTCGACGGACGCGTCAGCGTCGACGACGTCAACGAGCTTTTGAAACTCGATATCGCGGCCGATAACTACGACAGCATCGGCGGCTACGTGCTCAACCAGCTTGGCGCCACCCCGAAAGTCGGTGCCACCCTGAAGCTCGGCAATGCGGAGCTTCGCGTCGAGGCCGTCCAGGGGACCCGGATCAAGAAGGTGCGGATCAAAAGTGAGGTGCCGTTTCAAATCCCTGAGCCCGACCAGGGCCAGCCATGGCTATCCACCACCGCCAACCCGTCGCGGCCGTCGTCTACGCCGGGCCCCTGACCCGAAGCGCGAGCCGACGCCGCCGGCGATCGAGCGGGCCACGCTGAGCTCGTCCTGATTCCAGACGCCCAGCAGAAGGGTCAAGGCGCCGTAGAGCACGAAGCCGACCACCAGCGCCGCCAGCACCGGTAGCAGGCCTCGGACTCTCGGTCCAATGACCAGCGCGTACCCGACCAGTCCGGCCGCGGCGAGCGCCGGGCGAATAAGGAGCTTGAGCGCGTCGGCCGGCTCGATGCGCAGCAGCCAGCGCTGCACGGCGTAGTTCATCGTCACCAGCAGGAAGACGCCGTTGATCAGCAGCGCGACCGCCGCGCCAACCGCACCGATGCGCGGGACCAGGATCAAGGTCAGGGTCAAATTGACGACCGCGCTGGCGATGGTCAGGCCGGCATTCCAGTCCGGGTGGCCGGTCGCGTCGGCGGCGAAACCGGAGACCGCGCTGACCGCGATCAGCCCGTACGCCAGGGCGAGCACCGCGAGAATCGGTGCGCTCTTGTCGGCGAAGGCCGGCCCGATCCAGGCGTCGAGGATCGGCCAGGCCAGCAGGCTCGGCAGGATGGCCAGTGGGGTCAGCGCCACCACCCCCAGCTTGGCGGCCGACAAGTAGAGGCGTTGCAGCCGGCGCTCATCCTTCAGGGCATGGAGCTCCGACGCAGCCGGGAAGAAGGCCCCGGTAATTCCCTGCTGGACCAGGATGAATTTCTGACACATGCTCACCGGCACACCGTAATAGCTGACCGCCGCGATCGGCAAGAAGGCCGCCACGATCAGGCGATCAACGTGAAAGATCACCTGGACCGCGGCCTGGTTGAGGAATTTGAAGGAACCAAAGCGCGCCAATTCCCCAAGCGCCGACCGATCGAATCGCGGCCGCACGCGGACCCGGGGGAGGAGCCGGCGGGCGACGATCATGAACACCAGCAGGCTCAGCACGTTGATCGCGATCGTGACCAGGGCCAGCCAGCGGAGTCCGCCGCCGAGCAGCACGGCCATCACCTGGGCGACCGCCGTGGCGGTCCCCAGCGCCAGCGTGCGGCTGGCGAAGAGATCCATGCGTTGCAGCCCCTGGGCGATGCCGACGAAGAGCAAGAGCACCATGTTGCAGGCGAATCCGCCCGCCGCGACATACAGGACGAAGCGCGCGTCACCCTGGAGCGCAACTGGCACGTGCAAGATGGACCCGACCGCGAGCGGCGTGACGAGGACGAGCAGGCTGGCGCCGATGAGCGCCAGAACAATCAACAGGCTTAGCGCGGTGCCCAGGACCTGTTCGAGTCGCGCCTGGTTGTCGCTCGCATTGTGAATGGCGATCGATCGGACCACGGCCGGCGTGAGCCCCAGATCCAGTAAGGCGGTATAGCCGAGGAGGAGGCTGGCCAGCACGAAAACGCCATAGGCCGCCGGCCCGATCCGGTGCAGCACGATCGGCACCGTGACGATGACGAGGAGGGTGAGCCAAACCTGGCTGCCGACATTGAACAGGACGTTCGTCGCCACGCGGCGACCGCCAGTGATAGGACCGCTCACGCCATCGTCGCTACTATACCGACGTGCTGATCGAAGAAGCGCGCTGGCTTGGCGATCAGTTGCGAGCGCTCGAACCCGCAACGACCTTTCCCTTGCTGGACGTCGGCAGCTCCACGGAAAAATTCCGGTCGCAGGAGCAGCCGTGGATCGATGAAGCGATCTTTTCGCCGGCGCGCTCCGCCGGCCGGACCGTGCTCCATCTCGATGCCAAGGCGGCGCCCGGCGTCGACATCGTCGCCGACCTCGAGGATCCGGCCACCGTCAGGGCGATGAAGGCGCACGGGTTCAAGTCGGTGCTCTGCTCCAACCTCCTGGAACACGTCCTGGACCGTCAAAAGGTGGCCCGTACGCTGCTCGAGCTGGTGCCGGCCGAGGGGGGCATCCTGATCGTCTCCTGTCCGTACCGGTACCCCTATCATCCAGATCCCATCGATTCGATGTTCCGACCGACGCCGGAGGAGCTCGCCGATCTCTTTCCCGGGACGCGCATCCAACGGCAGGCGATCGTGTACGACGGCACCTACGGCGATCAGATCCGGCGCGCGCCGGTCGCTTTCCTCAAGCTGCTGGTGCGCCTGTTGCTGCCCTTCTACAAGCCATCGTCGTGGCGCCGCGGCTACAGACACCTGATCGACCACCTGCCCTGGACGTTCCGGCGCTTCGAGGCGACCTGCGTCGTGCTGGTGCGGGGCGCCTAGCGATGCAGCCGCTGCGCGGCCAGGCCGATCGCCGCGGCGGTCGCCAGCTCGACGCTGCCGCCTTCGTCGATCGCCCGCATGAAGTCGTCCAGCGTCAGCAGCTCGATCTCCACCTGGGCCAGGTCCTTCCCGTCGGGCTCGGTCACCCTGGCGGCGCGCTGGGCCAGAAAAAGGTGCGCCCGACCGCAGCCGCGGTTGCCGTCGACGATGAAGGAGCCGAGCGGCGACCACGACGACGCCTCGTACCCGGTCTCTTCACGCAGTTCGCGACGGGCGGCCTGCAACGGATCCTCGTTGGCGTCGACGTAGCCGGACGGCAGCACCAGCGTTACCTGGCGCGCCCCCGGACGAAAGTGCCGCTCACCGATGACCAGCCCGTCCGGCGTCAGCGCGACGATCACGGCATACGCGGGGAGCCGCAGCTCGTAAAAATCATCGATCCGGCGGCCGTCCGGGAGCTGCCATGATTCGCGTCGCAGCTCGAGCCAGGGCGCGACATCCAGCAAAGACTCGCTGGCGAGCGACCGCCAGGGCTTCGGCATGAGAGCAACGGTACTCTTCGTCTCGCACTCCAAAGAGATCGGGGGAGCCGAGTTGTACCTCGAGGGACTGCTGCGCTCCGCGATGCACGATTTCCAGGCCGAGCTTGTCTGTCGCCATGACGCGGCGCTCGACGCCTGGGCGCGCCGGATCGCCGGGGCCGGCGCCGTCGTGCATCGCCTCGATCTGAAGGGCCCGGCGGACTATCTCGCGCTTCGCGGGCTCGTTCGCCGGGCTGCCGTCGTCCACCTCGTGCTCGCCTACCCCGTCGGCAAGTACCAGCTGGCGGCCGCGCTGCTGACCGCGGTCTCGAGAACACCGCTGGTGATCACTCACCAGCTCGTGATCGATATTCCGTCGATCCAGATGCGGGCACCGCGCCGGCTCTTTTGGAGGCTCGCCTTTGCACGGTACGGCCGGCTCGCCCGCTGGAATATCGCCTCCTCGCGGTCGGGACGCGAGTTGCTCCTGCGCTACGGATTTCCCGCGGAGCGCACCGAGCTGATCTACAACGGCGCCGACGTGGCGCGCTTTCGGCCGTTGGCCGGCGCCGAACGCGAGCGGGTGCGAGCCGCGATCGCCGGCGCGGTCGGCGCGCCGCCCTGGCCGCGGGACACGGTGCTGGCTGGCACCGTGGCCAGGCTGACGCCGCAGAAGGGGCTGTTCGATCTCGTCGATGCCGCGGCGACGGTCGCCCGACAATTTCCCCAGGTGCGATTCGTTATCGTCGGCGACGGTGAGTTGAGAAGAGCGATCACCGAGCGGATTGCCGCTGCGGCCATCGAGGGCCAGGTGTGGCTTGCCGGCAGCCGCCCGTTGGATGAGGTCGCGGCCTGGCTCGGCGCGGCCGATCTCTTCGTCCTCTCCAGTCGCTATGAAGGGTTGCCGCTGGCCCTGATGGAGGCGATGGCGGCGGGCTGCCCGGTGGTGGCGACCGACGTCGGCGGCGTGGCAGAGGTGATCGCCGACGAATCCGTCGGGCTTGTGGTGCCGCCGGCCCAACCGGCGCGCCTCGCGCAGGCCATCAGCCGGCTGGTCGGCAGCCCGGCGGTGCGTGAGGCCATGAGCCGCGCGGTCCGCCAGCGCGTGCTGGCGTCCTTCAGCGTCGAGGCTTGCTACGAAAAGACGACCGCCATCTATCGAAGGCTCACATCGTCGTGGCCGGCTCGCGTACGCGACTGACCACCGGGATTGTGGTCAGCGTCATGGCGGCGCCGGCTGCCCACCAGAAAAGGAAGGTGGTGGCGAAGTCGCCCCACAGGTCGCTCGTCACGGTAATGGGAAAGAGCGCGAGCCCGCCGACGAACGCGACCAGAGGCAGCGCCGCGCGCAACGGATCCTTGCCAAGGCGCAGGTACGCCATCGCGCCCATGCCAGCGGCCCCCAGGTAGAGCGCGAGATAGAGCAGACCGCCGATGGCCCCTAGCTCGCCGAACATGTCGAAGATTGCGCTCTCGCCCGTCCCCTCGCTGGCGCCGAAGCGGTGGACCGAGGTTCCCAGGCCGGTGCCCAGCGGGTGGGCGAGGACGTACCGGATGTCGTAGCCGAGCAGGCTGCCATGCTCCTTGAGGGACGGGTCGGCGGCGGTCGTGATGTGCAGGTGGGCGGGCCGGTTGGCGATCGGCTGCAGATCACGGTTGAGCAGCGGACCGACCTCAACGTACTGGAACAGCATGAAGACGGCCGCGAGCGCGACCACCGGCGTGGCATAGAGGAGCCAGCGGCGCCGGAAGAGGATCGCCAGGAAGAGCAACTCCACCACCATCAGCGCCAGCGCGAGGCGCGTCAGGCTGAAAAGGATGCCGGCGATCAATAGGAAGGCGGCGAGCCAGAGGATCCATCGCGCCCAGCGCCTCGCAGAAGACGTGTCGTCGCGCTGCAGCAGGAGCGCGGCGGCGATCGGGATCACCAGGATGCCCGCGTAGGCGATGCCGAGCGGGCTCACGTAGGTCGACACCATGCGCCGCAGTAGGAAGCCTTCGGCCGTTGTCTGGAAAAAGTTGGCCGGCAGCCCTTTGGGCCCGTTGTAGGCGAAGCCAAAAAACGTTGACAACTGGTTGACACCCCAGCTCAGCCATACGTCGGTGGGGATGAGCCAGAGCTCGACCAACCCGAAAGCCCCAACCACGGCCGCGGCCCCAACGATCACCCCGCCGACCCACTGGAGGTCCTGCCGCCGGGCCGGCTGGAAGACCCGCCCGAACAGGTAGAGCGCCGGCATCAGACCGACGATCCGCAAGCCGATCAGCCGCTGATGCAGGTTGGCACTCCCGTGCAACAGGCTGGCCGGGAGCACGAAATAGACGATGGTCACGACGGTGAAGGCGATCGCTACCCAGTCGAGGGCCTGCAGTCGAGGTCGCTGCCCCGATCGCCAGGCCCGGCGTCCGGCCATCACCACGAGGACCAACAGCAGCAGCAGGATCCCTTCCTTCCATAGCTGCACGACCCTGATCAGGACGTCGGGCGTGTGCAGTCGAAGCAGCACCATGAGCACGAAGTTGTGGAATGCCATACCGGGCACCAGCAACCCGAGGGCCCTAAAGGGGGCACGCCATACGATGACCAGTCCCCACGCGACGAGGGCCAGCAGCGCCAGGGCGAGCATGGTGCCGGCCAGCTGGCTCATGCCAGGTCGTAGCGCTTCAGCCCGAGCTTCTGCAACGCCAGCTCGAAGAGGAAGCGGGGATTGTCGAGCAGGTAACGGCGCCACAAACGTCGCGGTTCATGGGCCAGCCGAAAGAGCCACTCGAGCCCGGCCCGCTGGATCCAGTGCGGCGCCTGGGCGACGTTCCCCGTGTGGAAGTCGAAGGCGGCGCCCACGCCGATCAGCACCGGGGCATCGAGCAGCGGGCGCATGCAGGCCATCCACGCTTCCTGCTTGGGTGTGCTGACGCCGACCCAGACGATGTCCGGTTGCGCCTGGTTGATCACGGTGGCGATCTCCCCGTTGCAGAGCTCTTCCGCGCTGGCCATCGGAGGACCGAAGCTGCCGACGATGGCCGCCTGCGGGTACCGCGACCGCATCGTGGTGGCGAGGCGCTCCGCGACGCCGTCGCGCCCGCCGTACAGAAAATGGCGGTGGCCGGACGACTGCGAGGCCGCCAGCTCCGCCAGCATCAGGTCCGGGCCGTACACGCGCGACACAAAGCGATGGCCGGCGAGCCGTGACAACCAGACCAGCGGCATGCCATCGGGCGTTGCCATCCCGGCAGCGTTGACGATGCGCCGCAAGCGTTCATTGCGATGGCATTGCATGACCGTGTTGACCGTGCAGACGCAGACATATTGGTGATCTTTAGCCGCAATCCAACGATTCAGCCTGTCGAGCGCCACCTGCATGTTGATCAGGCTGATGCCGACGCCGAGCACATTGGTTCGCGGATTCAAGGCGTCGAGCTCACGTTAACATGCTGGAGTTCAAGGAAATCCGGCGATCCTGCTCGATCGCGACGGCATTATCAATAGGATGCGGCTCGACTACGTCAGGCGCTGGGAGGACGTCGAGCTGCTGCCCGGATCGCTGGAGGCGCTGGCACGGCTGACCGCCGCCGGCTATGACCTCGTCGTGCTGACCAACCAGTCGGCGATCGGTCGCCGTCTGGTCACCCGCGCCGTGGTCGACGAGATCAACCGGCGGCTGGCGGAGGCCGCCGAGCAACTCGGCGGGCGCATTCGGGCCTTCCTGGTCTGCCCGCATGCGCCGGCCGATGACTGCGACTGCCGAAAGCCGCGACCGGGCCTCTTGCTGCGGGCCCAGGACGAGCTGGGCATCGACCTGTCAAGGGCGGTCATGATCGGCGACCAGCTCAGCGATGTCGCCGCCGCCCGCGCCGCCGGCTGCCCCGCCATCCTGGTCGACCCCGAGCGGGCCGACTCGGGGCGCCCCACGGAGAGCGGGGTCCGCCTCGCCCGAACGCTCGGGGAGGCGGCCGACATGATCCTTGGGGAGTCCTGAAATCGTGATCGATGCCATCATCCTGTCCGGCGGCAGGGGGGAGCGGCTGCGCGGGGTGCTCGCCGACCGGCCCAAACCGCTGGCCGAGGTGGGGGGACGTCCGTTCCTCGCGTGGCTTGTCCTCGCGCTCGCCAATCAGGGCATCCGGCACATCGTTTTGGCCACCGGATACCTGGGGGACGCGATCCAGGGGGCGATGGGCGACGGGCGCCGCTTCGGGGTCGAGCTGACGTACTCGCGGGAATCCGAGCCGCTTGGAACCGGGGGCGCGGTCCGGCTCGCGGCGCCGCAGGTGCGGACCGGCAGGGTGCTGGTCCTCAACGGTGACAGCTATTGCCGCTTCGACCTCGAGCGGCTGCTCCGCGTGCAGCAGCAGTCGAAGGCCGCGGCGACCATGTGGTTGCAGGAGGTCCCGGATCCGGGCCGCTTCGGTACGGTCGAGCTCGGTGACGACGGGCGAGTCGTCGGGTTCGTCGAGAAGGCCCAGAAGGGAAGAGAAGACCTCGCGCTGATCAGCTGCGGCGTCTACTTGATGGAGCGCTCGGTGCTGGATAGAATTCCCGCGAAACTGGCGGTCAGCCTGGAACGCGATGTCTTTCCCGGGCTGGTCGGGGCCGAGCTGTGGGGCGTCAGAGGGGAGGGGATCTTCGTGGACATCGGCACGCCGCAAGCGCTCGCCGAAGCCGATAACCTACTGCAGGAGGAATTGGAGAGATTGCAGACGCAACGCACGCAGGTCGAGCATGGCCAGGCCTATCTCGAGGAAAGCCTGGCGGTCCAGCGCCGCGGATTTACCGCATGTCTTCGGCCGCTGATGCGCTCCGCCGACGTCATCACCGACGCCCTGCGCGCGGGCGGCAAGGTCCTGCTATGCGGCAACGGGGGCAGCGCGGCGGATTGTCAGCACATGGCGACCGAGCTCGTCGGCCGGTTGTCGAAGCAGCTGACGCGGCCCGGGATGGCCGCGATCGCCCTGACGACGGACACCTCATTTCTGACCGCCTACGCCAACGACGTCGACTTCGATGGCGTGTTCGCCCGGCAGGTTGAAGCGCTGGGGCGCCCTGGCGACGTGCTGCTCGGGATCAGTACCAGCGGCTCGTCGAAGAACGTGCTGCGCGCCGTGCACACGGCGCGCGCGCAGCGGCTGATCAGCATCGCGCTGGTCGGCGAGGGCGGCGCGCTCGCCGATGCGGTCGACCACGCGATCGTCATCCCTGATCGCGACACCCAACACATCCAGGAGACGATGCTCCCCCTGGAACATCTCCTGTGCTTGTGGATCGAGGACGCGCTCCATGGGTCGGGCGCACCCGCCAACGCCCGTCCGTGATCTTCCGCGGTCGGGCGCCACTGCGGATCAGCTTCTCGGGGGGTGGGACCGACCTGTCGCCCTACGTCAACGAGCGGGGCGGCCTCGTCCTCAATGCCACCATCGACCGTCACGCCTACGCGACGTTGCGCGTGCGCGACGACCGCATGGTCAGCGTCCGATCGCTGGATTTCAACACCAATCTCGACTTCAGCATCGATCAGCCGCCCCCCTTCGACGGCAACCTCGACCTGATCAAAGGCTGCCTCCGCCGTCTCTCGCCGGACCGTCCGCAGGACTCGACCGGGCTGGAGCTCTACCTGGAGACGGAAGCGCCGCCGGGTTCGGGGCTGGGCGCCTCGTCGGCGCTGGTGGTCGCGACCATTGGCGCGCTGGCCGAGTGGCGTCGGCTGACGCTGGACAAATATGAGGTGGCGCGCCTTGCCTGGGAAATCGAACGGCTGGACGTCGGGGTCCCCGGCGGCCTGCAGGACCAGTACGCGGCGAGCTTCGGCGGGTTCAACCTGATCGAGTTCCGCAACGAGCGCGAGGCGCTGGTCAACCCGCTGCGCATCGAGCCTCGCATCCTGCACGAGCTGGAATACAACATGTTGCTGATTTACACCGGCGCCACCCGGACGAGCAGCCGCATCATCAGCTCGCAGATTGCCGGCCTGACCGGGAAGCAGCCCGAGGTGTTCGAGGCGATGGACCGGATGAAGGCGCTGACCCTCGAGGCGAAAGACGCGCTGCTCACCGGCAGGTTGGCGAATTTCGCCGCTTTGCTCCATGAAGAGTGGCAGGCGAAGAAGCGAACCAGCGAGGCCGTCACCACGTCGCTGATCGACGAGATGTACGCGGACGCGCGCCGGCTGGGCGCGCTCGGCGGCAAGGTGAGCGGCGCCGGCGGCGGTGGCTTCATGTTCCTCTTCTGCCCGTTCGAGAAACGCCCGGCGGTCAGCGATCGGATGCGCGAGCTGGGCGGGGAGATCCTGCCCATGGCCTTCGTGACCGAGGGCATGCAGGCGTGGAGCTGGACGGAGCGCAGCCAGGCGCAACTGACTCACCCGTCGTGAATCGCCAGCGGGTGCTGATGACCACCACCGCCTACCCGCCGTCGACCGGGGGCGTCCAGGCGCACATCGCCGACCTGCGGCAGCATCTCCAGCACTACCAGGCCGATATCGTCACGCTCTGGCTCGAGAACCGAACCGATTGGCTGCTCGGAACCACGCTGCGACTCCCTCCCCCAGCCAAAGACGAGCCCGGCGTGCGGCGCCTGGGCTGGACGACCGCGCAGCGACGGCGGATGCTGCCCTGGGTCCTGGGCTACTACGGCCTGGTTCCGCTGGCCGCGGATCGGCTGAGCCGCATCATGGCGCCGGCGCTCGACGGCCTGGTCGCGCCCGAGCACGTCTTGATCCACAACCATCGGATCGGCCGCGAGTTCCTGGCGCTGGCATCGCTCCAGGTGGCGCGACGGCGCAACCTTCCCTTTGTCCTCACCCCGCATCACCATCCGAAGTGGCACGGCTATCGATATCGCGGCTGGCTGAAGGTCTATCGCAACGCCGATGCCGTGCTGACGCAAACGGCGGCGGAACAGGAGGAGCTGGTCCGCATCGGGGTCGATCCGCAGCGAATCA
>Ga0070708_100004657_pt1 | contig 10808 bp, 9 predicted proteins | sample KBSK5503metaG_FD_65469 | JGI IMG/M metagenome (GOLD analysis project Ga0070708, IMG submission 65469) | Corn, switchgrass and miscanthus rhizosphere microbial communities from Kellogg Biological Station, Michigan, USA - KBS K5-50-3 metaG | ecosystem: Host-associated > Plants > Roots >...
TGCTGTCTCCAAGTCTCCGTTTATGCATTGTGCTTTCTCCTTCGAGGCTCAGCGGTCAGAGCTCCCGCTCAAGGGAGACGCGGGGCCCGCTCGCGCGGCGAGCGCGCCGGTTCGGTCAGCTCCACCAGTTTTCACCGGCTTTTCCGTCCGCGCGAGAAGAGGGCCTGGCAGATATGTCAGATCTGACATATCCGCTCTCCTGGTCGCCGTCGTCCGGTGTATGTCCGTGCAATCCTGCTCGGTCGCGACGGGAGGAGTCTCCCGAGCGGAGCGAGGGAGGAGCCTCGCGCCGCGGGAGCGAAGCGCTGGCGCGGGGTCAGGCGAGCGATCGAGCCCCTTTGGGCGAGCCGCTCGCCGGTGCGCCCAAAGGCGCAGATCCCCCGCCAGCGCGTAGCGACGGTCACAGCGAGGTGACGCCGGAACGGGCGTGGCGGAGAAGGACGACCGATCCGACGAGGATCAAGACGAGGCCATCCAGGATCAGGACCCGGGGCGCGGTCAGGAAGCTCGCCAGGGCGCCGGCGACCAGGTTGCCGAGCGGCATCGCGCCGCGGAAGGCGAGCGAATAGACCGAGACGACCCTCCCCCGCAGCCGGTCTTCGACGTTGGACTGGACGAGCGTCATGAACATCGCGAAGACGACCATGAGGGCCGCTCCCGCCGCGAACAGGATCGCGTGGGAGAGGAGCGCGCTCCTCGAGAGAGCGAAGGCCACCATGAGAGCGCCAAACGCCGCCTGCATCGCGACCGCGAGGGTTCCCTTGCGGCGGACGTGGCCGAAGCCGGCGATCCCGATCGCGCCGGCCACCGCGCCGATGCCGAAGGCGGCGAGCAGAGTGCTGTAGCCCTTGGCGTCTCGATGGAAGATCTCCCGCGCGAAGACCGGAAGGAACGTCACGAGAGGCATCGCGCAGAAGCTCCCCACGAAGGCGAGAGCGATCAGTCCGCGAAGCGGCCTCGCGTCCCGCACCGCGCGCAGCCCTGCCTTCAGGCTCTCCAGAAACGGCTCGGGTTTCTGTACGCCCTTCTCGAGCGCCCCGCGCTTCAAGGCGAGCAGCGCCGCGATGACCGCGAGGAAGGAGAGCCCGTTCAAGCCGAAGCAGGCCGCGGCGCCGAGCTTGTAGAAGGCGATGCCGGCGAGCACCGGCCCGACGACGCGCGCGAGGTTGAACTGGATCGAGTTCAGGGCCACGGCGTTGCCGAGGTCCTCCTTGTCCACGAGCGTCGGCACGAGGGCCTGGTACGCCGGCCCGCCGAAGGACTGCGCGAAGCCGACGACGAAGGAGAGCGTCAGGATGATCCAGACATGGATCGCTCCGCCCCAGATGAGACCGGCCAGGAGGAACGCGGAGGAGAGCTGCACGATCTGCGAGGAGAGGAGGATGCGGCGGCGGTCCACGCGGTCCGCGAGGACTCCGCCGAAGAGGGAGAAGGCGAGAAACGGCGCGTCCCCGAGGAAGGCGTCGAGGCCGAGCAGGAAGGCCGAGCCGGTCATCGTCAGGATGAGCCAGTTCTGCGCAACCTCCTGCATCCACGTCCCGACGCTCGACGTGAAGGCCCCCGCCCACAGCAGGCGGTAGTCGCGGTAGGTAAACGCGCGGAACGTCCGCAGAAACGCGGACGGGGCAGAGGCGACGGCGGCTTCGCCGGAGACCGGGACCCCGGCGGTCGGATCGGGCCGGCTCACTCCGGCGCCGGCGGCGTTTTCTCGATCTCCCCGGTCATCGGGACGAAACGCACGGGGATGATGTCCTTCTCGGAGATCTTGCCGTCCTTGTCCTTCGAGAGAACCTTCAGCTCCTGGAAGAAGCTCCCGACCGGAATCACCATGCGTCCGCCCGGCGCGAGCTGGTCGAGCAACGGCTGCGGGATCCGGTCCGGGGCCGCGGTCACGATGATGGCGTCGAAGGGGGCGTGCTCGGGCCAGCCGCGATAGCCGTCCCCTTCCCGGACCGTGACGTTGACGTAGCCGAGCTTCTTCAGCCGCTCGGCCGACTGGCGCGCCAGCTCCGGCACGATCTCGATGGAGTAGACCTCCCTGGCGAGCTTCGAGAGCACGGCGCTCTGATACCCGGATCCGGTGCCGATCTCGAGGACCTTGTCCTGAGGTCCGACCTCCGCGAGCTCCGTCATCAGGGCGACGATATAGGGCTGCGAGATCGTCTGGTTCCCTCCGATCGGCAGCGGGTGATCCTCGTAGGCGCGCGCGCTCTCGGAGGGGCCCACGAAGAGGTGCCGCGGCACCTCGCGCATGGCCGCGAGCACGCGCTGATCGCGCACGCCTCGCGCCACGATCTGCGTCTCGACCATGCGCGCTCGCCTCTCGGCTTCGTTTTCGCCCGTCGGAGTCACTCTGGAGGCAGCAGCCCTGCGGTCGCCGCAAGCCGGGGCCGAGAGGGCCGCGAGCAGGAAGGATAGCGCCGCAAACGCGTGCCGGGCGCCGCTCAACGCGCCCTTCCGGCAGACATCGGACCCGCGGGACCGTGCAGTCCCCCGCCTACGAGTCCCCGGCCGTAGGTGATCCGCCCTCCGACGACCGTCAAAACGGGCGCGATCCGGGGGATCTCTTTCTCGGGCGCCTCCATCGGATCGCGGTCGAAGACGGACAGATCCGCATCGAAACCCGGAGCGATCCGCCCTCGCCGGTCCTCCTCGAAGGCCGCGAAGGCGGCGTCGGCGGTGAAGAGAGCGAGGGCCTCCCGTCGGGTCAGCTTCTCCTGCGGACGCCATCCTCCGGCCGGCTTGCCGTCGAGGTCCTGCCTCGTCACTGCAGCGTAGAACCCGAGCAAGGGATTCTCCGATTCCACCGGAAAGTCGCTTCCGCCGGCGAGTCTGGCGCCGGCCTTCTTGAGCGACCGCCAGGCGTAAGCCCCGGCGATCCGCTCGGGACCAATCCGTATTTCTGCCCACGGCATGTCGGAGGTCGCGTGCGTGGGCTGGATGGACGCGATGACGCCTTCGCGGCCGAACCGCGGGATGTCCGCCGGCGAAATGACCTGCGCATGCTCGATGCGCGGCCGAGTCCCTCCCGCCGGGGCCACGCGCAGGGCGGACGCGGCTTTCGCGAAGGCGTCCAGCGCCAGCCGGTTGCCCCGGTCTCCGATGGCGTGGATCCAGAGCTGCCAGCCGTTCTGCCGGGCCTGCCGCGCGAGCTCCTCCAGGCGGTCGGGAGGCGTCACGAGGAGGCCGCGGTTGCCCGGTTCGTCCGAGTAATCGGTGAGGAGGGCGGCGCCGCGGCTGCCGAGCGCTCCGTCGGCGAGGGCCTTGATCGCGCGGACCGTCAGGAAGTCGCTCCCCTTTCCGACGCGCGGTCCCTTCGCGAAGAAGGCGGCAAGCTCGCCGGCGGAGCTCGAGACCGTGGCGTAGATACGGATCGGCAGCTGCCCCGAGTCCGCGAGCCGGGCGAAAGAGGCGATCTCCGCGCCGGAGGAATGGGAAGCCTCCTGGACCTCGGTCAGGCCCGCTTTCGCGCAGGCCCGCGACGCGGCGAGAACGCGCCGCTCGAAATCCCCGGCGCTCTCGGCGGGCAGGACGGATTCGACGAGACCGGTCGCGCGGTCCACCAGCACTCCGGAGGGAGACCCATCCGCGCGGCGCAGGATGCGGCCTCCCTGGGGGTCCCGCGTCGATGGGTCGATCCGCGCGGCTCTCAACGCGGCCGAGTTGATCCAGACAGCGTGGCCGTCCACGCGCCGCGCGACGGCGGGGCGGTCGGGGAGCAGAGCGTCGAGATCGGTGGCGTCGGGGAACTTCTGCCCGGGCCAGCGGTTCTGGTCCCAGCCCCGCCCCTCGGCCCAGGCTCCCTGCGGGAGCGCCGCCGCCGCCGCCGCGATGCGCCGGGCGGCCTCCGCGGCGTCGGAGGCGCCCTTCAAGTCCGCGGTCTCGAACGCTCGTCCGAGGCCGGACAAGTGCCCGTGCGCGTCCGCCCAGCCGGGAAAGATGAATCTCCCGGTCAGGTCCACGCGGGCGGCCCCGGGTGCGATCCGGTGCGCCTCGCTTGGATCGCCGACGAAGGCGATCCGGTCGTCTCTCACCAGGATGTCCGCGCGGCGCGGCGTCGCCTCCGCGGAAACGTAGACGGTTGCTCCCTCGAGGAGCAGACCGGAGTCGGCTCCGGGTCGGACGGCCGCGGCCGCGAAAGACAGAAGCAGGCCGCAGAAGAAACTCACCCGCGAAATCCTAAGTCAGGTCCGGCGCAGCAGAAGGATCGTCTGATCGTCGTACTGGGGCATCTCGCGGGCGAAGGCGGCGACGTCTGCCAGAACGCGGTCGCAGAGCTCCCGCACGGGCTTCTCGCGCCCGCCGCCGAGGGCCGCGGAGAGCCGCTCGAGGCCGAACTCCTCTTCCTGCGCGTTGACCGCCTCGGTCAGGCCGTCGGTATAGACGCAGAGAAGGTCTTCCGGAGCAAGCGTCGTGGTCTCCTCCTTCCAGGAGGCTCCCGGGAACATGCCCAGAGGCACTCCGGTCGAGCCGAGGGCCTCTACGAGACCCGAACGGCGCACCAGGAGGGCCGGGTTGTGCCCCGCCGAGACGTAGGCCAGGCGGCCGCTGTCTGGCTCGAAGAGACCGAAGAAGAGCGTCAGGAACTTGCGCGTCGCCGCGTAACGGCGCAGATGCCGATCGATCCGCGTGAAGAGCTCGGTAATGGTCTTCGCCTCGTCGATCTGAAGGTGGACCGCGGCGTGGACGGTGGACACCAGGAGCGCCGCGGGAATCCCCTTCCCCGACACGTCGGCCACGAGGAAGCCGAGTCGCCCGCGCGAGAGAGGGAAGAGGTCGTAGTAATCGCCTCCGACCTGACGGGTCGGCAGGCTTTCCGCCGCAAGCTCCACTCCGGCGATCTCCGGCAGCGAGCGCGGCAGGATCTCTCTCTGGATCGCGGCTGCGAGCTCCAGCTCCCGCTCGATCCGTTCCTGCTCGATCGCCGCGCGGTGGAGCCGCGCCGTCTCGATGGCCGCCGCGGCCTGATTCGCGAAGAGAGAGAGGAGCCGCGCGTCGGCCGGCGTGAAGTCGAGCACGCCGCCTACGCGCGACTCCTTGTCGGCGACCGCGAGAACTCCCAGCCGTCTGCCGGAGACGGAGATCGGCACCGCGAGGCACTTGGCGCAGGACGTCAGCCTCGCGCCGGCCGTCGGGACGGACGCCGCGGCGTTGTTGATGACGGCCTCCCCTTCCGGCAACCGCCAGGACGCGAACTCCTGGGCCTCGAGGAGCTGACCGCCGAGGCTCCTTTCGAGCATCAGCCTCCCGTCCTCGTGGAACAGGACGAGCGTCCCCTTGCCGGCGTCGGTCAGCGAGATCGACCGGAAGAGGACCTCGTCGGCCAGGGACGCCAGGTCGAGCTGTCCGACGAGCGAGAGGCCGAAGTCGTAGAGGGACTCGAGCTCGACCAAGCGCGTGCGGACCTCGAAATCGGCTTCCTTGACCTGGCGGGAGTAGCGATGCGCTCCGAGGAGTCCTCCCAGGACGACGCTCAGGAACGGAACGAGCTCGGCCGCATCTTCGGATGAGAGGCCTTCCAATACCAGCCGACCGTGGATCTCGCCTTCGGCGGCGAGTGGGACCCAGGAGATCCCTTCGCGGGGAGCAATCGCCGCGGCGCCCGAGGATTCGGGAGGCTCGAGGCTCTCCGCGTCGGCGCCGGCCAGCCCGGCGCACACCCAGTTCTCCTTGTCTCGGATGTAGAGCGCGCCTCGCCGCGCTCCGGTCCACGAGACCGCGGCACGAGCCAGCCGCGTCGGCAGCGGGGCGTCTGTGCCCTGGAGCGGTTCCTCGAGAGTCTTCCAGAGGACCGACAGGCGAGGAGAAGCGGCGGGTGGGGCGTCCGTCACGCGGAGGCCACCCCTTGGACGGCCTCCGCCTCGGTCGGATAGATCGCCGCGTACTGAGCCAGACCCATGATCCGGAACGTTTTGTCGATCGTCGGCGTCAGGCCGCAGAAGGCGAGCTGCCCCTTGCGGTCCATCACCTTCTCGAGCACTTCGATCAGGATCGAGATCCCGATCGAGTTGACGATCCGGGTCTTCTCCAGGTTCAAGACCAGCGCGCGCGCCCCGGTCTCGAGCTGCGCGTAGGCTTGCCGAGCGATCTCCTCGCCCCCCTGATTGTTGATGTACCCGTCCGTCGAAAGGATCGCCACGTCTCCTCGCCGCTCGGCGGCCACTCTGCAGACCTCGCTCACTTGTACTTCCTCATGACGATTCGCGTCCCCCCCTCGCCCGACGTGATGGCGACCGAGTCCATCAGGCTGCGCATGATCTGCAGGCCCCATCCCCGCTTCTGTCGCCCCGAAAACGTCTTCTCGGGGGACGGTTGCTCGATCGACGCCTGGTCGAAACCCCTTCCCCGGTCCAGGACTTCCACCTCCAGGAAATCGCGCGCGTTCTCGCGCCCTACCCGGAAAATCAGGTGCAAGCGGTCGTCCCGAGCATGCGCGTGCTCGAATGCGTTGATGCACGCTTCCACCAGGGCGAGCTTGACCTCGTCGATCTTATCCCGAGACATTTCGATGAACTCGCCCACGGCGGCCGCCTGGGCCGTCGCAACGATCTCCATGTCGGGCGCAACCGGTATAGTCAGGGAGATCTCACGAGCGCCCATCGCGTCGAGGCTCATCCGGGCCGATTCCCGCCGTGCCATCAGTGGCTTTCGATGCCTCCGCGATCGGTCGAGTTCGATCGCGAGCCAGAGAATACCCCGTCGCGACAGGCTCCGCCGGCGGGTGCGACACACGTCGCGGGCGCCTCGCGAGAGCCGATTCCGGGCACGGCGACCTAGCCTAGAACCGCAGGAAGAGCTGGAGCGAACGCACCAGGACCGTAGGAACCCGATCGAAGGAGAAGAGGAGAAGCGCGGCCGCCGCTTCGGCCAGCAGAAGCGCCCAGGCCAGAGCGGAGGCCGGAGCAGCTTCGAGGATCAGGACCTGCGCTTTTTTCATGTTCGCTCGGCTGAGCCAAGCGCAAGGCTCCTGCCACCGTGCGTGTCGGACGGAGAAGAACTCTAAACGGCTCCACGAAAAGGGCTTGCGGGAAGATGGAAGAACGATCAAGTCTTCGCATTATAGTGACATAGTGACACATCTTCAATTCTTGCGATACGTCACATAGTAATAACAGGCTTTATTTCAGAGACTTACGTGCAGATCTGTGACTTTTTGACTCTGTGACTCATCGACCCATGACTTTCTTTCTGTAGAGCGTCCTCCGGCTGATCCCGAGAAGCCGCGCCGCCCGGCTTTTGTTACCGCCCGCCATCTTCAAGACTCGGCGGATGTGGCGCTCTTCGAGAGCCCTCAAGTTGGGCGCGTCGCCGGCGTCCGTCTCCCCCGGCCCTTCCCGTCGCTCCAGCGCCCTGGCCGGAAGCCACTGCAGGTCTTCCAAGCGAATGACCCCGCCGCGGCACAGGGAAGCGGCGCCCTCCAGGAGATTCTCGAGCTCCCGGATGTTGCCCGCGAAGTCGTGCCCGAGAAGGGCCGCGAAGGCTTCGCGGTCGATCGTGGGGGCCTCACGCCCTTCCCGCGCCGCGAACCGATCCAGAAAATGCCGGGCGAGCTTGGGAATGTCCTCCCGGCGTTCCCGCAAGGGCGGCAGTGCGATCTCGACGACCCGCAGCCGGTAATAGAGGTCCTCCCGGAACTCGCCGCGGGAGATCTTTTCGGGCAACCGGGCATTCGTCGCTGCGAGGACCCGCACGTCGATCGGGATCCGCCGGCGCCCTCCCACGCGTTCGATCTCGCGCTCCTGCAGGACACGCAGGAGCTTGGCCTGCAGCGGCAGGGGCATGTCTCCGACCTCGTCCAAGAAGAGTGTGCCGCCGTTGGCTGTCTCGAACCGGCCCGAGCGCGCTTCGACGCCGGTCGCGACACCGCGCTCAATGCCGAAGAGCTCGGACTCCAGGAGCGACTCCGGCAGCGCCGCGCAGTTGATCGCGACGAAGGGCTTCTCCGCGCGGTCGCTGCGGGCGTGGATCATCCGGGCCACGAGCTCCTTGCCCGTCCCGCTCTCGCCGGTGATCAGCACCGACGTCTTCGACGGCGCAATCCGGCCGACGACATCGAGGACCCGGCGCGCGGCCGGCGAGTCTCCGACGAAGAGACGTCCCGCCGCCGCGCGGCCGGTCTCGTCCAGCAGCCGGCGGTTCTCTTCCTCCAGGCGCTCCCGCTCGCGCGTCAGACGCTCGAGGTGCCGCCGGTTCTCGATCGCCATCCCGCAAAGTCCCGCGAGCGAGGTCAGGAAGCGCGCGTCCTCCTCGTCGAAGGCGGTCTGCCCTCCTCGCCGCAGCTCCTTGTCGGCGAGCACGAGAACTCCGACGGCTCTCGCGCCGGATCGGATGGGAACCCCCACGGCCGTGGACACGGGCACGCGCAGCAACCGGAAGCTCTCGCGCCGGAGAGCGGTCTCGGCGCGCGCGAGGTCGCGCAGGAACTCGTCTTGTGCGAGGAGAGATTCGGAGGGCCGGCGCGGGAACCCCACCCTCGCTTCGGCGCGGCGCGCCCCCCCCTCTCCGAACGTCGCCAGGTAACCCCGGGACGCGTCGAGCACGCCGACCGCGCGGCCGAGCACGTCCTCGACCAGGGCTTCTTCGTCCGGGAGGGAGCCCAGAGACAGGCCAGCGTCGTATAGGGTCTCGAGAAGAAGCAGCTTGTGCTGAGTCTGAAAATCCATCTAAGCCCCGGTCATCTCAACCCCGGTCATCTCAGCCCCGGTCGCGGCGCGAGTAGTCTCCCGAGCGAAGCGAGGGAGGAGGCTCGCGCCGCGGGAGCGGAGCGCGGACCAGGGGACCAGGCGAGCGATCGAGGCCGCATCCGGCCGAGTCGCTCGCCGTTGCGCCCGCAGGGCGCAGGTCCCCTGCTCCGCGCGTAGCGACGGTCACCTAGCGGGGCGCCGCCGGGGCGCCGGAGGCGCTGAGCACTCTCTCACGGCGCAGCTGCGCCACGGCGAGCTCGGCGGAACGCGTCGGCGCCCAGCTCGGGTTCCACTTCTGATTCTCGGCCAGAAGCTTCTCGGCCCTGTCGAGGTCTCCCTTGCGGGCCAGGAGCTCGGCCAGATGCGCGCGCCCCTCGTAGACCCAACGCCGCCCTTCGAAATTGTCCAACGGGTTAGGGGGATTGGCGTTCAACTCATAGAGAGCGATCGCCTCCTCGGTCTTTCCCTGCCTCGTCTTCACGAGGGCCATCAGGGCGTTCCAGCCCGGGAAGTGGGACCTTCGCTGCCCCTCCTTGGTCTCCTTCTCGTACATCGCGACGAGCTTGGGTTTGAGCTCCGTCAAGCGTCTTTCCGCGTCGCCCGTTCTGTCCTCGACGAGGTCGACTGCCACGTCGGCGTAGGTCCGCCAGATCTCGGTGTTCTTCCCCTTCGGCAGGTCCGCGACGCGACCCGCAGCGTCGCGCGCCCCGGCCCGATCGCGCGCCACGATCGCCGCGCGCAGCGCCGCGCCGAGCAGCTCCATGCGCCGGCCGTCCGTCAGCGCCTCGCGGGACGCTCTCTCGTAAGAGTCGATCGCCTTCGCGTAGTTCCCCTGGCCTTCGTACACGACGCCCAGGTGGAAGGTGGACTCGAAGAAATCGGGCTTCAGGGCGAGCGCCCGGTTCAGGTTGACGATCGCCTCCTCGTAGCGGCCGGAGTAGGCCTGCACTTCTCCGAGACTGTCGTAGGGATTGGCCTGGTCGGAGGCCATGAACTGATATTTCTTCAGGTTCTCGATCGCCTTGTCGTAGTCGCCGCGCCAGGCGTAGTAGTAGCCGAGCTGGTTGTAGACCGCCGCGTTGTTGGGATCCTGGGCCAGAAGCTCCGAGTAGATCTGGAGCGCTTTCTCCGCGTGCCCCTGAGCCATCTCATTGCCGCAGAGGAACATCGCGGCGTCGATGTCGTTGGGCCACTTTTGATGGATGGCGCGAGCGATCTGCAGCCGCTCTTCGCGGGAGCCTTTCTCGGCGGTGGTGGCGAGGTCCACGAGGAGCCGCTCCCGCTCGGTCAGGCGGCCGCGCAGCCGACGCGCCCGCTCGATCAGGGCGAGAGCCTGGTCGTGGTTCGAGAGCCCGGCCAGCCGGAGCATGGCCATCGCGAAGTTGGGATCGAGCGAGAGGGCGCGCGCGAAGGCGACCTGCGCCTCCTTCTTGTAAAAGCGGCGGTCGTTCTCGACCCCTTCCCGGTAGGCGTCGTAAGCGGCCGCGGAAGACGTCGTGACCTCCCGGTGACTCGAGGTCAGATACAGGGCGGCCAGCCCTCCCGCAACGAGCAGGAGGACGACCGCCAAGAGGGACACGGCCCTGCGGGAGATGCTCATCCTCCTCATCATACGGCCTGAGGGGCTCCGGGTTTCCGGCTAGCCCCCCTTCTCCGGCCTCATTCAGCCCTCAGGAGCAGGAAAGTCATGTCGTCGTACTGCTCGGCCCCCCCGACGTGACGGCGGATGTCGCCCAGGATCCCATTGGCCAGGTCCTCCAGGCTCTCCCCCTGCCGGGCGGCGAGCGACTTCATGAGCCTCTCCTCCCCGAAGGGGTTCATCGCCTCGTCCATCGCCTCGGAGAACCCGTCGGTGTAGAAGAAGATCAGGTCTCCGCGCTTCAGGTAGATCTCCCGAGTGTCGTAGGGCACCTCGCGGAAGGCGCCCAGCGGCAGCCGGTGCTCGGGCGGGTCGAGGGGGCGCGGCCCGCCATCCCCCGATCGCAGGAGGATGGGAAGGGGCTGACCGCCGATGGCGTAGCGCAGACACATGGCCTCGGGGTCGAGGACGAAGTAGCCGAGCGACACGAACATGCGGCGCTTGATCGAGTAAATGCGACGGTTGGATTCCTGGAAGAGGAGCCC
>Ga0070708_100004659_pt1 | contig 10808 bp, 7 predicted proteins | sample KBSK5503metaG_FD_65469 | JGI IMG/M metagenome (GOLD analysis project Ga0070708, IMG submission 65469) | Corn, switchgrass and miscanthus rhizosphere microbial communities from Kellogg Biological Station, Michigan, USA - KBS K5-50-3 metaG | ecosystem: Host-associated > Plants > Roots >...
CGTCATCCGGCGCACGGCGTCCATGAGGCCGAGCGCGCTCGAGTCGCGCACGTAGCGGCCCAGCACGCGCGCATGCGTTCCGGCAAGGCGCGGGTGGCCATGCGGGGAGATGCCGTCGCTCGCCACGATCACGAGGGAGTCGGCGAGCGCCAGGCGCACGATGCTGTCCGGGATGAGAAAGAACACCACGACGGCGCCCGTGCGGCGGAGCCGCTGGAAGCTCGGGCGGGTCAGGCGCTCGCCGGTCGGGGGATAGAGGATGTCGTGGTAGCCGATTCCCATCTTCGCCTGCCAGCCGGGGTCGAAGACGGCCGACTGGATGCCGGTGGACGCCGCGGTGTACGGGTAGGCCTCGGTCGTGACGTCGAGGCCGCGCGCGCGCGCGCCGGCGATGAGCTGGAGCAGGAGCGGCGTGTCGCGTTGGCCCATGCTCGTCACGTGGACGACGTGCAGTGCGGCGCCCGTCGCCGCCGCGTCCGCGATCACCTCCTGCAGCGCGTCGACGCTCCCGCCCGTGGCCGGATCCCGGCCTCCCTCGCGCAGATGCACGAAGCAGGGTACACCGTGGCGCGCGGCGACCCGGAACAGGCGCAGGATCTCCTCGCGACTCGCGCCCGGCGTATAGGCGATCCCGAACCCGATGCCGAGCGCTCCATCGGCCAGCCCCTGCTCGACCAGTGAATCGAGGCGGGGCAGGTCGCTCGCGGGAATCTCGGCGTGCGTCCAGCCGCGGCTCGTGTCGCCCAGGGCCAGGGCACCGGCGAGCGACTGGTCGCGCCTGAGCAGCGCGCGTCGCGCGCCCGGGTGACCGACGGTTACGCCGTAATTGATGAGCGCTAGGGCCCGGCGCGCCTCGTACCACGGCGCCACCGGGTAGGTCCCGATCTCGAGTTCGAGGGCCGTCGTCACGCCGTCGTGTGCGTAGTAGCGGTAGCTCTCGGAATCCTGCCCGTGGACGTGGAGATCAATGAACCCTGGGGCGACGACGAGACCGCGCACGTCGAGAGTCTCGCGCGCGGCGACGGGCTCGGTCGCGACGGCCGCGATGCGGCCGCCCTGGATAGCCACGTTGCGCACGGCGTCGAGGTGCGACTCGGGGTCGAGCACGCGCCCGCCCGCCAGGACGAGATCGTAGGCCTCGCCCGAGGCGCCGCTCGACCGGAGGGGCCGCGCGGGCGGCCCGAGGACGGTCGCGAGGGCGCAGGCGGCGGCCATCCAGCGGCTGGTCATTGCGGCTATTCTAGCGGCCTCGATCGCGTTGTGAAGTAGGGGCGCAGCATGCTGCGCCCCTACGGCCTCCTCCTGGTGGGATCAAGCGCATCCTGCAGCGCATCTCCAAGGAGCGTGCACGCCACCACCACCGCGACCAGCGCGACTCCCGGCGCGGTCGCGACCCACGGCGCGTTGACCAGGGTGTCTCTCCCCGACGCGATCATGTTCCCCCACGACGGGGTGGGCGGCTGGACGCCGAGCCCCAGGAACGAGAGGCCGGCCTCGAGCATGATGGCGTTGCCGATGCCGAGCGCCGCGGAGACGATCACGGGGGTCAGGGCGTTCGGCAGGATGTGGCGCCGCAGCACGCGGTCCGGCGGGACGCCGAGGGCGAGCGCCGCTTCGACGAATGGCCGGGCCGCGAGCGAGCGCACCTCGCCGTGGACGAGCCGCGCCACCGACATCCAACCCGTCAGCCCCAGGACGACGATCACGAGGAGCGCGCTCGGCCGCCACAGCGCCCCCAGCAGGAGGAGGAGCACGACTCGCGGCAGGGCGAGCGCGAAGTCGGTGAACGCGAGCAGCGCCGCGCCGACCGGCCCGCGCCAGTACGCCGCGGCGGCGCCCACCACCACGCCGATCAGGACGGACAGGAGCACGGCGAGGCCGCCCACCCCGAGCGAGATGCGGGCGCCGTAGGCGAGGCGCGTCCACACGTCGCGTCCGAAGCGGTCGGTGCCGAGAGGGTGGAAGACGCCGTGCCCGTCGGTGGTGAGGGGTGACAGGAACCGGGTGGCGACGACGTCCCGTTGGGCCGCCGGGTCGCCGGCGGAGACGAGGGGCGCCGCGAGCGCCGTGATGACGGCGAGCAGGAGCACGGCGCCGCCGAGAGCGCCACGCCGGTCGCGCACCACGCGCCGCCAGTCGGCCCGGGTCACCGGTCTCCTTCCCCGTGTCGAATGCGGGGATCGAGCCACGCCACGGCGAGATCGGCGACGAGGTTGCCGGCGACGACCAGCATCGCGCTGATCGTCGTCGCGGCCATGACGACCGGGTAATCGCGGGCCCCCACCGCCTCCACCAGCTTCCGGCCGACGCCGGGCCACGCGAACACCGCTTCGACGAACACCGCGCCGGAGAAGAGCGCGGGCAACGAGAGTCCGAGCAGCGTGACGATCGGGATGAGGGAGTTTCGCAGCACGTGCCGGAGCAGGACGCGTGGCGGCGCGAGTCCCTTCGCCTGCGCAGCCGTCACGAACGGCTGCGCGCGCACGTCGCGCATCGCGCCGCGGACGAAACGCGCCGCCCCGCCGACCCCGATCAGGGCGAGCGTGGTGAGCGGCAGGGCGAGGTGGCGGAGGCGGTCCACGAGCCGCGCCCACCCAGTCAACAGGTCGGCGTCGAGTCCGGCCGCTCCGAACGCCGGGAGCCACCGCGCCCAGTAGGTGAACACCATCACGAGCATCAGCCCGAGCCAGTAGCCGGGGAGGGCGAACAGCGTGACCGTCGTGACCGAGAGGGCCGTGTCGAGGCGGGGGCGGGCCGTGGCCTGGATCGCTCCGACGAGGATTCCCACGAGATAGCTCGCGACGAGCGACAGTCCGACGAGCTCGACGGTTGCGGGCACTGCCTCGGCGAGGAGCCCGAGCACGGGGCGGCCGGTGGCGATGCTCCGGCCCCAGTCGCCGCGCGCGAACTGGCCGAGCCACGCCACGTACTGCACCATGAGCGGGCGGTCGAGCCCGAGGGCGCGGCGCTGGGCCAGCACCTGTTCGGGCGTCGCCGCGGGGCCGAGCAGCCGCTCCACCGGATCGCCCGGGGCGAGCTGCAGCAGAAAGAACGTGAGCGTGACGACGCCCGCCACCACGGCGAGGCCGGTCACGGCGCGGCGGGCCAATGCGGCCAGCATGCGCGGAATCTCGCGCGACCCAACGACCCCCGCTAGAATCCGGGCGTGCCGCAACGGATCCTGTGGGTGGCGCTCGCGGGGACGGTGTCCACCGCCTGCGGGATGAGCTCCGCGCGCCGCGGGCGGACTGTCGTGTATGCCTCGGGCGCGGAGCTGCAGACCCTCAATCCGCTGCTCACCATCCATCCCCTCGCGAAGCAGATCGAGCGCTACGTGCTGCTCACGACGCTGGTCCGCTACGACACCGCGCTCGCGCCGCAGCCGTATCTGGCGCGCACCTGGACCTGGTCGGGCGATCGCACTACCCTCGTCTTCCACCTCCAGGCGGGCGTGCGCTGGCACGACGGCGCGCCCACCACGGCCCGTGACGTGGCCTGGACCTTCAACGCGGCGCGCGATCCCGCGACGGACTATCCGCGCTTCCACGATCTCGCCGACGTCGCCTCCGCAGACGGCGTCGACGATTCGACCGTCGTCGTGCGGTTCAGCCGGCCCCCTCCCGAGCCCCGGCTGCCGGACGTGTTCGCGGACCTCGCGATCGCGCCGGCGCACCTCCTCGACTCGGTGCCGCGGGCGCGGCTGCGCCAGGCCTCGTGGAACGCGAGCCCGGTCGGGAACGGCCCATTCCGGTTCGCGACGCACGAATCGAACCGCCGCTGGGTGTTCGTGGCGAATCCCGACTTTCCGCCCGCGCTCGGCGGCGTGCCGCGGCTCGAGCGCTTCGTCGTCGTGGTGGTGGACGAGCCGACCACGAAGCTCGCCGCCCTCACCGCGGGCGAGATCGACTTCGCCGGGATCCAGCCCGCCCACGCCGGGTTCGTGCGCAAGAACCCCGAGCTGGCCGTCCTCGACTACCCGGAGATCTTTCCGGTCGGCATCGTGTTCAACACCCGCCGGCCGCCGTTCGACGACGCCCGCCTGCGGCTGGCGGTCGCGCTCGCCCTCGACCGGCGCGAGATCGTCGAGGGGTACCTCTTCGGCTTCGGCGCCGTCGCGGATGGCCCCGTGCCGCCAGACGTTCCCGGCTACCTCCCCGTGCCGGCCATCCCCACGGACCCCGACTCGGCGCGCCGGCTCGTCGCCGGGCGCCACGTCGCGTTCGAGCTGCTCACAGTTCCGAGCGGCGAGGCGGCGCTGGAGCAGATGATCCAGGCGCGGCTCGCGGCCGTGGGATTCGACGTCTCGATCCGGCAGCTGGAGCTCTCCGCGTTCCACGACCGCGTGAGCCCCCGGCGCCACGACTTCGAGGCCGCCGTGGTCGGCACCCTGGGCGATCCGGGACTGGGGTATCTCGCCGCACTCGCCGAGCTCGCAGGTGTGCGCCTCCCGGCGGATCCGGCGGCGGCGCAGCAACGCTTCCGGGATGCACTGCCCGTCGCATTCCTTTATCACTCCCGCGGCGTGCAGGGGATGAATCGCCGGGTGCAGGGCGTGCGCATGGATGAGCGGGGCGAGCTCCCCACCGTGGGGCGCTGGTGGATCGGCCCGTGAGGCGGCGCAATCTGCCGACCCTGTACCGCGCCACCGCGCCGGTGCGGCTCGACTTCGCCGGCGGCTGGACGGATGTGCCGCCATTCTCCGCGCGGGAGGGCGGGGTCGTCGTCAACGCGGCCGTTCGTCTCGCGGCGCACGCGGAGCTGAAGCTCGGCGGCAGGCTGATCCGCTTGGTCTCCGAGGACTTGGGACAGGAGCTCGAGTGCGCCAACGCCCTGGGACTCGTGCTCGACGGCCGGCTGGACTTGCTCAAGGCGGCGCTGCGGATGTTCCCGGTCCAGCATGCCTTCACGCTCACGACGCGCTGCGACGCCCCGGCGGGCTCCGGACTCGGCAGCTCCGGCGCGCTCGACGTGGCGCTCGTCGCCGCGCTGACGCTCGCGCGCGGCGAGCGGCTCTCCGAGCGGGAGCTCGCCGAGCAGGCCTGGCATCTCGAGGCGGTGGAGGCGAACATCCCCGGCGGCAAGCAAGACCAGTTCGCTGCGGCGCTGGGCGGGTTTCATCGATTGAGCTTTCGCGATCCGGACGTGGGTATCGAGCCGCTGACGTTGGACGATGCCTTCGCCGCGGCGCTCGAGCGGCAGGCGCTGCTCTGCTACACCGGCCGCTCCCGCATCTCGGGCGCGACGATCGCGCGGGTGATGACGGCCTACGAACGGGGCGACCGGCACGTCGTGGGGACCTTGCAGGCCCTGAAGGACATCGCGGATCCCATGGCCGAGGCGCTGCGCGCGGCCGACCTCGCCCGCGTGGGCGCGCTGCTCACGGCAAACTGGGAGCAGCAGCAGCGTCTCGATCCCGAGATGCGCACGGACGAGATGGCGCGGCTCGAGCGCGCGCTCGCGGGTGCCGGCGTGCTCGGCGGCAAGGCGGCGGGCTCGGGGGCGGGCGGCTGCATGTTCTTCGTGACGCGCGACGATCCGCGACCTGCCACGCAGGCGGCCCGGGCCGCGGGCGCGACCGTGTTGCCGGTACGCTGGGCGCGCGAGGGAGCGCGGGCATGGTGACGGCGGAACAAGTGGCGGCGCGGAAACAAGAGATCGCGCGCTCGCGCGACCTGATGGCCCTGGTCGCGCACCTGACCGAGCAGGCCTCTCCGGTTCTCGAGCGGATGCCGAGCATCCCTCGGGAGAAGGCCCTGCTCTCGAGCGACGGCGGCGTCTGTCCGGAGGACGGGGCGCCGCTCGCGTTCGATCCGTGGAGCCCGGACGCGCACCGTTGCCCCCGCTGCGGCCGGACGTTCGGGGGCGAGCGACACGACCGGAACTGGGCGCGCTACCAGCATCTCTGGCTCGCCGAGCGGGCGGCGCACCTGGCGGCGCTCGGCGCGCTCGCCGACCACGACGCGGCCGCGAGCCGTGCCGCCGAGCTGCTCCAGGCGTACGCGCGGACGTACTGGCAATACCCGAACCGGGACAATGTGCTGGGCCCGAGCCGGTTGTTTTTTTCGACTTACCTCGAGTCGATCTGGATCTGCAACTACCTCGCGGCCGCCGTCCTGCTGCGCGAATCGGGGCGCCTCGACGACGAGACGGCGCGCGGAGTCGCCCAGGTCGCGGACGAGGCGGCGAACCTGATCGGCGAGTTCGACGAGTCGTTCTCGAACCGCCAGACCTGGAACGATGCCGCCCTCGCGGCCATCGCGGTGTGGTTCGAGGACGAAGCCCTGGCACAGCGGGCCATCGAGGGGCCGACCGGGCTGCTCGCGCACCTGCTGCGGGGGTTCGGCCGGGACGGGATGTGGTACGAGGGCGAGAACTATCACCTGTTCGCCCTGCGCGGATTGCTCACCGGCGCGGCGTGGGCCCGCCAGGCCGGCGTCGACCTGTACGAGGACCCCAATCTCAGGGAGCGCCTGCGGGCCGCGCTCCTCGCGCCCGCCCGCACCGCTCTTCCCGATTTCACGTTTCCGGCGCGCAAGGACTCGCGGTTCGGCGTCTCGCTCGCGCAACCGATGTACGTCGAGCTGTGGGAAGTTGGCGTCGGGAACCTCGGGAAACGGGAAACGGGAAACGGGAAACGGGAGATCGAAAGCTGGCTCACGGCGTTGTACCGGGCGCCTGCGCCGAAACCGGAGCCGTTCGAGTCCTATTTGCATGCCGCACCGGTGGACCGTTTCCCGTTTCCCGTTTCCCGTTCCACGCTCTCCTGGTGGGCCCTGCTCGAGATGCTCCCCGAGCTTCCCGCCGACGCGCCTGCGTGGGCGCCGGAGAGCGCGCTGCTCGAGACTCAGGGACTCGCCGTGCTGCGCTCCCAGGAAGGGAGGCGTTATGTCAGCCTCGAGTGCGGGCAGCTCGGCGGCGGCCACGGGCACCTGGATCGGCTGCACCTCACGCTGCACGCGGACGGGGTGCACTGGATCCCCGATTTCGGCACCGGCTCGTATGTCTCGCGCGATCTCTTCTGGTATCGCTCGACGCTCGCGCACAACGCGCCCCGGCTCGACGGGGTCTCACAGCCGCCCGGCGACGCCACCTGCGAGATGTTCGACGTGCAGGGCGAGTGGGCTTGGGCCCGCGGCCGCTACGGCGATGTGACCCGCACCGTGGTCTCCGGGCCGGCGTACGCGCTGGACGTGGTCGAGCTGTCGAGCCGCGAGGAGCATCTCCTCGAGCTGCCCTGGCATTTCCAGGGGCGCGCGGATACGAGGAGCGGCGTGTGGGAGCCTGTCGAGCTTGGAGGGGAGTCGCAGGAGGGGGAGGACCGCTTCGTCAGCCGCGTCGAGCGGCTCGTTCGGGATCGCGGCGGTCCCGTTGTCGTGGAGGTGAGCGCCGCAGGCCGATCGCTGAACGTCCTCGTCCTGTTCGAGGGCGACCTGCTGCGAGCCGAGGCGCCCGGTACGCCGGGGACCGGGAGCCGGGACACTTTCTACATGGTCCGCGCGCGCGGCCGGAGCGTGCGTGTCATCACCGTGCTCGATTCGGTCGAGGGCGGAGTCGTACGCGGCTTGCAGGTGCGGGGAGGTGTGATCGAGTTGGAGACGGCGAGCGGCGTCACCCTCCACACGGCGGATGCGGGCGGCTGGCAGGTGGCGAGCGGGTCGATCCGCGTCCGGCTGGCGGGGGCCCGTGCGCCCGTACCGCCGTTTCAGCCGCTGCTCGAGCTCGACCGGCCAACCCCCGCCCTCGGGGCGGCGTTGCGGGTCGGGGACTCCCCGCCCCTCGACGGCACGCCGGACGGCTTCGACCAGAGCGAGCCCCTGCGGCTCGAGCTCGAGGACCAGTATCGCCGCAGCGAGGAGCCGTATGGCGGGCCCGACGATCTCTCCGCCGTGGCGTACGCGGCTTGGGACGACGCGGGCTTGTATCTCGCGGTGGACGTGACGAAGCCCGAGCTTTGCTTCCGCGCCCCCGACGCCCCACCGCTCGCGCTCGACAACGAGCCGGACGACGTCCATTCGGACGGGCTGCAGCTCTATCTCCGCGATCCGGAGACCAGAGCGATGGAGGGGTTCCTCGTGGTCCCCGAGGGACAGGACCGCGGCGGCTTGCGGGTGCGCGGCGCGGGAGACTCCCCCGGCTCTCCCGAAGCGATCCGGGGCGCGTGGCGCCGCACGCCGCACGGGTATTGCGTCACGCTCGCGCTCGCCTGGCCGGATTGGCAGCGCCCCCACGTCGGCGGGCAGGTCGGCTTCGACCTCATCGTGAACGAAATGTTGCCCGGCCGCTTGCGGCGCGCGGGGCAGCTCGTCTGGAGCGGCGGCGACGGGTGGGTTTACTTGCGCGGCGACCGCCAGGATCCGGAGCGGGTGGGCGTGCTGGAGCTGGTGGGATGATACAAGTGCGGAGTGCGGAATCCGGAATGCGGAGTGTAAGGGTGAGCGTCCCAGCACGAACGACCTTTCCCTGCAATTCCGCACTCCGCATTCCGCACTCCGCATTTGATCTCTTGATCGTCGATCCATGAGCGTCGTGGTCGTCCTCCACGAGCCCCAGGACCTCGTCAACGTCGCTCACGTGGTCCGGGCCCTGAAGAACTTTGGGTGGCGCGACCTGCGACTCGTGAATCCCCGCGAGTACGACGCCCACCGGATCGAGGGGATCGCGCATCAGACCGAGGACGTGCTGGCGCGCGTCCGGCGCTTCGAACGGCTCGAGGACGCGCTCGCCGATTGCACCCATGTGGTGGGATTCACCGCTCGCGAGCGCAGCGCCAAGCGCAACGTGCAGCGTCCCCGCCCGGCGGCGGGGGAGATCCTGGCGCAGTCGGAGGCCGGGGCGATCGCGCTGCTGTTCGGCCGTGAGGACAAGGGGCTCCCGAACGAGGCGCTGGACTTGTGTCACCGCGTGGTTACGGTCCCCACCGATCCGGCCTATCCCTCCCTCAACCTCGCGCATGCCGTGGTGCTGATGCTCTACGAGCTGGCGCTCGCGCGTGGCGACGAGGCCCGGCCCTTCAAGCCGCCGCGCCGGGAGGGCCCGCCCGCGAAGGTCGAGGACTTGGAGCGGCTGTTTGCGGATGTGGAAGGGGCGTTGCGCGCGATCGATTTCTTCAAGACGCGCCAGTTGGCGGGCGTGATGCGCACGCTGCGCGAGGTGATCCACCGCACGCCGCTCGATGAGCGGGAAGTGAAGCTGCTGCGCGCGATGGCGATCGAGGTGGTGAAGTACGGTGAGCGACTGGCGCGTTCCGGGATTCACGTCGACCGCTAGTTTGCGGCCGGACGCCCTGTTCGGCGCGTCGCCCCCGGGCGAGGACGCCGGGCTCCCCGCGCAACTGTTGCGTGCGTCCGGGTGTCGGGTCTGGGACGCGCAGGGCCGCGAGTACTTGGACTACGTCATGGCCCTCGGCGCCGTGGCGCTGGGCTACGGGCATCCAGCGGTGAGTCGCGCCGCCGAGGAGGCGATTGCCGCAGGGGTCGTGGGGCCCCTCCCGCCGGTGCTCGAGGAGGAGCTTGCCGAGGAGCTGTGCCGTCTGATCCCGTGGATCGAGCGAGTGCGGTTCCTGAAGACCGGGGCGGAGGCGGTGGCTGCGGCGGTGCGGCTCGCCCGCGTAGCCACGGGGCGCGAGCGGGTGCTGGGCTGCGGCTACCACGGCTGGCTCGACTGGTGCCAGGGCGCGGAAGGCGTGCCGGCCGCGACCCGGGCGCTCTATACCGAGCTGCCGTTCAACGACGCGGAGGGTTCGCGCCGGCTCATCCGCGAGGCGGGGAGCCAGCTTGCCGTCGTGGTCGTGGAGCCGCTCGTCGTGGTGGAGCCGACGCGCGAGTGGCTCGAGGTGCTGCGGACCGAGACGACGCGGGTGGGCGCGGTGCTCGTTTTCGACGAGATCAAGACCGCGTTCCGGCTGGCGGTGGGCGGCGCCGCCGAGCGCTACGCGGTGCGGCCCGATCTCGTGGTGCTCGGCAAGGCCCTCGCGAACGGCTTCCCGCTCGCAGCCGTGGGCGGGCGGGCGGATCTGATGGCCGCCGCGTCCCGCACCTGGATCTCGTCCACGCTCGCCACCGAGAGCGTCTCGCTCGCCGCCGCGAAGGCGGTGCTCGACACGATGGAGCGGGAGAACGTCTACGCCCACCTGCACGCCGTGGGTACGCGGCTGTTGCACGGGTTGCACCGGCTGCAGCGAGAGCACGCGCAGCTCATCACCGGCGTGGCCGGGGTGGCCGAGATGTGCTTCCTCCACTTCGCGAGCGAGAGCGTCTCGCGCGACGTGGCGCGGGGCTGCGCCAGGCGCGGGCTGCTCTTCAAGCGGACGGCGTACAACTTCGTGTCGCTGGCGCACGACGAGGCGGCCATCGACAGCGCGCTGGAGGTACTAGACGAGGTGCTGCGGGCGACTGCCGACCGCCGTTAGGCGACCGCTTCGACGGCTTGCTTCGTGCCAGCCTCTGTTCTGACCTCGCGTCCGCCGCACTCGTCGAGGAACCTTGCCAGGCGTCTGTCACCACGCTGGCGCTGACGGGCGCCCGCACCGTCGTGGTGTTTCGCGCCCTGAGTGGGCGCACATCGCGCCGAGCCCGGGCTCTCAGCCCGGGTAGACTTCTTTCGGCCGATCTGAACCCCGGATGGGCGGTGTAGGGGCGCAGCATGCTGCGCCCCTACCCAAAGGCGGGGGGTGCGCCCTTAGAGAGGGCGCCCATTGCCCCGAGCCCGGGCTCTCAGCCTGGGTATACCGGATCGATGCTGACGCCGTTGCTCCGGGATTGCGATGTCATGCTGCTGCCCGCGGAAATTGGACGACGGTATTCGCCCGC
>Ga0070708_100004660_pt1 | contig 10808 bp, 8 predicted proteins | sample KBSK5503metaG_FD_65469 | JGI IMG/M metagenome (GOLD analysis project Ga0070708, IMG submission 65469) | Corn, switchgrass and miscanthus rhizosphere microbial communities from Kellogg Biological Station, Michigan, USA - KBS K5-50-3 metaG | ecosystem: Host-associated > Plants > Roots >...
CGGTGTCGTCGGCGACCACGATGTGCATCCAGGGGAACGTGAGGAGCGCGGCTCCGTCGCCGCTGGTGCGCAGGCTCTCGCCGGGCGCGATCCGGAACTCGCGATCCGCGGACTTCCAGGACCGGCCGTCACCGCGCTGCAGGGTGCCGTCGAGGATGCGCACGGAAGCCACGGGCGCCGGAGGCAGGGGCCGCGCGGGACGGCGCACGACCACGTCGGGCTTGGCGAAGAGGAGGGCGAGAACGGCGGCGCCGAAAGGCACCGTCAGCGATTTCCGACCGCGATGTCCTCGACCGGCTTGCTCTCGCTGGGCTTGTTCGGCGCTTTCGACGTCTCCACGTCGTGCGGATAGTAGTAGTAGTAGTAGCCCTTGGCCTTCACGTTCACCGCGTTGAGCACCACCCCGAGCACCGTGTCCGTGACCTTCCGGAGGGCGCTGAGGTTGCGGCGGATGAGCTTCTTGTCCGCGGTGTTGTACTGGACCACGAACGTGGTGAGGTCGGCGTAGCGGGCCAGCAGCTGCGCGTCCGTCACCGAAGCCAGCGGGGGCGAGTCGATCAGGATCCAGGAGAAATGGCCGCGCAGCCGATCCAGGAAATCCTGCATGTTGGGCCGGGTCAGGATGGCGGGGGGGTTCGGGGGCAACGGACCCGTGGTCAGCGCGAAGAGGTTGGGCACGCGCGTCGGCCGCACGAGCGCGTCCAGGTCCTCGTGGTTCACGAAGAAGTTGGTGACTCCGGGCTCCCGGGTCAGTCCCAGCCGGCTGTGGAGCTGGCCGCGCCGCAGGTCGAAGTCCACGAGGACGGCTTTCTCACCCGACGATGCGAGCAGCTTGCCGAGGTTCACGATCGTCGTCGTCTTGCCCTCCTGGGGCACCGTGCCCGTCACGAGCACGATCTGCCCTTGTTCGTCCTTGCGGCCGAAGATGAGGGCGGTGCGGAGGTTCTGGTAGGCCTCGGTGACGAAGTGGACGTTCGCCTCGTCGTACTGGGGCACCGCGGCCAGGAGGTCGATATGCAGGTAACGCTCGATCTCCTCCGGATCCTTGATGGTGTTGTCCAGGTAGTCGCGGGCGATCACGAGGCCGACGCCGAGGAGCAGGCCCAGGAACCCGGCCACGGCCGCGATCCGCTTCTTGTTGGGGCGGATGGGCGAGGTGGGCGCCGACGCCCGCTCCACGACGCTCACGTTGTTGCTGCGGATGGACGCGGCGATGTCGGTCTCGTTGAGCTTCTGCAGGAGGACGTCGTAGAGGCCCTTCGCCGATTCGGCTTCCTTCTTGATGGCGTCGAGCTCCGCCGCCTTCCGGCTCTGGGAGGCGGCCTGGGCCTTCTCGGTGTCGATGGCCCCCCGGAGCTCGGATTCGCGTTTTTGCAGCTGCTCGTAGTCCGCGCGCAGGGCGGCGATGATCTGCGTGCCCTGCCTCTCCTTCGTCTTCTGCGCCTGGTCCAGCTGGAGGAGCAGCTTCTGGATCTCGGGGTGGCCCTCCTTGTACTGCTGGCGGAGGCGCGTGAGCTCGTTGTTGGCGGCCGAGACCTGGGTGCTGAGGCTCATGATGGTCGGATCCGCCGCGAACTGGGGCACCGCGTCCAGCGGCAGGTTGGCCGCCTTGAGCTGGGCGATCTGCTTCAGCGCCGCCTCCAGCCCGATGCGACGGGCCTGCGCCTCGATGAGGTCGGCGGTCAGCTTCGTGATCGAGCTGGTCACGGCGGAGGTGCTGCCTTCCGGCACGAAGAGGTCCTGGCTCTGGTAGCTCTTGAACAGGCGATCCTGGGCCTCGCGCATGCTCTTCTGGGTCGCCCCCAGACGTTCCTGGAGCCACTCGTAGGCCTTGCGCGCGGCCTCGACGCGCGTGGAGATCGTGTCCTCGATGTAGACGTCGGCGAGGGTGTTCGCCCACAGGGCCGCTTCCTTCGGGTAGCGGTGGGCCACGTGGATGAGGACGAGCCGGCTCTCCGGGATCGGCTCCACGCTGACGTGCGCCATGAACTCCCCGCCCGCCTCGCGATTCTCGGCGGGGTCCTTGAGCTTCAGCCGGTCGAGGACCTTCTCGCCGAGCGCGCTCGAGCGCAGGACGCGGAACTGGGTGTTGTAGAAGTCGGCGTTCTGCCAGTAGCCGCCGCCGAGCGCTTCCTGGACGCTCATGAACGTCGGCGTCGGCGGATCGATCTGCACCATCACGCTGGCGCGATACTCCGGCGTCTGGGCGAACGCGATCACGAGACCGAGCGCGAGGCCCAGCACCGCCGCCGTGGCCAGGAGGATCCGGTTCTTCCAGAGGAGGTTGCCGTAGTAGTGGAAGTCGATTGGGCTTTCCGAGGACCCGCCGGCGGGCGCAGGAACGGGGCTCGGCACGGCTAGAAGAGACGCCGCGGGACGGTGATCACGTCGTTCGGGGCGACCGTCGGGTCCGGGCCCTTGCCCTTGCGCACCCTCTTCAGGTCGACCTTCGTGATCGTGACCGTGCCCGTGCCGGATTCGATCCGCCGCAACTTGACATCGCTGCTCCCGAAACGGGTCAGCCCTCCCGCGGTCGAGATCGCGCCGGTCACGGTCAGCTCACCCTCGATGGCATATCGCCCCGGGCGCTGGACCTCTCCCTCAACGGTAACATACTGGCGCGCGGAGGCCGTAATGACGTCCCCGTTGTGGAGCGGCAGCTCCAGCCCGACGTAGTCCTGCGCGCTGAACGTGCCCCCCAGGCGCATGCGCACGACCTTGGCTCCGCCTTCGAAAGACCCCTCGGTGCGCGTGATCACGATCTCGCCGGAGGCGCGCGGCGTGAAGCCGCCGGAGTCGACGAGGACATCGACCAGGCGACTGCCCCCCCGGAGCACCTTGCGGCCCGGCGTGTTGAGCTCGCCGATCACGACCACGAACTGGCTCAGGAACTCCTTGACCTTGACCTCCACGTGCGGATCGACGAGGAAGTCCTTCTGCAGCAGCGTGGCCATCTTCCTCTGGATCTCGCTGACGGTCAGGCCGGAGACGCTCACCTCGTTGAGCAGCGGGAAGGTGATGCTTCCGCTCGGCTGGACGGTGACGCTGCGCGAGAGGTCGGCATTGCCGAGCACGGTGATCTCCAGGACGTCTCCGGGCCCGACCCGGTAATCGTTGCGATCCGGAGTCGGCGTGGGCGACGGCGACGCGGAGGGCGCGGGCGCTTGTTCGGTTGCGGGTGGGGGTGCGGGTGGCGGCACGGGCGCGCTCGCCTGGGACGCGACGAGAGCGGCGAGGCCGACGAGCGGGCCGAGACGCCACAGGGCCAACGTCAACGGGGAGCCCCCCCGACGGGCGCGGGGCCGAGGTACCCGAGGCCGAGCTGGACGATGAATACGTGCCCGTTGCTGTCGAACGCGGGCAGGTTCGAATCACGCCGATCCTGGCGGTAGTCGCCTCGCAAGAAGCTCCACCTCGTCAATGACCGGCCGATGCCGGCCGACCACCCGATGAGCTCGTCTCGCCGGGGGACGGAGAGTCCGGCGGCGGGGACCCTGTATGCATTGCGCTGCCACCCCACCGTGCCGTGGAACACCAGCGACAGCGGCAAGCCGAGGTCCGCTTCGAGGCCAGCGCTCGTCGCGACGTAGAAGGCGTTTTCCTCGAATCCTGAAGGATACGTGTTGCGGGAGCCAACCAGGCTGAGCGAGGCCGATGGGGTGAACTCCTTCCGAAGGCTCGCCGCGAGGACGGTGCCGTCGAACTGCGTGCCCCCGCTACCGCCTCCGGGAGCGGAAAGATGCCGGTAGCCCACCAGCAGATCTCCCCGAACGAGGGGGATGAGCTCTCCGTTGACCTGGAGAGACACGGTCGAGGCGCGTGACTCGATGATCGGCCGCTGCGCCGACGGGGGGACGTGATCCCACGCGTACCGGAGGTAAGCGCGCAACGTCGGGCCCAGCTCGTAAATCAGGCTCGACGAGACGACGTCCGTACGATGGTCGAAGAATCCGGCGTTGTCGCTGAGGTGCACGGAATCACGGCTTCCGTGCACCTCGAGGCCGAAACGACCGCCGGAATTGGTCTCGACTCCGGCCGTGGTCTGCTGGCGCGTGAATGGCGTGAGCCGGAAGAAGTACTCCCGGCCGGGATCGACCTCCGTCGTTTCGATCACGCCCCGCGCGTAGTGGTGCAGAGCCCGAACCGTGAACCGGGCGCCCACCGGTGTTTCGAGGGAAAGCGTGGCCAGGTGCGTCGCATGACGCAGCTCCGGGAAGGCGGTGCTCGCACGGAATCGCGGATTGTAGGTGAGCTCCACCTTGCGTCCGTCCAGAACGGCCGCACCAAGATCAAACGTCAGCCGCGGCTCGATCTGGAAGTAACGGTCGCGCACCGGTTGCGGAGTGTCGAGCAGCGCCGTATCGGCGTCGATGTAGCTGGTGACGAGCGTCGGACGCAGGCGTACGGGCCCGAAGTAGAAACCCTCGCGCGGCGCAGCGGGTTCCGCGGCACTTCCCTCTGCCGGTGGTTCCCCTTCGGGCCCGACCCCCGCTGGGGGCGGAAGGATCTTGGCGTAAAGATCACGGACATCCCCGGCGGCGGATCCGGATTGGAGTCCCTCGCGCGACACGCCGGGCTGCGTGGCAACTCCCGTCGCCGGCGCTGTCTCGGCCGGCACGGCAGGTTCGGGTGTCGGCGCTACCTGGCTTCCCACGGTTGGTTCCGCGGCCGCCTCGCGCTCCGCATGCGGCTGCGCGACCGGCGCTGTCTCGTGCTCCACGGCGGGCTCCGCGGCCGGCGCGGCCTCGGCCTGCGCGGCGGGCCGCGTGACGCTTTTCGCCACCCGCGTGGCCTCTTCGGGCCGGCCTCCGGGTGCGGGCCAAAGGACCTTGGCGTACTCATCACGGACGGGCGCCCAGGGCACGATCGTGACGCTCATGAGTCCTGGCTCCTGGCGAAGCTCGTAGTCCAGCGGCTGGTCGAGACGGATACGAATCCGCACTCCCTCGCGGCTGTCCTTGAGCGTGAGCTCGACGATACCCGCGTTGGGAAAGGGGAGCAGGAGGCCCGGCCGAGGATGCACGCCCGGAAGCACGAGGAGGAGATCGCGGCCGCTGCGCTCCACGCGGGCGGGGGTCGGGCCCGACACCACGGCGCGAACGATGGGCCGGCCGTTCACGGCTTCGAGCCGGACCGCGGAGAGGGTCACGGTCGCCTCGGACGCCGCCAGCAGAGCCGTCGCCATCGCGATCATGCCGGGGGCCGGTCCACCGGCGGGACCGGCCGGTCGACGAACATGAGCATCAGCACGACGGTGACGAATCCAGCCGTCTGCAGCAGCACGAGCACGCTCTGGAACAGGGTGGCGTCGGTGAGGGCGGCGGCGCCCAGCCCCAGGGAGAAAGTGAGGAGATACAGGACGGTGACCGCGCGACGCCGCGAGAAGCCCAGGGAGACCAGGCGGTGCGACAGGTGGCGATTGTCCCCGATGTAGATGGGCCGGCGCTCGCGCAGGCGGATGTACATGACCGTCGCGGTGTCGACGAGCGGAACGGCCAGGACGAGGACGGGCATGAGGATCGGGAAGAGCAGGCCCGACGCATGCGTGACGTAGCGCTCGAGGAGGGTCAGGGAGCCCATGAGATAGCCGATGAAGAGGCTCCCGCAATCGCCGAGAAAGATCCGCGCGGGATGGATGTTGAAGACGAGGAACCCGAGCAGGCTTCCCATGAAGGCGACCAGGATGAGGCTGATGAAGATCTCGTCGAGCGACCACGCGTTGATCAAGAGGACGAGCGCGGCCACGAAGGCGACCCCCGCGGAGAGGCCGTCCATGTTGTCGAGGAGGTTGAAGGCGTTGGTCATCCCGACCATCCAGAGGAGCGTGACCCCCACGTTCATCCATTGGAAGGGCAGGAACGACGTGGTCACCCCCGCCGCGATGAGGACGATCGCGCCCAGGAGCTGCCCACCCAGCTTGGCCCAGACGGGGAACCGCCCTCTCGAGACGTCATCCGCGAACCCGACGGCGAAAATGAGTGTCGATCCCGCGATGATCGCCCACAGCTCGCCGCTGACCCGGTACGAGTCCCGCAGGACGATGCTCGAGGTGGGCAGGATCGAGCGGATCCAGGGCATCTCCTGCAGGTGCGGAGTCATCGCGTAGCCGGCGGCGACGACGAGGATGACCGACGCATACACGGCCACTCCCCCCGCCCGCGCCATCGGCACCGAATGGTCCTTTCGATGCCCCGGGTTGTCGATCATTCCGTAGCGCAAGGCCAGGGCGCGCGTGGGCCAGACGGCGGCGGCGGACGTCACGGCCGCCACGATGAAGACGAGGACGGCCAGAAGCGCCGGATCAGAGGTCATGCCGGCGCGGCGACGCGCGGAAGGAGCTCGCGGTAGAGGGCATCGATGTCCCGCAGCAACCGTTCGACGGAATGATGGGCGAGGACGTAGTCGCGGGCCGCGCGGGCGCGCCGCGCGCTGTCCTCGTGCCGATCGAGCGTCTCGAGGATGGCGTCGGCGAGGGCGGTGGGATCGGCGGCGGGGACCAGCCGTCCTCGCTCCCCGTCCCCGAGGAGGTCCGCGGTCCCCCCGACGGCGGTGGCCACGACCGGGCGGCTGGCGGCCATGGCTTCGATGAGAGCCACCGGGGTGCCTTCGTTGCGCGAAGAGTTCACGACCACGTCGAGATCGGCGTACACGGCCTCGAGGTCGGTCCGCCAGCCGAGGAAGGTCACGCGCGAGGCCAGCCCCAGGTCTGAGGCCTTCTGTTCGAGCGACGCGCGCAGCTCGCCGTCGCCGACGATGGCGAAGCGCGCGCGCGACGAGGTCCGGCTCACCCGGGAAGCGGCCTCGAGGAAACCGTCGATGTCCTTGATCGGGACGAGGCGGCCGACGACCCCGATGAGCGCATCGCCGTCGCCCGCGCCGCAGAGGGAGCGCAGCGTCCCCCGCACGTGCGGCCGGGCGAAGCGGGCGAGATCCAGGCCCAGCGGCACGACCCGGATCTTCTCGCGCGGCGCGACTCCCATCGCCGCGAGGTCGTCGCGCAGAGCGTCGGAAACGGTGATGGCGACGTCCGTCAGGCGATTGAGGGCCGTTTCCAGCCGCCGGAAGAAGGCGGTCTTGAACGGACCGAAATAGCCCCGCAGGACGTGCCCGTGATACGTGTGCACGACGATGGGCACTCCGGCGAGGCGCGCGGCGATCCGCCCGAGGACACCGGCCTTCGCCGTGTGGGTGTGGACGATGGCGGGGCGGGATTGCCGGATGGCGCGGTAGAGCTGCCACAGGGTCGCGAGATCGGCGAGGGGCCGGATCTCACGCCCGAGGCCCGCGAGCTGCTCCACTTCGATCCCCTTCTGCCGGGCCATGTCCAACAGATTGCCTTCCGAAGGCGCCTCGCGACCGACCATGAGGCGCGTCTCGTATCCCTTCTCACGAAGGCCGGCCGTCAGGAGGATGACGTGAACCGATGGGCCTCCGATGTTCAAACGCGAGAACAGCCGAACGACCCGCGTGGTCCCTGGACTCGGCGCGCGACGCTCTTCAAGCATGAGACGCGGATGAGCCCATGAGAGTCTACAGGCCCGAGGTGCTGACGTCAAACAAACTTCCCCTGGGGTCAGCGGTTTACGCCCGAGACCTCAACCAATACCTGAGGTCGGCATCCCTAACGTTCAGAGCCACCCCCGGACCCGGTAATACAGGAGCTTTGCGTACTCCGTCACGACCGCCCGTCGGCTCCCGGCCGTGCTCCACCATCGCCTCGGGCTCCACACCGAAGGCGATGCCGGATGAGAGAGGACGGTGACGCCGGGCCAGGCCCGCCGAGCCGCGGCGGTGGCGCGGCGCTGGTGGTACGGAGAGGTCACGACCGTCACCGTTCGCGCCTCGAGGGATTGGAGGATCGGCGCGACCGCGAGGACGGCCTCGCGTGTGGTGTGCGAGGTCGTCTCGACGCGGATCCGCGGCGCCGGAACGCCGAGCGCGAGCGCCTTGGCCCGCAGGCTTTCCGCGCTGTCCCCGGGACCCGGCTCGCCGCCGGTCAGGATCAGCGTGGCCACGTTCTCGGATCGCATCAGGGCCACGGCCGCTCTCGTGCGCTCGTAGTCGGGGTCGCCCGCCATCACCACGATGGCATCGGACGGCCCCGGCGGATCGTCGAAGATCAGGAAGCGCGCGGCCTCGTCGCGGGCGAGGAGCCCGAGCAGGCCGAGCAGCGCGAGCGCGGCCGCACCTCCGGCCAGGACCCGCCGGCGCGAGCGGCGCCCATCGGTCACGGCGCCCGCGACGAGGGCTTGCGGGCGATCGCGCGCCAGCCGAGATCGGGGAGGATCGCGACGATCTCGAGCCCCGCGCCGCGCAGCCAGCCTTCGACTTCGTCCCGGCGATACCGGCCTTCCCGCGGGGCGCCGAACCGATCGAATTGCTCCGCCACCAGCATCCGGAACGGCACGTCCGTGTACTGGACGAGGGGCAGCCCGCGCGTGACTCGATCGCCGAGGCTCGATCGCCGGAGCGCGCGGCGGGGGACGAGGAAGGCCGCGGTCGCGATCGCCGAGACCATCCAGGAGAAGGCGTGCAACGCGTCGGGCGGCAGGCGGGTGGTCACCGAGCGCAGGGCGGTCACCATCCCGAGCAGCGCGCGGCGCGCGAGCGGCTCGTCCGCCAGCGAGCGATACACGTACAAGCGGAGAGTCCCGCCGGGTTTGACGAGCGTGGCCAGGGATTTCACGGCCGCCGCCGGGTCGGCTACGTGATGGACGACGCCGAAGCTGTAGACGAGGTCGAACGACTCCGCCGCGAACGGCGGACAGCGAAGATCGGCCTGAACGAAGTCGGCGGCCGTGCCCTCCCGCTGCGCGGCCACCTCCACCGCGGCGCTGACGTCCATGCCCACGATCTGGGCGCCCTGCGCGCGGGCGAAGTGCAGCCAGCGGCCCATTCCACAGCCGGCGTCGAGGACGCGCAGTCCCGTCCAGGCCACCGCCCCGTCTCCCTCGAAGTACCACCGGAAGATGTCGGCGTGGACTCGAAGCAGCTCGGGAAATCGCTGCCACTCGTCTCCGAAGAGGGCCTGGGTGCGGCGCGAGAGGGAGTCCGGCGCCGCCTCCGGAAGAAGACGGGGGACACCACCCGCGACGGGAAACCGGCGGCCGCAGCCGCAGCGCAAGGCGCCCGTGACGACCACGTCTTCGGAGGGCACCGCCGGCTCGAGTGTCAGTGCGGACCGGCACGACGGACAGCACAGGCTGGCGGCGAACGCGCGCCTCATCCGGAGTAGAGGTCGTCGGGGGCGTCCCGGCGCGCCTTGCGACGGATGAGCGCGTCGTCCTCGGCGGTCAGCGGCCGAATGATCCGGGCGGGCACTCCGCCCACCAGGGATCCGGGCGTGTCGATGGCCCCGGCGAGCACCGAGCCGAGCCCGAGTATCGATCGCTCCGCCAGTCGCGCCCCCGGCGCGAGGCGCACCTCCGATCCGAGGTAGCAGAAATCCCCGATCTCGATGGGCGCCGTGGACTGCCGGTTGTGCGTCCACAGCGACGAGTTCCGGCCGCCGATGATGACGTTCTGGCCGATCGTCACCTGGTCCGTGAAGTCGATGCGATGTCCGGACACGACGACCGCCCCGCGGCCGATCTCGAGCCGGGAGGCCGGGCTCGTCGTGCAGTCGTGGTCCGGGATCGCGTTGAGGACGTTGAGCCGCATGACCTCCGCGTAGTCACCGAGGCGGACGCGTTCGCCGCCCCGGATGATGTTGAGGGGCCCGATGCGCACGGACTGTCCCGTGATGAAGCTGCCGACGCGCGTGATGAGGTTGAGGTGCCCGATCTCCGTCCCGTCGCCGAGCTCGACCGCTTCGGCGTCGAGGATCACGAGGCCGATACGGACCCCGCGCCCGATCCGATAGCCGAACAAGCTTCGATACAGCGGCCTCTTGACGAAGCCCGGGAGCAGGGCGATGACCGCCAGCAGCGCGAGGCGCAGCCGCCGGCGTCCGCTCATGGAGCCTGGAAGGCGGGCGCGCCGACGGCCGATTGCACCCTCTCCTGGGCGCGGCGCTTCCTCTCCACGACGCCCGCGGCCATGAGGATGAAATAGAACATCGTCACCTGCGTCCGTTGCCGGTAGGCGGTGCCCACGTTCCCCTGGAAGACCGCATACGCACACGTCAGCGACGCGGCGAAGACGAGGATCGGGAGGGCCGGCCGGAAGCGGGTGCGGATCGTGTAGAGCAGGCCCCGAACCAGGGCGGGCATCAGCGCGTACCAGACGATCGTCTCCGGAACGGTGAGGGCCTGACGAAGGTTGTGGACGGCCCAGGGGAAGGGCGCAAACAGGAGGTAGGTGAGGCCCACGGGGAGCACGGACAAGACGCCCTGGGTCGTGGAGACGTCCGCCTTGGGGGCGTAGGCCGATTGCCCCCACATGGCCTGGTCGGAGCGCGTGATCTGCAGCCGCTCGAGCGTGAAGTAGGAGCGCTGCTGCTCCACCGTTTCCCGCTTGGCCGCGAACGAGAAGGCCCCGATGAACACCGCGATGAGCACGACGTACGAGCCCACGCTGCCGGCGATTCCCCGACGCTGCGAGAGGACGAAGGTCCCCATGGTGGCGAAGGCGACGAAGTAGAAGACGTAGAACCTCAGGGTCATGAGGGCCAGGCTGGCCCCGACGAAGAGAAGAACGTAGCGGAGGGTGAACTCGTGATTGAGCTTCACCACCGCGTACATGCACAGCGCGATGCACAACATGATGATCGGGTCCTTGTAGATCGCGCCCGACCAGAAGACCATCTGCGGGAAGAAGGCCATGAACCGCGCGGACCACTGCGCGACCTCGACGTCGAAGAGGTCCTT
>Ga0070708_100004661_pt1 | contig 10808 bp, 10 predicted proteins | sample KBSK5503metaG_FD_65469 | JGI IMG/M metagenome (GOLD analysis project Ga0070708, IMG submission 65469) | Corn, switchgrass and miscanthus rhizosphere microbial communities from Kellogg Biological Station, Michigan, USA - KBS K5-50-3 metaG | ecosystem: Host-associated > Plants > Roots >...
GGACCCGTACCCGTTCATCCTCCTCAACCTCGCCTTTTCCACTCAGGCGGCGTACACCGGCCCGGTCCTGCTGCTCGCCGGCAACAGGCAGGCGCAGAAAGACCGGCTCACGCTCGAGCACGCGGCGCATGAGGCGGACAAGGCGGACAAACAGAATGTGCAGATCCTGCGCGCCATCGAGCACAACACCGAGGTGACCATCCAGATCCTCGAGCATGTGCAGTCCCTGGTCGAGGGCGACGTCGCCGAGAAGGAGCCGAACAGCCCCGCCACGTAAACTCGCGCAGTGCGGGTAGTCCTGTTCACAGGCAAGGGAGGGGTAGGCAAGACCTCCGTTGCCGCTGCCACCGCCGTCAGATGCGCCGCCGCCGGGTATCGCACCGTCGTCATGAGCACCGACCCCGCGCACTCCCTCGGCGACTCGTTCGACATCGAGCTGGGCGCCGAGGCCACGCAGGTCGGCAAGAACCTGTTGGCGCACGAGGTGTCGTCGCTCCATGAGATGCAGCGGCACTGGGCCAAGCTGCACGAATACGCGGTCGAGGTCTTCTCCACGCAGGGCCTGGACGAGGTCCTGGCCGACGAGGTGGCCAACCCTCCCGGCATGGACGAGGTCGCCTCGCTCATGTGGATCAAGCACTACGCGCAGCGCGCCGAGCACGACGTCCTGATCGTCGACTGCGCGCCGACCGGCGAGACCCTGCAGCTGCTCACGTTCCCTGACGCCGCCAAGTGGTGGCTCGACAAGATCTATCCGTGGTCGCGACGGGCCATGCGCGTCGCCCGCCCGGTGCTGCAGCCGATGATGCACCTGCCGCTGCCTTCCGACGAGGTCTACGCGTCGCTGAAGGACCTGCTCATGGACCTCGACGGCATGCGCAAGGTGCTCACCGACCCCGAGGTGACGACGGTCCGTATCGTCCTGAACCTCGAGAAGATGGTGGTCAAGGAAGCCAAGCGCGCGTACACCTACCTGAGCCTCTTCGGTTACGTCACCGACGCGGTTGTCGTCAACCGCCTGCTGCCCCGCGAGCTGCATGACACGCTGTTCCAGAACTGGCAGCGCATCCACCAGCGCTACCAGGTCGAGGTCGAGGAGTCGTTCGCCGGCATACCGATCTTCAACGTGCCGCTGTTCGACCGCGAGGTGGTCGGAGAGGAGATGCTTTCCCGGATGGCGAGCGCGATCTACGGTGACGAGGATCCCGCGCAGCGTTTCGCGACCTCCAACCCGCAGCGCATAGATAAGGACGGGACCGACTACGTGCTCGCGCTCAAGGTGCCTTTCGTCGACAAGTCAGCGGTCGACCTGAGCCGGCACGACGGCGAGCTTTACGTGACCGTCGGCAACTACCGGCGGGAGATCACGCTGCCTCGGGTGCTTGCCCGGCGCGAGACGGCCGGCGCGTCGATAGAAGGCGGGGAGCTCAGGGTCCGCTTCGCTCCGAGGACGGAAAAGTCGTGAGCCGCGACGGCGAGCGGGTGATCGAGCTCATAAACGAGCTCGGCTCGCGCGTCGGCAACCTGCTGTCAGACATGGTCCCGCCCGCGGCCCAGGTGCACTTGCTCAACGCGCAGCGCGAGCTGATCACGGCCCTGATGCTGATCTACGAGAACCGCGTCGGCCCCGAGCAGGCGACGCGGCGCGCCCGCCGCGTGACGACGCGGAGGCGTTCGACCCGGCGCGACACCAAGATCAAAGTCGAGTGAGCCCTCTCCTAGCGATCATCATCGGGATCGCCCTCCTGATCCCGGCGATCGCCATCGCCGTCCCCGTGCACGAGATGGGACACGCCGCCGCGGCCTACCTCCTCGGCGATCGCTCGGTCCGCTACTTCGGCCACTTCAGCATCGACCCCCGCCGCTTCCTCGATCCGGTCGGCACGCTGGCCATCTTTCTCGGCCTCGTCGGCTGGGGCCGGCGCGTGCCGATCCAAGCTAACCGCATCAACACGACAGGCAAAAAGGTCCTCTACGAGCTGGGCGGCCCGGCCGCCAACCTGCTGGTCGCGATCGTGGTCGGCCAGGGCGTACGCGCGATGCTCCTGGGCGGGCTTCACCTTTCGTTCGACGTGGTGACCGGCCTGCTGTTCGGGGTCATCTTCGTGATCGTCTTCCTGAACCTTTCCCTGTTCGCCTTCAACCTGCTCCCGATCCCAGGTCTCGACGGCTGGAACATCATCGAAACCCTGTTGCGAGGCCGCTTTCCTCGCTTCTTCTTCGAGGTCCACGTCCGGCAGCGGGAGATCTTGGCCGGGCTTGTTTTGATCCTGATCCTTTTCCAGTTCTTCAACCGGGTCAACCTGCTGAATCCGATCATGTCGCCCTTCTTTCAGCCCGCGAGCCTAATCTCAATTGGCGCATGCCTTCCCTACGGCGTCCCGTACATCAGCTTTCTGTTTCCCTGCCTGCTGTAGGCACGCTCGTCAACGAGCCGGCATACGCCGATCTCATCCGGGAGCACGGTCGAGAGCGCGTCGTGAGCGCGATCCGAGCGCAGATCGCGGCCGAGAGGCAGGACGGCGCCAGCGCGGAGACGCGGCGCGATGCGGTCGCCGCGCGGCTGCGGGCGGAGATTGCGCCCCGGCTGCGGCGGGTGATCAATGCAAGCGGCGTCATCCTGCACACGAATCTCGGCCGCGCCCCGCTGTCAAAGGCCGCGGTCGATGCGCTGGCCGTCGCCGCCGGCTACAGCAACCTCGAGCTCGACCTCGAGACGGGCAAGCGAGGCGAGCGCGCGGCGCTGGTCGAAGGTCTGCTGACCTCGCTGTTCGGCGGCGAGGCGGCGCTCGCCGTGAACAACAACGCCGCCGCGGTGCTGCTGGCGCTGACCGCCCTTACCAAGGGCAAAGAGGTCGTCGTCTCGCGTGGGCAGCTGGTCGAGATCGGCGGCGCGTTCCGGATGCCCGACGTCATGCGCCTTTCGGGCGCGCGGATGGTCGAGGTCGGGACCACCAACCGAACGCGCGCGGCCGATTACGACCAGGCGGTCACGTCGCGCACGGCCGCGCTGCTGCGCGTGCACACCTCGAACTACCGCGTCACCGGCTTCACCGAGTCGGCGTCGCTGGCGGAGCTCGCCGAGATCGCGCACCGCCACGGCATCCTGCTCATCGACGATCTGGGCAGCGGAGCGCACGAAGCAATCGGCGACGAGCCTACCGTCCCCGAATCGGTGCCGCTGTGCGACGTCGTCACGTTCTCGGGCGACAAGCTGCTGGGCGGTCCGCAAGCTGGCATCGTCGTTGGCAAGGCAGACCCGGTCAGGAAGATGGCGCGCCACCCGCTCGCGCGCGCCGTGCGCATCGACAAGCTAACGCTGGCCGCGCTCGAGGCCACCCTGCGCCAGCGTCTTACCGGCCACGCCGACGATCTCCCGGTGGAGCGCATGCTGCGCGCGCCGGCCGAGGAGATGCGGCGCCGGGCGGCGTTCTGGTCGGTCAAGCTGGCCGACCGCGGCGTGGAGACGGAGCTCGTCGAGGGCGCTTCGGCCGCGGGCGGTGGCTCGCTCCCCGAGCACCCGGTACCGACGGTCCTGCTGGCCATCGCCGGGCCTGCCTCGCGCCTGGCGACCGCGCTGCGGCGCGGCGCGCCGCCGGTCATCGCGCGGGTGGAGAAGGATCGATGCTGCCTCGATCCCCGGACCGTGCTCAAGGGCGAGGACGAGGACCTGGTCGACGCGGTCGAGGTCGCCGCCGCCTCCGTCCGGCGATGAACTACGTCATCGGAACCGCCGGGCATATCGACCACGGCAAGTCGACCTTGATCACCGCCCTCACGGGCATCGATCCCGACCGCCTCGCGGAAGAGAAGCGGCGGGGCATGACCATCGACCTCGGGTTTGCGCACATGACCCTGCCGAGCGGACGCGAGATCGGGATCGTCGACGTGCCCGGCCACGCGCGCTTCATGCGCAACATGCTGGCGGGCGCCCACGGCCTCGACGCGGTGCTGCTGGTGGTCGCGGCCGACGAAGGCGTCATGCCACAGACGCGTGAGCATCTCGACGTCATCGAGCTGCTCGAGGTGCCTCGCGGGATCGTGGTCCTGACAAAGACGGACCTCGTCGACGCGGACTGGCTCAAGCTCGTCCGCGAGGAGGTGGCCAAGGTCGTCGGAGCTTGGCCGGTCGTGCCAGTTTCAGCGCCCACGGGCGAGGGTCTGCCGAACCTGGTGGCGCAGCTCGACGCGGTGCTCACCGATGCTCCGCCGCGGGGCGACGCGGGCCGGCCGCGACTGCCGATCGACCGCGTCTTCCTGATGAGCGGGTTCGGGACGGTGGTCACCGGGACGCTCGTCGGCGGAACGATCCGGGTGGGCGATGAGCTGGAGGTGATGCCCGGCGGGCGCCGCGTGCGCGTGCGGGGGTTGCAGCGGCACAACGAGCGCGTCGAGATCGTCGGGCCGGGGAGCCGGGTGGCCGCGAACCTCACCGGGGTGGACAAGAGCGACATCGCGCGGGGCGCCGTGCTGGCGGCGCCGGGCGCGGCCAGGGCGACGAGGCGCGTCGACGCGAAGGTCCGCGTGGTCGGCGGTGCGCCGCAAGCGCTGCGGCATGGCGCGCAGGTGCTGGTCCACGCCGGCACGGCCGAGGTCGCGGGCCGCGTGATCGTGCTCGATGGTGCCGAGATCGCTCCTGGCAACGAGGGCTGGGTGCAGCTCTATCTCGACCGACCGATCGCCGCCGCCGACGGCGACCGCTTCGTGCTGCGCCTGCCGAGCCCCGCGATCACGGTTGCGGGCGGATCCTTCGTCGACGTCGCGCCCCGCAAGCATCCGCGCCACGACTCGGCGGTCCGGGAATCGCTGGTGCGTCGGGCCGCGGGCAACGTGCTCGAGGAGGAGCTGCGCAAATATCCGCGCGGCGTCAAAGTAGCCGCGCTGCTCAAGGCGACGGTGGCAAAAGACGCCAACGTCGACGGCCTACACGCCCGGCGCGTGGGTGAGTGGATCTTCAGCGACGAAGCGTGGACGTCGATCGCGACCCGCGCGGCGGACGAGCTGCGTACCTACCATGGCGCGCATCCGCTGCGGCCCGGGATGGCGCGCGAGGAGCTGCGCAGCCGGCTGGGCGTCTCCGCGGCGTCGTTTCCTGCAGTCGTGCAGGGGCTCGCGGACGACGGCACCATCGTCGAGCGCAACGGCTCGCTGGCGGCGCCGGGTCACTCGGTGGCGATCGAGGACTCAGGTCTGGTGCGGCTGCTGGACGAGCACTCGCTGGCGCCGCCCTCGCTGCAGGAGGCGATGCAGAAGACCGGCACAGGCGTGGAGACCGTGCGTGCGCTCGCGCACCGCGGCGACATCGTGCGGGTCAGCGACGACATCGCGTTCAGCAGCAGAGGCTACGCAGCGGCGGTTGAGCTGGTGAAGGAGCTGATCGCCGCGAATGGCTCGGTGACGGTCGCGCAGCTGCGCGACAGGATGGGCGCGAGCAGAAGGCCTGCGCTCGCGCTCCTGGAGTACCTCGACTCGCAGCGCGTGACGCGTCGCGTCGGAGACGCCCGCGTCCTGAGGTAGAAACATGAGGCCGGGCAAACGCCGCTGCTCTCCTTCGGCAAGGTATGTCTTGATAGAGTTCGCGAACCGATGCGAATCGCCGAGATGCTCGCGCGGAGCAAACCGACTGTGTCGTTCGAGTTCATGGCGCCTCGCGACGAGAGCGAGGTCGACGTCCTCGAGCGCACCGTCGCCGCGCTCGCGGGCCACGCGCCGGACTGGGTCTCGGTCACATACCGGCTGCGCACCGGCGACAAGACGCTGGAGCTGGTCACGCGCATCAAGCGCCAGTACCACATCGAGGCCATGGCGCACCTCACGTGCGCGAACACGGCCGACCAGACGCGGCGGATCCTCAACTGGATGGAGCGCGAGGGCGTCGCCAACATGCTCGCACTCCGCGGCGACGCGCCCGTCAGCGGCGAGCCTTTCCAGCCGGCCGACCCGCAGCTCACGCACGCGAGCGACCTGATCAGGCTCGTGCGGGGCAGCGGATACCGCTTCGGCATCGGCGCCGCATGCAGCGCGGAGAAGCACCCCGAGAGCCCGGACCTGGAGCACGAGTTCCGCTACATGAAGCTGAAGGTCGAGCAGGGCGCGGACTTTCTGATCACCCAGCTGTTCTTCGACAACCGGTTCTACTTCGACCTGGTGCGCCGTGCACGCGCCGCGACCATCACCGTGCCGATCGTCCCCGGACTCATGCCGATCCCGAGCCGGCGCTCACTCGGCGTGATGACCGCGATGTCCGGCGCAACGGTGCCCGCGGAGCTACAGGCGGCAATCGATGAGGCGCCCGATGACGAGGCGGTCCGCGCGCTCGGCGTGAGGCACTGCATCGCGCAGTGCGTGGAGCTTCTGGCGGCCGGCGTGCCCGGCCTTCACTTCTACACGTTCAACCGCGCGCGCGCCCCAATCGAGATCCTCGCGGCACTGCGCGGGCAGCAGCTACTAGCCTCCTAGCCTGTTGGCACGTCCCCTCTCCCGCCTGCTGCGGAGAGGGGTCGGGGTGAGGGGCAACAAGGGGCGTTGTTACCCTAATCCCCTCCATGCTCGCGGGAATCGACCTCGGCGGAACCCAGGTGCGCGTCGCCCTCGCGCGCTCCGACGGCCGCCTTGTTGCCAGCATCAAGACCAAGACCCACCTCCTGCCTACGCCTCAGGCCATGGTCGACTGGGCCGCGAGCGAGATCGACCGCCACCGCGGCCGCGAGAAGGTCCGCAGCATCACGATCGCCGCCCCAGGTCCGATCGACCTCAAGCGCGGCGTCCTCGTCAACCCGCCGAACCTCCCCTGGCAGAACGTGCCGCTCGTCGCCCTGATGGGCCGCGCCACCGGCGCGAAAGTCCACCTCGCCAACGACGCCGACATGGCCGGCCTCGGCGAGTTTCACCACGGCGCCGGCCGCGGGACGAAGAACATGGTCTACATCACCTGGTCGACCGGGGTCGGCGGCGGCCTGATCATCGACGGCAAGCTGCACCGCGGCGCGCACGGCACCGCGGGCGAGATCGGGCACATGATCATCGACCCCAATGGCCCCCTCGACAACTGCGGCCAGCGCGGCTGCCTCGAGGCCTTCGTCAGCGGTACGGCGCTCGCCCGCGAGACCGGGAGGCCCGCCGCCGAGCTGTTCGCCAGCGCCAAACGCGGCGACCGCGGTGCCCGCGCGGTGGTGGAGAAGGCCGCGCGTTACATGGGCATCGCCTTGATCAGCCTCACCAACGCGCTCGACCCCGAGACGTTTGTCGTCGGCGGGGGAGTCTCGCGCTCCTGGAGCCTGATCTACCCGATGATGATCGCGACCCTACGGTCGTCGCCTTTCATCAAGCCCGCCCGCCGGCCCCGCCTGCGCCGCGCTCGCCTGGGCGATCGCGCCGGGCAGGTGGGAGCCGTGGAATGGGCGCGGATCAACCAGTAGCTTCTGAGGGCGAGCTTCTAGCCCTCCTCGGCCGCGCGGCCTCGGACCTCGGCGTCACGGCGTGGATCGTCGGCGGCTTCGTCCGCGACCGCCTGCTGGGCCGGCCGCACCTCGACCTCGACATCGTGGTCGAGGACGGCGACGCGCTAGAGCTGGCGCGCGGCTTCGCCCAGGTCGCCGGGACTCCGCAGCCGGTGACTTTCGAGCGCTTCGGCACTGCCCAGGTGACGCTCCCCGGCCGCCTGGTGGAGTTCGTCACCGCACGGACGGAGTCGTACGCGCCGGACTCGCGCAAGCCCAACGTTCGCCGGGCGACGCTCGAGGAGGACCTGCGCCGCCGCGACTTCACCGTCAACACCCTCCTTATGGACCTGGACGGGAACGTTCACGATCCGCTCGGCGGCCGCAAAGACCTGGAGGCGAGGGTCCTGCGCACCCCGGCCGACCCGCGCCGGACCTTCACCGACGACCCGCTGCGCATGCTCCGCGGCATCCGCTTTGCCGCCGAGCTCGGGTTCACGCTGGCGCCCGAGCTCGTGCCCGCGATGCGCGAGCTCAAATCCCGTCTTGCGCCGCCCGTGATCTCGGTCGAGAGGATCAGCGATGAGCTGCGCAAGATGCTCGAGTCACCGCGGCCGAAGCTCGCGCTCGAGCTCCTGGACGAGGCCGGCTTGCTCGAGGTGATCCTGCCCGAGATCGCGGCGTGCAAAGGCGTCGCCCAGACCGGCTTCCACACCCACGACGTATTCGGTCATACGCTGCTGACCGTCGAGCACACGGACGCCGACCTGCTCCTGCGAGTCGCGGCCCTGTTCCACGACGCCGGCAAGCCGCCGACGGCCAAGGGCGACGGTACTTTCATCGGCCACGAAGAGGTGGGCGCCGAGATCGCCAGGGACGCCCTCGAGCGGCTTCGCTTCTCCCAGCGCGAGATCGAGGCGGTGACCGGGCTCGTTCGCCTTCATCTCCGGCCCGTCTTTTACCGCTCGGAGTGGACAGACGGCGCCGTGCGGCGCCTGGCCCGCGACGCGGGTCGGTTGCTCGAGCGCCTGATGGCGCTGGCGCGGGCCGACATCGCCGCCTCCGCGTACCCGCACCCGGAGAAGCTTGACGAACTGCAGGCCAGGCTCGACAGGGTGCGCGACGAGCGCCCGTCCAGGCTGAGACCGCTCATCACCGGTGAGGAGATCATGCGTGCGAGGGGCATTGGCCCCGGCCCCGAGGTTGGCCGGATCAAGCAAAAGCTCGAGGAGATGGTCATCGACGGCGAAATCGCGCCCGACAAGGCGGCGGTCATCGATTACCTGTCGAAGCATCCAAACCTTTAGCGAAAATCCCAGCACCCGCTATGCTGCGGTAGGAGAGAGCCGCCCGAAGGGGGAAGGCAGACTGGGGAGGAACTGATATGCCAGAGATCGCTGTGGAGCAGGCGTCGGGGGCCGCCGCAAACGGGGACATGGACCCACTCGGGCTCGATCCCAAGGCGACGGTGCTGGCCAGGGAGGACTCGCTTTCCGGCAAGCTCGCGCTGAAGGGGCCGGGCCAGGTGCTCGGGAGCTTCACCGGGCAGATCGAGTGCGATGGCGACCTGATGATCGGGCCGGAGGCGCACGTCGAGGCGGACATCAAGGGCAACCGGATCACGGTCTCTGGGCTCGTCCGCGGAAACGTCATCGCCGCCAACCGGCTGAAGATCACGAGCACCGGCCGCCTCGAGGGCGACGCCACCGTGGGCGCCCTGGTGGTTCAGGAGGGAGGCGTCCATTACGGTGTGATCCGGGTTCACCCCGAGGGGATTCCGGACAGCCCGCCCGAGCGGATGTCCCAGATCCCGGCCCAATCGACCGTCGTAACTTTGAGGCCTACGGCCAACACGGTCGGAAGGGTCAGAAAATTCTGGGGTGAGTTCTTCTAAGAGACCGTCTAAGAAGCCGGCCCGGGCCAGAGCCGAGGCTCCTCGCGCCCGGCCGGAGGCGTCGAAGCCCGCCGCCCCGAAACCTGTCCCCCCGAAACCTGTCCCAAGGTCGGCCGCGGGGCCGCTTCAGCTCCCGACGCCCAAGCCCTTACCGGCCAAGCCGGTCGTGCCGGCGCCGCGCCCTGGCATCCGGCTGGCAGGATCCGCCTCCTCGAGGCTCACCATCAAGCCCAGCCCGCAGACCGGCCCGCGGCCACAGCTTCAACTCTCGACCAGGGTCCGCCCGACCGGTTCGCGACCGCTGAGCGAGGTCGATCTGGACGAGGACGAGGTCCTGATCGACGGCTTCGACGCGGTGCTCCATGATCAGACGGTGCGGATCACCGCGGTCCTCGAACGGACCTGCGTCTACGTCGACCGGGGCGGAGACCGCAAGCTCGCGCGCAAGGAAGACCTGATGGTCGAGGCGGACAAACTCCCCATTCGCCGCCGCGGCCTCAGTTAACTTCTTAGTCCGTGATCGAAGAACCCAAGATCAACCGTAACCTCGCGCTCGAGCTTCTCCGCGTCACCGAGGCGGGCGCGCTCGCGGCCGCCCCACTTCAGGGTCGAGGCAACAAGGACGCCGCCGACCGGCGGGCAGTGGAGGCGATCCGGGAGTCGCTCTCGTCGGTGGACATGAAAGGCACCGTCGTCATCGGCGAGGGCGAGAAGGACGAAGCGCCGATGCTGTTCTTCGGCGAGGCGATCGGCAACGGCCTGGAGCCGGAGGTCGACGTCGCGGTCGATCCCATCGAGGGCACGAGCCTTACCGCATCCGGTTTGCCGGGCGCGATCTCGGTCGTCGCTCTTGCCGAGCGCGGGACCATGTTCACGACCCACGTCCACTACATGCAGAAGCTGGTCGTCGGGCGGAAAGCGCGGGGGGTCATCGACCTCGAGATGCCCGTGGAGTGGAACCTGCGCCGCATCGCCAAGGCCGAAGGGTTACCGGTCCAGGAGCTGACGGTCGTCGTCCTGGACCGCGAGCGCAACAAAGAGGTCATCTCCCAGATCCGCGATGTCGGCGCCCGCATCAAGCTCATCTCGGCCGGTGACGTCGCCGGCGCGCTGGAGGCGGCGCTGGAGACTCGGTTTGGGATCCACTGCATGATGGGCTCGGGCGGCGCCACGGAGGGTGTCCTCGCCGCCTGCGCGATCAAGACGATCGGCGGCGACATGCAGGCGAAGCTCTACTTTCGCGACGACAATGAGCGAGAGCTCGCGGTCAAGGAGGGGCACAAGCCCGAAAAGGTCCTGTGCATCGACGACCTTTGCGCGGGCAAGGACGTGTTCTTCGCCGCCACGGGGATCACCACCGGAGAGCTGCTCAAGGGAGTGCGCTACGAAGACGTATACGCGTACACACAATCGATGGTTTTGCGCTCCGCATCAGGCACCATGCGCATCGTGGACGCGTACCACCCGATCGACAA
>Ga0070708_100004663_pt1 | contig 10807 bp, 10 predicted proteins | sample KBSK5503metaG_FD_65469 | JGI IMG/M metagenome (GOLD analysis project Ga0070708, IMG submission 65469) | Corn, switchgrass and miscanthus rhizosphere microbial communities from Kellogg Biological Station, Michigan, USA - KBS K5-50-3 metaG | ecosystem: Host-associated > Plants > Roots >...
AATGCCGCCGCATAGGGAAGGCGCAGCGCGAGCAGCTCGAGCAGCATGCGCGCGTTCACATTCGACTCAACGACGTCGCGCCTCCAGCGATCGAGAGAGAGGGCCAGGTCCACGAGCTCGCGCTGGCCGACCGCCTTCGCCAGGGTGGCCGATTCGCGCGCTCGGTCGGGACGCAGCGCCCGCTCCGCGCCACCAGCGGCAACCGCAGCATCCCGCGCGAGCTCGCTCCAGCCGACGAGGCGCGACTGGATGGCGTCGTTGCGTTTCTGCGGGTCGCGTTCAGATTCCGCGAGATCGACCGCCCACGCGAAGCGATCGGTGAGGCCGCTCCCGACGAGTCTGTAGAACTCCCCTTCGAGCGTCCGTCGCGCCTTTCGCGCGGCCTCGTCGTTTGCGAGCGCGATCGCTACGCCGGGCCGGCCCGCTCCCGCCGCCGCGTGCCGTCGCGCATCGGCGCCGAAGCGCTTGCTCAGGCCGTCGGCGATGTCGGCGGTCGGCACGAGCCGCATCGGGAGAGGCACCAACCGGGAGCGGATCGTCTCAAGCAGCCGCGCCGGGGTGGGGGTGAGCAGGAGCAGCACGGCGTGGATCGGCGGCTCCTCGAGTGTTTTCAGGAGGGCGACCTCCGCGTGCTCGGAGAGATCGGCCGCGTCATCGATGATGACAACGCGCCAGCTTCCCTCCAGCGGGCGGAGCGCCAGATCCTGCTGCATCTCGCGGATCTGCTCGATCGCGATGAGCTTCTTGTCGGAATCCTTCTCGAGGTCGATGAGGCGCGTGACCAATCGGACGTCCGGGTGGGTGAAATGCTCGACCTTGCGACAGGCGAGGCAAATCCCGCAGCCGCCGGCGATGCGTGGCTCGCTGGTGCAGAAGAGGGTCTGCGCCAGCCGGATCGCCACCGTTCGCTTGCCGATCGACCGCGGGCCGCTCAGCTCGTACGCATGGGCCACGTCGCCGTCGAGCGCTTTCTCGCCCAGACGGGCGAGGAGGCGACGCTGCCCGATCACATCACGCACTCGGGTGCGAAGGATTCTAGTCGGCTGGCCGCTGGCCTCCATGCGTGGGCTTAGCCCGCCTTCCGCGCGCGGATGTAGGCGCTTGCGATCGCTCCATCTACGCCTTCGAGGCGCGTCTCGCGCGTGACCTCAATGTCGACGTCACGGAACCCGGCGCCGGTGAGCGCTTCGGTGTACTCGGCGGTCGAGATCGTCCCCGCGACGCACCCGGCCCACTGATCGAGCGAGCGCTTTACGTCCGCCGGTAGCTCCGCGAGGGCGACCATGTCCGCGACGGCGAACCGTCCGCCGGGCGCGAGGACGCGATACGCCTCGCGCAGCACGGCACGCTTGTCCGCCGCGAGGTTGATCACGCAGTTCGAGATGACGACGTCGACGCTGGCCTCCGGCAGCGGGATCTGCTCGATTGTCCCCTTGAGAAAAGTTGCGTTGGTCACGGCAGCCTTGGCCTGGTTGCCCCGTGCGACGGCGAGCATCTCGTCGGTCATGTCCACGCCGTAGGCGTGCCCGCTCGGCGCCACCCGTCGTGCCGAAAGGAGGACGTCCAGGCCGGCACCGCTTCCGAGATCAAGGACGCGTTCGCCCGGCCGCAGATCCGCGAGGAGCATCGGATTCCCGCAGCCGAGGCTTGCGGTCGCGTCGATGCCAACAGACGCGAGCTCCTCGGCCGAGTACGTTGCGCCGCAGCAGTCCTCTTCGCAACATGCGCCGCTCGCCGCGTCGACCGTGACGCGGAGCTCATCACCCGCGTCATGGAGCCTCCAGTTCGCGGTCCCGCAGCAGACCCGCTCAGCGGCGACGAGCCGTTCAAGCTTCGCGCGCGTCTCCGCCGTCGCGCGGTATCTGGAAGTCACGGTCCCGCTTGCATCGTGGCGGTCGATCAGGGCCGCCGCGTCGATTTCGTTCCATTCCGCGCGTCGCGTCGCGAGATCCGCGTCGCTGAGGTTGCACGCCAGACCGAGTCGCCCGGTCACACCGGTCGGCGCCATCTGCAGCGCCTTTGCGGCATAGCGCTCGCGAACGGCTTCTTGAATGTCACTCACACCGGTACCTCCGACGCATAGACGAGCGTCGATGGGACGCTAAACCAATCCATTGACGTTCGTCAATGGGTCTGCGAAACTCGCCGGATGGAAAGAATCATGGTCCTCCCGGACCGCGAGCGCGGTGTCTGCTGCCCGCCGACCCTCAAGACACGCCCGGAGAAGATCGAACAGACGAGCGAGATCCTGAAGGCGCTCGCCGATCCGACCCGCCTGCAGATGGCGCTGCACCTACGAGACGCCAAGGACCCGGTGTGCATCTGCGACTTCACAGCGAGCTTCGACATCTCGCAGCCGACTGTTTCGCATCACATGGCGAAGCTTCGCGAGGCGGGGCTCGTCCAAGTGACCAAGCGGGGGATCTGGTCGTTCTACCGACTCGCGCCGGATCTCCCCGCGGCGACTCGCCGGATCCTGGACGCTATCGGCTAGCGGCCCGCTCGGTCGCGGCTTCGTACGCGCGTTCGGTTCGCTCGGCTACAAGCTCCCACGTCCATTTCTCCTGAAGCCGGAAGCGACCCGACTCGCCCATGCGACGCGCTCGCTGCGTGTCTCCGAGCAAAGTGAGGATGGCGCGAGCGATCGCGTCCGGCTCCTGTGCGACGACGAGGCCATCGATGCCATCGCGAACCACCTCCCGAAGCGCGGGGATATCGCCGGCGATCACCGGACGCCAGGCGTACCAGGCCTCGAGGTAGGTGTGTCCGAACGTCTCGTGTATCGACGGCATTGCGAAGATCGTCGCGCGCGCGTACGCCTCGGCCTTCTCGGCTTCGCTCACGATGCCGCGGTCGATCCAGCGATCGTCCTTGAAGCGTCGTTCGAAGCGGGCAGTCCACGCGTTCTGGCCGATCGCGACGAACCGCGCCTCGGGCCGGGAGTGCCACACGATCTTGGCGGCCTCGCGGAGCGCGTGATAGCCCTTGTACCGCTCCTTGCGTCCGACGAACAGCACCGTCGCCGGGTCCATCGGAACCTCCGGCAACCAATCGATGATCGGACCGACTCCGGTGACATGAGCGTGGCGCACGCGGCGCGACGCATACCACTCCGCCTCCCACTTCGTGAGCGCGATGACCGCGTCGTCGCGCCGGTAGCGCGCGACGTCCGCGGCGGACGTGCCGGAGAAGCGTTGCCCCGGATGCACGAGCGGCGTCTCGACGAACGCCGCGCCCGCCCCGCGCGCCGCGCGCTCGAGCGGTCCCGACCATTCGCGTGCGATGGAGTGCACGATCTGCGCACCTGCGACCGCGTGCTCTAGGTCGGCGCCGCTCACGAGTGAGGTGGGAAGGATCCCGTCCAATGCCGCCCCGACGCGTCCTCCGCGCACCGGAAGGAAGAGAAAGCGGACGCCTTCGTGCCGGAGCTCGACCGGGCCGGGGGGCGCCGAATAAACGTCGAGGGGTATTCCCGGCCGACGCCACGCGGGGCGAAGGCCGACGAGCGTCACGTCGTGATGACGCTTCGCGAGCGCACGTGCCAGAGCGCGGGCCTGCGCCTCGGAGCCGCCGACCGTGGAGAGGAGCTTCTTGGCGATAACGACGCGCATGGCGTCGCGAAATCTAGGCGAGCGCTTCGCCGACGTCAGCGTGGGCGTGAGCGAGCGCCCGGGCGTACGCCTCCTCGACGCGGTCGATCACGCGGTCCCAATCCCACTTTTCCCGCAGCTTCGCCGCTCCCGCGCGTCCCATAGCCGAGCTGAGCGCGGGGTCATCGAGGAGCCGCTGGATCGCGCCGGCCACGTCGCTGGCCCGCTGTCGCACGCAGAAGCCGTCGACGCCGTGCGCGATCACCTCGCGAAGCGGCGGGATGTCGCCGCCGACGACGGGACGCTCGTGCAGCCATGCCTCGAGATAGCCGATGCCGAAGGTTTCGTGCAGCGAGGGCATCGCGAACACGTCGCACGCGTCGAGCGCCGCGGATTTTTCGGTCCCGCTGGCTCGCTCGATGTCGACGATGCGCTCGTCCGCATAGCGCGCGAACTCATCGACGAAGCTCGAGTAAAAACCGGGGATACCGATGAACACGAAACGCGTGTCGGGGTGGCGCCGCCACACGAGCTCAGCGGCATCGAGGAGGTGGATGTAGCCCTTGTACCGCTCCTTGCGTCCGATGTAGAGGACGAGGGGAGCTTTGGCCGGAATGCCGTGCGCCGCCCGGAAGGCGAGTCCATCATGTGAGCGCACCGCGTTCGGTCCCATACCCGTCGTGACGATCCTCTCCGCGTCGACACCTTCGCTCGCGAACCAGCCCCTTTCCCAGTCGGTCATGGTCGTGATCGCATCGGCGCGGCGATAGCGCGCGAAGTCGCTCGGGGTGTCGCCGCCGTGGAACTGCCCCGGGTGTGCCAGCGGAGTCAGAACGATCGGCGTCCCGAGCGCCTCGGCGACGTCGAGGGAGCTGTCGAGATACTCGCGGCCGATGTTGTGGATGAGGTCGCGATCCTCGGCGTACCACTCGAGGATGTCCGTGCGCATGAGGTCGACGAGTGTGGATGCGTCGGCAACGATCCCGAGAAAGCCGCCGCGCGGCTTGACCTGCACCACCTCGACCTTTTCGCTGGTGAAGACGCGGCGATCGTCGAACGCCTGCGCGCAGACCACGCGGACGTCATGTCCGCGGGCGGCGAGCCGCGTTGCGAACTGGTACGCGAGGCTTTCCGATCCGCCGACGCGCGCGTACGCGCGCTTTGTGAAAAGGAGCTTCATCGTCGAGCCGTCAGCGCAAGCGGCGTGCTAGGACGCGACGGCGCTTTCGTCCAGACCGATGAACTTCGACCACGTTCGTTCCCCCGCGCGCACATAGGAGGCATATAGGTACTGCGGCGTGGCTGGCGGCCGCACCGGCAGGCGAAGAAGCGTCATGCGCGACTCGGCGAGCGTGCGCCCGCCCTTTCGGTGGTTGCACGATTTGCAGGCGGCCACCACGTTCTCCCAGACATGCTGACCGCCGCGATGGCGAGGAATCACGTGATCGAGCGTCAGGTCGTGGCCGCGCCGTCCGCAGTACTGGCACGTGTGGTCGTCGCGGACGAGGACTTCCTTGCGCGTCATCTTCACGACCGGGCGCGGACGCTTCACGTGGTAGGCGAGACGAATCACCGAGGGCGACGGGAATGAGAGTCGCTCGCTCGTGACGAGATGACCGTTCTGCTCCACCACGCTCGCCTTCTCCTTGGCGAGGAGGACCACCGCTCGGCGCACGTTGCACACGTTGAGCGGCTGAAAGTCGAGGTTAAGCACAAGGACGTTCGCGTCTACTACGCCCATGTTCCGATTCTAGGGTCTGAGCGGTACGATTGACGTTCCGATGGCCTCTCAGTCGACACCCGACAAGAACGGCTCCAAGAGCACCTGGACCCTGAAAACAGGGCTCGCCCAGATGCTTAAGGGCGGCGTGATCATGGACGTCGTCACGGCCGAGCACGCCAAGATCGCGGAAGAAGCGGGCGCCGTCGCGGTCATGGCGCTCGAGCGCGTTCCAGCCGACATCCGCGCAGCCGGTGGTGTCGCCCGCATGAGCGATCCCGAGATGATCCACTCGATCATGGAAGCGGTCAGCATCCCGGTGATGGCCAAGGCCCGCATCGGCCACTTCGTCGAAGCGCAGGTCCTGGAAGCGATCGGTGTGGATTACATCGACGAGAGCGAGGTCCTGACCCCGGCCGACCTCAAATATCACATCGACAAGCACGCTTTCAAAGTCCCGTTCGTTTGCGGTGCGCGCGATCTCGGCGAGGCGCTGCGTCGCATCAACGAGGGCGCGGCGATGATCCGGAGCAAGGGCGAGGCCGGCACCGGGAACATCGTGGAGGCCGTCACCCACATCCGCGCGATCACCGAGGCGATCAGTGAGCTCACCGAGCTCGGCCCCGACGCTCAGGAGAAAAGAGCTAGCGAATACCGGGTGCCGGTGGAGCTCGTTCGGCAGGTCGCGAAGGACGGCAAGCTTCCCGTCGTGCTGTTCTGCGCCGGTGGAATCGCGACGCCCGCGGACGCGGCCCTCATGATGCAACTCGGCGCGGAGGGAAATTTCGTCGGTTCTGGGATCTTCAAGTCCGCCGATCCCGCGCGGCGCGCGAAGGCGATCGTCGAAGCGACAACGCATTTCCGCGACGCCAAGCTCGTCGCCGAGGTTTCGCGCGGACTCGGCGAGGCCATGCGCGGACTCACGCTCGAGTCGATCCCGGCGCAAGAACGACTTGCAGTCCGCGGTTGGTGACCGCCGCCCGCTGACCGCGCGCGCCGGCGTCCTCGGTCTTCAGGGCGACTTCGCGGAACATCTGGCCACGCTCGACCGCCTCGGCGTCGAAGGCGTCGATGTCCGCTGGCCAGAGCAGCTCGACGAGATCGACGCCCTCATCATCCCTGGGGGCGAGAGCACGACGATCGGAAAGCTCGCGAGCCAGTACGGGATCATCGACAAGCTCAAGGATCGCGTGGCCGAAGGCATGCCGGTCTGGGGCACGTGCGCCGGCGCGATCTTCATCGCGAAAGACGTCCCCGGCCATCCGCACCCACTCGCGGCCCTCATGGACATGACGGTGGAACGGAACGCGTTCGGCCGCCAGATCGATTCGTTCGAAGCGGACCTCGACGTGAAGGCGCTCGGCGAACCGCCATTCCACGCGGTGTTCATTCGTGCGCCGCGGATCAGCCGCGTCGGACCCGGCGTCGACGTTCTCGCGCGCCTCGGTGACGGCACGGTCGTCGCGGCACGGCAGGGTCGGCTGCTCGCCACGAGCTTCCACCCCGAGCTCACGCGCGACGAGCGGTTCCACCGGTACTTTCTCTCGCTCGGGCAGAGCTAATGCCCGCGAGAGCGGCGACACCGCTCGACCTGCGCCGCGTCTCCGGTCTGCTCGCGAGCTCGCTCCGTGATCCGAGCGGCATCATGGCGTCGGCGCTCCCCGTCCCGCTCGCTGCGGGGGCGATGTCGAGCTGGACGCGCCTGCTGCCCGGCCTCGTCGGTCTGCACGGACGCCTCCGCGTGTTCCTCGAGGAGTACCGCGGACAGCTGCGATCGAGCGCGCTCGTCTACGACGGGAACCGGCCCGAATGGGTCGTGCTCATCCTCGCGGCGCTGCAGCAGCCCGGCGGAGCCGACAGCGCGTTCCGTCTCTTGTCCGAGATCAGCGGCGCGGCCGCGCGCGCGGGGATGCACCGCATCTTCGCGGCGGTGCCCGATGAGGCCCTCGCGCGGGAGACGTTCTTTCAAGCGGGGTTCTACTCGTACACGCGTGAGACCTGGTACGTCGCGGGGCGCACCGCGGTCATGGCTACCGTGCCGCAGCTCGCCGTGCGCGAGGCGACCGGCCGTGATGCGCACGACCTCTTCCGCTTTTACGCGATGACGACCCCGCACGCCGTGCAGCGCGCCGAGCAGCTCTCGTTCGCCGACTTCGACGTGAGCCGCCGAGGTGGCGCGTACGATCCGCCGCACCTCATCGGCGGCAACCCGCTCGCCATGCGACGGCAGTCCACGCTCATCGACGGCGAGGAGTCGCGGCTGCGCGCGTTCGCGCTCGCATTCAGCGGCCTGGAGCGCCATCCGCATGTGTGCAAGGTGCGAACGGCGAATGGCGACGTCGATCTCGCGCGGGACCTGCTTCGCGCCGCGGCGGGTGCGCTTCCGCCTGGAAGGCCGGTGACATCACCGGTGCGCTCGTACGAGGAGCACGTCGCCCGAGCGCTTCTCGCCGAAGGCTTCCGCGAGTTCGCCACCTCGATGCTCTTCACGAAAGAGCTCGCCGAGCGGGTGGAGGAGCGCGCCTTCGCGCCCGCGGTGGTCAGATGAGTGAGGAGCCGGCGTGGCGCGACGTCGATACACGGGAGGGCTACGAGCGGTGGGCGGCGACGTATGACGACGAGGGAAATCCGCTGCTCGCTCTCGAGGAGCCCGAGGTCGACAAGGCGCTTGGCCTGGTCGCAGGCCTGGACGTCCTCGACGCAGGCACGGGGACCGGCCGGCACGCCCTGCGCCTCGCCGCTCGCGGCGCGCGCGTAACGGCGATCGACTTCAGTGACCGAATGCTCGCGAAGGCGCGCGCAAAACCCGGGGCCGATCTCGTGCACTTTGAAAACCACGACCTCCTAAGGCCGCTGCCGTACGTCGACGCATCGTTCGACCGCGTCCTGTCGGCTCTTGTCCTGGAGCACGTCCCCGATGTGGCCGGTTTCCTCCGCGAGCTCGGGCGCGTGACACGGCCTGATGGCTCGATCGTCGTCACCGCGATGCATCCCGCGATGTTTCTGCGCGGCGTCTCCGCTCGCTTCCGCCATGAGGAGACCGGCGAATTCCTGCGACCGCGTTCCTACGTCATGCGGCTCTCCGACTACGTAATGGGAGCGCTCGACGCGGATCTCCACATCGTCTCGCTCATCGAGCGGTCACCGGATGAGGCGTTCGCGGCGCGCGTCCCCCGTGCGGCGAAATACCTGAACTGGCCGATGCTCTTCATGATGAATTTGAAACGTGTGTAGCGCAGCCGCCGGTCGGTGTTATGGCGGATCAGTCTCGCCCTCTGGTAGACACGGGTGGGGCGTCACGCCCGCGATATGCTCCTTGCAGTCGCTACTTCGATGCGTGACCGCCCGCTTCGACGGTCGATGACATGACAAGAGAGCAGTTGCTCGCTACCGACGAACTCGACGCCATCCTCCACGCCCTCCCTCCGGAGCTCGTCCAGCGGGTCCGCGGCCTCGATGGTCTGGACGGTCTTCTGGAGATCGTGATGGACCTCGGGCGCCTACCCGAGGCGCGCTTCACCGGTCGGGAGGAGATCCTCTCGCAACGAGAGGTGACCGCAGAGGAGATCGCCTTTGTGATCTCCCGGATCGGTCAATTCGGCGGAGACAACCGCGCCGGAATCGAGCGGACGCTCCACCGGATCAGCGCGCTCCGCAACCGCGCGGGCAAAGTGGTCGGTCTCACCCTCCGCGTCGGGCGCGCGGTGTACGGGACGATGGAGATCATCCGTGACGTCGTCGAAGCCGGGCGGAGCATCTTGCTTCTCGGACGCCCGGGGGTTGGCAAGACGACCCTATTGCGCGAGGTCGCTCGCGTGCTCGCTGACGAGATGGGGAAGCGCGTCGTCATCGTGGACACTTCCAACGAGATCGCGGGCGACGGCGATATCCCGCACCCCGGCATCGGTCGCGCGCGGCGAATGCAGGTCGCCGCCCCGTCACTCCAGCACGCGGTCATGATCGAAGCGGTCGAGAATCACATGCCCGAAGTCGTCGTCATCGACGAGATCGGTACCGAGCAGGAGGCCGCGGCTGCGCGCACGATCGCCGAGCGCGGTGTTCAGCTCATCGCCACCGCACACGGCAACACGCTCGAGAACCTGATGCTCAACCCGACCCTTTCGGACCTCGTCGGTGGGATACAGACCGTGACGCTCTCTGACGAGGAAGCGAGGCGACGCGGCACGCAGAAGAGCGTCCTCGAGCGCAAGGCGCCGCCCACGTTCCAGACGCTCGTCGAGATCCATGCGTACCAACGCGTCGCGCTGTACCAGGACGTCGCGCAGACGGTCGACGCGGTCCTGCTGGGCAATCCGGTCGCGCCGGAGATCCGCTCGCGTGACGCGTCCGGCGAGCTTTCGGTCTCGACCACGACCCCCTCGCGGTCGGCGTCCGAGGCCATGGAGCGGCGGAGTACTCCGCGCATCGCCGCGAACGGCGGTCGCGAGACGGTGAAGGTCTACCCGTTTGGACTCTCCTGGACTCGGGTCGAGGAGGCTTCGCGAGGCCTCGGTCTTCCGGTCGCGATCGTGCGCGAGCCGGAGGACGCGGATGTCGTCATCACGCTCAAGAACTATTACCGGCGGAAGACGCCGCGCCTTCGCAACGCGGAGTCGCAGGGCATCCCGATCTACATCGCCCGATCGAACTCCTCGACCCAGATCGCGAGTGCGCTTGCCTCCGTGATCGAGCTGCGCCGCGGACCCGAGGACAAGGCCCTTGAAGAGGCGCGCGACGGGATCGAGCAGGTCGTCGGCGGGCAATCCGACGAGATCGAGCTCGCTCCGCAGAACGCGTACGTGCGCAAGCTCCAGCACGAGCTCGTCGAGCGGGCGAATCTGAGCTCGCGTAGCACCGGCAACGAGCCGTTCCGACGCGTCCAGATCTATCGGTGACCGGCACCTTCCTCTCGTTCGAAGGGGGAGAGGCCGCTGGAAAATCGGTGCAGGCCGCTCGGCTTGCCGAGGGCCTCGGTGCGCGGGGGCGCGGGGTCCTTTTGACGCGCGAGCCCGGCGGCACGCCCTTCGCAGAGCGCATCCGCGACGTCCTGCTGCATGCACGGGACGTCGATCTCGCTCCCGAGGCGCAAGCCCTGCTCTTTTCAGCCGCTCGAGCGCAGCACACCCGCGACGTCATCCGCCCGGCGCTGGCCGACGGCAAGATCGTCATCGCGGACCGGTACTTCGACTCGACGCTCGCCTATCAGGGGTACGGCCTCGGTGCCGACCTCGAGGGTCTCCGCGCGATGACGCGCTTCGCCGTGGGCGCACTCGTCCCGCAGCGCACGTTCCTCATCGACGTCCCGGTCGCGGTGACGCTCTCGCGTCTGGGCGCGCGCTCGGGGACAGCGCGCTGGGACCGCTTCCACGGAGATGATCGCGCGTTCTACGAGCGGGTTCGCGACGGGTACCTCCGCCTCGCCGCGGCCGAACCGGGCCGCTTCGTCGTCGTCGCGGGCGACCGCCCGGAGGAGGCGGTGGCCGCGGACATCCGCCGC
>Ga0070708_100004664_pt1 | contig 10806 bp, 10 predicted proteins | sample KBSK5503metaG_FD_65469 | JGI IMG/M metagenome (GOLD analysis project Ga0070708, IMG submission 65469) | Corn, switchgrass and miscanthus rhizosphere microbial communities from Kellogg Biological Station, Michigan, USA - KBS K5-50-3 metaG | ecosystem: Host-associated > Plants > Roots >...
GAGGTCGAGATCGAGGGTCGGCGGCTGCGGCTGTCGAACCTCGACAAGGTCCTCTACCCCGAGGCCGGGTTCACGAAGGCGCGAGTCATCGACTACTACGCGCGGATCGGCGCCGTCATGGTGCCGCACCTCGCCGACCGGCCCGTGACGCTCGTGCGCTGGCCCGACGGCGTCGCCAGCCAGTCCTTCTTCGAGAAGCGCTGCCCGACGCACGCCCCGAAGTGGATGCGCTCGGCGACGGTCTCCGACGACCTCGAGCAGTGTGTGTTCGACGACCTCGCGTCGCTGGTGTGGGGAGCGAACATGGCCGCGCTCGAGTTGCATACACCGCAGGCCCGGGTGTCGAGCCCCGACCGCCCCGACTCGATGGTCTTCGACCTGGACCCGGGGCCCGGCGCGACCATCCTCGACTGCTGCCGGGTCGGGCTCGACCTCCGCGGGCTCCTCGCCGAGCTCGGGCTCGAGTCGGTCGCGAAGACATCCGGCTCGAAGGGTCTGCACCTCGCCGTGCCGCTGCACACGGACACGACCGACGACGACACGAAGGGTTTCGCGCGCGCGGCAGGTCAGCTCCTCACCAAGCGCGAACCGGATCGAGTGACAGTGATCATGCGACGCGACGAGCGCAGCGGGAAGGTCTTCGTCGACTGGAGCCAGAACGACCGGCACAAGACCACCATCTGCGCGTACTCCCTGCGCGGGAGGCCGCGACCGCTGGTGTCGACGCCGGTCTCGTGGGACGAGGTGAGCGACGCCCTCGACACCGGCGATGCCGAGACGGATGCGCTGACGTTCGAGGCCGACGAGGTGCTCGACCGGGTCGAGCGCCACGGTGATCTCTACGCTCCGAATATGGAGCTCGAGCAGGAGCTGCCCGCACTCGGCAAGCAAGGCACGGCGAGCCGGTGAAGCTCGACGGCAAGGTCGCGATCGTCACCGGCGCCAGCCGGGGCGTCGGCGCCGCTGCCGCCGTGGCGCTGGCGCGAGAAGGCGTCGCGGTCGCGTGCGCGGCACGGGCAACCGATGCCGACCCGCTGCGCCTGCCCGGCACGATCGACGCCACCGTCCGGGAGATCACTGACGCGGGAGGCCACGCGCTCGCCGTGCCGACCAACCTCGCGAAGGAGGACGAGATCGAGCGGATGGTCGCCGCCACCGTCGAGCACTTCGGCCGGCTCGACGTCCTCGTGAACAACGCCGCGATCACGTTTCCCGGCGACCTCGACGTGCCGCTGAAACGTTACGACCTCATGATGGCGGTGAACCTGCGCGCGCCACTGGTCGCGGCGCACGCCGCCGTCCCCCACATGAAGCAACAAGGGGAAGGCGCGATTCTCAACGTGTCGTCCGCCGCCGCACTCACGTACGTCCCCGGGCTCATGGTCTACGGCATGTCGAAGATCGCCATGGAGCACCTCACGGTGTCGCTCGCCGCCCAGCTCGGCGACGACCGGATCGCGGTGAACACGTTCCGCATCGACCTACCGGTGGCGTCCGAGGGCTTCGTCGCCAACACCCCCGACTTCGACCATTCCGACTGGGAGCCGACCGACGTCCCGGCCGAGGGCATCGTGTGGATGCTGCGCCAGCCGCCGTCGTACACGGGCCAGAATGCCGGCATGCGCGCGTTGCGCGACGAAGCGGGGATCATGGCCTCCCGGGTCCGCCCGCAGGGCAGGTAAGTACCCCGCGTGCGCTCCGCCGCGTGGTACACGAAGGGGGTGACTCTCGACGAGCCGCGCTCTCCTCGCGACGCCCAGCGCCGGCGCCTGTACCTGGCCGAGACCCCGCTGCCCACGAGCCCCTTGCCGGGCCTCGACGCCTGCTCCGCGTATGCCGACCGGGTGGTCGGGACGCTGTGGTGGGAGGCCCGCTTCCCCCACCGCGGCCTCGGGCGGGTCCCCGGCTTCCGGCCCGGACACGGCGCCCGCCAGGCGTTCTTCACGACCGACGAACGGGGGACGACAATCACGCTCCCCCGCCGCTACCGCACCAAGGGCGTCGTCCTCCACGAGCTCGTCCACTGGGCCCTGGCCGACGACGCCGACCTCCCGACGCACGGCCGCACCTTCGCCCGCCTCCTGCTCGACGCCACCGAGGAGTTCCTGGGGGCCGAGCGGGCCGAGGCGCTCATGACGTCGTATCGCGAGCAGCGGGTGCACGTCGCCCGTCCGCCCCGGCTCGGGCCCGACCACCGGCTCCACTACGGCTGGGACGAACGTCTGCGCCTCGGGAAGGGCAAGACGCTGGCCGTCCTGTACCGGGCGCGTGACGGCGGTCCGATCGCGACGACCGGCGTGTACGAGGGCTACGAGCGCGGCGCGTCGACGCTGCGGGTGCGAGTCGGCGGCGCGGCGCGTCCGATGCGCATCTCCGCCGCGACCGTGTGGGACGTCCGCCCGATGCCGGAGGCGCGCCCTTCTCGTTAGTTGAGGCGCTCGACGACCATGGCCATGCCCTGGCCGCCGCCGACGCACATCGTCTCGAGGCCGACGGTCTTGCCGGCGTCCTCGAGCCCGTTGAGGAGCGTCGTCATGATGCGGGCGCCGGTCTGCCCGAACGGGTGCCCAAGGGCGATCGCGCCGCCGTTGACGTTCAACTTCTCCCAGTCGATGCCGAGTTGACGGGCGGACGGGATCACCTGCGCCGCGAACGCCTCGTTGATCTCGACCATGTCGATGTCGTCGATGGTCATGCCGGCGCGTCCCAGCGCCTGCCGGCTCGCCCCGATCGGCCCGAGGCCCATGATCTCCGGGTTCAACGCGGTCACGCCGCTCGACACGATGCGAGCGAGGGGCGTGATGCCCAGGTCGCGGGCGCGGGTGTCGCTCATCACCACGACTGCCGCCGCGCCGTCGTTGAGCGGGCACGCGTTCCCGGCCGTGACCTTGCCGTCGGGACGGAAGACGGGCTTGAGCTGCGCCAGCTTCTCGACCGTCGTGTCGGGCCGCGGGCCGTCGTCCTTGGCGATCACGCGGCCGTCGGGCAGCTCGACGGGGATGATCTCGCGCTCGAAGAACCCGCGCTCCTGCGATCGGACGGCGCGGCTCTGCGACAGCGCCGCGAACTCGTCCATCTCCTCGCGCGAGACGCTCTCGAGCTCGGCCACGTTCTCGGCCGTCTGGCCCATCGCGATGTAGACGTCGGGGTAGCCGTCCGGCGGCTCCCACGGACCCTGGCCACCCTCGGACCGCTTCATGCTGCGCAGCCCCGCGTCCTGGAACTTCGGGTTCTGCGTGTCGGGCCAGCTGTCGGAGTTGCCCTTGCCGAACCGGCTCACGCACTCGACGCCGGCGGCGATGAAGGCGTCACCCTCACCGGCCTTGATCGCGTGCGAGGCCATGCGGATCGTCTGCAGCGACGACGAGCAGTACCGCGTGATCGTGGTGCCGGGCACGTCAGGGAGCCCGGCGAGCACGCTCACGACCCGGCCCATGTTGAAGCCCTGCTCGCCGCCCGGGAGACCGCAACCGAGGATCAGGTCGTCGATCTCGCCCCGGTCGAGCGCCGGCACCTTGTCGAGCACGGCCTTCACGATGGTGGTGGCGAAGTCGTCCGGCCGCAGGTCGACGAGCGAACCCTTGAACGCCCGGCCGATGGGGCTGCGGGCGGTGGCAACGATCACGGGCTCGGGCATCGGGCGCCTCCGGACGGCTCGTGGGACCGTTCGACGTTACCCGACCACGAATAGGGTCAGACGCGACGACGGCGGCTCTGCTGACCGTCGTCGCAAAGCCGGAGCTTGCGACGGCGACCATGGAGTGACATGCAGGAGGAGAGCCGGAAGGCGATCGGAGCCGCGTTCGCGGCCAACCTCGGCATCGCGATCGCGAAGTTCGCCGGCTTCGCCGTGACCGGCGCGGCGTCGCTGCTCGCCGAGGCCATCCACTCGGTTGCCGACACCGGCAACCAGGCCCTCCTCTTCCTCGGCGGCAGGCGCGCCCGGCGACGCCCAACGGCCGAGCACCCCTTCGGGTTCGGCCAGGAGCGCTACTTCTGGGCTTTCATCGTCGCCCTCATGCTGTTCTCGCTCGGCGGACTGTTCGCCGTCGTCGAGGGGATCGACAAGCTCGTACACCCCCACGCGCTCGAATCGTTCCCGATCGCGCTGGCGGTGCTCGGCGTCGCGATCGTGCTCGAGGCGCTGTCGTTCCGCACCGCCGTGAAGCAGGCGGCCGCCGGGCGGGGCGGCGCGTCGTGGTGGCAGTACATCAGGCGCTCCAAGAGCCCCGAGCTCCCTGTGGTGCTGCTCGAGGACACCGGCGCGCTGCTCGGGTTGTTCCTCGCCGTGGTGGGCGTGACCGCCGCCGAGATCACCGGCAACTCACGGTGGGACGCGCTCGGGAGCGTCGGCATCGGGCTCCTCCTCGGCGTCATCGCGATCGTGCTCGCGACCGAGATGAAGAGCTTGCTCATCGGCGAGTCCGCCTCCGGCTCCCTGGTGGACGCCATCTCCTCGGCGATGACCGACGGTCGAGAGGTGCTCCGGGTGATCCACCTGCGGACGCTGCATCTCGGCCCGGACGAGCTGCTGGTGGCAGCCAAAGTCGAGATCGACGCGCCGTCGGTGGCCGATCTCGCACGCGCCATCGACGCCGCCGAAGCGCGCGTCCGAGCCGCGGTCCCGATCGCGAGGGTGATCTACGTCGAGCCCGACGTCTACCGGTCCGACGCGGTGATGGATCGATGACGACCTCGTACCTGGTTCGAGCCCGGAACGCCGCCACCGCGTCCGAGAACAAGATCCATCACGACGACGTCGCGCGCCGTTACGGCTTCGCGGGTGGGCTGGTCCCCGGAGTCACGGTGTACGCGTACATGGCTCATCCCGTGGTGGAAGTGCTCGGGCGGCCCTGGCTCGAGCACGGGACGATGGCGGCGCGCTTCGTGCGCCCGTGTTACGACGGCGACGAGGTCGTCGTGGATGTCGAGGCTGTCGCGACGGTCGGCGATCCGGGGGTGCTCGAGGTGACCGCCCGGCGCGGTGACGGCGACGTGGTCGCCACCGGCACCGCGTCGATTCCTTCGCGCGCGCCCACCGCCCCTCCGATCACCGCGTACCCCACCGCTCCCGCGCCCGAGGAGCGGCTGCCGGCGACGCACGAGACACTCGCGGCCCTCGATCCGCTGGGTTCATCGGAGGCGACGTTCCGGGTCGAACATGCGCCGGCGTTCCTCGACGAGATCGGCGAGGACCTGAGGCTGTTCCGCGCCGACGGGCTCGCACACCCCGGGTATCTCCTGCTCGCCGCCAACTCCATCCTGGTTGCCAATGTGCGGCTCGGCCCGTGGATGCATGTCGGCAGCGACGTCGCGCACTTCGGCGTCGTCGCCGACGGCGAGCGGGTGTCGACGCGGGGTCGGATCGCCCGCCTGTTCGAGCGCAAGGGACACAGCTTCGCCGAGCTCGACCTGCTGCTCGTAGCGGACGACACGCGGCCGGTCCAGCACGTCCGCCACACCGTCATCTACGAGATCGGCCGCCCCGGCTGACCGGTCCCGGACGACCGGCGTCAACCGTCGAGGCGGCGGAGCTCGTCGAGGTAGCGCTTGCCGTTCTGCACGTACCCGGCCGCGTTGCGGGCGATGTCGGCGCTGTCGGCGGCCCCCTCACGCACCCGGGCGGGGACGCCGACGGCGATCGCGCCGGCCGGGACGTTCATGCCGTTCGGGACCAGGGCCGCGGCGCCAACGAGCGCGCCCGACCGCACGCGAGCACGGTGCAGCACGACCGACCCGGTTCCGACGAGCGAGCCGTCCTCGACCACGCAGCACTCGAGGTGCGCGAGGTGCCCGACGACGCAGTCGTCGCCGATGAAAGTGTCGAGCTCGGCCGTGCAGTGAATCACGGCTCCGTCCTGGATGGAGGTGCGCGCACCGACCACGATCTTGCCGTAGTCGCCGCGGAGGACCGCCTGCGGCCAGATCGAGCTTTCCTCGCCGATCGTCACGCTGCCGATCACGGTCGCTTCGGGATGCACGAACGCCGTCGGCGCGATGTCGGGGACCGACGCGCCCAGCGCATAGACGGGCATGCCGGTACCGTAGCGGCGTGCAGGATCCCGACACGCTGGCGGCGCACGCAGAGCGCATCGACCGCGACGGGTACACGATCCTCGAGGGCGTCATCGAGCCCGAGCTGCGGGATGCGCTGACCGACGATCTCGTCCGGCTCGAGCGCTTCTACGGCGTCACGCCGTCCGACAACGGCTTCGAGGGCACGAAGACCGTCCGCATCTACAACCTGCTGGCGCTCGGCAAGCTCTACGAGGGGATCCCGGTCCATACGAACGTGCTCCCCGTGGTCGAGGGCGTCCTCGACGACGGTTGCCTGGTCTCATCCCTGTCGTCGATCGCCATCGACCCCGGCGAGAGCGCGCAGCCGATCCACGCCGACGATCAGCTGATCCCGCTCACCAAGCCGCACGTGCCCACGGTGTGCAACACGATGTGGGCGCTCACCGACTTCACCGAGGCGAACGGGGCGACGCGCATCATCCCGGGCTCCCATCGCCGCGACCACAGTCCCGACTTCGGCGCTCCCTACGACAGCATCGCGGCCGAGATGCCCGCGGGCAGCGTGCTGGTCTGGCACGGAAGCCTCTGGCACGGCGGCGGTGCCAACACCACCGACGAGCGGCGCGTCGGCATCGCGATGAACTACTGCGCGGGATGGATCCGCCAGCAGGAGAACCAGCAGCTGGGGATCCCGCGCGAGGTGGCCGCGGGTTTCTCACGCCGCCTGCGGCAGCTGTGCGGATACGGCGTCTACAACGGCCTGATCGGGCACATCGACAAGCACAGCCCGGCCGAGATGCTCGGCGAACCACCGGCGGAGGATCGGATGGTGTGGGACGCCGTCTGAGCCGCGTCGCCGGCGCGGCGCTGGTGGCGCTGCTCGCCGGTGGCTGGGTGCAGGGCGTCGCGGACGCCCACCCCGCGCAAGAGGCTCCGGTCGACGCGCACGGCGCCTGCGACTTCCTCGACCCGGCCAAGTGCCTCTATCCGTTCCCGAACGACTACTTCACCGTGCCCGACCGCTCCACCGACACCGACCGGCGCGTGCAGTTCGCGGCCGACTCGATGCCCCGCAACGCGGCGGGCGACCCGATCGACCCGACGGAATGGAATCGCAACGACGGTTTCAGCCCCGGGTCGGCCATCCTCACGGTGGTCCCGGGCCTCGACCTCGCACGCACTGGCGCCGCGCCCGAGACCGACATCGGGCAGTCCCTGCACGCCAACGCACCGATCGTCCTGCTCGACGCCACGTCCGGACGGCGCATCCCGTACTGGGCCGAGCTCGATCAGAGCGCGCCCGCCGCCGACCAGCGCGCGCTCGTCGTGCGTCCGGCAGTGAACTTCCGCGAGGGCCATCGCATCGTCGTGGGCCTGCGACGCCTCAAGAATGCCGCCGGCGCCACGATCGAGCCCGGCGACGCGTTCCGCGCCTACCGCGAGGGGACGAAGACGACAGACCCGAACGTCGAGGAGCGGCGGCCGCACATGCAGGACGTCCTCAAGTTCCTCGACGGCGCCGGCGTGAAGCGGGACGACCTCTTCCTCGCCTGGGACTTCACGGTCGCGAGCCGGCGCAACCTCTCCGAGCGGATGCTGCACATCCGCGACAACGCGTTCGAGTCTCTTGGCAACGGCGCACCGGCGTTCCAGGTCACTCAAGTCGAGAACGACGTGGACGAACGCGTGGCGCGCCGGGTGACGGGAACGTTCACGGTGCCGAACTACCTCACCGGCGACGGCGGGCCCGGAAACGCCTTCAACACCGGAGAAGACGGCCTCCCGCAGCGAAACGGCGACTACACGGCCCCGTTCATCTGCATCATCCCCCGCGCCGCCATCAAGGCCGACGGGACGGTCGCGCGCGCCAGACCCGCGGTCTATGGGCACGGGTTGCTCGGCAGCGAACGCGAGGTCTCGGCCGGAAACGTGCGCGACATGGCGAACGAGCACAACTTCGTGTACTGCGCCACGAAGTGGATCGGGCTCTCGCAGGAGGACATCGGGAACGCGGTGTCGGTCCTGGGAGACCTGTCGCGCTTCCCGACCATCGCCGACCGACTTCAGCAGGGAATCCTTGACACACTGTTCCTGGGGCGCCTCATGACCGCCGGCGGCGGGTTCGTCTCCAACGCCGCGTTCCAGGCCCAGGGCAAGCCGGTGATCGACACGCGTGAGCTGTTCTTCGATGGCAACAGCGAGGGCGGGATCATGGGCGGGGCCGCCACGGCGGTGGCGCAGGACTGGACCCGCGCCGTCATCGGCGTCCCGGCGATGAACTACAGCACCCTGCTCCAGCGCAGCACCGACTGGGACACGTACAAGGCGATCTTCGACCCCGCCTACCCGGACCCGACGGATCACGTCTTGAGCATCGGCATCATCCAGATGCTCTGGGACCGCGGCGAGGCGGACGGCTACGCCCAGCACCTCACCCGCGACCCGTATCCCAAGACGCCGACCCACCAGGTGCTCATCCACGAGGCCTTCGGCGATCACCAGGTCGCGAACGTCGCGACCGAGGTCGAGGCCCGCTCGATCGGCGCCCGCGTGCACCGACCCGCGCTCGCCGGCGGGCGGTCCACAGCACGCCATCAGCTCTGGGGGATGGATGAGCTCGACGCCCCGTACAACGGATCGGCCATCGTCGTCTGGGACAGCGGCTCGCCCGCCCCGCCCGCCGGGAACGTCGCGCCACGGGATGGCGCGGACCCGCACGGCGACCCGCGCCGGTCGAAGGAGGCGCGGCAACAGAAGTCCGACTTCCTGAAACGCAACGGCCGCGTCGTGGACGTATGCGGCGGGAAACCCTGCACCGCGCCGGCTATGCGGTGATCAGCTCGCCGCCGGCGCGGCTACCCCTCTGCTGACCTGCGCGACGACATCAGCCCCTGCAGCCGATCGAGGCAATCAGTCCAGCCGTCCACGTGAAGGGCGCGCCGCGCTTCGGTCGCGAATCCCGACTGGACGACAACGACCTCCGTGGAGTCGCCCCGGTCGTTCAACGACAGGGTCACGACAGTCTCGCGATCGTCGGGATCCGGCTCCTCCCATCGAAACGTGTACACGAGCCGTGCCGGAGGCTCGATCTCCTGGAACTCCCCCGAGAGGTGGAACAGCTCGCCGTCCGGAGGCTGCATCCCGAATCGGTAGGTACCGCCGATGCGAAGGTCGACATCGACCTCCGGTGTCGTGAACCCGTGCGGCCCCCACCACTGCGCGAGGTCGGCGGGCTCGATGCACGCGCTGAACACGCGCGGGCGAGGCGCCGGGAGCACCCGATCCAAGCGCAGCGTCAGAGCCCCGGAGTCCGCCATGGACCCTCCCCCGCAGGTTGCCCTGCCTACTGGATGACGGAGCCGCCGTCGACGGCGAGGGCGTGCCCGACGACGAACGAGGCCGCGTCGCTGCACAACCAGACGACCGCGTCAGCGATCTCCTCCGGACGGCCCAGCCGTCCGAGCGGGACCGCCCGGGTCATCATGCGCTCCACCTGCTCGTCGCCACCCATGAACCCCTCGAGCATCGGCGTTCGCGTGCTCCCAGGGCAGATGGCGTTGATGCGCACGCCCTGCGACGCGTACTCGAGCGCGGCCGCCCGGGTCAGCCCCACCACTCCGTGCTTGCTCGCCACGTACGCGGGCAGGCCCGGAAAGCCGACCAGACCCGCCCCGGACGCCATGTTCACGATCGCGCCGCCGCGCTCGAGCATGGCAGGCAGCTCGTACTTGAGGCAGAGGAACACGCCGGTGAGGTTCAGAGCGATGGCGCGGTTCCAGTCCTCGAGCGTGTAGTCGGCGGTGGGCGCGCTCACGCCGGTGGTACCGGCGTTGTTCAGCGCGCAGTCCAGATGGCCCCACCGGGCGACCGCCTTGTTGACCATCGTCTCGACCTCGTCGGCCTGCGTCACGTCGGCACGAACGAAGTCCGCTTTGCCGCCCGCCTCCTCCGACACGAGATCGGCGGTCTCCTTCCCGCCCTGCTCGTCGACGTCCGCCACGGTGACGGTCGCGCCGGCGCGGGCGAGCGCGATCGCGGACGCCCGTCCGAGCCCCGAGCCACCTCCGGTTACGAGCGCCGCCTTGCCCTCGAGCACGCTCACGATTCCTCCATCAGGCCGGCAGGCCCCGGAGGATGTACTCGGCCGTCGGGTAGGACTCGACCGACCCGAGGTCGAGGAACGTGGAGACGTCCTCCATCACCCGCTTGACGTTGTGCTCGAGGGCGTCCGGCGAACCACCGGCGCTGAAGTAGCGCATCGGGTCGGTCAGGTCCTCGACCTCGCGCAGGCCCTCTTCGACGATGCCGCGCCAGCGCGGCGCGCCGTCGGTGACGGGACGCGCCACCGCATGACGCACATAGAGACAGACGGGATGGACCTCGAAGGTCAGCGGCGTGTGCGACCCGTGCCACCGGGCGAAGAACTGAGTGTCGTCGATGTCCGGTCGCTTGTCGAACATCGTGATCTGCTTCACGCCGGGCGAGCGCTCTCCGTCGGGCCAGGTCCGCCGGTCGTACGCAAGCGGGACGGACTCGGTCACGAGGTAGCCCGCCAGCCTGTCCGCCGCGCCGCCGAGGACGGCCTCGTACGGGCCGCGATCGTCGAGGGAGTCGAGCCAGAGCCCCACCGTGGCTCCGACCCGGTCGCCGGTGGAGACGCCGACGACGGCGCTCATGTCGACGTCGGGATCGATCACGTTGACCGTCAGCCCCTGCGGATCAAGCGCGAGCAGCTCCGGCCCCGCCTTCTCGACCAGCCCCTCGTGCACACCCCACAGCGCGTAGACG
>Ga0070708_100004665_pt1 | contig 10805 bp, 12 predicted proteins | sample KBSK5503metaG_FD_65469 | JGI IMG/M metagenome (GOLD analysis project Ga0070708, IMG submission 65469) | Corn, switchgrass and miscanthus rhizosphere microbial communities from Kellogg Biological Station, Michigan, USA - KBS K5-50-3 metaG | ecosystem: Host-associated > Plants > Roots >...
CCCAGAATACTTGATCTATTGGGGCGTTCGTGAGCAGCCCGGTGTAGTGGGTAATTGGGCTACTCCCGTTGAAATGGAACACCTGTAATCCAGTGGTTCCGGCAGCCGCAAGAAGTTTGCCTGACGGGGCCATCCAAATATCGTTAACCGCCGTGACCGAAGTGCTGGGCATGTTCGAGTAGGTGCTTGTGGTAGTCAGGTTTCCGGAGCTATCGACGGTATAGGTCGCAAGCTGTGGCGAGCCCACCTGCCCCCAGTCTCCGGTGAGTTGCTGGACAGAGATGGCCACATGATTTGTTGGATCGGCCGCCGCCAGATAGGGACAGTAAAAATTACCGGGCTTCGCGGTCGGAAACGGTGGATTGATGTTCAATGGGGAAAGCGTTTGGATCGGCGTTCCGCTTGCAGCCGAAGATATCGGGCGCGAAGTGATAGCAACTCGAGGAGTAGGCATAGACGTTGCCTCCGGTGAAACTTAGGACGCTGCCGACCTCAGTTCCTCCGTTCGCGGTGATTCCGAGGTAATTAAGCTGACCTGTGGACTTGTCGATCGTGAAAAACTGATAGGCGTTGTTTCCCGTTCCATAGGCATGAGTATCTCCGTCATATAACGTCGTGCCGGTATGGTCGAGGAACAGGTTTCCGGGGCCGCCAGAACCATAGGGATTGTGCACTTGCGCGTTGATGGTTGAGACTTGGTTGCGAGCGCCATTGGAAGCGATGGAAAAAGAGTCTATGTTAATGCCGTTTGTGCCGAAGAGGTACTTTCCAGTGCCTGCCATGTATTGGACGTCCGCCGAGAACGGCGATCCTGGCACGGCGGTAAGCGAACCGTTGGAGGCTGCGGAGTACGCGTTTATCTCATGCTTACCGCTGCTCGGACTGCTGGATACATAAACATACGCGACTGGTGAAGTGGTGGTTGAGGTTTGAGCACTGGCGCCCGTTTCGGTGGGTGTGACCTGAGCGAATGCGGCTCCTGCGCACAGCGTGGCGATCAAACAAATGACCGATTTGATGTGGTGTGCCATACCTCTTTATTTCCGACCTCCTTAATTATCTGTTGAGAACAGGAACCTCTGTCCAATGTGAGGAGCCACGACTTGTCGGGAGCGCTGGGCATACTCTTTCTGTTGGCAGCGAGCACAGCTTTCCTCTCACAAAGCGCGAATCCAGCGGCAAATGATGGGCGCGGGCCCTTGGGAGTATTTTTCAGCGGAGGACAATTCGATGCCGCTTACAAATGCGCAGTTGCCGGGCGACAAGCACGCTACAGCGAACACCGTAGGTGTTCTAAGGTGTCTTACAGGTGTGAAATGTTTTTTCTCAGGAGTCCGTTTCAGCGCAGCGATCTATCGCATGCCTTCTCAGGAGGCTCGTCTCTCTGTCAGCGAAGCAGCGCTCTTCACTATCCAAGACTTGACTTTTTTCAAGTCATTCACGAAAGCTTCCATCTCCGCATGACGCGATTCCTCATCCTGCGCCCGCAAGATTGAAGACGGATGAACGGTTGCCGTTACATATGGGGCCAGCGCACAATCAACCAGTTCCCCTCGGTGCTTACTGACGCGAAAGTCCTTCCCGAGCAGGGCCTGTGCAGCGGTAGCTCCCAAACAAACCAGAACATTCGGTTTAACGACCACGATCTCGGCGTCCAGCCAGGGACGGCACGCATTGATTTCAGAATCGCGAGGCTTTTTGTGGATTCGACGTTGGCCTCGCTCCTGCGGAGCCCATTTGAAATGCTTTACTACATTGGTAAGGTAAAGTTCGGCCCGATCGATGCCCGCTTTCTCCAGCCCCTGATCAAGTAATTTTCCAGCCGCGCCCACAAACGGACGGCCAACAATATCTTCGCGATCTCCGGGTTGCTCGCCCACAAACATCACTTTGGCATTGGGCTTGCCTTCGCCAAAAACGGTTTGCGTACCCCGCTTCCACAAATCGCAGGCCTTGCAGGTTGCCGCTGCCTTTCGCAGACTAGCAAGAGTCGGGCGCGGCGGAATCAACGGAGCGGCAGTGGTTTGGTTGCGTGCCATCGCGTTATACCTTCGCCCCTAACTAAGATTCGTTCGGACTCCTTCAGATTTCATCTGGTTCCGTGGGATCAGGCTCGCGTACCGGGATGCCCGGATTTTCCGGAGAATCAGGCGGTTCTTTGATCGGAACCGGCGACGGTTCCGACGGTGCGCGAAATCTGGCAGAAGCGGGAATTCGAAATCTCATGCCCATCAGATGCCGAAACTCTCTCCACGGAAGCTCACTTCCATGAGCAGTAGTGTTCAACCTCCGCCAGTGTTATAATTCCTTATCTTTCGCTAACTTAGCTAACGCTGGAGGACTGTATCGATAAACGCTTTATCCGCACCAATGATCGCATTCGCGCCCGCGAAATCCGCGTGATTGACGACGAGGGCGAGCAGATGGGAATCATGACCCCATATGACGCGCTCAAGAAAGCCCGCGAGAAGAATCTGGACCTGGTCGAGATTTCTCCCACCGCCCAACCCCCCGTATGCCGCATCATGGACTACGGAAAATATTTGTATCAGCAGGAGAAAAAGGAGCGGGAGGCGAAGAAGCATCAGACCAAGATCGTGGTGAAGGAAGTGAAGTTCCGCATTAATGTGGACGACCACGATTACGAGACCAAGAAGAACCACGTGCTGCGCTTCCTGGATGAGGGAGACAAGGTCAAGGCTACGATCTTCTTCCGCGGTCGGGAAATGACCCGTACCAGCCTGGGACGGCAGATTTTGGAGCGGCTGATCAAAGACGTCCAGGAGGAAAGCATCGTGGAGTTCCGGCCGCGGCAAGAAGGGAACACGCTGCACGCGATTCTGGCCCCAAAGAAATCAGCCCAGGAACGAGAGAAGGAAAAAGAAAAGGAAGCCAAGCAGAAGGCGAAGCAAGAGCGGATGCAGAAAGAGAACTTGCAGGCGCAGGAGAAAGAGAAGCAACCGGCCCAGGCTGCGGTTGCGGCCCAGGCTCCGAACCCTACTTCGCAAGCATAGAACGCAAGGCGCTGCTGGTTCGTTTCCCATCGTCGAAACATCAGCAATCCCAAGAAATTCGCAATTTGAAGAGACTTGCAATTTGAAGCCGACAGCGAAAGCTGGCGGCTGACTCAGAGGACCTATGCCGAAATTGAAAACGCACAAAGGCGCGGCGAAGCGCTTCAAGAAGACTGCGTCAGGGAAGGTGAAGCGGGGACATTCGCACCTGCGTCACATCCTGACTTCCAAGGCCAAGAAACGTAAGCGGAAGCTGGGGAGTTCTGCCCTGGTGAGTGATGGAGACATTCGCAAAGTGAAGCGGATGATTCCTTATCAGTAGGAGCGTTGTCGATTTTTGATTGCTTATTGATATAAGAACCAGCTTTCCGGGTAGGTTTGAATCACCAATCAAGAATCATCGATCGACAATTGCTGTCAGGTGTGTGAAGAGGCCATGAGATCGCCGCTCGGCGGATCGTCCTTGCCTCCAGCCGCCAGTACCTAGAAAGCAAAAAGGAGAATACTATGCCTCGTGTAAAGCGCGGAACCAAACGCCGCGCGAAACGAAAAAAGATACTTGAACGCGCCAGCGGTTATTTCCTCACCAAATCGAAGCTGTACCGCGCCGCCAAAGAAGCGGTGGAGCGCGGGCTGAAGTTCGCTTACTCCGGCCGCAAGCAACGCAAGCGGCAGTACCGCTCGCTGTGGATTGTGCGCATTGGCGCGGCGGCCAAGCTGAATGGGATGAGTTACAACCAGTTCATCCATGGGCTGAAGACCGCCGGAGTCGAACTAGACCGCAAAATTCTGGCGGATCTTGCCGTTAAGGATCCAGGCGCGTTTAAGAGCCTCGCCGAGCAGGCGAAGGGCGCACTCAGCGCGTGAGACAACCTTTAGCTTTTAGCCATTAGCTCTTAAGCTTGTACAGACGGAGGCGGCGGCGTCTTGCAGATGCGGCTGCCCTACTCTGTTTGCCCCTGTTCGATTTGCCCATGTATAGCGTCTCCAAATTGACGGAATACTCGGCATCGGCGCTGGAGCGGGCCTCTGCGGAACTGCGTTCTGCGCTCGCTCATGAAGCTGTCGCGGTGAAGAACGAGGCCGAGTGGAAGATTTTTCGCGACCGATGGATGGCACGCAAGAATGGGGTGCTGACGCAGATTAACGACCTCTGGCTGAAGCCTGCTCCGAAAGAAGCCAAGCGCGAGGCAGGCCGGGAAGTGAACCTCATTAAAGAGCAGGTTGAGCAAGCAGTAGAGGCTGCGAAGATCCGGTATCAGATCCCCACCCTTCCTATTGCTCATCTGGGCTCTGAACTTTCGGAAGCGGAATTCCAAGGGAACGCGTTTGAGAAAGCAGGTCTTGTTGACATAACCCTTCCCGGCATTCGGCGGCCTATTGGTGCTGAGCATCCTGTTATCAAGACGATGAACGAGATCGTCTCCGTGTTTCAGAGGCTGGGGTATTCCGTCGCCAAAGGGCCGGTGGTCGAGACGGACTACTACAACTTTGAGGCGCTGAATTTTCCGCCGAACCATCCGGCGCGAGATACTCAGGATACTTTGTTCATCGCGGGGCAAGCTGCGACACCGCCGCGGGAGCGTCTTTTGCTGCGCACGCATACTTCTCCGGTGCAGATTCGGACCATGGAGAAGATGCGGCCTCCGATTCGGATCGTGATACCCGGGCAGGTGCATCGCAATGATCCTCCAGATGCGAGCCACTCGCCGATGTTTCATCAGGTAGAAGGGCTGGCCGTGGACTCGAATATTACTTTCTCAGACCTGAAGGGGACACTCGATCATGCCATGAAGGCTCTCTTTGGGTCGAGTGTGAAAACACATTTCCGGCCATCGTTCTTTCCATTCACTGAGCCCAGCGCAGAAATGTTTGTGAGCTGCTTTATTTGCGGCGGGAGGGGGAAGCGCGGAGCGGAGCCGTGCCGTCCATGCAAGCAGACGGGATGGATCGAAATCCTGGGTTGCGGCATGGTCGATCCCAACGTATTTGACTTTGTGAAGGACAAGGGATACGACCCGAGGAAAGTCTCGGGATTCGCATTCGGCATGGGCGCTGACCGGATCGCTTTATTGAAGTATGGAGTTGATGACATTCAGTTGTTCTTTCAGGGGGATGTGCGGTTTTTGCAGCAGTTTGCGTAGAAGCCGTTAGCCATTAGCTGACTGATGAAGATCTCTCCACAATGGGTTCGCGATTATGTTGACCTCCCAGTCGATGACCAGCGTCTGGCCGAGGACTTGACCGCTGTCGGCATTGCAGTTGAAGGCATCACCGGTTCCGGTGCCGACACCGTGTTTGAGATGGAGATCGGCACCAACCGCCCTGACGCAATGAACCATTATGGGGTAGCGCGCGAGGCTAGTGCGATTTATGAGTTACCTCTGAAGCCGATCGCGCCCAAACTGCCGGGGACGCCGAGATCTCAAGCGCAGCATCAAACTAAGGGTGCGACCGCGCCGCTGAAGGGCAGCACGAGCAAAAAGAAACAGACCTCAGCGGCTAAATCCGCACCCCAGCGGGATCACAGCAGTACGACTGCGGCAGTGTCCTTCCCAATTCACCTCCAAGAGCCCGAGCTGTGCCCCCGGTTCTCTGCGCGCGTAGTCCGGGGAGTCACGATCAAGAAATCGCCCGAGAAGGTTGTGCATCGGCTGGGATTGCTTGATCAGCGCGCGATCAATAATGCCGTCGATGCCACCAATTATGTGTTGTGGGAAATCGGCAAGCCCACGCATGTCTTCGATATGGATTTGCTCGAAGGCGGGGAAATCATTGTGCGGCGGGCCAGAAACGGCGAGACGCTAAAGACTCTCGACGGGGTGGAACGCAAGCTTACTGAGGAGGATCTGGTCGTTGCCGATGCGAAGAAGCCGGTCGGCCTGGCGGGCGTGATGGGTGGCTTCGACACCATGATCACCGACAAGACGCGGAATGTGTTGATTGAGTCGGCTTGGTGGGATCCAGTGACCATTCGAAAAGCTTCGCGGCGGCATGGAATTCATACCGACGCTTCGCACCGCTTTGAACGTGGGGCGGATTTCGAGTCGACGGTTGTATCTTGCGATCGAGTTGCGGAGCTGATTCTTGAGTCGGGTGGCGGTCAGTTACAAAGCGACGTCATTGACGTGGTTGGGAAGATGATGGATCAGGCTCCGATAGCGCTCCACGTGTCCGAAGTGCGTCGCATCCTGGGTGGGAAGGTGGGCGCGAGTGAAATTTTCCGCATCCTGAAGGGGCTGGGTTTCAGCTTGATTCCAGCAGGACGGGAGCGGGAAGAGTTTACCGTGCACATCCCGAGTTGGCGGCTCGATGTGGAACGAGAAATTGATTTGATTGAAGAGATTGCGCGACTGCACGGATATGACAAGTTCCCGAATACGTTGCCTGCTTACAGCGGCGCGGTCACCGAGCCTCCGGATGCGGCGAAGGACGCGACCTTGCGGACGCGGGCTTTGGCTTTGGGATACAACGAGGCGTTGTCCCTGACATTTATCTCGCATGCCGATGCAGAGCGGTTTTTTTCGTATTCCTCTGGAAGTTCGCCGGCTGTGCTGGAGTTGGAAAATCCGCTGAGCGAAGAAGCCAGTGTCATGCGCACTTCGATGGTGCCCGGCATGCTGGACATGCTGGGCTGGAATTTGAATCGCGGGGCGGAGAATGTCCGGCTGTTTGAAATGGGCAGTGTGTACGGAGTAACGGACGGTGTGCGAATTGAGCCGAAGCGCGCTTGCTTGGGTGCGACGGTCGTGGCAGTCAAGAACTCGTTGCCGGGGGGCGGCGTCCTGGATGTGAGCCAGGGTGAGCGGGCGGCGGTGGCGGAAGCTTTTCGCGGATTCAAGGGGGATGTGGAGAACCTGTTGGCGGCGTTTCAGTATGAGGCGCTGACCTATGATCGTCAGAGGGCGGAATATTTCCATCCCGAACGGTCTGCGCTAGCGTTGATGGACGGCACGGTGGTGGTGCAGTTTGGGCAGCTACATCCAGAGGTGGCTGCGGCACGCAAGTTGCGGCAGGATGTTTTCTTGGCGGAGATTGATCTGGAGACGTTGTATGCGCGCGGCTTGCGGCAGGTGCGGTTTGTTCCTCTAGCGAAGTATCCGGCCGTGGAGCGAGATTTTTCGTTCGTGTTTGAGGATGGCCTTTCGTTTGAACAGATTGATCAGGCGGTTAGAGCATTGCGCCTCAATGATCTTCGCAGTTTTGTGCCGGCAGAGATTTTTCGCGGCGGAGCAATCGCTGCTGGCAAGTATTCCATCTTGCTACGGGCGACGTTCCAATCGGCGGAACGGACGTTGCGGGAGGACGAAGTGGCGGCGTGGTCGGGGCAGATCGTTACGGCTTTGCAGGGACTGGGCGGCGTGCAGCGTAGGGAATAGAAGCTCCTTGCGAGGTTGGCGGCGCCATGCGGGTAAGGGATCCCCTTCGGCTTCGCTCAGGGCAGGCTTTGGACTGCGTTTTGCTTTCGCTTTGCGATAGCAAATGCTTCGCGAGGATGACAAATTGTGGTGAACCTCCTGTGCTAATCTGCCAGCTATGGCGGATGTAATCTCTTCTCTATCCAATCAGCGCAAACAATTTCTCAGCGATAAGGCCTCACATTTCACCGAGTCGGTAATTCGGGAGATGACGCGCCAGGCCATGCTGCATGGGGCGGTGAACCTGGCGCAGGGCTTCCCCGACTTCCCGGCACCCGCCGAGATCAAGCAGGCAGCCCAGCAGGCGATTGCAGGCGATGTGAACCAGTACGCAATCACCTGGGGATCGAAGAATCTGCGCAATGCGATCGCGCGCCAGATGGGCGTGTGGCAGGGGATTTTGGTTGATCCGGAAAAGGAGGTGACGGTGTGTTGCGGATCGACCGAGGCAATGATTTCGACTTTGCTGGCGGTCTGCAACGCCGGTGATGAGGTCATAATCTTCGAGCCCTTCTATGAGAACTATGGGCCGGATTCGGTGTTAAGCGGGGCGCGGCCGCGGTTTGTCCAGCTGCGTCCGCCGGCGGAGGCGGCCGGCGAGTGGACGTTGGATGAAAAGGAACTGCGAGCGGCGTTCCACCGAGACACAAAAGCGATCATTGTGAATACTCCGAACAATCCGACGGGGAAAGTTTTTACGCAGGCGGAGTTGAAGTTGATTCGTGATTTGTGCGTGGAGTTCGATGTGCTAGCAATCACGGATGAGATCTACGAGCACATTTTGTATGACGGGACGCGTCATATTTCGCTTGCGTCGCTGGACGGCATGCGCGAGCGGGCGGTGACGATTAACGGAATGTCGAAGACATACAGCGTGACGGGATGGCGCGTGGGCTGGGCGGTGGCGCCTGAAAAGATCACGAACGCGATCCGCAAGGTGCATGATTTTTTGACCGTGGGAGCGCCGGCACCGTTGCAGGAGGCGGGTGCGATGGCGCTGAGTTTACCGGCCGAATATTATGTGAAATTGGCAGAGGGATACCGTGTGAGACGGGATCACTTGGTGCCCGCGCTGCAGAGGTCAGGCTTCAAGTGCTTTCTTCCTCGGGGAGCTTATTACGTGATGACGGATATTGGAGCGTTTGGATTCACGGACGACTTGGAGTTCACAAAATATCTGGTGCGGGAGGTTGGCGTGGCGGCGGTACCGGGGTCGAGTTTTTATCACGATCCGCACGATGGGGCGCGGCAAGTGCGCTTCGCCTTTTGCAAGAAGCCGGAGACGCTGGACGCGGCGGCGGAGAGGTTGGGGAACTTGCGGGTGCGGAAGTGACGCAAGCTCCTCGCTGCGCTCGGTGGACAGCCGAGGCTCCCACATGAGTCGTGCGTTCCCACCAACCATCGTCCAAGAGCTCTTACTTTACTTCGTGACTACGCCGCAGGCGATGCGGTCGCCGGAGTTGCCCGAAGGATCAGTTTTCATATCGTCGGCTTTGGCGTGGATGACGAGCGCAGTGCCTCCGTTGCTGAACAGTGAGTGGGCGTCGGCCCCGAGGTTTACATCCTTGTCCTCGAGCTTCGCATCGGCTTTGCCATTCGCGTCGACAGTGAAGTTCGCCATGTCGCCGGCATGGTGGCCTTCCGGATTTTCCAAACCGTGCTTTTTTCCATCCGGATTGAAATGCGGGCCGGCTGATTTGAAATCCGGCGCATCGCATTTGGAATTCTGATGGAAATGAATGGCGTGCTCGCCGGGCGGAAGACCGTGAAGATGAAGCTGGAGGCCGACACCTGATCCCTGCTCCCAAAGGATGACTGTGCCTACGGCCTTGCCTTGAGCGTCCTTGAGTTCGACTTTGGTTTTGGCGGCGCTGGGGAGCGCGGCGATGGCCAGAACCACCGGAAGTGCGATGGAGGACCAGACCAGGTTTTTCATGCGGGGATTATAGCTAATTTCGTCGTCACAAGACCACACGGGGGAAACGGGGGGGAATGGGGCAGGCTCAATCCACAAAGATCTGGAGTATACTGCGGAGAAGAACGAACAATCTCCAAGGAAAAGTGCAATCATGGCTTTAAAGGCGGTGGATGGGTTGGCGGAGCAGGTTCAGGCGGATGATTTTGAGGCGCTGGAAGAGAAAGTTTATCGCACGATTGAGATGGTGAAGGCGGCGCGGCAGGCGCAGGCGTCGGCGGAACACGATACCGGACGATTGCGGCAGCAATTGGACGAGCGCGACGAGCAGTTGCAGGTGCTGCGCCGGGAGACGGTGCAGTTGCGCAAGGAACGGGAAGAGATCCGCAGCCGAGTGGAGAAGATGCTGCAGCAGATAGAGGCGATTGCGCAAGAGCAGGCAGCGAGCTAGAAGTCCGAGTCTCGCAGAGCGCGCAGGACTTCCGTAGCCAGCGCAGGAAAAGCCTGAGATTCTGCGGCGCGGAGGGTGAATCCGACATGGCTTCGATAAGCAAACAGAGTCCGGTCAAAGACGCTCACAACGCGAGCGTGCGGGTAGAAATTTTCGACCAGGCCTATAACTTGCGCGGGTCAGATCCGGAATACATTCTGAATCTGGCGGAATACGTGGACGCGAAGATGCGGGCCGTGGCCGAGGCTACGAATACGATTGACACGGTGCGGCTGGCAGTGCTGGCGGCGCTGAACATTGCCGATGAGTACCATCTCTTAAAGCGCAGGCAGGACAACGGGAGTTCGGACTACCGGCAGCGCGCCCACCAACTGGTGCAGGCTCTGGATCAGGTGCTGGGGGATGTCCGCAAGGCAGGGTGATCTGCGAAGAGCACCCCTTCCGTTCTTAATTGTGCAAGAAGGGCGACTGGCGAGTCTTCGCGATTCCGCGGAAATTCAAGAACCAAGGCGACTGCATCAGCTTGGTCAACCCTGGCAAGTAGGTGTTGTGATGTGGGGTCGCGTGGGTTCGCGCCCGCTAGCCGCATCCATGGGCCGACCTTCTTTCAATTGTGACTACCCAGTTGCCTTGGGTACGACCCTCGGACGGATTGTGCGGAGTTGTTAGAAGCTCTAAGAATACTCTCCTGGCGTTGTACGGTCTGAGAAAGACTCGGCCAGGCAAGCGCGAATCCACACCTTCCATTACTTTAGTTGCAAGCGCCCTGCCAACTATTTCACTCTCGCCTCTTGCGCATCCGCGGGGATTTGCCTACCATCCATCCTGAAAGCCGGCCTGCCAGGTTGGTGATGGCGGTCACCGATTTTTGAACCAATGCAGAATGAACGGGGACTCGACTCGAACTAGGATCCGGTGTGCGACGCTCCGTCATGCGGAGATGCCTAAAGGGTCTCGGCGGGTTCCCAACGTCTACCGACGGGTTCATTCTCGGCCCGTCACACGGC
>Ga0070708_100004666_pt1 | contig 10804 bp, 10 predicted proteins | sample KBSK5503metaG_FD_65469 | JGI IMG/M metagenome (GOLD analysis project Ga0070708, IMG submission 65469) | Corn, switchgrass and miscanthus rhizosphere microbial communities from Kellogg Biological Station, Michigan, USA - KBS K5-50-3 metaG | ecosystem: Host-associated > Plants > Roots >...
GCGAGCTTCGACAGGAACGAGACGTCTGGCGAGCAGAGGTGGAACTCCACGGTCAGCCGGTCGACCGCCACGATCTGGCTGATCTGGCCGGTGTAGTCCTTGGGCCGGTTGGCGCAGTCGATCGCCGTTCCCGGGAATGACGTCGCGTCGAATGGCTCGGCGCTTACCGCCTGGGTCGCAGGCGGGGTTGCCGCCTGGGACGGCGCGGTGCTGGCCGCCGGCGTACAGGCGGCTGCGACGATCGCGAAACCCGCGAGCAACGTCGCGAATCTCGGCAGTCGTCCAGAAGGACGGGTCATGCTGGCTCTCCTCCAACAGCGGCCCCGCGCCGGTCGGGACGCGCGTCCCGGAGATCGCAGGGCGACTTGAACTTCGCGCGCCGACGATGAGCCTCGGCCGCGAGTGCGGGCAGACTAGCACCCATGGGAGCGTGCGTCACTCGGAATTCATGACACGTTTCGATCGTCAGGCGGCACGAATTCATGCGGAATCCGGGGCCGTCTCGACCTCCCGGGGAGGGGCGTATCCTCGTCTCGACCATGCTCCGGATCGCGCTCGCCCAGACCGCCCCGCGCCTCGGCGCGCTCGACGAGAACCTCGCCCGCCATCACGAGCTGCTGGAGGAGGCACGCGCAGGCGGCGCGGGTCTCGTTGTCTTCCCGGAGCTCGGCCTGACGGGTTACCAGCTCCAGGATCTCGCCGCCGAGGTGGCGATGCGTCTCGACGACCCTCGGCTCGCCTCGCTGGTCACGGCGACGCGGGGCGTGTCGGCGACGTTCTCCTTCGTGGAGGAGTCGGGCGACCACCGTCTGTTCATCGCCGCCGCGCTCGCAGAGGACGGCGAGATCCGCCACGTCCATCGCAAGGTTTTCCTGCCGACCTACGGCCTGTTCGACGAGCGCCGCTTCTTTGCCCCGGGCGATGTCCTGCGCGCGGCGCCATCCCGTCTCGGTGTCGGAGTCGGCATTGCGATCTGCGAGGACTTCTGGCACCTGCAGACGGCGCAACTCCTCGCGCTCGATGGCGCCCAGGTCCTGTTGAACGTCTCGTCGTCGCCGGGTCGCGACCTTGCGGCACGCAACGAGGTGGGGCTCGGCACGGCGACGTCGTGGCGGACCCTGATGCGAACCTACGCCCAGCTGACGACGTCGTTCGTCGTATTCGTGAACCGCGTCGGCGTCGATGAATCGGTGACGTTCTGGGGCGGCTCGGAGGTCATCGGGCCGTCCGGCGAGCCGGTGTTCTCGGCACCGTTCTTCGACGAGGGCCTGTTTTTCGTCGACGTCAACCTCGAGGACGTCCGGCGAGAGCGAATCGCACTGCCGTTGCTGCGCGACGAGCGCCTCGAGCTGCAGGCCAGGGAGCTCACGCGGATCATCTCGGAGCGTGCGGGGCTGGCCACGGACACAACCGCTGATCCGGGCGCGGAGCCCGGCCTCGACGTCGCGGCACTGGCGCCCGTCCCCGCCGACGAGCCAATTCGCCTGCGCTCGCGGCGTCGGTAAACCCCAGCCGAAGGTGCCCACCGCGCGACCGCTGCCCGTGGACGACGCAGGCAGGCCGCTGTTCGAGCTGCCCGACGAGCTGGCAATCGACACGGACGTGGCGCGGCGGGTCATCGCCGGCTTCATCCAGGAACAGCTTCGCCAGGCAGGTTTCGAACGGTGCGTGCTCGCGCTGTCCGGCGGCATCGATTCGGGGCTCGTCGCGTACCTCGTCGCCGAGTCGATCGGGCCCGAGCGACTGCTGTGCGTGATGCTGCCGTACCGCACCTCGTCGCCGGCATCGCAGGCCGATGCCGAGGCGATCGTGGCGGACCTCGGGTGCGCGAGCGAGCTGGTCGAGATCACGGCGATGGTTGACGGGTACTTCGGGCGCGACGAGGTCGCGGGCGCGGGCGGGTCGGAAGCGCTCGACGCGTCGCCGGTGCGCCGTGGCAACTTCATGGCTCGCGCGCGCATGAGCGTGATCTACGACCGGTCGGTCACGTTCGGCGGGCTCGTCGTCGGCACCGGCAACAAGACCGAGTCGCTCATCGGCTACACGACGATGTACGGCGACAACGCCTGCGCATTCAACCCGATCGGCGACCTGTACAAGAGTCAGGTCCGGCAGCTGGCGGCGGCGATGGGCGTGCCGCGGCAGGTCATCGCGAAGGCGCCGAGCGCCGACCTCTGGCCTGATCAGACCGACGAGGGCGAGGGCGCGTTCAGCTACCCGCTGCTCGATCGGCTCCTGTACTGGCGGATCGACCGACGGCGCTCAACCGACGAGCTGGTCGAGATGGGCTTCGAGCGGACGCTCGTCGAGCGGGTGGAGCGGCTCGTCGCGACCTCCGAGTTCAAGCGTCAGGTGCCGCCCGTGGCAAAGCTCGGCCCGCGGACCGCGGGGGTCGATTACCTGTACCCGAGGCGTCGCCCGGGTTCGGCCCGGACCTAGCCGCTTGGCGCGTCGCGCTGCCGCGGTGCCGCTGGTGCCCGATCAGGCTCCTCGCGGCGGCACCCTGTACGTCGTCGCCACGCCGATCGGCAACCTCGGCGACGTGACCCTCCGGGCCCTGGAGGTCCTCCGGTCTGCGCCCCTCGTCGCGGCCGAGGACACCCGGATCTCCCGCCGGCTCTTCGCTCGCCACGAGATCACGACCCGACTGACGAGCTTCCACGCGCAGTCAGGCCCGGCCCGGCTCGCCGAGCTCCTCGCCCACCTCCGTGGCGGCGCGGATCTCGCACTCGTGACCGATGCGGGCACGCCGGCCGTGAGCGACCCCGGCGCGGAGCTCGTATCGGCGTGGGCCGGCGAGGGTGGTCTCGTCGTGCCGATCCCGGGCGCCTCGGCCGTGCTTGCCGCGGTCGTGGCGAGCGGGATCGCCGGTCCGCGCTGGGGCTTCGAGGGCTTTCTCCCGCGCTCGGGTCGCGAGCGGCGGGAGCGCCTCGGGCGGATCGCCGCGGACGATCGATCCACCGTCCTGTTCGAGGCGCCGACGCGGCTCGCAGCCACCCTGCGCGACCTCGCCGCGGCGTGCGGCGCAGATCGAACTGCCGCGGTCTGTCGCGAGCTGACCAAGCTCCATGAGCAGATCGCGCGCGGGACCCTCGGCGAGCTGGTTGCACGCGTGGCCCGCGGCGACATCCCACAGCGCGGAGAGCTCGTCCTCGTGATCGCGGCCGCAGAGGCCGCCTCCGCGGACAGCTCGGTCGCGCCAGACGCTGAAGCGATCGCGACCGGCCGAGCCGAGGTCGACGCGCTCGTCTCGGGTGGGCTCGGCCGGGCCGAGGCGGCGCGGCGTGTTGCGGCCGCGAGCGGCCTGCCACGGCGTGACCTGTATCGATCCGAACCGGGTCGCTGAGGAGCCGCCCGAGCGGCATCAGAGGAGGGGCCGAGGCCGCCCGGGCGTGTGGGAGGGGCAGTCGCGTCAAGCGGCGATCTCCTCCGGGATCGGGTCGTCGGCCGGTACGGCCGGCGCCTCGGCCGGCTCGCCCTCGGCATCGGCGGACGCCTCGATGCCGTCAGCGGCGGATTCCGCCGCGTAGTCCTTCTTCTTGCGCCCGGACAGCATCTCGACCGTCGACGCGACGATCTCGGTCTTCCAGTGGCGCAGGCCCTTGTCGTCGTCCCAGGTGCGGGTCTGCAGGCGACCCTCGAGGGCGACCTGCTGGCCCTTGCCGAGGTACCGCCCGCACACTTCGGCGAGGCGGTCCCACGTGACGACATTGTGAAACTCGCCGCGCTCCTTCCCGTTGCCTGCGTACTCGGTGGTCGCGACGCTGAACTGCGTGACGTGCTTGCCGCTCGCCAGCGCGCGCATCTCGGGATCGCGCGTCAGGCGCCCGGCCAGGAGGACCTTGTTCATCGGTCCATGGCTCCTTCTCGATCGGCCGACGGGTCACGGGCCGATCCTGCGTGCGGCGGTTAGGCGACACTAGCGAGCGGCGCTTCACGGGCACTCACTCGGCGCTTACTCGGCGAACCGATGGGCCACGGGCCGACCGTGGGTGCGCCGGGTACCGCGACCGTATCGACCCGCCGCCGCTCCCGCGATTACCATCGGCCACTCGGATTGCCGCAGTCGCAACCGGCGCACGTCGTTGCTCAGGGGAAGGTCGTCGTCATGCTCCAGAAGCCACTTCGCATCTGGGCGAGGTTGTCGCCGATCACCGTGATGGGGACAGCGTTGCTCCTCGCCGCATGTGGCGCCGGACCGGGAGCGCCGACCGACGCCGCCCTCGCATCGGCCGCCGCGACTACGACTGCCGGCCCGGCAACCGCCACACCGGTCCCGACGCCGACCGTCCTCCCCAGCGAAGGCCCGGGCACGTTCACGACCGACGATGTCGCGATCGCCAAGATCATCCGGGACAGCGCCGACGAGGCGGTTCCGAAGCTGGAAACCGTTGCCAAGATGAGCCTCGACGAGCAGGCCGCGCTGTTCCTGCCGGTGCGGATGTGGATCACGGTCCAGCTCGAGCACGTCGCCGCGCTGTCGCCGAGCGGCTGTACGAGCGACGCCGTGCACCTCTTCAACGACGGCATGACTCGATACAAGAACATCGCCCAGGACTTCCTCGATTGGCGCGAGTGGGGTGCGGCCGGCCTGCCGTACACGCTCTCGCAGCCGAAGCGCGCTGCCAAGCTCCTCACCGACGCCGTGACTGCGCTGGAGGCGCACTGCCCGCTCCCGGCCTGACCACCCTTCGACATCACCGGAGCCCTCGCCGACCGGCTTGACGGTCCCATCTACCGTCCGAGCCAACCACGACATGGCAGGAGGGCGGGCGATGCGGCTGTCGCTCGGACCCGCGACGCGTGTCTGGTGGGGGTTGCTCGGGCCGAGCGCGGAGGTCGCGCGCGACCGGGCGAACGATCGCGGGATCGGGGTCGATTTCGAGTGGTTGGCTGGTCTGTTCGCGAAGTACGACCGCAAGGCCGGCGAACCGGCCGCCTACGACACCGCATACATCGCGGAGCGCGTCCCCGACCTGCTCGAGTCGAACCGCCGGGCCATCAGGTTGTTCGAGGAGCTCCGGGCAGTGGTCACCCGTCCGGAAGCGCCGGTCGCCCCTATGCCGCCGCCACGCCCGCATCGGAGCGGCGCCCGCCCCGCGACGTCGGGCGGCTGACGCCGAGGGCCCAAGGACAGATCGGCGCGGTGCACGGGCCCAACAGGCGGCGCTGTAAGGCGTTTGCAACCGGGTACGGAGGTCCTGTGCCCGGTGCGCGGACGCCATCGACCTTCGACCAGGCGTTTACGGGACTACCCGCCCATACCCGAGCCGCAAGGTGGACCGTAAGGTTCGTAGCACGTCGGGACGCGGCACACCGGGGGCCACTCGGGGCGTCGGTCACGGACCTGCGAACGGACTTCGGAGCTGGCGAAGGGTTCAGCGAAGAGGATCCCGGTCGAGGGTCACGAACCGAGCAACCATGATTTATCGGCCTCGAGCCGGATCGCGTCCAGACGGGACTCATCGCTCTCGCATCGCAACCATCGATCGCCTCCCGACGCACGCGGGAGGCGATCGTTTGTTTTCGGGGGTGCGCCTGATTCCGGGCAGCTCCGGACAGAGCGTGGGGGACGCGGTCCGGAGCGGGGAAGGCAAAGGAGAACGGCGGGCGACCGCCGCCGTTCCCTGGACACGCGGCTCCGGGGTCGATCCATCCTTCCTCGGAACCGAGCAGAGCGGATGGTCGCCGGTCGGCATGGGGGTGCGTATATAGGGAATCCGCCGCATCGACGCGAGGTCGACGTCGGCAGGGCGGCAACCTCGGAGGTCGCCCGGCTATACTCGCCAGCGTTCCCGGGTGACGTCGAGACACTCGGACAGGGGAGGTCCTGCGATCGCGCGATCAGGACGCGTCGACCGTCCCGTGAGGCGGCCGAGCGACCGGCAGAACCCTCGCCGCCTCGGCGGCGACCCGCGGGAGATTTGCAACCAGGTCCCGAGCCACGAGGCCCGGGGCTTTTTCTTTGGGGCGCGCGCCATTTCGCGCCGACCCGGCGTTGCCCGGCTCCGCGACGCGCTCACGCACCTTCAGGTGCGCTCGCGCGCCTGCTCGCCAGGCGCCTTGGCCCGACACGCCTGGCGCGCGCCAATTGGTGCTGCCTGATGCCCGCCTCGATCGTCGTCGGGCTGCAGTGGGGCGATGAGGGCAAGGGCAAGACGACCGACTTCCTGGCGGAGCAGGTCTCGATGGTCGTCCGCTACCAGGGCGGCGACAACGCAGGCCATACGGTCGTCAAGGGCGACGAGGTGCTCAAGCTGCACCTGGTCCCGAGCGGCGTCCTCTACCCGCATATCACGTCCGTCATCGGCAACGGCGTGGTCGTCAACCCGGCAACCCTGATCGGCGAGCTGGACATGCTGGCCGCACGGGGAATCGACGTCTCGCGCGTCAGAGTCAGCCGCAGCGGCCACGTGATCATGCCCTACCACGTGGCCCTCGACCGTGCGAACGAGGCCCGGCTCGACGGCGCCAGGGTGGGGACGACGGGGCGCGGCATCGGGCCGACGTACGCTGACAGGGCGTGGCGGGTCGGGCTGCGCCTCGAGGACCTCCTCGACCGCGCGGTCCTGCGCTCCCGCCTCGAGCGTCTGCTGCCGGACAAGAACCTGCTCCTCGGCGCGATGGGCGCCGATGCCTTCGATCTCGATGTCCTCGTCGACACCGCGGTGGGCTGGGGTGAGCGCCTCGCGCCGCACCTCGACGACACGACATGGCTGGTCCAGATCGCCCTTGCGCGCGGCGAGCATGTCCTGCTCGAGGGCGCGCAGGGGACCCTGCTCGACCTCGATCATGGGTCGTACCCGTTCGTGACGTCGTCGAACGCGGTCGCGGGTGGCGCAACAACAGGTGGCGGGATCGGGCCGCTCCAGGTCGACGAGGTCATGGGCGTGATGAAGGCCTATGCCACGCGCGTCGGGTCGGGGCCGTTCCCCACCGAGCTCCTGGACGAGGTCGGTGCGGGGATCCGCGCGCGAGGCAACGAGGTTGGCACGACGACGGGCCGCCCGAGGCGGGTCGGCTGGTTCGATGCGGTGGCGGTGCGCTTCGCGGTCGCAGTGAACTCGGTGAGCAGCATCATGCTCAACAAGCTCGACATCCTGTCCGGGCTCGAGTCGATCCCCTTGTGCGTCGCCTACCAGGTGGATGGGCGGCAGGTCGATCGCTGGCCCTCCTCGGCCGCGGTGCTCGGCCGGGCGACCCCGATCTACGAGCGGTTCGAAGGCTGGTCCGAGCCGATCTACGACGTTCGCTCGCTCGCCGGCCTGCCCGAGGCGGCGCGCCGCTACGTGAGTGCCGTGGAGGAGCTCGCCGGTGTGCCGATCGTGCTCGTGTCCGTGGGCCCGGAGCGGACCCAGACGATCGAGCGAGCCTGGCGGCCGATGCGCCGCCAGCCGGTGCGAGTCGCGTGACCGCGCCCACGCGGACGCTGATCGTCGGTTCGGGCGCGCGAGAGCACGCCCTCGCGTGGAAGCTCGCGGGCGAGCCAGGCATGAACGAGGTCGCGGTGGCGCCGGGATCGGCGGCGATCGCCGCGGATGCAGGAGTGCGCTGCCTGCCCGAGGTCGATCCCGTCGATCCGGCGGCCGTGGTCGCTGCCGCGCGCTCGATGTCTGCGGAGCTCGTGGTGATCGGGCCGGAGGCGCCGCTCGCGACGGGCGTGGTCGATGCGCTGCGCGACGCGGGGATCCGCGCGTTCGGGCCGACGCGCGATGCGGCACGGATCGAGACATCGAAGGCCTTCTGCCACGACGTGGCCGAGGCGGCCGGCGTGCGCATGGCTCGCGCGCGGACCTTCTCGGCCGGCGACGAAGCGGCGGCGCGGGCGTGGGTTGCGGAGCTGGCTGCCGACGGCGGCGGCGTCGTGCTCAAGCAGGACGGGCTCGCGGCGGGCAAGGGCGTCACGGTCTACGAGGACGCAGGCCTCGCGCTGGATCAAATCCCCTCGTTCCTCTCGGGTCGTGGCGAGGGACCGACGCTCGTGGTGGAGGAGCGGCTCGCCGGTCGCGAGGCGAGCGTGATCGCGGTGTGCGACGGCCGGGAGGCGATCGCGCTGCCGGCATCGCGCGACCACAAGCGCCTGTGCGACGGCGACCTCGGCCCGAACACCGGCGGCATGGGGGCGTATTCGCCGCTTCCGGATCTGCCCGACGACGCCGTGGCCGACATCGTGGAGACCGTGCACCGTCCGATCCTCGCGGAGCTCGCGCGGCGAGGGGCGCCGTTCGTGGGCTTCCTGTACGCCGGGCTGATGCTCACCGACGACGGCCCGCGACTCCTCGAGTGCAATGCCCGCCTCGGCGATCCGGAGGCGCAGGTCATCCTGCCGCGGCTCTCGGTCGCCCTGGGACCGGTCCTGGCAGCCGCCGCGCGGCGAGACCTCGGTGCGCTCGCTGCCCAGTGGCGCGGCCGGTTGCCGACGCTCCCCGGAGCGACGGTCGGCGTCGTGCTGGCCTCCGAGGGGTATCCCGGGACGCCGAAGCGTGGCCGGCCGATCGAGGGCGTCGAGGCTGCCGAGGCCGACGGCGCCCTCGTGTTCCACGGCGGCTCGATCGGGCGGCCTCAGGGCGGCTACGAGACGAACGGTGGCCGCGTTCTGACGGTCGTGGGCCGCGGGCCTGACCTGCCACGGGCGCGCGACGCGGCCGAGCGGGCTGCCGATCGCATCTCCTGGGAGGGCATGCAGCGCCGCCACGACATCGCGGCGACGCTCCCGCCCGTACCGGCGACCACCGTGGGAGCCGTACGGTGATCCGGCGCTACACGCTGCCCGAGATGGGCGCGGTCTGGTCGGACGAGGCGCGCTTCGAGCACATGCTCCGCGTCGAGCTCGCGGTGAGCCGCGCGCAGGCGCGGCGCGGGCGGGTCCCGCACGACGCACTGGCGACCATCGAAGCCCGGGCGAAGGTGGACGTCGCGCGCATCGAGGAGCTCGAGCGCACGACGGACCACGACGTCATCGCGTTCGTGTCCCAGGTCGCCGAGTCGATCGGGCCGGAGGGTCGCTACCTCCACCTCGGGCTGACGTCCTCGGACGTCGTCGACACCGCGCTCGCGCTGCAGCTCCGGGCCGCGGGCGAGCTCCTGCTGCGCGATGCCGACCGCCTGCTCGAGGTGCTGGTGACGCGTGCCCGCGCCGAGGCGGGCACCGTGATGATGGGTCGCACGCACTCCGTCCACGCGGAGCCGACGACCTTCGGGCTCAAGCTCGCCGGCTGGGCGTTCGAGGTCGACCGCGGGCGACGCCGCCTGGCGGAGGCGATTGACGAGGTCGCGACCGGCAAGCTGTCCGGGCCTGTCGGGACGTACAGCCACCTTGAGCCCGAGATCGAGGCCGAGGTCATGGCCGAGCTCGAGCTGCGGGTCGACCCTGCGAGCACGCAGATCGTGCAGCGCGACCGGCACGCCGCGCTCGTGACCGCGATGGCCATCCTGGGCGGGGGCCTCGAGCGCTTCGCGACCGAGATCCGCAACCTGCAGCACACCGAGATCGGGGAGGTGCAGGAGCCGTTCCGGGCGGGCCAGAAGGGCTCGTCGGCGATGCCCCACAAGCGCAACCCGATCCTGTCGGAGCGGGTGGCGGGCCTCGCTCGCGTGCTCCGCGGCTACGCCGGGACGGCGCTCGAGAACCAGCCGCTGTGGCACGAACGCGACATCAGCCACTCCTCGGCGGAGCGGGTGATCCTGCCCGATGCCGCGATCCTGCTCGACTACCTCCTCCAGAAGACCGCGACGCTGATCCGCGATCTCGTGGTCCGGCCGGAGCGGATGCGGGAGAACATCGAGCGCGGCCTCGGCCTCCACGCCTCCTCGCGCGTACTCCTGGCACTGGTGGAACGCGCCGGCGTCTCGCGGGAGAACGCCTACGAGATCGTCCAGCGCGCGTCGCTCGCGGCCGCGGACCAGCGCCGGCCGCTGCGGGAGCTGCTCGCGACGGAGGCGCTCGTCGCGCGGTCGCTCAGCCTCACCGACCTCGACGCCTGCTTCGACGACGACCGCCACCTTGCCCACGTCCCCGAGGTGATCGCCCGCCTGGATCGGCTCATCCCCACCGAGCGTGCCCCGGAGCATGCGCCACGCAAGGCGACGGCCGATGCTCACCGCTGACCGGTTCGTGCGTTCGGGCAAGGTCCGCGACCTGTACGCGATTGATCGACAGCGGTTGGTGCTCGTCGCGTCGGATCGGATCAGCGCGTTCGACGTCGTGCTCCCCACGACGATCCCGGACAAGGGCCGCGTGCTCACAGGGCTGTCGCGGTTCTGGTTTGCCGAGACCGCCACCAATGTCCCGAACCATTTGCTCAGCACCGAGCCCGGCGACGCCGTGGCGGCACTCGACGTCGCGATCATGGACGTCGACGAGCTCAGAGGCCGGGTGATGGTCTGCCGGGCTGCGCAGGTGTTGCCCGTCGAGATCGTGGTCCGGGGCTACCTCGCCGGAACCGGCTGGAAGGAGTACCGGAAGCTTGGTTCCGTGTGCGGCGTTCGACTCCCAGCCGGCCTCCGGGAGAGCGATCGCCTGCCCGAGCCGATCCTGACGCCCGCGACGAAGGCTCCGGAGGGCGAGCACGACCAAAACATCGACTTCGCCACGATGATCCGTTCGCTGGAGTCCGTGTTCGCGAACCCCGACCTGCCGCTCGGCCATGCAGGTGCGGCCGACCTCGCGGATCGGGTTCGTGAGATCGCGCTCGGCCTGTACGCAAGTGCGTACGCACGTTGTGAGGCCGCCGGCATCATCCTCGCCGACACCAAGTTCGAGATGGGGCTGATCGACGGTCGGCTGGCGCTCATCGACGAGGTG
>Ga0070708_100004667_pt1 | contig 10800 bp, 5 predicted proteins | sample KBSK5503metaG_FD_65469 | JGI IMG/M metagenome (GOLD analysis project Ga0070708, IMG submission 65469) | Corn, switchgrass and miscanthus rhizosphere microbial communities from Kellogg Biological Station, Michigan, USA - KBS K5-50-3 metaG | ecosystem: Host-associated > Plants > Roots >...
CGCCATTTCGCTTCTTTCCGCCTTTGACGGCTGCGACTAGACCCTTAGGGGCAATGATGCCCACATCGGGATGTTTGTCGAAAGTCTCGAGGATGCGCACTACGCCATCCGGTGAACCCAGCAGTGAATCGATAGATCGCGTGTGGCGTGAGTTTTTCCCGGCGCTCTGCCGTGGGTATCCTGCGGAAACCCTACAGATGTATTTGTACCTGAAACCATACACGTGCGAGTATATGCGCAAAAAGGGCAGCATGTCTCCGCCTCGGTCGTCGAAAGCGAACACCGTCGCGTCTTGAATATCGGAATTGATCCGCCGACAGGCATCAGCGTAGGCTCGGCGCCGCACCGCGACATACAGGTCGAAGGGTACCTGAATGGCTCCTAGAATGGCCCGCATCTCATCCCAGAGATCCGGATCAGGCAAGTGCAGGATTACAGCGCACGCCGCCGTTCGCCCGCTCTCCGCTAGGTTGGCGGCGGACGGCTTCCGCGGACCCGTAAACGCCCGGAGAATATCCGCAGTCGTCTGCAGATACGCGTGTCCGTAACAACGATCGGGCTCCAAGTAAGCACCCTCGCCCCATTCATTCCACGCGTTAACGAAGACGAAGCGCCTATCGGGCGGTAGCTCCTTGGTTGCGTGCTCGCACGCATGCTTCAGCCATAGGCCGTAGAGAGCCGGCGAGGAGTGGGCAAACGTATGGCCTCTTCCTTTGCGTCTAGGCTCGTTGTCCCATGAGGGAAAGACAGACCGATAATAATCGTACCCCTCTGGGACCCGCTTCCGGAGCTCATGCTGCACGACTGTCGAGTAATCGTAGATCTGGCCCTGATAACGAGGATTGAGGATCCGCATTTTCGCCGTAATAGTGTCCAGTACCTTTGGTGTATAATGCGGCGGGAACTCCATGGCGCCGGAAAATCCCTCCCCACTTGGATCTTTTACCTCAAACTCCATCGAGAACGCGTTCGTCCTCAAGACGTAGGGCGGCTTTTCCCCTTGCGCAACGCAACGTTCTGTCCAGCGCGCAATCGTCGCCGCAGAGTCTGGCATCACATCCGATCGATACACAGCAAGCAGGGGTTTCCCATCAACACGTATGTATCTCGGATCCCTAAACACCGGTAGGAGCGAATCTATGAAATCGAAATCATCCCGGGCGGAGTACTCTTGGGCTAACAAGATCTCATGATCGAGCCCATCCCAGCGGCGCGTCCAATTCTCGTTCGCCCAACAGATACAAAAGGGGAGCTCTATGTCCGGGGTTGCAAGCATCTGTTCCAGGGGACGTTCCAAGAGACGACGCCCCCGAAACCAGTAGTAATAATACATGAAGCCATAAACCCCGTACTGCTTGGCCAGCTCCGCCTGCTGCCGCTGCACGTCTATCACTCGAAGATCGTAGAAACCGAGAGCTGACGGTAGCCGTGGCTGATAGTGCCCGATAAATTGCGGAGCGGCGTCAACCACGTTTGTCCATTCTGTAAAGCCCTTTCCCCACCATTGATCGTTTTCTGGAATCGGATGGAATTGCGGCAGGTAGAAGGCTATGACCCTAACGGCACAATCAGCAGTTGAGTAGTTTGCGGGGACTGGGGAAACGAAGCCCACGCCTGCTTTCCTCCCGATCGCTTGCCCAGGCGACAAACCATGATATAATCGCCACCCAGACCGCTGTAGGAATTTTAGGCGTGCCCTCGCCGCCCGATAGAATGGGCCAATCAGTCTTCGAGCGTGACGAACCATACTCGTGTTCACTGGGTCGCGCCCGTCCACTGCATGAGCCGCCACGTCGGCGTCAGTTGGAGCGTGATCAATCTGTTGATGATCGGCGCTAGCGAGCGCACGGGGAGCGGTGAACCTGACCTGCCGGCCGAAGATCACTGCCTCGTCTCCAAAGGGCCGCCATCGAAAGCGCTTGCTGTCGCCATTCGCGTCAGAATCAACGTCCACAGGTGGCGCGCTACGGCAACAACGAGACTCCAACCGCCCGCAGCACCGACTCTTGCTCCTCCAAGGTCAGATAACTCCCACCCTTCCCCCCGGGCGTGGTGGCGAAATCCGCAAGGCGGCTATAACCGCCGCCTCCCCACGCGAAGCGCCAGCTCGATTCACGCACGCCTGAATAACCGTACCTGTTCGATGACGCGCTATTGTTTTGGGAGGAAGTGAACATCTTCGTAGGATGATCTGAGAGCCACGCGAGAGCGTATACGATCCCGTCCCCCTGGGCGTCTGACGAGACTATGACGTTGTCGTGCACGAATGTGTTGAAGACCAGGTAGGCGGGCCCGCGGTCCTGTTCGAGCACCGTGATTCCGTTGCCGTTCCACGCTACGGTGTTGCCAGAGATCTCACAACCGTTAGAGTTCTGCAGGAGAATGCCTGCTCCCCAGCCCCAGTGATTCGAGGTAGGACTGTAGCCGAGGCCGTTCTTCCACACGACGTTATTGGAGATGTGCGCGGTGTGACTGATCTCATAGTGAATGCCCGGGCCGACGTTGTGGTGGATACGGTTGTTGCTGAAGACCACGTCCTGACACTCCCAATCGCACCAGAGACCCGGCCCGTCGTTCTCGTACACCTCGTTCGTCTCCGCCGTGAGGTGAACCGCGCGGGTGGCCTTCAATCCCCCGGCCTCCCAGTTCGAGCTGAACGCTTTCGTGTTGTTCCCGTGAATTCGATTATGGCGCACAATCGTGTCCGCAACTGCCGACAGGTGAATCCCGAGTTGACCGCCACGGCTGATATCGTTTTCGCTAACCCGGAGGTTACGACCCTGGCTCAAGGAGATCACGGCCCCGTGCGCATCAGATAGCATGTTGCCTACCACGCTGACATTCGAAGAGGCGTCGGCGGTGATGGCTCCAGTCTGAGCATCATTTGCAGAATGCCTCATCGTGAACCCCGTAACGGTCACACCGTTCGACCTAATGGTCACCCAGCCTATCCGAACGGTCACCTCCACGGTGTGCCCCGTCGGAGTCTCGGCGAGGACGACGGCGCGATCCGGGGTGACTGCGAACTGGCCCTTGGAAGGGGCACCAGCGACCTCGAGAAGAGGTTTCCCGTCGTAGAAGACCTGCTCCGGCCACAGGCAGCGTTTCGGCCCATATTCGCAAGTGCCATGAGCCTGGAACGCTGGAAGACCGGGATGAGTCCAATAGCCGGTCGAGTGCGTCCACCCCGTCGACCACACGTCGCTGCCGCGGATTTCGGCCCCCGGCCGAGCAGCAAGCGTCAATGGTCGTGTGATCGTCACTGACTCGCGATATACTCCGCGGTGGACAAGCACTGTGGCGGCGGTGTCGGTTGTAGGATATCTGGCTGCGAGTTGGACAGCCCGGTTTATGGTCTTGAGGGGCAAAGCCGCGGTTCCCGGATTATCGTCGGAAGCGGCCAGGTTTTCGACATCGACGTGGATGGCCGAGGACGAGAAGGGTTGCGTAGGAGCAGCGGGATCTGCCCACGGTGCCGTTGCAAAGACCAATATTGCAAATAGTAAAAACGCCATTGCCCTATCTCGAAGGTCCTTCCCGGCCATTTTCATCTTCTCTCTATTCGCACTAAAGGCAATTTACCCGTCCGCGCATCGCTCGCAATCTGCGTAACGTAACGGACGTCAAATGTGGTTCTCGATGCTCCCTTCAAGTCTAATATCCGCTGGAACTCCTGGCGAACCGCAGCAGCGATCTCACGTCGCGCCATGTAGTCAACCCGAATGTGCTCGGGCCGCTCAGAAATAAACTGCACCCTTTCGAGCCCGTGCACATGAAATACCGCCAAGAGTATAGGGTGAATTGTATCACCCTTCCCATCGTGCAGAATGACAGGTAAGGCGTCGTTTACCCGACCCCGAATATCCCGAATGGCTGTGTAGGGCGAATCATTTGGGACTTCCCCCAGCACGACATAATCTCCAAGTTCATAACGCAGAATCGGCAGAGTGGAATTATACAAGTTGGTAATGACCACCCGCCCCTCTCCGCCCGGCGGCACAGGATGGTTATGCTCATCCAAAACTTCCACGATATACAGATCGTCCATGACGGTCATCGCCTTTTCGCCGGCTTCTTTGAAAGCGATGAATTTGCACTCTACGGCACTATACAAATCGTATATCGGAGCCCTCCACGCCGTCCGAATCCTTTCCCCCATGCCAGCGGTGAGTTTATCCCCGCCGACAAAGACGCTTTTCGGACGGATACGAAGCTCGCCTTGAAGCGCAAGGTCGGCCAACATCGACACACTGCTGGAATAACCATGGAGTCTGTGTGGCTGAAAGGCATTTAGTTGCTCCGCCACACGTCTGCGGGAATCAAGCAAAGAAAGAATCAGAGTATCATAGACCGCCTTCGGCATACGCACGGCACCTGAGACCGCACCAAAGTGTCCATGCGATGCCAGGTAAAACGCGGCTCTGGTTTTCCCCGAGGGGTAATTCTCGGGGATCGGCAGACGGCCCGCCATGATGCTGTTCACGGCTCTCCATGCCCTTTCGCTGTACACGAAAGTCCCAACGTAGCCCGAAGACCCAGAACTATTGATAACGATAAAGTCTTCCCGGAAGTTTCGGAGAGGATCAGGATTATCTTGAATCCATTGATCCAGTTCCCTTCTTCGTAGCCGTAAATCAGTAACTGCCGTATCGAAATTATCCATCAAGGTACGCTTGGAAAGAAAAGGTAAATCCCTAATCGTGACCTCAGCGAGGTCATTCTCCATCATGCCGTGACCGCCATAATAGTCTCGATAAAAGGACGAGTGTCTCCATACATACCGCAGCAATTCTTGCAGGCTGCGCTGCTGGTGTTGCAGCACGGCCCCCCGGGTTTGCCGCGGGAGTTGGCTCACAACCGTTCTGGAGGAACCCGTCATTCTGGGCCTGCCTCGTCTACGCCTCTAGTGGTAGGGCTAGGCCGCGCTTGGCCGTGGACAAGGGATTGATCATCTTGACGGCCGTGTGCCATCGCCAACGCGACGCCCACAAAGAAATAGAACGGGATCGCGCCGTAAGAAAACTCAAGCCAGGGTTGAAACGTCGTGAACACGACTCCAAGCACATAAAGTAACAAAAGCCACAGTGCAAGATCGCCGCTCAGACTCTCGCGCCGGGCGCCCCGCAGGCCCCGAAGGAGTGACGCGAGAATACTCCAGTGCATCAGAAGCCACACCACGAAGCCAAGTATCCCTAGTCTGACCAATACCGTGATGTGCGTATTGTGCGGCTGGCGCACGACGACGTTCGCGGAATCTTGGAAGTCGATCAACGGTTGGCCAAAGCCCTCGCCGACAGCCATGGTGCTTGAACTAACGGTCCACCGCTCTCGGAGCTCGGACCAAAGGTCAAGCCGCCACTGCACGGTTCCCTCGGAGGGCGTGTTTGGGTCCAAGGCCAGACTCTGGACGTGTCGCCACAAGAAGTCCGGCCCGACTTCTCCAACTCGTCCCTGAATGACGCTCCCGGTCACGGCGATGAGCGCGAAGAAAACGACCATGCTTCCCGTGATTATCGTTAGCACCCTTCCGCCCCGCCGGACTCCGCCGACGAACACTAAGAGCACCAACGCAACACCGGTTGCGATGTACACCGACCGCGATTGAAACACGAAAGACCACGCGATCTGAAGCGCCCCGAGCGTCAAGATTAGTCCTGGGTGCCACGATCTCATATGCCGCATGATGAGGAGGTAATATAGGCCTCCCGCTACCAGATACAATGGGGTGTGGTCGTAAGAGCCCAGCAGTGTGACTGGCTGAAAGATACCCGAAACAGGCGAGATCGCGACCAGAGTGTCGACGATCGGATAGGTCAGGGAGTATACGGTGTTCAAGAGGAACATCACGGCAAGCGCATTCAAGAACGACGGTGTCTCCGCCGCATTCCTTGCCGAGATGAATCCGAGCAACATGAACAGGCCTTCAAAGACGAAGGACGCATCCCGAACGGCGTACGTGCCGTATCGGGGGATATCGAACACGAGATGGCTCACGGACAGGCCAACTAAGAGCAGCCACCACAGGACAACGGGTTCGTCCAGGAACGCGGCGGCCCCGTATCGGCGCCGCCGGAGAGCGAGGACGAGCGCCGCAAGCAATAAGAGGTGACCAACTATTATCGGTTTGCCGGGAACCAGTGTCCAGTTCGCGAAGCCGTAGCTGAGGATGACGAACCCGGCCAGGGCGACGAAAGCCAGTTTTTGCCACAGAATGAAGGCTCTCGTCGCGAAGAGTAGCACCCCTAGGAGAACGAGCGTCCCGACGATGAACAGTGTCACGGTCGTGGCGTAAGCTATGGCGACGGCGCACCCGACCGCGATCAGTCCTGTCGCCAGGAATGCTGCGGGTGATATTCTGGATGTCGAAGAGCCGACCAGGTGGCGTTCTGATATGCTCAATCGATACACGCCCGTGAGCACCTCATAGTGTGTGCAGCCAGTTCGCAAAGCTGCGCAATTCCTGCTGCACGGCAGGATCACCCGAGCCTCCAGCGGCACCGTTGGAAAACCGCTGCAAGCAATAAAGCAACAAGCAGAGTTCCTGTGGGACGTCGTTCAGCCTGAGGTCCGTCAAGAACCTCTCAACCCTCGCACGGAGTGCGCCTTCCGCAAGAAAGGCATCAAGTATCTCAGTAGGACCCCGTTTTTGGAGCAACCGCATCGTTTGGAAAAGGAAATGGAAAACATCACCTGCCGCGACACCGGTTTCTGTCGCATACTCCCAATCGAAGACAAACAGCCTTTCTCCCCCTCGTTTGGCATTCCATGGGGCGAAATCCCCGTGGCCCGCGTGGAAAGGCAGCCGCGCGGCACGTGCCCAGTCTTCCGCCCTTCGAAGACCTCGCTCCAAAGCATGACAGTACCAAGCGTTGGAGATAGTCTCAATCCGTTCAAGAATGCTTTTCCAAAGATCGGCCTCCGTCAACATGAGCCATTCGGTATGGGAAGCGGCCAGTTCTCTGGTGACGTCCAAGTACTGACGGTTCAAATCGAGGGGGGCCGGTCCTGTGCTTCTCGCGGGGGAGGATTGAATGGACACGTAGCGTCCGTTCCACCAGCCGGAGTGTAGGACGCGGGGCGTGGTAAACGACCGGAACGCGCCCCTCGCCAGGCGCTTGAGCACTTCCGCTTCGTGCTCGACAAGGGCATTCGTCACGTCATCCGCGCCCAGCTTCACATACGCGAGCGTCTCTCCCTCACGTGAAAGCACCAGAAGGACGGGCTTGCGGTGAGGACCAGGAGTACCGAAAGAAAGGGCGACGCTCAAGCCCTCTCGTCCCAGGGTCCTCTCCAGGTGTTCCAGGAAGGGAGCATTGGATTCCGGTCCGTCCGAGAAGGCTTGGTGACCAACAAACTTGACGCGGGGCAAGAGACGGCTCCCGATGCCCAGCTGGAGACCCGCGGCCAGCAGGGCCTTGGCGATTCTGGCTTTGCGACTTTGAGTATTATAAAGATCTAACGCCTTAATTGACGCCCGTCTGGATTCCAGGGGGATCAAGTAGCCGCGTCCATCCCTCAGAGACAGGCACGCGAACGTACGTCCCGTTGTACCGTTAGGCACGGTGTGATGCCGCCGCGGGCGCGACAAGACGAAGTGCCCTTGGTCACCCGAAGAGCTTACTATCGACGATAGCCAATCGAGGACTTCGTTTGCGATACGGGGGAACCAGAGGGACCGGCGACTCATGTAACGTTGGTGAAGATGTTCTAGGATGACATCTGCGCCTTGCCGGGCGACTTCTTCGGCCGGTAATGAACCGTCCATGAGGACCGCGCCGGGAAGACCGGCCGCCAAGCGACGATAGGCGTTCCGCTGGCGCTTCAATTCTTCGCCTGACACCTCTCGTTTACGCTGAAGCAGTTGCTCTTGCGGTACATCAAGGATGAAACAGAGGTCTGGTGTGGGTATCAGACGGCGGCCGAAGCGGGCAAGTTTCATCGAGCCCCCGTACCGGTAACGACGGGGATCCACCAACAGATCATCGTAGTAGCGGTCAAAGAGAACCAAGGTCGACCGTGTGAGGCGTGGGCGTACTCCGAAAAGGTAGCCGAAACCGTAGACCGCGACGTAGTAGGGGATCTTCAGCCACGAAAGCCAGAATGGATGTGGTGCCTTTCCGTGTGGGTCGGTCACGGCGGGCCGAATGTTTCCTTGTTCGCTCAAGGTGGGATACAGATGAAAGGCTGCCGTCCGTCGAAAAGTGCCTGCGATGTGTGGATGCAGGCCGCTGATGAAGGTCGTCTTCCCCGCTCCGTCTGAACCCAACACCGCAACCCACAGGCCGGTTGGGTGGCGCCAGCGGCGCCACCTGCGCTTGAGCTCTGGCCACCAATAGTGGAGCGGAGTGAGCGGACTCCGCGCGAAGACCCGCCACCTGAGGGTCCGCTGCAGGCGAGGCAGGCACGCCTCCAGCGCCACCCAATCCGATCGGTCAATCCAGCTGATGACCCTGTCGCCCCAAACTCCGCCAAATATCCGCCGCGCGCTCGCGTGAGCTTCTTCACCGAGAGACCGGGACAAGAAACGCAGACGAGCCTTCTGATGTTCCGGCAGAGCACCTTTCGAAAACTTCTTCACCAGCAGATACGCGAATTCTGTCACCGGCGCTGCAACCCACAGGTCGTCCAGGGGCCGCCGCCCTGCCAGGAGTTCGTTTGCCGTGAAGAAGATACATCCGTCCCGCCGGTAATCAACGGCCGCGTCCAGGGCGACGAGCTGCGCTGTCGTTCCGTGCCGCATGGCCAGCACAAAGTAATAACAGGAGGATTCGTGCTGTAGCAGTTGCACGACCCGCCCGCCGGGGCGATTTCGGAGAATTTCCTCCAGCCGCGCAAGATCGTTCGGAGCGATCGCGATATCCAGATCGGATCGTGTGCGCTCCACCGGCGGCCATCCATGAAGGAGGCAGTAGCGTAGGTGACGGGCTTCCGAAAGATGAGCGAGGTCCTTCGCCTCTGCACGGAGCCCCACTATGTTCTCATCAACAGCCACTCCGACGTTGTTCATCGTCCTCCGCAGGCGGGTTGGCCAGCTGCGTGCGTTGGAACTGATGCGCGGTGCGATTGACAATCAGATGACGGAGTTGACGGCCCGACAGCCATTTCGGATATTCCAGTCGATGTGATTCCAAAAGATACTGGTCTCGTCGTGTACCGAGTCTCCTTTCCCGTCGACCGCGAACTGCACGTGCTCTTCTGCCAAGAGTTCCGTGTCTCCAATGCCGCTGCACACAGCAACATACAGCCGATACGTTCCCGGCAGCAGCATCAGTTGGGAGATGATAGCCTCGCATTCGATGTAGCCTTGTGGGGTCGTATCGATCGGGTCGCTATAGATCCCAAAGAGGCCGAAGTTGTCCGCCGCGTTGGTCACGCGCACACGCAATCTCACGATGGGAACACCCTTGACCTGCGCGGCGACGACGACCTTCATCCCGGAGTCCGGATGCGCCGTGTTGTCGGTCGACCACCGGCCACGGGGAATAAAATTGCACGTGAGGATTCTCGCCGTCTCCCTCCCCGTGAGCCCGGATAGCCTTTCTGCATTCATGGCGCCATTGAGTCCTTGGTACGCCGCCATAGCATTGGCGACGCTTCCCTCGGCGATGATGCGTCCCTTCTCCAGGCAGAGAGCGCGTGTACAGAAGGCCCGCACAACAGACAAATTATGTGTAACCAGTGCAATCGTCATTCCTTGGTCGTTGAGCGCGCGCATCTTGCTTATCGATTTGGACCAAAAGCGTGCATCGCCCACCGCCAGGACTTCATCCACCAGCAGGACCGCCGGTTCCAGGTGAGCCGCGACCGAAAAGGCCAGGCGCACATACATCCCACTCGAATACCTCTTCACGGGCGTGTCGATAAACTTTTCGACCTCAGCGAACGCCACGATCTCGTCAAATTTCCGGTCGATTTCTCTCCGAGTCATCCCCAGGATGGCCCCGTTCAGATAGACATTTTCCCTACCGGTCAGCTCTAGGTGAAAGCCAGCGCCTACCTCGAGCAGCGAACCGGTCCTGCCGCGGATCACGGCGCGACCCCCCGTCGGCTCAGTGATGCGCGAGAGGATCTTCAGGAGCGTGGTCTTCCCTGCCCCATTACGTCCAATGATGCCGAGAACCTCGCCCCGCTCGACCTGAAGACAGAGGTCCTTCACCGCCCAGAACGTCGTATCATCTTTGCCCGAACCGCCATTGCGTCTGAACAGTCCCCGCATGCCGTCCGCGAGCTGGTCGCGAATCATGTCGTGCCGGACGCGGCCGATGCGGTAACGTTTCGAGAGGTGCTCTACTCGAATTACGACGTCGCTCATCAAATCACGTCCGCGAAGGTCTGTTCGGTCCTCTTGAAGTAGAAGAGGCCCGTTGATAGGACGAGGAGCGCCACAGCCACGTTCAGTGTCAGGAACGCGAGTTGCGGAGACTCTTTGCCGAGCAGGGCCCAACGGAATCCTTGGACAACCCCCACCATCGGGTTGAGGTTGTACAGCATCTGCCACTTTGTGGGGATCACGCTTAGCGGATACACAACAGGCGACGCAAACATCCATAGCTGAAGCAGGAGCGGCATCGCGTGATTCACATCTCGGTACTTTACGTTTAGCGCCGACAGCCAGAAGCCGAATCCCAGCACGACCAGTAGATCCAGGAGCACAAAGAGCGGCAGGGTCAGCATCGCCAGCGTGGGCATGATACCAAACCAGAACATCATCGCGATGAACACAATGAAGGCAACCACCAAATCCATGGTCATCGCGACGGCGGCGGCCAACGGCACAAGCAGACGGGGGAAGTAGATCTT
>Ga0070708_100004668_pt1 | contig 10798 bp, 9 predicted proteins | sample KBSK5503metaG_FD_65469 | JGI IMG/M metagenome (GOLD analysis project Ga0070708, IMG submission 65469) | Corn, switchgrass and miscanthus rhizosphere microbial communities from Kellogg Biological Station, Michigan, USA - KBS K5-50-3 metaG | ecosystem: Host-associated > Plants > Roots >...
CGCCGCTCTTCGTGATGCTCCTGGCCGAGTACGCGCGCTGGACGGGCGATCACGCCCTGGCTCGCGAGCTCTTGCCTGCTCTCGAACGCGCGCTGGCCTGGATAGTCGGACCGGAGGAGCGTGGAGACTACCTGACCTACGGACGGCGCTCGCCTATCGGTCTTGCCAATCAGGGGTGGAAAGATTCCCACGACGCCATCATGCATGCCTCCGGCGACCTCGCGGGGCCGCCCATCGCGGTCGTCGAGGCGCAGGGGTACAAGTATGCTGCGCTCCTCGGCGGAGCCGAGCTACTCGAAGGCCTGGGCCGGGTGGAGGCGTGCTTTTCGCTGCGAGAAAAGGCGCGTCGCCTGCGCGCGCGCTTCGAAGCCGACTTCTGGCTGGACCGCGAGGCCTTCTATGCCCTGGCCCTCGACGGCGAGGGCGCCCCATGCCGCGTCGTCTCGTCCAACCCCGCACACTGTCTCTGGACGGGCATCGTGGCCAGCGGCCGCGCGCGAGCCGTGGGCGGCCGGTTGCTGGCCGATGACATGTTCTCGGGTTGGGGCCTCCGCACGCTCTCGGCGGGAGAGCGGCTCTACAACCCCATGAGCTACCACAATGGCTCAGTGTGGCCTCACGACACCGCCATCGCTGCGGCGGGCCTGCGGCGCTCTGGCCAGACCGAGGGGTTCCTGAAGCTGGCCACCGCACTCTTCGAGGCGGCCCTCGAGTGGGAGGGCGAGCGGATGCCCGAGCTCTTCTGCGGATTCTCTCGCGTGCCCGGCTTCGGGCCCACGCGTTATCCGGTGGCGTGCTCGCCCCAGGCGTGGGCGGCCGGAGTGCCCTTTCATCTCCTGAGCGAGATGCTGGGTCTGTCCGCCGACGCCCGCGACAATCGCCTCAGCCTCATCAATCCGGTTCTGCCGCCGTGGCTCGACTGGGTCGAAGTTCGCGACCTGCGTCTTCGCGACTCGAGTCTCGATTTCGTGGTCTCGCGCGGCAGCCAGACGGCGGCCGTGGAGCTGCTCGCACGACGGGGCGACGCAGAGCTCGTCGTGAGACGGTAAACCCGCTCGCTCGGCCCCAGGGACAGTAACGTTTACCCGGTCAGATCTACTGACCCCTCGGCTTCCGCTCCCGTTCGGGAAATCGAATCGTGCGGAAGTGAAGCGAATCACGGCTGGCACGCACCTTGCGACTCTTCCCCGCATGACTACCCTACCCGGCCCCAATTCGCCAGTCCGCGGCGTGCAGGAGGATTCGCCGACACGCCTCGATCGTCACCGGGAAGCGCTGAGGCTCTTGAACAGTCTGGAGCACCCGTTTCTCCTGGGTGGCGGTCACGCGCTTCGCCACTACACCGGGGGCGTGCGCGGCACCAAGGACCTCGACGTCTTCGTCCGGCGGCGGGACGCCCTCGCGCTGCTCGATGGCCTGGCCAGAGCCGGGCTCGAGACCGATCTCACCTTTCCCCACTGGCTCGGCAAGGTGCACATCACGGGCCACGACCATATCGATGTGATCTTTGGCTCCGGGAACGGCCTCGCCGACGTGGACGACGAGTGGTTCGCCCATAGCGTGCCGGCCACCGTCCTGGGCGTTCCCGTCAATCTGTGCCCGCGCGAGGAGATGATCTGGTCCAAGGCCTTCGTGATGGAGCGCGAGCGGTACGACGGCGCCGATATCTCGCACCTCATCCGTTCCTGTCAGGGGCGGCTCGACTGGCGCCGGTTGCTTGCCCGCTTCGGACTGCACTGGCGCGTGCTCCTGAGCCACCTCACGCTGTTCGGCTTCATCTATCCGGGTGAGCGCGCATGCATCCCACCGGAGATCATGGCTGGGCTTTGCCGCCTGCTCGAGTGGGAATCAGCCCAGCCCTCGGCCGGGGATCGGCTCTGTCAGGGTACCCTCCTGTCCCGCGAGCAATATCTGACGGACGTGTCCCGTTGGGGCTATGCCGATGGACGTCTCGAGCCCCACGGGCAAATGACGCCTGACGAAGTCGCGCAGTGGACCGCCGCCATTGATGCGGGAGAAAAGGAAAGCGAAAAGGTGGACACAGGCAAGATCGACGTGGAGCAGGCCTGATGCGGCTGGCCGCGGTGGGGGACCTGCACTGCAAGAAAACCTCGCAGGGAGCCTTTCAGCCGCTCTTCGCCGCGGCCAGTGCAACCGCGGACGTGCTCGTTCTCTGCGGCGACCTGACCGACTATGGACTCGCTGAGGAAGCGCGCGTGCTCGTCAAGGAGCTGGCGGCCGTCAAGACCATGCCGGTCGTCGCCGTCCTCGGCAACCACGACTACGAATCGAGCGAGACCGACCAGGTCAAGGGGCTGCTCGTCGATGCCGGTGTCCATCTGCTGGACGGCGAGGCCGTTGAGATCGAAGGCGTCGGCTTCGCCGGCGCCAAGGGCCTGGGCGGAGGCTTCGGCGAGCGCGCGCTCCAGCCGTGGGGAGAAGAGATCATCAAGCGCTTCGTGCGGGAGACCATCGAGGAGACGCTCAAGCTCGAATCGGCGCTCGCCAAGCTTCGCACGAGCCAACGAATCGCCGTCCTGCACTACTCGCCGATCGAGGCGACCGTGGAGGGGGAGCCCCGGGAGATCTATCCGTTTCTCGGCTCCAGCCGACTGGAGGATCCGCTTTCGCGCTATCCGGTGACGATGGTCTTCCATGGACACGCCCATCACGGGCGGCTCGAGGGTAGGACCCGCGCGCAGGTACCCGTCTACAACGTCTGCCTGCCCCTGCTCCAGCGGGAGGTTCCCGATCGGCCGCCATTTCTCCTGGTGGATCTCGAGCACGTTCCTGTCGCGGCGCCGGAGGACGCTCACTCGGCCACCGCGGCTCCTGCTCGCGCAGCGCAGTGATCGGGCCAGACCAACTGGCTGAGGAAAAGCTCGCCACCCTGACACTAGCTAGTGGGAGTCAAAACCGAGCTACGAACGGTATATCTGACTGGCGTGATTGAGAACGAGACGATGCGGGACCGCGCGGGCGCGCTCGCTTCCCAGGTGCGCGGCGTCCAGAGGGTGGAGAACAAGCTCACGATCCAGACGATCCGCTAGGGGCCCGGCTTGAGGCGCTCTCCAACGGCTTCTCGTGTGGGGGTCTCCGCCCCGTCACTGTAGGCGGCGAAGTGCGGGTAGAGCTGGGAGGGGTGGGTCAGGGGAGCGGGCAGCGTCACCGCGGAGGGATGGAGAATGAACGTTTGCATCTCCGTCTCCGAGGGACCTGCGTGCGCGCCGCGCTCGTCGATGAAGGAGACGTTGCTGTCGCGCGCGCCGATTCCGTACAAGACGAGATCGCCGGCGCTCGGCATGGCCATCAGGTCCCGGAGCCCCTGGAGCACGAGACCACGGTCCGCGCGACCGGCGAACGGTCCGCCGTCTCCATCGCCGTCGAGGGACAGGGGGCGGCCACGCCACCAGCAGACGGGTCCATGCGCCGATCGGGCCAGCACCAACCCGATCCCCGGATGTCGCGAGAGGTGCTCGGCGGCATCGGCGGGCTTGATTGCCTCGATGGTCAGGGGCTCCGGCGACTCGAGGAAGTAAACGAAGGCATTGGGGCCGGCCGTGATGATGCGGACGGCCTCCGTGGCGGATCTGTCGTCCCGCGCCGAGGCCGGCCACTCCCGCTCCGTGTGATTGAAGAAGCGTTGGAGGAGTCCGCGGCAGTCGGCACGCCGGTAACGCGCGAGAAGGCGCGTGACGCCGACGGACGTCTTCGCGGGCGATCCCGACGACGAAACATCGCGGGTGGCGGTGCCGCCGAGGGCGGCCCGTACCACCGACTCCAGCGATTCCCCACCGGAAACGTGCCGGAAGCTGCGCGTCGGCGTCTGGCCGTGATCGGACAGGATGTACAGATCATAGTGGTGCTCGGGGAGCCGTTCGACCACGCGCGCGAGCTGTCCGATCGAGCTGTCGACGTGATACAGCGCGCGCATGGCCGATCGGTGGGCGGGGCCGAAGGCGTGAGCGAAGACGTCATAGTCGAGATAGTTCACGTACACGGCGGGCACGCCCCGATAGAGGTCGGCGGACACGGCGAGGGTGAAGAGCTCCCGGATCCACACGGAAAAGGCGATCTTCAACCCCAGCCATCGGAAACTCTCCGGTCGGAAGGCCCGAGGGCTGCGCACCATGCGCACGACGAAGCGCGCCAACTCGACGGCGGTGAGCCCGAGGGCCTTGACCACCACCCACCCGAGGAGAACCGCGAGCAGGGGCAGGCGCAACAAGAGGAGCCCTGCCCGTGTGGGCTTCATGAGCCTGGCGAAGGTCAGGAGACTGTCCGGCGCGCCGCCCGTGAAGACACAGCCATAGCAGGCGCCGCCCGCGAGGATGCCGCGGCGGTCGGCCATCTGGCGGCTCTCCACAAAGTCTGCGGCTCCCGGCCTGGGGAAGTGAAGCTCGCGGCGCGCGCGCTTGTCGTAGTAGTGGAAGCCCGGGATGTCCGGCTGGATTCCATACATGGCCGCCGCGTGGAAGGCCGCGGTCGAGGAGGGAATCCCCACGGACATCGGCTTGCGTGCGAGTCGGCCCGTCCTGAGCAGCCGCGGGATGTGGCGGAGACGCCGGCTGTGCAAGGCCCTGTCGAGAATGGCCTCGGACAGCCCATCGATCTGGATGATGAGGAAGCGGCGCTCGGCAAGGGGGGCAGGCACTCCGAAACGGGCCCAGCGGGCGACCCGGTCGACCATCCGCTGGAACTTCAGGACGACGTCATCGAGCATCGCGGCCCGATTCTAGCGCGTGGCGCGCGATCTTTCGAGAATGGTCCTCACCAGTGAAGGGTCTCGCCGGGCTTGGGGATCCACACGGCGTGCGGATCCAGCTTGCGCCGCGCGACCTCGGCGGTGATCCGCGCGGGCGGCTCATCGTACGGCTCGCGCGCGAGCATGAAGGTGCCCCAGTGGATGCCGATGAAGCGCGTGGCCCGGAGGTCCGTCCAGGCCTGGAGCGCCTCCTCCGGGGAGATGTGCCCCGGGCGGGCGATCTCGCGTGGGGTGTAGGAGCCGATGGGCAGAGCGGCGAGGTCGAAGGGCCCGAGGGCATCGCCGATGTCCTTGAAGTGCCGGTAGTAGCCGGTATCGCCCGCGAAGTAGAAGCGCTGCGAGCCGAGCACCGCCCAGGACGCCCAGAGGCGGCGTCCCTGGTCCGCGAGCGTGCGCCCCGAGCCGTGCTGGGCCGGCGTGCATACGATGGTGAGCCCCTTGAAGGCGACCGACTGTCCCCAATCCAGCTCCACCGCGTTGGTGATTCCACGGTCCGCGAGCCAGGCCTTGATGCCCAGGGGAACGACGAAGGTGGGATTGAAGAGCCGGGCGAGGTGCCGGACCGTGGGCTCGTCCAGATGGTCGTAGTGATCGTGCGAGATGAGGACGACGTCGATAGGGGGAAGATCTTCCATGCGGATGGGCGCGGGAGTATAGCGCCGAACACCCACCAGCCCGCTGAAGGGGCCGCTCCGCCCGGCCCATGTCGGATCGGTGAGAATGTTTACCCCATCGAGCTGCACGAGCACGGTGGAGTGCCCGATCCACGTCACCGTCGCGTCGTGGTGATTGCTCCGAAGACCCGTCAGGTCGGGAACGGCGGCGGGGAGCGGGGACACCCTCCGCTCCGGCACGAGCCAGGTGCCGCCGATGAACAACGAGTGGAGCCGCGCGAAGTACGATGCGCGCTTGTAGGCGGGATCGAGATTCTTGAATGTGTGACTGCCCCGGGGGGCAACGACCAGGCCTGCGACCTTCAGGACGGCTGGATCGCTGACGGACGGCTCGGCGGCCGGCGCGCTGTCCCCGGCCGAGTACGCGCAGGCCAGGGCGGCGAGAGAGATCAGAAGGGTGCGCCGGAGCGCGCGAATCGTCACGATTCGAGCGTACCGTCGTTGTCAAGGTCTCCCGCTACATCTGGTCGCGGACGGGGAGGGCCAGGAATTCCAGGAAGCGACTCATGATGCCGCGATTCCGCCACGCCTCGTACGTGATGCGCCGCGATCGCGCGAGGTCCTCTTCGAAAATGCGCTCGAGACGATGGGCGATGGCCTCATCGTAGACCACCAGGTTGATCTCGTCGTTGAGGGCGAAGGATCGGCGGTCCAGGTTGGTGCTGCCCACCGTGGCCCACCGGCTGTCCACCACCATGGTCTTGGCGTGGAGGAGGGCCGCCCGGTACTCGTGAATCTCGACGCCGGCCTCGAGCAGACGTCCGAGCTCGCCCCGGCTCGCTTGCTTGACGATGTTGTGATCGATGGCGCCGGGCAGGAGCAAGACGACTCGGACCCGATTCCGCGCCGTGCGCACCAGCGTCTCGATCATCTTGTCGTCAGGCAGGAAATAGGGGTTCGTGATGTAGATCGAGCGACGGGCGGAAGCCATGGCAAGCAGGAACATCGTGTACATGGCCGCGCTGCCGCCGGCGGGCGAGCTGCGAACGGCTTGGGCCGAGACGTTCCCCTTGGCATTGATAGGGGCCGGGAAATAGTCCTGACCGCCCAGGGCTACTCCCGTGGCCTCGAGCCAGTTCTCCGCGAATGCTCCCTGGAGCTGCTCGACCACGGGCCCTTCGACCCACACATCGGTGTCCCGCCAGTGGTCCGGCGTCCGACCGTCTCCGCTCCATTTCCCGCTGGTGCCGGACCCACCCGTGATGCCGATTCGACCGTCCGCCACCAGGATGCGCCGGTGGTTGCGGTTGTTGACCTTGTCGATAGCGAAGGGATTCAGCGGGCGGAAACTCTCCACGCGGCACCCTGCGCCCGTCATGATGTCCCGATATTCCGTGGGAAGGGCGAGGGCGCCCACGGCATCGAGCAGCACATTCACCTTCACGCCGGCACGGCAGCGCTCCGCGAAGGCCTGGGCGACGTCCTCTGCGGGCTGTCCCTCCTCGAAGACGTACTGGGCGTAATTGATGGTCTTCCTTGCGGCTCGGATGGCGCGCAGCTTGGCGGGAAATATCTCGTTCCCGTTGAGGAGCAACTCCACACGATTTCCCCCCACCACCGACGAGCCGGTGTAGGCGGCGACCGTCGCCGCGAAGGTCGCGTGTCCCAGGTCGAGCGCGGGCAGCTGCAGCACCGGCTGTTGATGCGCACAGCCGGCCAGCATCGGTACGAGCACGACGGCCGCAATGGCTTTGTGGAGGGCCGGCAGTACCGTCATGGTCATATACGTGCCCCCGGCCCCTTCTCCCCTCACAGTTTCCGGAGCGCTTCGATGCGATCCCCCGTTGCGGGGTGGGTGGCAAAGAACCCGCCGCCGCCCGTGCCTTCCGTCTGCATGAGCCAGGTCAAGGTATTGATCATGACTTCCTTCGGCTGACCGATGCGCTTGAGCAGGACGACGCCGTGCCGATCCGCCTCGTATTCCTCCTTGCGACTATAGCTGCGGCTGATCAGCGCGCCGGCGATCGGGGCGATCTGGCCGCTTCCGGGAATAATCTGGTCCAGGATGATGGCGCCGATGCCAAGCCCGGCGCCCAGGGTCTGGGCCTTGGCGACGTGCCCAAGATCGTCGTGGGCGATCTCGTGGGCGAGGACGGCCATGAGCTGCTCGTCGTTGGCCCTCTTGAGCAGTCCGGCGGTGACGTAGAATTCGCCCCCACCCGCGCTTGCCGCATTGATTTGTGGATCGTCGAGGACGCCCACCTTGACCTGATCGAGCGGCCGCGGATGGTCCATGGCCTTGATGAGGGGGACCATGATGCGCTTGAGGCGCTCGGCCTGGAAGGCGTCGATCTTGGTCTGGGTGGGAGGAGCCGGGGTGTCCGCGCGCCTCGACGGGGGTGTCGAGGTCTCGACGGCGCAGCCGTAGAGAAGCGTCGCTCCCCCCACGAGACAGGCGAGCGCCCTCGTCGCTCTCATCCACCACGGTCGCACGCGCCGTCTCCTCGTCTCCATGGTCAGCCCATGCGCGGACGGATGGCGTCCTGGCCCGCCTGGAGCGTCGAGCTGACCTGCTCCTTGGTACGGTCCAGCACGTTGGCAGCCCTGTCTTCCACCGCCTGCAGCTTGTCGGCGGCCATGGCGCGCACGTCTCGGGTCTTGGCGTCGACCAGGCGCCGCAACTCGTCGCCCCAGAACCATACCGCGAGCCCTCCTGCGAGCGCGCCCAATACGAATCGAACCATTGTCATCCCTCCTGTGGTCATCGTCATTCTGGTGATCGCGAGGTCAAGAACTCTTGATCCTGCGATGGGAGCAAGAGAGGTGCCATCTCCCTAGGACCACCAAGACTTACTATCTCGCCTATCTGGTGGATCCCGCGGAGCGGGGGAGCGCGTTCTAAACCTGGACGCGCCCTTCTGACCGGGTAAGACTTTCCGACAGGCTCGTCACTCGGCCGACGTCAGGGCCTCACCGAGGGACAGACTATGATCGCGGAAAAGAATGGCGAGCATGATGAGTCCGGCAACCAGGTTGCCGCCAATGATGGTCCACGGCGGCAGGGTGTGGAAGAGCCATGCTCCGAGAACCGTGATCATGGCCAGCACGAACACCTCGAAACAGCAGAAGAGCATGAAAACCGCGAAGAGGATGCGGCGATCGCGATCGACGAGGGCGAACAGCCCGGCCGCGCCGAGACCGAAGAGGATGAAGACGAAACCGTGCACCACCGAGTACTCGACGACGAGACCGGGGGTGATGGTGAGGGCGCCGGCATCGCGGAGCCCATGGAACAGCGCAGCCGCGAGCAGGGCGGGAGTGCGGAACGGGGCGCCCTCGGCCAGATCGTAAAGGAGGAACCAGATCGCGACGGCGGCCGCGCCGGCCAGGCCCACCACCATTCCTTCAACGAGCACGCTCTTTCGTCCCATGATCATGCCCTCGCGCGCTTGGTTTCCCTCTCCAGACCCGGGAGAATGGCCTTGAAGAAGGCGTTCTGGATCAGGCGGATGATGACTTCCGAAGGTTTCACGTTGGGATTATCCAGACGGCCCGAGATATTGGCGCGAGTGGCGACCTCTTCTCGAGGCCGATTCCTGAGGAGCTTGGCCACCCCGCCCACGACTCGTTCGTACATCTTGTGAGAGAAGTTCTTGTCTTTGTCCTTCTCCGGGTCATAGACCGTGATGTCCTTGAAGAGGGGTTTCACATAGCCGGTGATCATCCCGTCATGCACGGCCATCTCCGAAAAGAAGGAGAACTCTCCGGCGGCCACGTCGAACTTGCCGTAGGCGCGGAACAGGTCGTTCATCGTCGGCAGGCTCACATCGGTGATGCGCACCGACAGCTCGAAGGCCGGCCCCGACTTCTCGGTATGAAACTTTGCGTCCACGAGGGTGTTTCCGGAGCCCATGAACTTGCCCTGGAGCTTGGCCGTGGCCACCCCGTCCGTCTGCTGGTTGCTCAGATTGGTCAGGGTGAGATCCGCGTCGGACACGAAGGCGCGATAGGGGGGGGAGGTCATCTTGTTCACATAGCCGAAGGTGCCCTTGGTGATCCGGAGCCGGGTGATCTTGACGAGAAGATCCGGGGCATTGCTCGCCGCCTTGGCGGCCTTGACCGCTCCGGTGACGCGGGCTTGCTCGACGGCCGCCGTCTGCGGGGTGTGGATGTAGTCGACCTTGATGCCGTCGATGGTCGCCTCCTGAAGCTCGAGGCGACGTACCTGCGAGCCGAATTCGAACTCGCCGGTGGCGGAGAGCAGCCCCTTGTCCACGGACACGTTGTAGCGGTTGGTGATGGGCTTGAAGTAGTCGAGCTCGATGCGCTCCAGGGTGACCTGGCCCATGAAGGTCGCGTTGGGCTCGGCGAGAAAGTCGGCCCGGCCGTCCGCCCTGACGTGACCCGAGTCGAAGACGGCGGCCTCCACCGTAAACTCTGAGGGGTAGACCCGGTCCTTTGATTTGACGTTCCGGATATTGGTGGCGGCGAAGTTGAGATTGCGCAGACGCAGCGGCTTGAAGGGCCCCTGGTCCTGGTACGTGATGTCGGCCTCACGGACGCGGAACTCGTTGATCTTGAGCGGATAGATCGCCTCCAGCGCCTCCTGCCAGCCGCGCTCCTTGACCGGAGTAGGGTCGGCGATCTCTTTCCGCAGCTGGACCAGGTTCATATAGACCTTGGGCCGATCGATCAGCATGTCACCGACCACGCGGCCATGAATCAGCGCCTTCCAGTTCACGCTGGCGTGCAGATACGGGATGTCCGCGACGGGCGGATCGGGATGGGCATCCTGCACGACGGTGACGCCCTTCAGGTCGAGCGAGAAGCCGTGCGGATGGAAATTGAGCTCCTTGAGATGCACCGTGTAGCCCTTCAGCGCCCGGTTCATCTTCGCCTCCGTGTATCGGCGCAGGGGCTCGTCGATCAAAAACGCGATCGCGTACGCGATCACGAGGATGATGGCCAGGGGGACTCCCACGAATATCCAAAGACGGCGATGACCACGCAGTCTGTACAGTCTCGATCGCCAGTTCATCTTTTTTCCTCCGTCGTTTTCGCACCCATCCACCATCTCACCAGCAAGAGACATGCCGCCCAACGATGCCCCATGAAGGCCCTCTTGCCCATGAAACCCCCTTGCCCATGAGCCCCCCTTGGAGGAATTGTTGCCGGGTAATCCTTACCGTACTTCTGCGCCTAACACTCTGCCGTCGCATCGGTCTCTGCAGAGCGCGGGGCGGCGGCCAGAGGATTTCAGTGGATTCGCCCGCTGGCTGCTTTCCTCGGCGTCGACCGCGTCAGGGTTCAGGTGCTCGCGGCGACGGGCCCTGTCCAAGACGAAGATCAGGATGACGCCTCAAGGCCGGGCGTGCGGATTCCGGCCGGTGAGAAGTATGAGCTCTGATGTCTCGAGCTT
>Ga0070708_100004669_pt1 | contig 10795 bp, 9 predicted proteins | sample KBSK5503metaG_FD_65469 | JGI IMG/M metagenome (GOLD analysis project Ga0070708, IMG submission 65469) | Corn, switchgrass and miscanthus rhizosphere microbial communities from Kellogg Biological Station, Michigan, USA - KBS K5-50-3 metaG | ecosystem: Host-associated > Plants > Roots >...
CACAGCCGCCGAAGGTGGTTTGGAACCTGTCCCTGCAGACCGGTTCCGAGGGGCCTACCCTCATCAGTTAAGCAGTTGCGCACTACTCAGCCTTTCGGCCTTTCGCACTCGTGGCACACAGTCGTCTGCATAACGATGGAGTTGCGATTCGAGTGGCCAAGCCTCAACACGACTCGAATCCCGTGCGGGAATACCCGTCTGAAAAAGCGCACGAGCAGTCCTGTCGGTTTTCGAAATTAGCCAAGAAGAAATGGATTGTCACTTGAAGTTACTTCCTCAAGTCGGCGAAAACGAGCAGTTGATTTTCCCTCCGATGGATGTCCCACAGGATGAACTCCTATCACGCGGATTTCGACTGTAGCAGGGGCGATTGAGTCTGGGGGCCACGCTGGTGAATCGTGGTCGCGGCTTCGATTGAGTCGGCAGAGCCGTATCAGCTGACAATCGCGATAGTGCTTTCGGGTTGCCTAAACCGTCGGCTGAATACTTAGACTTTTCACTGCCTGGAGGCGTGGATCAAGCAACCACTTCTGCGGCCAAAGCGTCTGAGATATGGCGACTCGGGGGAGAAGCCAGCAACGAATGCGCCCCATGACTTAACCGGGTCTGGGGCGTTTTCGTGTTCTGATAGACTCGGACTTTACGGGGATTACAGTTTTTTCTGTGTGGGGTGATTTTGAGAAGACGTTCGGCTGCAGCGCGGTTGCCCGCAGGTTCGAATGGACCGAAATGTACAGCACGGTGAATACGCATTTTTCCTGATTGCAGTCATCCGCGCCGTGCCCCACAATGTCCATCGTGCGGGATGTGATATTTCACCGCGAAGCATCAAATCCTCCCAGATCAGGAACGAGCTAGCCCGACTGGATAACGAGCAGACGGATTTTTATAGAAATAGTGATCGGGCGAAGCACACACAAACCGAGATCGCGGGACGAAAGAAGTGGCGTCAGCTTATTCGAGTATTGTTTGACGAACTGGACGAATTGAGAAGGGCAGCATAACCCGCTACATTCAACCTCAATACCGTGAATCCATTCTGTCAGATCGAGATGTCGGAACGCCGTGCGGAAAGCCTGCGGTATTCTGTGAGCACGCGGTGATTATTACTTGAGGAATGTATGCGTGAGGAGATCTGTTCGAAATGAGCAACACTCATTTCGCCTAACCTAGGTCTTCGCCTGGCAAGGCCGTTTAGCGCGGAGCATCGCGACCGTTTGTGTTTCTTAGCTCCTGCTTTAGTGTCCAAACTGCATTCACATCTGGCGGGTTAACCTCGGGCACCGGTGTTGGGGTACTCCGAACAGTTCCATCAATTCCGTTTGGTCCATAGATTCCTGCGTGGACCGAAACAATACACGCCGAACACAGAAGGGGCGAGGTGTCTAGCTAAGGTAACCACCTTGGAGAATTCAGGTAATCGCCGGATGGCATGACGGGCAAAGCGGGCCCTAAAGTGTCCTCATGCTTATTGGATGTCGGGGACGGCATCCCTACCACGAGATCCCATCACACTCATTGGTGCCGTCCCTTCAATTTTTGCGAGTCCCAGGCTTCCGTCACAAGCGTGTCCAGCCGGCCCTGTCGCCCTTTCACCCACTGAGCGTGCTTTTTCGTCGTCTTAATGCTTTCGCGGGCTAACAGCTTTCAGACCTCTTCCAATGGGACGCCTTTCTGCAAGAGGTCCACGGCGAAGGTATCCCGTAGCCGGTGGCTCATCACGTGCCCGGTCTTCTTGATTCCCGCGTCCGCAAACAGCTTCGCAACTCCCGGAGCCGGGCTAGCTCGCGGGTGTATTTGCCGATCACTTTATCTGCAAACCGCGGGAGCCAGGTGGCCCTCAGAACGCTGCCGCTGCATTTACACTTGGCAACTGATAGAAACCTAAGACCCATTCGCTGTTTTATACGGCTGCTTTTATTCTTGACAGCGTAGTCTTATCCGAGTAAGAGTGAAATAGTCTTACCTGAGTAAGACTCGAACGAATTCTCCTTGTTCTACGTCCTACATTCTCGGGATGGCGTAAGGAAACAAAGAGGAGATCATCGATGGCGGATGCAGGTTCAAGCCTTGCTGCTCCGTTTTTCTATTACGGCTCACATGCACTGAACCTCTTCGCCGGTCCGGCCCTCACCACCAATTGATGGGATAAGCTTATGCGTCGTCTTCTCCATTGGGGTGTCCTTCTCGCTTTCCCGTGGAATTGGGCTGAGGGGCAGACCTTGACTCGTCCGGCCAGAACAACCGGCACCCGCAAGCAGCAGCGCCATTCCCTCTCAACCAGCACCGAGTCTAATTCCCTTGACGGTGCCGACCGGCACACCCTTGAAGGTCGCCCTCGATCAGGAAGTGCGTGTACAAAAAGTCGGACAAACAGTGCACGGAAAAATGGTAGAGCCAGTGTATGCATTCGACAAGCTGGTCGTTCCAGCTGGGACTGAAGTCGTCGGCAAGATCTCAGCCATTGATCGCGTGCCAAAGAAAGGGCGCATCGTGGCCGCCATGAATGGCGAGTTCTCACCTTCCCGGCAAGTGCAGGTCGACTTCAGTGAACTCGTGCTGGCCGATGGCCGGCATGTGCCGCTACAGACCGACGTTAGCTCAGGATCCGGCGGAGTTTTGCAGTTCGTGCCTGCCCGCGAAAAGGAAAAACAAGAGGGTAAGAAAGACGAAGCCAGGAACGCCGTTTCTCGAAAGATCGGCGAGGCCAAGAAGGAAGTGAAGCGCCAGTGGGATGCCGCCAAAAAGCAGTTTCACGAGCCCGGGAAGATGCACCGGATGGAGCGGTTCGCGGTCGCACAACTCCCGTACCATCCGCAGTTCATGGATCCTGGGGCCAGCTTTAACGCGGACCTGCCACGCCCGCTCGATTTCGGAGAAGAGCCGCTTACGCCCGCTGTACTGGAGCACATCGGGACCCCGCCACCTTCGGGGAGTATGGCGCATGCGGTACTCGTCACGCCACTCGGTTCCGCGCAAAGTAAGAAAGGGGATGCGGTGGAAGCGGTCATCATCCAGCCGCTCGTGGTCTCCGATCACTTGTTTCTTCCCGAGGGAAGCCGGCTGAAGGGTTCTGTACTGCAAGTGCGTCGCGCGCGTAGGTTCAGCCGAAATGGACAGCTCCGCATCGTGTTTCACCAGGTGGTTCCTCCGACCGGGATTCAGCAAACTGTAGAGGCCAGCCTGGAAGGTGTCGCTGTGGAGAAAGGAGAACATCTGAGCCTTGACTCTGAAGGTGGGGCGCAAGTTACCACTCTCAAAACACGGTATCTGACGACGGCGATTTCGGTCCTGTTGGCCAGTTCCTCCATCGGGGATGGTCACGGCCGAGATAATGATGGGGATCTGCGTGGCGGAAGGGGCAATGTGGGCAGTGGCGCCGCGAATGGAGCATCTGGATTCAGGTTTCTGGGCACGATCGTGGGAGCGTTCGCGCACTCCCGGGTCGTGGCTTCGGGATTTGGCCTCTATGGAGCGGCCATGTCAGTGTATTCCCACTTCCTCGCCCGAGGCCGTGATGTGGTTTATCCGAAGGACATGTCGATGATGATCGGGATGGGGACGAAGGAGAAGCAGCCGCGGGCGGCGGGAGCGGAACCGACTACAAATCCGAGCGGGGGAAACATAAGGCCACGCTAGAGCGGGCGTCACAACTCCGACGCATGTCGTGTAGCAACGCCTGAGGAGGGACAAGTTGCATCGTATTTGCAACAGCTCACGGGATCGATCTCGCCCAAGGAAACAGATCAAGTTACCTAGACGCGCTGCCAGGCAAAAGCACCGAGGTTTTTTCGTGGGTGGGGATGGCTCCCTTCTGTATTGAGGGATGCAGACCAGATGCCCCTTCTCCATGTGATGACGATGGAGGGATCGGGACATATCAACGAACGGCTTTCAGGTTCTCTTCACCTTGAACGGCATATTGTCTGTCGAAGGAGAAACCCATGAGCTTTTTACGAATGACTGGACTAGCGGTTGTTGCCACTATTTGTTTCACTTTTCCACTCTTGACACAGGAAAGGAAAATCAAGCGTTCAGACTTGCCAGCAGCGGTCGAAAAGACTTTTGCCGCGGAGGGTCTAAGAGGTACAATCCGCGGCTTTTCCAAAGAAAGAGAGAATGGACAAACCTTCTACGAAGCTGAGTTGATAGTCGATGGACACAGCAAAGACATTTTGATGGATGCCAGCGGCGTAATCGTGGAAGTGGAAGAGCAAGTCGCAATGAATTCGCTATCTCCCGCGGTAAGGGACGGACTTCAGGCCAAGGCCGGCAACGGAAAACTGGTCAAGGTTGAGTCCCTGACTAAAAAAGACAAGCTTGTGGCATACGAAGCACAGGTCGTGACTAACGGAAAAAGGTCGGAAGTACAGGTCGGCCCCGATGGAAAGCCTCTGGATCACGATGAATGATCTCGATCCGCGTAAAAGTGCCATCCCACCAAGGCGCAGCAACGTTGGGTGGGCGGCGGGTTCGGAGAATGTCATTTCACGCCCGGCGCGGTAGAGGTCCAGTGTTTCGGCGGAGAAGCGTTGCGCAGGTGCCGCGGCCATCGGGGACTTGCATGGGAAGCTTGAGAGGCCGAGCGTACCTGTTCAACCTCTAAGAGTGAGTGTTGCCACGTCAACTATGGTGCTACCGTCAGCAGCAGAGTTGCGCCTACTCGATATCTTATGGCGCTTAGGAGAAGGCACGATCGAGGATGTTTTGCAAGCTTCATGCGAATATCCGCCACGAAATTACAAGACGGTGCAAACCGTCCTGCGCCTCATGGAAACCAAAAAGTTGGTAAGCCATCGCTTGTCGGGCCGAGCCTTTGTTTATCAGCCGCGAGTCATGCGTGACCAGGTGAATCGGCTCGCCCTACAAACACTGGTCAAGCGGCAGTTTGGCGGTTCGCGCACGGAACTTCTATTGAATATGCTTGAAGATCAAGAGTTAGAGGTGGATGAGTTGGAGGAGCTTGAAACTCTGATCCGTCGCTATCGTAAGTCAAAGCAGAGCCCTGACCGGCGGGCTGATCGTAACAGGTGAGGTTATAAAGGACATGTTCGTCGATACCAATCTATCGGCTGTCAGTACATGGATGACTTATTTTGTGCAGATTGCGCTGGGTTATCTCACTACTCGGGGGCTTTGCGCGCTGATCGACAGTGCTCGCATTCGCTTGAGGCTGTGGGGGTGTTTTTTGTTTCTGACCATTGCCGGCTGGACGATTTTCGGTGTGCACGTCTCAGCAGGCAGCTCCGCCCCCTTGACGACCGCTTCCCTTCACGTGGTAGGCAATCGCGGGCAATGGGGCTTCTGGCCAGTAAGCGGGTCGTGGGCTGGACATCTGGCCTGGGTTGGACCATGGACTTGGCGCCTCTACCTCTCCATAGCCATCATCTTCATGCTTCAACTACTTTGGAAGTCGCTGCGACTCAGGAGTTTTCTACGGACTGGCCAAGCTCCTTCCGAGGAGGTAGGTCTGCTCTTTCAAAAACTCTGTCGGGAGATGAAGGTTTCACGGTGCGATTTAATCCTGCTCCCTGAGTTGCGTTCTCCTGCAACTGCTTGCTGGTGGCGGCCGCAAGTCCTCCTGCCCACTGAGTTGGTTCCTTTCCTGGACAGTGGCCAGCTTGCTGACGTTCTGCGACACGAGCTCGTCCACGTTAGGTGTCGCCACTATTTGTGGGATCGTCTGGCAGCTCTCGGATGCCGACTCGTTTTCTTCCACCCGGCGGTTTGGTTTGCCCACCGGCGCATGCGCCAGGAACGGGAATTGGCCTGCGACCTTGCAGTGGTGCAAGACGGTATGGATCGTCGGTTGCACTACGCCGAATGTCTTGTCAAGCTTGCCCGTTGGTGGTTTCTAGCCCGAAGGAACTCGTCCGATGCCATTGGTTTTTTCCTCGTCTGAATCTCTGCTGTCCGCGAGAGTGCGGGCTTTGTTGCGCGAGGCCTCTCCTTGTTCCGGGTTTCAACAGGCAGCACGGCATGGGGTTGTCGCCGTTGTGGCGACCACCGCCGTATGCTTCTTGCCAAATATTGGACTCACCCTTTATGAGTCGCGACCGTGGGCTTCGGTGGTCGCTCCAGTGCAGCACCACAGTGCCAGTCCTCGTAGACAAGTCGTCGGCACAGGCAGAGAATCTAAGATGCCGACCCGGAAAGCACCCTACTCCGAAGTTTCACTGGAGGCACGGCTAGCGCCCGTGCAAAATGGCGCGATGAGTCAACCCTCGGCCCTCTTGGAGCATTTGAGCTCGCCCGCGCTGCCCGTTTTGTTGAATCCGTCGACAGGTACGCCTCAAGCTCCTGGAGCAAATTCAACACCGGCACTCACTGGGAATGATCGAAGCGGATCTGTTGCGTTGCACCCTGTCTGGGACGAGTCGCCGATGCCTCGACCTCCAACCACGGCGCCGAATTGGCAGAAAGCTACGATAGACGCAATTAACACCGGGATAAATCTCGCGACGGGTGGAGGGGAATCAGGAGACGGCCAAGTTGAGCAACAAGGAAAACATTGATGACAACATCTCCTCCGAGGCCGTATGCCCTCTGCTGGGTGAGCGCTGCTAGCGGGATTACACAAATGAAGCGAAGATCCTCGTTCACGGAGCAACGGGTGTTAGCTGGCTCCGCCGGCCTAACTTAGTCTCGCTACACAGGCAAACCAATCTAACCGACAGCTCGGGTTGGCGATGTACCAGTCATTTGCACGTGGCGCACTGACGACGTGGTGCCTCAAGTGCGCTCGGTGCCCGTGAGACTGATCCCGAAAATAGATGATCTCCCTCAGCTTCTACAAAGCATCAAAATGGAGGTGGGATGACTTGATCCAAATGGTGAATCGCTCCTTCATCCGGTCCCTTGGGACTCTCTTTGCATCGGTCGCGTGGCTTATTTCGCCGACACCCGGCTGTGCGGATCAGCCTGCGGACGAACACGTGAAGCTGGAGTTGGTTTCAGAACAGGATGCGCTTGTGCCAGGGAAAGACCTTTGGTTAGGCTTCCGATTTGACTTGCAGGACGAGTGGCACACTTACTGGATCAATCCTGGTGACTCCGGTGAGGCGCCACGTATCGAGTGGCAATTACCGGCGGGATTTCAAGCAGGTGCAATTCAGTGGCCGTACCCTGAGCGTCTTTCCACCCCTCCCATTGCAGACTACGGATATGAACATCAGGTATTGCTCATGGCCCCGGTTCGGCCGCCGGCACAATTAAGGGAAGGAGAAACGCGGAAAATTGCCGCCAGAGTGCGCTATCTTGTATGCCGCGACGTCTGTATTCCCGGACAGACGCAGCTTGAGTTGTCGCTGAGGGTGAAGAGCGTTGCTGCGGCTTCGCCGGCGGGTGAACTATTTCGCGCCGCCCGGGCTAGGCTGCCGAGAGCCGCACCACGCAGCTGGAAGATCTCGGCCGCCTCTATCGGAGACGAGTTCGTTTTGGATCTGAAAACCGGAAAATCGGCCAAAGCGCGCCAATTCTTTCCACTGCATGCGGAGCAAATCGAAAATGCCGCCCCGCGGGATGTAACCGCGTTTCCTGGCATCATTCGTCTGCATCTTAAGAAATCGAAGCACCTGTTGAAATCCATCCCTCGCCTGGAGGGGATCATTGTTCTTGCTTCCGGAAAGGCATACCTGGTGGATGTTCCCGTGTCCCAATCACGCAGGAGCGGTCACCCGCAATGAACGGACTAATGGAGGAGACTATGAAGCGGAATCTGTGCTGCGGCCTGGTCATCACACTCCTGTCGATTTCGTCGGCTTATGGCGTGAAGGTGGGCGAATCCGCGCCGGAGTTCCAAGCCACTGATAGCAATGGCCACGTACGCAAGCTCTCCGAGTATCGGGGGAAATTCGTGGTACTGGAATGGCACAACAACGGCTGTCCGTATACGGAGAAACATTACGAGAGTCGCAACATGCAGCGTCTACAGAAGGAATGGACGAGCAAAGGTGTTGCTTGGTTCACAGTGATCTCCTCTGCACCGGGCCAACAGGGATATGTCACAGCCCCACAGGAAAATGAATACCTGAAACAGATGAACGCTTCACCCACGGCTGCGCTCCTGGATCCGCAAGGAGATGTAGGGCGGCTTTACTCAGCGAAGACGACTCCGCACATGTTTGTCGTCAATCCCGTCGGTGTGTTGATCTACGACGGAGCCATCGACAGTAAAGCAACCACAGACCAAGCCGACATCCCCAGCGCAAAAAACTATGTCTCGCAGGCGCTGCAGGAAGCGATCGCGGGCAAGCCAGTGAGCACGCCGACCAGCCGTCCGTACGGCTGTTCAGTCAAGTATGCCCACTGAGAGTCTCCCGCGGGTTTTGACGTGGCTACGGCTGAACCGGTGGCTGTCCGGCTGTCCACCTGGTGCTTGAAGACTTGCCCCGGGACTCAGCACTCATCCGAATAGGTTGGCGGAGGCCGAAGGTAAGAGGCTCTAACAAAGCCCCATTTGTCTCCGTTTCGACCTTGTTTCTGGCCGCCCCCGAAATACAGCAGTCCAAAGAGCCTCTCGGATGGAGAGTATGAACAGTCTGCTGGCAATCGTCGCCCTGGCCGGGAGCGCCGCCGCGCGGTTGGCTACCTGAATCTCCAACCACCTTTTGTCCGTCTGATTAATCCTAGCCCGGCAGCACAATTAGTGAATAGAACGAAACAAAGACCAAACTGACCCCACCACCACTCCGCGATTGCTGGTGTGAACGCCTGTGGCTGTTGAAAAACTCACTCCGAGAAATTTGCAGAAAATAAATCGCGTTAGTATGCCCTACGAACGATTTTCTCTGCACGCTTAGACATCTTCTATCCCCGAAATTCTCTCTAGTTTCTGAAATATCGAGTTTTTCATCAGCCACAGGCGATTGCACTCATAGCAGGTTGGTGTCTGGCGCCAAGGCCATACCGTTAGTATTGGAGACGCGCTGCACGGTCGGCGTAAGCAATTCCCCATTGCTGTAGGCGCTGGACAAGTTCGGCCGGCACACCGGCATCACGGAATTGCTTTGCCGCCTCCCATACCTTCCCGCCACTGATACCCCCGTAGGCGTGGGGTTGAGTGTAAGAGCGCCTGGGCAACCCGATCGGCAAGTGCTTTGCAATCGGGTATTGCAGGTTCTTGTCCATCCACGCGGCAAGTAGCGAGATGGTTAGAGCCTGATGTACCTCGACCGGCAGTGGTTTGAAGATTGGCGCCCAAACGGGACTGATCATGATGCGGGGATCGATGTTCTCGTCCGGCCGCCAACCCTCCTTGAGGTCGTCGGGGCCCAAGCGGGGATCGGTAGATTGCAGCGCTTTGATTACGGCCACAAGGAGTCGCGCCGGTTCCGGTTGGTGTGTCTGCGCATGAAGGTCGAGGAACCCGCCAATCAGATATACCCAATCCACTGGGCCGCGGTCTCGGTGTCGATGATTGCCGCTATTCAGGACGACCTGCAACTCGTACCAGGCCGTTGTGAAATATTCGTTGGTCAACGTGCTACCGCCAACTCCGGCCGCTCCATTGGGGATATGGGCAGCCGATGGAGCAGACTCTGCCGGAATGGTGTTGCACCACGTGCGGGAATCTGCGGTCAACCCAAAGAAGTCGCGCCCGCGCCCTTCAAGCCCAAACTCCTGCGTCATTTCCCAGGTCTTCACCAGTTGCCACAGCTGGGTCGAGTAAATCTTATTGGTCAACTCTGGCGACCAGGCCGCTTCTGCTTTGCCAACGCGTCTGAGGAAGGAGTGTCGAGCTTCAGACCACTGTTCGAAGGCGGCAACGACCGGGCGAATGTTGTGATCCCTAGTCTGAGCTGCCGCCAGGAGTGGGCGCAGCGCCGGCTTGTTTCCAATTTGGCGTTTGCTTTCCGGAGTCGTCTCCCCGCCGTACAAGGCCGCGAACGCGCTCTGTGTAAAGGCTGGTCCCCATGCGTCCTTGGGATGTACGCGGGGCAGCCATTGGCTCCAATCCGGGAGTTGCAAGGCGATGGGAATCTGACGAGCATTGAGGTTGCCGTCGGGGCGAAAGATGTCCGGAGTAATCCGCCCCACGAGTTCACGGAGGTTGGGAGCGTTTCCCGCTCGATTTGATGCCGCTGTGTTCATCCCTTCGCCGTGTTGGCGAACCAGATATGGCAAGGCGTCCGTGTCCTGGTCGAGGACCCATGCGAGTCCGGCACCTGCCGCCCAGCTCGATATCGGTTGCTCGTCCAGTCCGGGTCCAGGTTGGTACGGAGGGTTCCAAGGGCGTCCAGGATTGGGCGTTGGCATGCTGCGAATGTAGCTTGCGATCTGCTCGCTCTGCAGCGCGGACAGGCCATGAAAGCGTGCCCGGGCGATAATGCTGGCATTGGAGAAGTTGAAGTATTTCAGGTCGCGCCCATCCTGCGCATGACAATCGGCACAGTGAGCCTCAATCCTCGGGCCATTTGGGAGGCTATTTGCCGCTAATGGAGCGCTCTGCCAAAGTTCCCGCCCTGCCAGAATAGAAGCCGCGTCGGGCAAGGGTGGTGTCCAGGTTTCGGGTGCATCCTCCACAAAATTGTTTGGCGCCAGGATCTTCTTGCCCTCGACGGTTAGGAAGTTCCATGCAAGGACTCGATAGCTGCTGACGACCCCGTCCGTATGATTGAACCGGAAACGGATTGTGTTATCACCACCCACCACTGTGCCGTTGGGGAGGGGGGGAGTCATCACCAGGGTGGAGAAGCCTCCGCCAATTCCACCGTAACTCCTACCGGGCTCGGCGATGGTGACCGTATTGTTGTTGAGGGGTATCCAGGCGCTCGTATTGATCTGGATGCTGGCT
>Ga0070708_100004672_pt1 | contig 10794 bp, 9 predicted proteins | sample KBSK5503metaG_FD_65469 | JGI IMG/M metagenome (GOLD analysis project Ga0070708, IMG submission 65469) | Corn, switchgrass and miscanthus rhizosphere microbial communities from Kellogg Biological Station, Michigan, USA - KBS K5-50-3 metaG | ecosystem: Host-associated > Plants > Roots >...
TTCAGCTCCAGCCTCGCGTTCTGGAACGCCAGCGCCAGCTCCCACCGCATCTTGTCGGACGCGGCGGGGTCCATCGGCGTCCCGTCGGCGTAGTTGGTCGCGATGTCCACCCCCTGCCCTGCCAGCGCCAGGTCAAGCGTCTCCGTGGCCGTGCACATGGCAAAGAGGAAGCCGCCGCGCTCCACGAACACCGCGATGGCCCGGGCGACCGCTTTCTTCTCCTCCGGGACGCTCGCGTAGCCCATCCCCTTGGCCATCGCCGTGTTCTCTTTCACCATCTCCAGCAGCCACGGGGCGCCGGCGTAGTTGAGGTAGAACTTCGAGTACTGACCGGTGAAGTCCTCGTGGTGAAGATGGAGCCAGTCGTACTGCTTGAGTCCGTTCTGGAGGACTTCGGTATCCCAGATCTTGGCGAACTCGATGCCCGCGTAGTTCAGCGCCATGGTCACGGCGTCATCCCACGGCGGCGCGTTGGGCGGGACGTACACGGCCACCTTCGGCGCCTTCTCCAGGGGGACGGCGTCCATGTTTTCGTCCTGGATCTGCGCCCGGATCCGGAGCACCTCGCCGTCGTCGAGCGGCTCGACGGTGATCCCCGAGAGCGCCGCGTCGCGCGGCGTGGCCTGGTCGGCTGGAATCAGGAACGCGCCGCTGCGGAAGTTGAGCAGCCATTCCGCCCGCGCGCCCCGCTGCACTGCCCGGTAGGCCAGGCCGTAGGCCTTGAGGTGATCGCTTTGCGCATCGTCCATCGGGACCAGGAGCCATCCGGCCTGCCGCGCGGCGAGCAGCCGCCCGGCCGGGGTGAGCGTCGCCGCCACGGCGGCGGCGCCGGCGATGAAGTCGCGCCGTTTCATGTCCTCGGTACCGCGCCGCGGGCTTCGTCGAGCAGTCGGCGGGCTTGGGGGATCAGGGCGCTGTCGGGGAAGCCGAGGATCATGCGCTCGAGCACGTCGGCGGCGTCCTTGGGCCGGTTCAGGTCGAGCAGGAGCCCGGCGAGCGCCAGCTCGGCCGCCGGCGCCGTCGCCTTGGCGCTCGCGACGTCCGCGGCGCGGAACAGGCGCTCCGCTTCTCCCGTCTTCCCGGCCGCCCGCGCTACGCGTCCCGCGTAGAGCCGGACCTCGGCCCCGCCCTGCTCATTCGGGAGGGTCTCCGCGACCTTCGCAAGCGCTTCTACGCCGCCTGACGTATCGCCCCGCTCCACGGTGAGCAGCGCCGCGCCGAGCGCGGGCAGGCTGTCGGCCTCGATCGGCTGGAGCAGGGCGAGGAGGGCGGTGCGGGTGGTGGCCTCCTCCCGGGTGCCGGCGTAGGGGCCGGCTTGCTTGAGCAGCGCGCCGGCGCCGGTGAGATCCCCGTGGAGGAGCCGCAGCCGGCCGCTCAGCGCCAGACCGTCCACGCTCGAATCGCCCGCGATCATCGAATCGGCCCGCGCGAGCCGCCCCGCGCGCACCCAGCCCCAGGCGACCCGCCGCCGCAACGCGAGCCAGTCCTCGCTCGGGAGCGTGGGCGCGAGCTCGGCGACCTTCCGTTGCGCCTCGTCCACTTTGCCTTCGTTGACGAGCACACCGACGAGCGTCGCCGCCGCATCCGATGCGGCGGTGCCAGCAGGCGCCGAGTCCGTCGCGACACCGGTCAGCATGCGGCGCGCCGCCACCGGATCGCCGGCGTCGGCGAACGCCTGCGCCGCGTCGAGGCGAATTCGGGTGCCGGCCTGCCCCGGTGTGCGCTCCGCGAGGGCCGAGAGCGCCAGTGCTTGACCCCGTCGGGCCGCGGGACCGGTTTGCCCGCGGAGCTGATCGAGGAACCCGGTGAGCGCCTCGATGGCCTGGGCGCGGTCGTCGGGCAGGTTCGCCGCCAGAATCTGAAACCCGCCCACTGGATCGCCCCAGCGCGCCCGGAGATCCGATTCGATGCGGCGGGCCGCCAGCCCCTGCTCCTGGGGCAGCAGCCGCAGCACATCCACCCGGATCGGCTCGGGGGCCGCGCCCAGGGCGCGCACGGCCGTCGTGCGGTAGCCCGGCACCTTGCCGGCGGCGAGCACCCATTCGTGGAGCGCGGTGGGCCAGTCCTGGTCCTGCGATGCGAGGGCGGCCAGCTCCGCGGCCAGCGCCTCGGGCCGGCCGAGACGCTCGCGACCCGCCGAATAGGCGCGGCGCGCCTCGGCCCGATCCCGTCGGCTCAGCGCGGCGGCGCCCCATTCGCGGTACGGGGTCTCGTCATCAGGTGCGAGGGCGGCCCAGCGCTCCGCCGCGGCACGGACGCTGTCCGGCCGATCCGCGGCCGCCCAGGCACGCACCGCCACCGCGTAGAACGAGCCCGTCCCCGGACTCGCCGCGATCGCGGCCTGCACGTCCGGAAGGATTTCGGCGGGCCGGTTGACCGCCGTCAGCGACCGCTCCAGCCCGAAGAGCGCCGACGCGTCGCCTGGCTTCTGCTTGAGCGCCTCCCGATACGCCGCCGCCGCCTCGGTGAAGTTCCCTTTCCGCTCGAGGTCGAACGCGCGACGGGCGGCGTCGGGAGCGGGCGCGCCGCCGCCTCCGACTTGAGCCGCCAGCTCCCCGGCCCCCACCAGGAACGCCACAACCGCCGCCGCCGCGACGAGCGGGACGCGGCCCTTCTCACGTCTCACGTCTCACCTTTTTGCCTCTCCCTCCGACAGGCGCCGGAAATAGTCCACCACGAGCCTCCGCTCCTCGGGCGAGAGGTGCTGGAGCTCCTCCCAGCTCGGAACGCGCAGCCGGTCGTCGCCCCCGAGCAGGCCCGCCCGCAGCGCCGGCGGCAAATGCATGCTGTCGTCTTTCGCGGTCGTGCTCTGGCGCTCCTTCCGCTCATCCTCCTCCCGGCCCTGGAGCGTGCGACCCGCGTCCAGCATGCGGCGGAACAGCCGCTCCTGCCGCTGGACCGTTTCCCGGTCGAGCTGCTGCGCTTCCATCCGGCGCGCCAGGTCCTTCGCTTCGTCCGCCATCTCGCCGGCGCCCGGCATGTCACTCTGACCGCGAAGTCTCTCCAGCTGCTCCGCCAGGGCGCGCTGCTGTGCTCCGAGCTGGCGCAGCTGCTCGGGCGCGCCTGCGCCGCCCATCATCGGCATCAGGCCCTGCGTCTTCTGCCCGAGCTGGCCCTGCTGCTGAGCGAGTTGCGCCATCCGCTGCATCGCTTCCGCGAGCCCCGAGCCTGACCCGGCCCCCGCGACGCTCGACCGCGCCCGGAGCAGCTGATAGGCCGCCGCGTTGAGTGCGTCCACCGCGGCTCCCGCCCGCTCCGCGGCCTCCCGCTGATTTGGATTGGCCGACGATACGGCCTCCCGCGAGCGCTCCATCTGGAGCTGCGCCGCGGCGAAGGCCTCGGCGATCTGGGCGGGAACCAGCGCGTTCTTGCCCGACAACGCGCGCAGCTGACTCTGGAGCCGGCCGACCCCCTCCTGCACCGCGGCCTGGTCGCCCCGCGAGAGCGCCGGCGGCGCGCCGCGCTCGAACGCGCGGGCAATGCCCAGCTGGCGCTCGGCCAGGCGGCTGGTTTCGGCGAGCGCGCGGTCGAGGCCGCCCGTCACCTCGTCCCGCCATTCCTGCTGGAGTCCCTCCCGCTCGTCGTCCAGACTCTCGCCCACCGGCTCGAGCTGGTCCGCGGCGCGCTTGCCCTGGCGGGCCGCCTGCTGTCGCTGCCCCTGCTGGGCGGCCCGCGCGGCCTGCTGCATCTGTCGCGCCGCCTGCGCCACCTGCTCGGCCGCCTGACCGACCTTCTCCCGTCGCTCCGACGGCAGCTCGGGACCGACGTCCTTGAGCGCCGAAGCGAGCGAGTCCGTCCGCGCCCCGAGCTGTTTCTCCGCCGCGGCGGCGCGGGCGCTGTCGGCGGCTTGGACTTGCTCGCTCCACTGGCGCTGCTGCTGCGCCAGGTCCCGCGACTCCTGGGCGAGATTCGCGAGATCACCTTCCACCGCCGCGCGGCGGAACAGCTCCCTGGCCTGCTCCAGCGCCTCCCGCAGCTGGCGCTGCCGCTCCGCCAGCTCCTCCAGCGCCTCCTTGGTGGCCTCGGCGTTCAAGTCCTTGAGCGCCTGTTGCAGCTTCTCCAGCTGCGCCCGGAGCTCGGGCGTGAGCGCGCGTTGGATCTGGTCGCGGATCTCGGCGAGCTGCCGTTGCCAGGCCGAATCGTGAATGCCGGCCGCCTCGGCCGCCTTCTCCAGAGCCTCGAGCGACTGCTTGAGGGCCTGCGCCTGCGCCACCATCTCCTGCTGCCGCCCGGCCACCGCTTCCGCCCGTTTGGCCTCCTCGTACGGCAATGCCTCCGGGTTCTTGCCGGCCTCCGAGCTGGTGGTCCGGGGTTGCTCCCGGGCGAGGTCCTCCGTCTGCCGCTCGAGCCGGCGGCTCTCCGCGGCGAGGCTGTCCATCCGTCCCGCCACGGCGCGGCTCGTCTCCCGCTGCGCCTGCCGAACCTCGCTCATCGTCGGCAGCCGGAGGACGAACTCGCGCGACCGCCCGGTCTGGCCCCCGGGGAAGTTGTCGGTCGCGGTCGCGACGTAGCGAACCGTGTCGCCGGGCAGGAGGCCGCGCCGATTGAGATCGAGATTGAACGACAGGATGCTCCGGTCCGCGGTCCCGGACGGGACCGGCACGCTCTCGCGCCGGACGGGATCGGAAGCGCCGAGCTGGCTGATGCGCCGGCTCTCGACCGCGACCGCCCTGATGGCATGATCGTCCCGCGCGTCGATCACCAGCGGCACGACGAGGCTCAGGGGGGCGATCGTGTCGGCGCCCGGCACGGGGACGTCCACCCGGGGCGCGCTGTCCGGAACGATGCGGATCGGGAGACGGAGCGTGTCGCCCGCGAGCGCCGTGCCGGTCGCGGCCGCGAGCGCGAGACGGTAGCTCCCGGAGCGCCGGGGGACGAACCCGCCGGCGAAGTGGGCGCTCGCGACGGTGAGCGGCGCGACGTCGCCGTCGAGGGCCCATCCGGCCGACACGAGCGGGGCCGTCGCCTGACCCTTGGTCTCGAGCCGGGTGCCGGCGGGCAGGAGCACGGTGTCGCCGCCAACCGGAACCGGCTCGTCGTCGAGCCCGAGATACGCCGGGTAGTGAGCCGTCACCACAACGCTGCCGAGGAAAACCGGCAGCCGCACCCGGACCTCGACCGTGTCGGACGCGCGGCGCCCACTGGTCACCCGGGCGAACAGATCGCTGCGGAGCGGCCCCGCGACGAAGCGGCTGTGCCCCAGCGAATCGAGCAGCAGGGGAATCGGCTGCCAGGCTTCGCCTGGTGCGCGGAGCCAGAGGGTGGCGACGCGGCGCCCCGCCGCATCCACGTTGAGCGCAACCGTCGCCCCGCGATCCACCTCCGCCGCTTCGGCGCGGAGCCGCACCGGCGCGATCGTCGCCTCCCAGGCCCTCGCCGGGTGCCAGAGCGCGGCCGCGGCGCCCCGCACCGGGCCGGCCGCCGCGAGCATTCCGAGACCGAGGAGGAGGACGCCGGCCCCGGCGAGAAGCCGGCGATGGACGCCCTCCGCGAGGCGCGCGGCGGCCTCGGCGCCGTGGCGCGACAGCGTGTCCGCCCCGGCGCGGTCCGCCAGCCCGAACAGCGCCTCGCTGGTGCCTGCCGCCGGAGGATCGAGCAAGGTCGAGATCGCCCCGTGGCGCCAGCCGCCCGCTTCCTCCAGGCGCCGCGCGATCGCGCGGAGCGTGAGCCGGCCGCCGGTTTCCCGCGCCACGCCGACGACGACGGCGATCGCGACCGCGGCACAACCCCACGCCGCCAGCACCCACCAGGGCGCCGTCAGCACGCTGAGGCGGGCGAGCCACGCGGAGCCTCCGAGCACGAAGGCGGCGAGGCCCACCGCCCCCGCCGCCCATCCCGCCCGGCTCTGCGCGCGAAGCGGCCGGGCGAGACGTGCCAGGGCCTGCGCGGTCGCGACCGACGTCATCCCCCGTATCCCACGGCGTATGCGAACAGGTTCACACCCATCCGCAGCGCCGCCTCACGTTTTTCCGGCGGGTCGTGATGCACGTCCGGGTCCTCCCAGCCGTCCCCCAGATCACACTGGTAGTCGTAGAACACGACGAGACGCCCGTCCAGAAAGATGCCGAACCCCTGGGCCGGCTTCCCGTCGTGCTCGTGAATCTTGGGAAGCCCCTTCGGGAAGTCGTAGACCAGGTGGTAGACCGGGTGGTCCAGGGGGACCTCCACCAGCGGATGATCGGGGAAGAGCCGGGCCAGCTCCCGCCGGATGGACGCGTCCATCCCGTAGTTGTCGCTCGCATGGAGGAACCCGCCTTGGCGGAGCCACGCTCTCAGGGTGACGAGGTCACGGTCGGAGAAATGCACGTTCCCGTGGCCGGTCATATGGAGGAAAGGAATCGTCCACAGGTCCTCGTCGGCCAGGGTCACGACTCGCTCCTGAGTCCCGACGCGGAGGGTGGTGCGGGTGCGGATGGCCTGGAGCAGGTTGGGGAGACTGGACGGGTTGGCGTACCAGTCGCCGCCACCCTCGTAGTGGAGCCGGCCGACCGTCATGACCGGCGGGGGCGCGAAGCCGGTCGCGAGCGCCAGCAAGGCCGCCGCCACGACGCGCCATCCGCCCGCCCATCGGCTCATCTGCCGTGCCTCATAGCTCCGTGACCAGCCGATACGCCTCGTTCCTGGGAAGGCCGAGCTCCGTGGCCACCTGCCGGGCGGCCTGGCGTCGGCTCACGCCCTCGCCGAGGAGCCGGGCGGCCAACGCCCGCGCTTCGTCAGACCGATCGGGCGGCGGCGGTGCGATCCCCGTTCCGGCCAGCACCACGGTCACCTCGCCCCTCGCCTCCCGAGTCGAATAATAGTCCGCCAGCTCCGCAAGGGTCCCTCCGCGGAACTCCTCGTGGATCTTGGTCAACTCCCGGGCCACCACCGCCGACCGATCGGGGCCCGCGACCGCGCGGAGGTCCTCCAGCAGCGCGGCCAGCCGCGCGGGCGCCTCGAACAACACGACGCTCCACTCCTCCGCCGCGGCGCGCGCCAGCAGGCGGGCACGCTCGCCGCCTTTGCGGGGGAGGAAGCCGAGAAACAAGTAGCGGTCGGCCGGGAGCCCCGAGGCGGAAAGCGCCGCGGTGACGGCCGAGGCGCCGGGGATGGGCACGACGGCAAAGCCCTTTTCCCGGGCGGCGGCCGCCAGCTCGGCGCCGGGGTCGCTCACGCCCGGCGTCCCGGCGTCGGTCACGAGGGCCACGTCCCGTCCCGACTTCAGGATCTCCAGCAGGACCTCGGCGCGGTGAGGCGTGGAGTGGGCGTGAAAGCTGAGGAGCTGCGGCGCGGCGCCGAGATGGGTGAGCAGCCCGCGGGTCCGCCGGGTGTCCTCCGCGGCGACCACCGCGACCTGCCGTAAACAAGCCGCCGCCCGGGGACTCAGGTCGGCGAGGTTCCCGAGCGGCGTGGCCACGACGTACAGCGTAGCGGTCATGTTTTAGAAGCGAGCGCCGGCCGGCGGCCGGCGCGGGGCCGGTCAGGTCAGGTGCTGCTTGATCTTCCCCTCGAGCATAGCCTTGGGAACGGCACCGATCACGGTGTCCACGTGGCGCCCGTTCTTGAAGAACAGGATGCTGGGAATGGACCGCACGTTGAACCGCATGGCGGTCCGCTGATTACTGTCGACGTCGAGCTTCGCGATCTTGGCGCGGCCCGTGTATTCCCCGGCGAGCTGGTCCAGCACCGGCGCGACCACCTGGCACGGCCCGCACCACGTCGCCCAGAAATCGACGAGGACGAGGCCCGACGCCTGCTCGATCTCGCTTGCGAAGGTAGCGTCGGTGACCTGAAGGGTGTTCGCGGCACTCATGACGTTATTCTCCATTCGATGTTTCGATTATCTCCAGGAGCCATCGTGACCGATCGCCCCCGTATTGCCCATGTCGGCGTCGCCGTCGCGGATCTCGACGCGGCACTCGCCTTCTATCGTGACGTGCTTGGCCTTGCACCCCATCCCCGGGAGACGGCCGACGGCGCGGAGATCGTGTCACTGCCGTTCGGTGAGGCGGAAGTCGAGTTGCTCTCCTCGGCGGATCCCGCCAGTCCCATCGGCAAGTTCCTCGCGCGGCGCGGACCCGGAATTCACCACATCTGCTACCGGGTGCCGGATCTCGACGCCGCGCTGACTGCCTGCCGCGACGCGGGCTATCGCCTGGTGGACGACGTTCCCCGTAAAGGCGCCGGCGGCCGACGGATTGCGTTTCTTCATCCGCAGACGACCGCCGGCATCCTGCTCGAGCTCACGGAATAACCGCCGGAGAGCCGGAAGGGTTCCTCAGGTGGAGTCCTTGGCGGCCTTGTCCTGCGTGCAAGGGCGCTTTGGGTGCCCGGCGGCCGCCAGGTCTACCTGGTTGACCAGCCAGGTGTTGTCCACCGCCTTGATGACGACGAACGGGACAAACTTGGCGCATCCCTGCCGGTCCAGCTGGACCACGATCTGCCGGGTGTTCTCGGCCTGGTCAGCCGGCCCGGGCAGCTTGTCCTTGGCGGCGTCCCCGGGCGGGGGCCCACCCGGTGGCGGCTCGATCTCGGCCGCGGCACCGGGCACGATACGATAGGACGAGCCGCTCAGATAGAACTGCATGATCGTGATGCGCCGCTCATAGTCGCTCGGCTGGCCGGTCTTGGCGGCGGAGCCGGCGCGCGTGCCCCAGAGCTGGGCCATGCGCGTGAGGTTGCTGTCCGCGGCCGCCTGCATAAAGCTTCTCACGGCCTGCTCCGGCGTCGGCGCCGGGCCGGCGGACGCCGAGGGGCCGGGCGCACCGCCGCAGGCGACGAGACCAAGCAGCAGAGCGAGTGACGAGCGAGGGATCACGGAATGCTCACGCGGCAGGGGACGGAGTGCGAACATAACGGGCACGGGACCCACGAGCAATGACGGGAAGCGGCGTCCGGCTCTACATCAACATCGATCACGTCGCGACGCTCCGCGAAGCGCGGCGCACCGACGAGCCCGACCCGGTCGCGGCCGCCGTTCTCTGCGAGGATGCGGGTGCGGATGGGATCACGGCGCACCTCCGCGAGGACCGGCGCCACATCCGGGACCACGATATCGAGCGCCTGCGGCAAACCGTGCGCACGGTCCTCAACCTCGAGCTTGCCACCAGCGAGGACGTCGTGGCGCTGGCTTGCCGGGTGCGTCCGTACCAGGCCACCATCGTGCCCGAGCGGCGCGAGGAAGTCACCACCGAGGGCGGCCTCGACCTCCGCCGCCCGGCCGACCGGCTGCGGGCCACCATCGCCCGGCTGACCGAGGCCGGCTCCCGCGTGAGTCTCTTCATCGATCCCGAGCCCGCGGCGATCCACGCGGCCGGAGCACTCGGCGTCCCGGCCATCGAGCTCCATACCGGACGCTATTCCCACACCTGGCGCCGGGACGATCAGGCGCTCGACGAGCTCCGCGCGGCCGCGCGCTATGCCCGCGACCTCGGGCTCGCCGTCCATGCGGGCCACGGCCTCACCTACCTCAACGTCGAGCCGGTCGCCGCAATCGAGGAGATCGAGGAGCTCAACATCCGACACAGCGTGATGAGCCGCGCCATCCTCACCGGCATGACCGAAGCCGTCACCACCATGGACCGGCTCGTTCGCGGCGCGCGCCGGCCCTTCTCCGGAGCCCAATGATGCCCCAGCGATCACTCCGGCTCGCGGCCGCGCTGCTCCTGGCCGCGCTTCCCGCCTGCCATCATGGTGCCGCTTCCGAGGCCGAGGCGCCGACACCGGCGCGTACTGCGCTGCGCGTGATCAACCGCAACTTCTCCGACTTCAACATCTACATCGTGCGCTTCGGCGACCGAGTCCGGCTCGGCCTCGCAACCGGGAACAGCACTACGATGTTCGATTTCCCGTCCCAGTTCGTGCAGACCGGTCCCGTGCAGTTCGAGGCGAGGCCTATGGGCGGGACCGGCCCGGCTTTCACCGAGCAGATCTCGGTGCGCCCGGGCGACATCGTGACGGTCCAGATCCAGCCGTAGCCGCCGGTTGCGCCGCTTGATCCGCCTCTCCGCCGGACCTACACTTCGGGCGTTCGCGCTCACCCTTCGCGCCGAGGCGCCATGACCAACCCGATCGGGCCCGCGGGCTTCTTTGCGCTGGAAGCCGGGGAATGCCTAGACCGGCTGGAGTCGCTCTTCGGCGCGCCCGCCGGCCCGCCCGCCGACGAGTTCCTCCGCACCGCCCGCATCCTCCGCGGCTCGGCGCTCATGGCCAACCAGCCGCTGCTCGGCCGCGCCGCCGCCGGGTTCGAGGCGCTGGCCCGCGCCGTTCGCGACGGCGCGCGGCCATGGGACCCTGCGACCCGCGAGCAAGCCAGCCAGGCAGTAGAGGAATACCGGCTGCTGGTGCGCCGGGTGCCGGACTGGCAGGAGAACGACGCCGGACGTGCGGCCCGACTCGCCTCGCTGCTCGACTCGCTCGCCGGGCAAGGACCCGCGGAGGCCGAGAGGATCCGTCGCACCGAGGCGACGCCGGCCGAGCTGCAGACCGGCGTCCGTGCCTTCGTGGCGCGCGAGGGCGCCCTCATCGCGAGTGCGCTCGAGCGCGCCGCCCGCGCCATCCGCACCGCGCCGGACGACCGCGAGGCGCTGTATATGGTGCTCCGGCGGATGCAATCGCTGCAGGGTTTGGCCGAGCTTCCCGAGCTGCCGCCGCTCCCCGACATCCTCGATGGCATCGAGCTCGCGATCGGCGATCTCTCACGGCTGCACGCGCCGCCTCCCCGCGTAGACGACGTGCTGGAGGCCGCCGCCCGTGCCCTCTCACGGGTCGCGCGGGACATCGCCGACCACGGAACTCCGGAGCCCGATGCCGACG